>Ga0247755_1000036_pt1 | contig 24605 bp, 18 predicted proteins | sample UWRJL096311B4_FD_180948 | JGI IMG/M metagenome (GOLD analysis project Ga0247755, IMG submission 180948) | Plant litter microbial communities from Arlington Agricultural Research Station in Wisconsin, United States - UWRJ-L096-311B-4 | ecosystem: Environmental > Terrestrial > Plant litter >... | reverse complement strand
TTTCAAATACATTAGAGTTTCATTGAACAGTAGCTGCGTTACCTTTATTATCAATATGATGATTTCTAATAGCATGATCCTCCAAGGCCTTTGACATTATTCTACCATAGGGTTGGTAGTTACCACCCGGTGTATACTGCATATTAGGTGTATTATACTTACCATTAGGTTTTATATCCGGAGACCCTTGGATTAATGCAGGAGTATTACCCCCTTGATTACCCTGAGCACCACCACCTTGATTACCCTGAGCACCACCACCTTGATTACCTTGAGCACCACCTCCTTGTTGATTATTCATAGATAAAGCATTCCCTTTTTTAGAACCCTCTAAAGATGAAAACCCTTCTCAGTTCATGGTAATTTTATTACGATCATTACTATTTATGATACCTTCTATTACATGTTTAATACAATTTAGTATATTGTTGTATGTAATATTGTCCCAATTAATAATTAATTTAAATAAATTAATATTTAAATCACATTGATTAATATAAACCGCAATAGTACTCAAGTTAAAATAATAAAGAATAGAAACTATATTTAGATAATCGGTAAATACGTTTATATCTAAATAATAATTCACTGCAAATCTAGTAGTAAATCCTATAAAGAAAATAAGCCAGATTTTAAGAAAATTTTGGTGCAATCAAAATAAAAGAGTAAAATAACATTTTTTCATTTTTTTATCAATTAAAGTATTTACTATATACTAACGTGTAGCGGTGTTCTACTACAACTATTCCACAACAAAGCTGGTCTATTTTGCTCTAACCACCCTGGAACAGGCGGGGAATCTTTAACTCTGACACTGTAGATTCTTCTATAAAAACACTTCTTTTTAATTTATTATTTTTATTTTCTACAGCCAAATTCCGAACGGTGATGTCTAAAGACTCTTTGATCAGGATGATACCTACGTGCGGAGGGCCAGCTTTACCAGCAACTCAGAGGTATTTTTGTAATCCTATAACCTCTTGTCAATTCTCATGACCTAGAGATCCTCGGGCTCAATCTCAGCTTCCGGCCGTACGACGACATTTCCCTGGTGCGTGTAGGTGCCTCAAAGAGGAATACCATCCATTAGTTAAAACCCTGCTAAATCTATCTAACCATCCGTAATTAAGATTTAGAAATTAATATTTCCTCGTACTCTTCCCGTATATATATATTTTTCAACCACACATAAAAAACGTTCGAAGTGATGAGAAGAGAATAATTTTTAAAATCAAGATTTAGGTTACTCTAACTTTCTTTTTTTTTTTTTAGTAAATAGAATGATCACCAATATAATTTATAAATTAAAATATTAGATTACCAACTTTCGTATTAGCTACTAACCGTTTGCTGAAAGTCATAAAGGATCGGTGAGCCGTTACCTCCGTTTTCTCATCTCCTGCTTAAAGCCCGCTTACATCGAGAGTCGGAAATATAACATAATACCCACAGCATATATAAATAACAATTTTATTAACTTACTAAGCCCCCTAATGAGGGGGGCTAGAGATAGTAGGCATCGAACCCACAATATACAAAGATATCTAAATCATTCCTCTTCCTCTTACTGACATCAAGATAAATGTATATTCCTACCAATTAGTATCTCTTTAATTTTCAGATGAATATTAATAAAATCTAAAATTCTTTAATTAAGGCCATGGAGAAGAAGATACTAAATGAAATGGATGGGCCTGAAAATTACTTCTAATAGATATAACTAAAATAGTAATAGTTATCTTAGAACAAAAAATGGATTTGTCTCGTCTTAATGTAATTGAATTAGATAATAATGATAGTAGTGTTAGTTTGATTATTTTCATAATACCCTGTAGATGAGTTGCACATCTATAAACTAAAAAGATAAATCTAATTAGGTATTTACTTCTCAGGATCTTTTTTTTTTTTTTAATAAGAGTTAAGGGAGTTGCACCCTATGGAACCCGCTAAACGATTTATGAACGATCTAACTTAGAAATTTCTAATATTAGGTTCTCTAAGGCTATAAAAATCTTAATAGAATTTGAATGTGAGAAAAACAAATTTTTTAATAAGCAAAACTTTGGATTTAGATCTAATAGATCTGTTCACATGCATTAAACTCAATCCTGGATCATTTTCACTTCATTTTATGTGATATCTAATTTTTTTTTAACTTGCTTATTACTTTTATTTCTTTTATTTCTTTTATTTATTCCGTAGGAGAAGAAAAAAAAACCAAAAAAAACCCCAAAAATAAACATGATCCAAACGTGACGAATAAGCACCTTACATTGCGTAAAAAAAAGTCTTTATAAATAATTTACCCACCTCTTACCCGGCGTTTATGCCACACTTGAAATAAAATAACCTTTACAAAGGTTATGTTTATAAACCTTTTCAAAAAACAAAAATGTGAGAAGCGCAAGCAAATAAAGGCTAAATAATAAAGGAGAAATTAAGATATAATACTAAACTATTTACAAGATTCTCTTAGTATTCATTCTGGATTTAATCTCTCTAATTTCATTTAAACCTTCAGTAGTTAAATGAGCTCTATCTTTGATTAAGTGAGCTATCAGAGATCAATCTTGAAAGTCTAACGATTTTGTTCCTAATATTGGATATTTTTGAAAGAAAGGTAATACTATATTCAGATTTTCAGATAAGCTTTTGCATAAAAAATCTCCTGCATTTTCTTTTGGTCTTTTATAGTAAATACCACATTTCAAATAAGTAACTAAATTTTTTAAAAGTTGCTCATCTTTTACGTGCTGAGTTATTTTAGTAACTAGTATTACTTGATATCCACTTTTCATAGTTGAGGATGTTATTATGTCCACAAAAAAATTCCCCTCAGCGGACACAAACCCTGCTACTCAATAAGGGTTAAAGTCATAGGTTTCTTCTATTAAGGGTCTCACTTTTACAGACTCCAAAGCTGCAATCTTAGGAAATGATGCGATTAATTTTTCAGTTAAACCTCAATTTAATTTCGCTCGAATTTTAACAATTTCCTCTATTCCTTCCAAAGAACGGTGACGACCACTTTGGATTATCTTAACTCCACGTTTAAATAAGTAGTAATCTACCTTCTTTTTTGTCAATAAAGGATATTTATCAAAATGAGCGATAATAACATCTATTTCTTTTATAGAGACAATATTGTAAATAACTGAATCATTTGTTCCTTTTTTTATAGATCCTATTCCCCCAAAATATAATTGAATAGCTTCTAGAAGGAATTTATCTTTGGAGTGAAGTTTTATACTTAAATAGCAAGTTGCCTGTCATCCAGTTGAAAACCCAGATCTTTATTGTAAACCTAAAATAAAACTACCCTCACCGTCTATAAATCCTGTTACAAATCAAGGGGTAACTACTAGTGGTGCTTCATTCACAGGTTTAGTAGTACTATAATATCTTATGGTATTATTATAAATATTTGGCAAGTTTTTATAGCCAAAACCGTAAAAACTAGTCATTGCGTTTAAATTAAATTTTACTTTCATTGTTCTATTAAGTATCTTTTTTCTACACTTAATCTTTAAGAACCTCAATAATACACTGAAACGAATAAAAATAATCAAACAACATCAACGAAATGTCAGTATAAAATACCTGCTTCCAACCCAAGGTGATGATTATTTGTTAGATGGTATGCTAGTGCACGTCATAAACCTACAGCTAAGAAGGCGGTCCCTATTAGGACGTGTAACCCGTGAACAATTGTGTTAACATTAGAGCTTTTTGTCTCTTATATCCATTCTTTATCGGAATGGTTCAGACTATGTCTTCATTTATAACATAAACTATTTATTATTTATATTATAAATGCGGGGTGTTCGTGGTAGAATTATTGTAAATAAAGTACTCATCTACTAGTCGTTGAGGCCTCATGTATCCCTCAAAGTAGAGCTTATTTCTTGTGTCACTCTTTATTTTGAATATTTATTTAATACATGCTTCGCCGCACATTGTCCATATTATTTTACTGGCAGCGCCTTATAATAGTGATGGAGTTTCATGCTATTTACCCCGTTTTCTATTAAAAAAGTTTTTTTTTAGGTTTAAACAAATAAACCTTGTTAAATTATACATAAATTACTTTAAATATTAAATTAGAATATTATTTTCTTTTTCTATTCATATTAGCTTTAATGCTAATAATTTTTTGTTTACCCTCTTTAGTAAGATGTGATTTATTATCTATCAATAAACTAGCTTTACAAAAGTCATTAAAGTCTAAAGATTTTACACCTATTATATAGTGTTTTGAAAAAAAAGGTATTATAATGTCACGTATACTTACCTGCCCACTTGCAACATAAGTACCCTCATTGGGTCTAGAGGGTTTAGTTTCTACATAACCACAATTTAAATAGGATACTATACATTCCAATAGAGTTTTATCTCTTATATGTTGACTAATAGTAAATAATAATTTAAATGTAAATATATCTCCCAATTTACTTATAGGTTTTATATAAAACATACCCTCTCCACTAGCAAAGCCGGCAAGTCAAAAAGGAGAAGGTATCTCTTTAGTTACTATAGGTATTCTATCTGCTAAAACAATATTAGGGTAAAGTTCATTTATTTTTTGAGATAAACCTTTGTTTTTACCCATTGAACCTTTAAGGGATAATATTTTTCTTATATCTTCCACTTCTAAATTTTTTGTTTTCACATTCTTAATTATAGCTACAGCATCACTAAATAGTAAAAAATCTATATGTTTTTGTCCTATTAGAGAGTATTTTTCAAAATGAGGTATAATAACGTCAACTAATCCATTAGTATTTTGCACAGTATAAATGCTTGTAGGTTTTCCGTCACGTATTCTATCTATAATAGTTCCTACACCGAAATACCTCATTATCATTTCCAATATAGCTTTATCTTTAGTATGCAATTCTATACCAAATGTAGGGTTAATACTTATACCTCATTTTCTTTTTTTATCTATACCTACTTTTACAGAAAAATAAGATTCTGCTTCGCAAAACCCTGTAATTCAATAGGGGGGTAATTTATGTATATTCTCTTTAAAAATAATAGGGGCTACACTTAACCCAGTTGCAAAATAAAAACAGCTCCCAAAAGCCCCATCTGATATAGTAAATGATGAAACTGAATATTCTACCCCCTGTACAAATATGTTATCATAAGGCATACTATAACCTTATTTCAATAATTCACATTATTGTTCAGACTATGTCATGTATACAATATTATCGCTATGTGTATACCAAAGTTTTTACATATCATGATAAGATAAAAGCATGTGTCAAATGTTTTGGGTAGAAAACTGCAACTAATAAACAGTTGTACCGAATGCTAAATAGTATTATCTTATCACAAATATTAGTCGTTGAGCCAGCCTATTAAATATCATATGTAATATTTAAAAAGGATCGGCTGCATATTGTCTTGTAGCTATTTTAATTAACACTTTATACTAAGAGCGTATTTGGTGCGTTTAAGCGTTTAATGAAAAGAGTTTCAAGATTTTCATGCATTTAACTTTGTTTATTTGCTTAATTTCGAGCAAAAAATTAATAGATCATTAATATGTTTATGCTGAACCTTAAGCAAAGGCCTACTAAGTATACTTTTTCATTAGTTGATTCATAAAAATACCTTTTATTAGTTATTTATTCTACCTCTATTCATACCAGATTTTAAATAATTTATCTTTCTAATACCATCCTTAGTTAAATGACCTTTAATTTCTATAATTTTTGCTACCTTAGCAAAATCTAAGTAGTCCATATTTTTTATACCTTGTAATGGATAATTATGAAAAAAAGGAATAATCTTATCTTCAATATCCCTAAATTTATTTACAGTAAAATTAACTCCATCAGGTCTGGTGGAAGTTTTTTCAATCTTACCACATCCTAAGTAATCTATGAATTTCATTAATAAAGCTTCATCTCTTACATGTTGAAAAACAGAGAAAACCATTGAAACATTAAAACCTGTTGAATAATTTTTATTTTTTAACGATTTAACATAAAAAAACCCCTCTCCATCTACAAAACCTGTAAATCAGGAAGGATGTGGGATATCTTGATCACTTATTACTGGACGAGGTGCAGGTATAACAGTTGGAAATAGAATCTTTAATTTGTCAGATAATCCTAAATTAGATGAAGCCTTAATACTTATAATTTTGTGCATTCCTTCAATACTAGAACGTGCTTCACCTTCTAATAAGATGTTTACAGCTTGTTTAAATAAAAGATAATCTGCTTTTTTCTGAGTTAGTAAAGGATATCTATCAAAATGAGGTATAATTACATTAGCTATTGCACGTGCAGACTGAACGCTATAATATGCCTGAATCCTGTCTGAACGTTCCTTAACTGCACCTAGTCCGAAAAAGCTATGTATTTTCCTTAATAAAAGTAAGTCTCTGCTATGTAATGTTATTTGAAACTCTGGTATAACATTTCATCCACTACGAGTTGTACTACTTTTAGAAACTTTTAGGCTAAAAGTTGCCTCCGCATCTGAAAATCCTGTAACTCAATAAGGATCAACCTCCCTACGTTGTAGATTGATAGTAGAGTATAATCTTTTATGGGGATCAGGTAAACTTAATTCTTTAGTTGCGAAGCGCTTCGTTGGACAGTAAGCCTTACAATTATCTATTTTATATAGCATTGAAGGATGCATATATGGTTTTACTATAGTTCGTAATAAAGGCATAGAACCTTGTCTTATATAAATCATGAATTCAAGTTTTCCATTTGATCGGCGGTATTCTCTAATATTGCATTCTAATCTATATCTGATAATTAAAACATTCATCAATCTGACTACATCCATTTTTTTTTTTTTTAAAAAAAAAATGGAATTCGTACATAAAACAAGACCATGGCGTGCCGTTTGACCATCTCCCTGGATTAAATGCGCTAAAGCAACTGGTGTTAAAAGATCATAGATATTAGACGGAATTACTTTTTTACCTGCTGGATAAAATAAAGAATGTAATTCAGTTAAACATGGCATTGATCTAGTAAAGAACTGTAAAGCATAATTGCGATTACCTGCTCTTATCCCAATAACTAAACTAGGATAACTAAAACAATAATGAGATAATAAATTAAACACAAACCACACGTAACTTGCATGAGATAAAGACTGTTTAAAACCTAACCTAGCATTAGGTCGGCTCGCTCGAATAAGTCATCCGTCAGAAAGTATTAATCCAATTATCACACTTCTAGTGAAAGGAGTAAGTCTTACCATAGCTAGTTGTTTATTAGTGTATTTTTTTCCAACTGTAGATTGTAAATTAGTTCCAAAAACCACTAAACTTAAGTTATGGGTTGAAGCATCACAAAATCCTGTAACTCAGTGTGGAGAAACCTTTGGTTCAACTAGTCCGGTAGTGTAAAATCTTTTCATATGAAGTGGAAGTTTATGCTTTCTTACAACCCCATGTTTTGTTAATAATGCTAAGGGTTGTGAAGCAGGAAAAGTTCTTATAGAATATATTTTAGGTAAAATTTTTTGAGGTACTACGGTCAAATAATAAGAATATCCCCAGAACCTAATAAAACCAACCATGAAAAAAAATATAAAGATGTTCGTTAAGCCTGTAAATATAACTGCCAATATAATAGTATAAAGTAAACCATATAAAGTTTTTCCTCTTTTTCCATTTATTAAAAAATGATGTCCATATGTAACAGTAAATCCTGAAGCTAGTAAAATAATTGTATTAACTAATGGTAGTTCAAACAACCTATCTGTTTATTAATTTGTATAGCATTGTAGAGTGGAAATGGGGTTTAACTAACTCGATAAATTTTTGTCTGTAACTAGATTTTATATAAAGTCTATTCCTGCTATGAATTGAGGTTTCTAAATCTCAATTGTCTTTAAGCACACCCTGTAACAGTTTAACATCTTCCAAAACAAACCCACTGGTATTAAGAATATAGCCTGATTTATGGTTATCCCCATCATCCATGTCTCCCTCCCCCTGTACTTCCGTCTTCCATTGGAGGGCGGTGGGACCTTCTCTTCATTGTAAGACGTTTGTTTGCATGAAGGGAAATTAAGATTTTTAAACTTAAGCCGATAAACTCACTGAATAACTTAAGCCAATAAACTCACTTAATAATCATCTTTATCTCCCTTAATAATCATCTTTATTTGATTATGAATCTTTTTTTTACCAGTATTACAATTCCTTCCTCTAAAAATTTCTTTCTAGCTTGTGCTACACTTTTGTGAGCACAACCAATTGCTAATCCTGCTTGACGAAGTGAGCTATACTTAGCTGTCTCTTTAGTTACCGTATCTAACACTTCTACCTCCATACCTTTACTCTCATTTATTTTCAACATACGAGCTCTGGCTTTCACTCGTTGCTCCTCGCTTGAATTATGTTTAATTAAACGCTCTCTTAATTTGCTTAGGTGTTCGGAATAAAGTTTACGGCCTTTAAGTTTAGCTAAAGTTGATTCAGATAATTTATAACCCAAGGAAGAACCGGCAACCTGTAAAATGTTATACTTGGGACTCAAAAGGTCGATATAATACTGCTCTCGCGCTATCAACTGTTCAGCTTCACAATACTCTAAAATATCTAATCTGAATCCACTATAACCATATTTTATTAAAGCTCTAGCAATAACACTAGTACTATTTTCGAGTAACTTGTTTAAATTACTAAAACTAAAATACCAAGAAAACCTTTTAGATAAATTAGAACTACTACCTACGTAGAATTCATTATTTTTTAAATTAACTCAGATGTATACCCCACTTTTCCTTCTATTTTCGTCATATATATTTTTTTTTACATATATCAACATTTAAATAGGATTTTTCGGGAGTAATGCTTATACCATTAACTACAAAAGGTATACCTGATAAATAACAATAATTATTATGAAAGCCTGAATTGGACCCAGATAATCATTTTACCTTAAATTCATAGGGCAAATCTATATACACGGAAAAAGAGTCAAACATATTTTCCCGCTATATAATCCCTTTACTCACTTATCCTATAGGCTAAAAGGTTACTTAACACTAGAAGTTGAAAAGGAGATAAAGAGATAGAAAATTTGATGTAGTCTAGGGTACTCAAATATCCGCTAGGGTAACCTCGCGAGTAGCTTCCCCCCTAGACAAAAAAACAGAGAATAAACAACTTACCGCAATTTATTCTCTGTTACTAGCCTTAAAAACAAATAAACATTACGGATATACTAAAGACAGATAAACCTTAACTAATAAAAATAAAGGTGCTCAGTAAGCTAAAAGCTTTTTTCCGTTATTAAGCTACTTCACCTGGGCTGTTTGATGAGTTTAACCCTGTGTCTCTTCCTTTGTTCATTCCTGCTTTTATCTTACGAATTTGTTCTAACCCTTCTAAACTAAGATGTTTATTTTCTTTTATCAATTCAGCTACTAAACAGAAATCCTGGAAATCCTTTAATTTTACACCCATGATTGGATATTTTGAAAATAATGGAATGATTTTTTCTACTATATCCATAAATCTCCAAACTAAAATATCTCCATGCTCACTTATCGAGCTAGGAGAATATTTTCCACAGTCTAAATAAGCTTGGATATTTTTCATTAATTGTTCATCACGAGAATGTTGAGTTAACTTGAATCTGAGCATTACTCGTTCTCCGTGTTTATGGGTAGAAGATTTCCTTAAATTTACTAAAAAGTTTCCTTCAGCACTTGTAAATCCAGCTAATCAATTTGGATTTATAGAAGAAGCTTCTGTAACTAAATATCTTGGAACAGGAACACACTCGGGAAAAGCTTATTTCAGTGACGGAGTCCTTTATTCAGAGTAGCCCGAATATTTACAATTGCTTGAAGACCATCCTTGGTTAAATGTTCTTTTCGTTTAATTATTAAAATTACTTGCTTAAAAAGCAAATAATCGGCATGCTTCTGAGTGATCAAGGAGTATTTATCGAAGTGTGGTATTATTATATTAGAAATCTGTTCCAGAGATTCTACCCTTCAAAAAACAGAACTTCCTTTTTTATATATTGACCCTGCTTTATCGAAAAATTCTCTAATTTCTCTTAAGATCTGTTCATCCTTTTCATGTAATCCTAGTTGAAAAACTGGTTCGACAGATCAGCCTAAGTGATATTTAGATCTATTTTTAAGATAAATACCGAACGAGCCCTCACCATCAACAAAGCCTGTAACAAATAAGGGATGCACCAACCGAAAAGTTTGATGTTCATGCAATTGAAAAAATTCTAGCTGATGTGTTTCGAATTCAAACAATCTATATTATTAATTTGTATAACAAAATTTTATATAATAGAAGGTGGGGTTAACCGTTGATATAAGAGTATAAATAAAAATACTTAATATGTGTTTAAGGGTACTCTTTTACTACCTTCGCGGTAAAATAAAATATGAAGTTCTGTTATAGCAGTTAGCTGGCGAGTAGTAAAATAGACAGAAGTTGTATTAAATTTTTTTATCTGCTACTTTAACTGAAACATTGTTAGTCCCTAGATATTAAAATTTATCGAATATATGAAGGAGATATTCTCTATGGATTATTGATTGTTCAAATCTTAAATAAGCATTTTCAGAATTTTTTCTCGAAATGTAAGCGTCACCTAAAATTAACTCTATGCTATACAAACCCGCCCAAAACTTTACTAAGGATTGAGTGATTTTCCCTAATAAAAAAATTATTTGTTTTATTTATAATAGATAAATAACTAAAAAAAATAAGCGCAGCGAAAGAAACGGATTCTTTTACTAACGAAGTGTGTGAACTTCCCCTAACGAAGTTACGCACTCGCCCTTCTACACCCCCTCAGCACGGAATAAAGCTAAAATTTCCTCTTACTATTCATACCTTCTTTAATTTTTTTAATTATTTCTAAACCTGTACTAGTTAAATGGGTTTTGTCCTCTATAATTTTTGCAGCCTTAGCAAAATCTAAGAAATCTTGCAATTTAGCCCCTTGTAAAGGATTTTTTTGAAAAAAAGGTATAATAATATTTTGAATATCGGAAATTTTTGTAACGGTTAAAACAACAATTGGTTGTTTTTTCCCAGTTTTAATAAACCCACATTTAAGAACTTGTTTTAACATATAAATAAGTTCTGTATCCCGGCTATGTTGAGTGATTGAAAATTGTAATTGAACAGATGCACCTGTTTTACGTAATTTTGACTCGGAAATTAAAATATAAAAACAGCCCTCCCCATCTATAAAACCAGATAGTCATTGAGAGGATATTTCTGTAGGTAATTTAATTTCAGGTCTTAAAGCAGGAGCAATATCAGGGAATGCTTCTTTTAATACATCGGATAATCCTCAATTTAATGCACCTTTAATACTAATTAATTTAGAAATATATTCTAAAGTCAAAGGTTTTTTTTGACCCCTTGCTATAAATTATTTCTAAAGCGGACTTGAATAATAAATAATCTGCTTTTTTATTTGTTATTAAAGGAAACCTTTCAAAGTGAGGTATTATTACATTGGTTAATTCTTGGATGGAGGATACATAATAGAATACTGCGTTGTTATTACCTATAGAAATATTACCTACGCCGAAAAAAGCTTGTATCTTTTCTAATAAAGGTAAATCCTTAGCATGTAAACCTACTATGATGCTCGGCTCTACCCCTCATCCTAAAGTATAACCAGGACGCTTAATAATTTTTAAAGAAAAAGAACCCTCCCCATCGATAAATCCAGAAACTCACTCAGGAGAAAGATTATCTCCTTTAGATGATCCAGATCCAGTAGAGTATGGACGGTAAAAAGCTTTTAGAACTAGGCAAGGATTGACCCCGAAGCCATACAAGACTTCATAATCTTCCCTTTTTATTAATGGCAATCCACTCTTTCTATATCCTCCTTGTTTAACAGTCCGATCATTTATACTTGACATTGACCGGATACATGAAAAGGAGGCTAGTTCATCAAACTTTCTATAATAATTATAGATTAGATCAAATCACATATAAACACATATGGAGGTAGTACCGCTTGGACTATAAATTTTTAATTAAAAAAAAGTGGTAAATGACGTATTAATTATTATCTAGAACGGTCCCTTAATATAGGTAAGATAGTTATAACCGTTAATAAAAAAATAGACTAAGCTAAAGGTCACTCCATATAATTTATATAAGAGCGTATGATCGTTGAGGTTCTACTTAGAGAACTGAGACAATAACAATAGAAATATTTTGGCTAAATTTATAGTATCTTAATACTATATAGAATCCACCTTAACCATTGTCCATCTGGTCACCAAATATTTTATTAATAAATTATAAGTTCTACATATATTACCTGCGGATTGTTTAAATCTAAATTCTAGCTGTTACTGGTCAATTATGTATTAGGCAATCCTAACTAATTGCAACCTAGTGTAGAATTTATTAAAGTTTCCCGCATATAGCTCTTTTCTCACCGACCTAGCACCGGTGGCCCTTTGACAAAGGATCAATAGCTTCTATCCCTAAAGGAGGTCACATTGCCCCTAATTCGATAGCTGGAGAAAGAGCACTCGTTTATAACTGAGTATAACAATAACATAAGGATCTACAAAAGGAGTTTTACCCGTCTTTATATTTGAAATTTATCTACCCTGAAGGGTTCCTTAAGGAAAGCTGAAAGGTAAAATAAAATACAGGGGTTAAATGTAATGTTCAAGGGAAGGCAGCCGCCGAGAGAGGTTAGAGGATTTAGAAGATAACTATTCGCTTCTCTTTAAATATACTATTTTACCATTAAAATCAAAACGAGTTTGATTTTTTAGCCTTTTCTGAATACCGCTTTTGGATAACCCTAACCCTTCTGCGCATGAGGTTAAAGAAAGCCAACTCTTAATAACTGAATTATTTCCATCTAACATTACAATACTTACAGGATTAGTGTTATTATAATAATATTTACCTGAAGATTTAATGTAGATTTTTCCATCTATTGATTCAAAGTTTGATGATCTACTAAGCAATTCCTTTATTTTCGATAATAAAAGGTCTCTATCAGATAAGGTACTATTTACGTTAGTTGATAATCTTCTACTATTCATCTGGTTTAAAGTTAATTCTATTAATTCTAAACCTTCAGTCATGTAGTGAAAACCTTTCTCCTTCAAAAGAATGAGATTTTTTCAATCTTGATAATCTAATTCCTTCTTAGTATAGAATGTAAGATTATCAAAAAAAGGAAGTAATGTATATTTAATGAAATCCAATTTATGCACACTTAAGTTATATTTTTCATTTAGTTTAGCGATTTTTTTATTGATTGACGAATACAAACCTACGTAATTACGTGGTAACCCTTCTTCTGTAGCGAAGCTACCCTGCTCAAACGAACGTAGTGTTGGAGCGAGGCTTTCTTTATTTTTAAGATCTATAGTCATGGTTTGGTCAAACGTATTCAACAATGAAACAGGTAAACTATTAATATAATTTTTAATTGCTAGTAACAAATCTAAATCGACAGCCGATTGAATTATTAGTAACCTAAAATTAAGATTTGTGTATGGATTTCGGGTTCTAGAGAAATCAATATTAAAACTCCCATCCCCTTCTATAAAACCTAGCAATCAGTTTGGTGTCATACGAAAATGACGATTCGGTCAATAATAATCTGTCCTATTAGTATTCATTGAATTTTTTATATCTTCTATCTGCACCCTTAACTGGTTTTTATCTTTTATACCTTCTGACGTGTATAATTCAAAAGCTTGTTTAAAATTTAAAAAGTTTAAATGTTTACAAGAGTTAAGAGGAGTTTTAGAAAAAATTTCAATTATTATTTTAACTTCTTCAAAACGTCTAACTACAAATTCAGCTATTTTAGGTTTAATAAATACTGTACCGATTTTCAAGGTTTTTTGAATGTGTTTTAAAACTTCCAGATCATCAATATGCAACCCTATTCCAAATGCAAATGTGTAAGCGTTTCGATTTGATGTAATAGTAAAGTACCCCTCTGCGTCTACAAATCCTCTAAATCATTCATTAAAACCCTCAAGTTTTTTACCCTCCTTTCCTTCTTTTCCATTAGACAATAATGGAAGAATACCTGCTTTATCTAGATATATTTCTGACGAGATAAGATCTTGTATTAAATGTTTTACTGCTCCTAATCCTGTTGGTTGATATTCAACTGTAGGAAAAAGAGCGCTCGTTTTTAAAAACTATTTGTTTCTTTGCTTATAAAGCACATGTTAAGTTTTTAAATTTTTAATTTTATACACGACTATGTTAATATATTCTATTTTTATTCATACCTCCTTTTATTTTCTTTATTTGATCTAGTCCCTCTCTAGTTAAGTGTTGTTTGTTTTTAATAAGCAGAGCCGCTTTTTTGAAATCCTCATAATTATTTGACTTTACACCATGTAATTTAAATTCTTCCAAAATGGGAATCACTTTATCAAAAACATCTGTAAATTTTTCAACAATAAAATCACCATAACCTGATTTAGGTATATATCTACCACAGTTTAAAGTAGAAATCAAACTTTTTAGAAACTCTTCATCTCTACTGTGTTGAGTCAAAATAAATTTCAATCATACAGTTTCCCCTAATTTGGATTCTGGAGATTTTTTTAATGCTATAAAGAAACATCCTTCAGCATTAGTGAAACCAGCTAACCAATGTAAGCTTTTTATTTGTCTATCTTTAATCTTTGGTATTAAAATAGGCTCTATGTTAGGGAAAGCTATATTTAAACTGTCTGATATTTTTTGATTATTCATAACAGCTTTAATTGACATAATTTTATTTAAACCTTCTACAGTTAAATGTTTTTCTTGTTCCATATCAATTACTACTTGTTTAAAAAGTAAATAGTCAGATTGTTTATTAGTTAATAAAGGGTATTTATCAAAATGATTTATAATAACTTTTAAGTTTTCAGAACCATATACTCTAAACTGAACAGTTTCTGCTCCTAATTTAGATATTGCACCTACCCCAAAAAACGATTGAATCTGTTCTAATAAGGCAAGATCCCTTAGATGTATACCCATATGAAAAGCAGCTTTTACTCTATATCCTGTTTTATATCTAGGGTTGGGACTAACACTTACATAGAAACATCCTTCCCCGTCAGTAAAACCAGTAACATAATGAGGATTTAAGCCATTAGTAGTAACATAATTAAAATTAGAAGATATTGCTTCAGTAGAAAATGAAAGAGAATTAGAATAAAAAATTTTAGTATAGAATCTTTGTATAGATTCAAAAATAGTGTAAACATATTTTATAAATTGTATAAAAACCAAGTTTCCCTGGCACTTAGAATACACCTTACAGTATTGTTTAAATACTGAGGAACCGTCTACTCGTTGCTCTTTTACAGATATAAGACTATCTGGTTTACATCCGCGATAGCCCATTCCTTGATTTGCATCAAGAATCTCTAATGATCTTACTATACCCCCAGGCATTAATGGGGCCACTTTATAAGTTTCCTTATGAAGCTTAGTTATTAGAGCTTTAGGGTTTCCCCGGAGTTTGGCTCCTATCCACAAAATTCTCAATTTATGGAAAAATGTTCAAAATATGGCTAAAAAAAATAAAGCTTCAGATACTATAAATAAACCAACACCTATGTTTAATCCTCTCTGAACTGACATGGTGTGATTACCTAAATATGTCAAAAATTATCCAATAAATACTTATATTGGTTGGACTATATCTTAATTAATAGGTTAAATATATTATATTTAACGTATTAATCTTTTACGTATAGTCTCTGAAGATCCTACAAGGATATTTATCTGTCCTTTGGTTTCCTGCTGATTATTCTTATTTTTTTTTTGATAGTAATTTCCAGCATATAGTAAAATTTAAAGAGAGCACATAATAAATACTGTTTTTTTTTTATAATTTGTGTATTAAAGATCTAATCTTTAATCTTCCTTCATCGGTAAGATGTTCCTTATTGATAAACATATTATAAACAATCTCTCATTTTTTAAAATCATTTAGTTTATCCCCTATTAAGGGATATTTATTAAAATAGTTAATAAGAAATTTTACACTATCTAAAGATGATACACTTATAGATAATATTTCTGAGTTTGTATTATTAGTATAACTTTTAAGATTACAAGATAAAAATAATGATAAACTTTCCATAAAAGGTTTCATAGAAGAAGATGTGGGTTTATCAAATGAACGCTGATCCAATCTAAATTTAAGACTAACACTTTCACTAACAGATCTTTTACGAGTATCTGATTTAGATTTTCTTTCTACATATTTAATACCAAAATGTCCGTCAGATTCAGTAAAACCTGTAAATCAACTATTATTTACAAGATTAGAATTATCTAATAAACTTTCTGGTGTGTCCAAAGAATATTTAGCATTCATAAATTCAATTAAACTATTAAACCTTTTATTTTTAGGTGTTCTAAGTTTACCGTGCATTAAGTTAATAAGAATCATAATACCTTTTATATCCCCTATAATATAACGAATAACGTTATTACCTGAAGTTTGGAAACGTCCTATGTTACTTAATTCTGATTGAATAAACGCATAATTCTAAGGGTATCTATTTAAATATTATACTAATGAATTATTTTCTCAATCTATTCATACCTGCTTTAATCTCTTTTATTTCTAATAAACCTTCTTTTGTTAAATGAGCTTTAGATTTTATTAATTCTGCGGCCTTTTTAAAGTCCTTGTAATTTAAAAACTTATGTCCTCTAAGAGAATGCTTATCCAATAAAGGAAGTATATTTTCATCTATTTCTGAAAATTTTGACACAATAATATTTACTAAATTTTTACCTGAAAATTTTTTTATTCTACCACACCCCAAAAATGAAATGATAGTTTGTAATAATAGTAGATCTTGTGTGTGTTGAGTGATTTCGAAAGTTAATTGAACACTTTCACCCAACTTCCCAGCAGATTTCGAGATATTAATTAAAAAACATGCTTCTCCCTCAATAAATCCTACTAATCAGTTACGGTCAGGAATTAATGTATTATTCGGTTGCAGTCTTTGTACTGGCACTATATCTGGGAAAGAATTTTTTAGTTTATCTGACAGACCTTTATTCATTGACGCTTTAATTGCAACAATTCTGGTTATTTCTGCCAAGGTTAGATTCCCTTGTTTAATTATGTCTATAGCTGACTTGAACAAAACAAAGTCTGCATATTTCTTGGATAATAAAGGATAATCATCAAAATGTTTAAGGATTTTTTCTAATTCAGATATCGAACGTACTATATAATGAGCACTGTCACCATAATGAGTAATACTACCAATGCCTCCAAAAAATTCTCGGATTTCTTCTAATAGTTGATAATCCTTTACGTGTAGATGCAATTCAAAACGAATAATTACATTCCATCCTGAACGATTTTTTGAATTATTTGCTAAATATAATCCAAAACAACCCTCAGCATCTGTAAACCCTGTCACAAACCATGAATTTAATTTTGATTTAGGTACTCCTTGTTCAGTTAAACTAATAGTAGATATGGTTCTACGTTGTAATTTATTAAAATTATTAGCTCCTCCGTTTAGTTTGTTATAATAAGGTATTTTTATTTCGGAGTTAGAAGACGCTATACAACCCAATATATCATAAAATAATTTACTAATATAATATAATTTTTGTTCTGTCATATTATTAGCGCTAGACATAAATACAGGTTTTATAGTTCTAATTAAGTGCTCAAGAGAAGAACGGTAAATATAAATTCTTTTCTTATCACTAGAGCTAAGTAAATTACAATGTAATGAATATTTGATAATTAATACATTAATCAGTTTAACAGTATCTATAATATTAAAATCACAGATAGAAATTAAAATACCTCTTCCTTTTAATTTTACACTTGAACCCATTATCCAGTGAAATAAAACTAAAGGAGTTAATAGATCATATATATTGCCAGGAACTATTTTTGCTTTATTTCTATAAAAAAGGGTATCGTAGCCAGTAAAGCAATGTAACCACTTAGTGGCTATCAATAATTCATCAACAGGTTTACCTTTTCACTTACTACCACTAGTGAAACGATAAGGATCTTTACGGCAGTAAAGTGATATCTCATTAAATACGTAATAAATATATTCTTTATTTAAATATGGCTGACGAAATTTTACACATGCTAGAGAGTTATTTAACCGGGAGCGTAGAAGTCATCCTCCTGATAAAAATATACTTACAAAGATACTATTTTGATATAAAGGTATTATATTATAACTATTAATTTCTTTTAAAGATAATAATGCTATATCCTTACACCTTACTGGGTTATATTTAGAAATATGACCATAAAGTCTAAAAAATACATTAAATTTTAATTTTAACAAAAACATAGATAATACTTTCTGTGGGGTTGTAATACTTAAATCATTAAGAGATTTTTCTAAATCTTCAACAGGAATAGCTCTAGTAATATTCAAATTATAATTAAACAGTATTGTGTTTTTTAGGTTCAGGGTACCCTCTGCTATAACATCTCTTCATCAGAATGCCATAGATAAAACTAATGATATTAAACTCATAATTAAATTATTTCCTGCATAAGCAAAGCCATGGAATGATAAAACTGCGGATGTCGTAAGGCTTAGTAAGCTAATGGATGTATATAAAGGCCATGGAGAAGGAGATACTAAATGAAATGGATGGGCCTGAAAATTACTTCTATTTAAGTTTAACATTTTATTTATTATTTAATTTCATAATTCATCTTGTTTTTCCACTAAAGCCGGTGTAAGAAAAATCTGTTTTTAAAATATTAGGGATTTTAACCCATAAAGATTAAAAAAGATCTTTTTAATAATTACTACTTTTTTTAAGTATAGGTGGGCTTTATATAAATAATGTTTCGTCATAAATCCACCAGAGAGTCCCACGGATTACTTAATATGAAATGAAGGTAATCTTCTGAGATTTTTGGAAAGATTAACCCCGTTTTGTGCAATAGAAGGATTTTTCCCGATACCCTGATAATAACTGTTTAATCAGTGCCGATCCACGGGATTAATATGAGAGTTATATACAGGAGCTACTCTACCTCCATTAGTAGAACGAATACTATCCAGATGATTAGCTAAGTTTATAGCATAAGGTTGGCCAGAATTTTAGTCAGATGTTTCTATGTATTGGATTTGAGCATTCAACATACTCGATCCTATCCAATCTTTATGTAATTTTCATTTAGAGGTCTATCAAATTGAAATGGTTTCTTTCCTAAATTTTGGTTCATCGCAATCTCTGCGGGATTAGGTATAAATTTGGTAAATGGAAACTTGTATTAGTAAATTTGTTGAATGTATAGATATAGTCTAATACATTTCTATTTATTTATATAATTTGGTGTTTTTTTTTTTGGTTTTTTTTTTTTCTTTGCCATTTTTATTTCTTATTACTAAATTGATAGTGGTTATTTATGTTAAAACTATTATTATATATTTTATTAAATATATAGAAATTTTATAATAAATATAGAAATTTTATAATAAATATAAAAATTTTTCATAGTAAATTAAACACAACATCTACAATATAGGTGTTAAAATAAAAATTATACAAGTTATTTTAATATTGGATAAATTTAAATTTTATACAATGTTTATAAATGCAAATTTATAATAAAGGTATGTTACAAGGCATTATTTCAAAACTATATAAAATACAAGGGACTAGTATAATAAATGCAATAACTATTGGTAATAGAACAGTTCAACAATAAGACATTAGTTGGTCGTAACGTATACGCGGGAATGAGGCTCTCGCTCATATGAATATAAATATCATAATACAAGCTTTAAGTCCTATAACTACACCACCTATTGCTGTCCCTATTATTGTACTGTAATTATCCAAATCAATTACATTAAAATTAGATTCATTATCTGTTAAATACATATAACTATTTCCTTCAATGAATTGTAATAAATAAAAATAAGGATATAAATAATAATTGAAATCAAACAGATAACCACCTAAAAATAAAATACTATTCAAAATACAAATAAGTATAATGCTAGCATATTCAGCTAAAAAGAAAAATACAAATATAACTGCAGAATGTTCTGTCATAAATCCACTAACTAATTCTGATTCCTATCAAAAAGACATGAATAATATCTTTTACTCTTGTATAGGTTTAAACCTATAAAGGTTATTATAAACTAGACCTGAATTTAAATACTTACCTACTGTAACCTTAGAAATGTTTAAATGGTTAGCTAACTCTACGTTGTTTTTTAAAGTTAAAATTGTCATCCAAATCATAAAGACCTACACCTAAGGGGTATTTGTTTTTTTTTTCACTCATAGCCGACTTAGTTATTTCACTATGTTTTTTTCCAAACATTGGATTTAATTTACCAGGTTTACTGATTAAGGCTACGGATTCTTTAGTATGAGTTTTACCAAACATAGGATGATTTTTCTTATCTTTATAATACTCTATCATCTTTAGTCTGGCTTCCTCTGTATGCTTATAACCTAAAGAACTTGTAGCAGTAGCCTTAAAATTATAAAGACTATTGAAATCAAACTTAATAATATAACTGGTTTCTAAGTCAGTTAAAGCTTTATTACTAATAATTTTACTTTTATATGTAAAATATTCATATATAATAAAGTTAAATTTGTCTAACCCATGTTTAGTAAATGCTTTTTGTAAAGCAAGATTAGACTTTTTATTTGCTAGATGTTCATTAAGTCTTAAGTAAAAATCCTTAGCGCTCCCAATATAACGATTACCGTTAACTGTGTTAACAAAACAATATATATCCCCTTTATCTTTTAATAATCCTCTGGAAGATTTAATAAAATCTTCATCGTTTAGTTTATCAAAAGTTAAAATAGGAACAGGTAGACCCAATGATTCTGAACCTAGTTTTGAAGTAGAATAGTACCTACAACTAGCTACCGATGTAATAATTTTTTGTCTAGGTATCCTATTAACATTACGGTTATGTAGTAAACTATTACTTCGAAAGATACTAAAAGTAGGGTTTATATTTAAATTAGATTTCTTCTATTTTTTATGAAAAAAAAGGACTCTATCTTACATAAGATAGATACTTATATTATGTGATCACGTATAGTCTCTGAGGATTAAAAGATTATATCTTAAATTTCCTGCTGATTATTTACTGTGTGAAAATAAACTTTCCAGCATATAGTGATCTTTAATGAGGCCAAATCATATTAGTAGCCTCTGCCAAATCAGCTTTATACTATCTAAGCACTCACCAAATGTTTCCATGTATCGTAAATATAGATATAATGAAGATTATAGGATAATAACACTATTAATATTATAATATAATTTAAGGGAGATATTTTTATACCTATATTATGTTATTTCATCTATATTTTTCACTGAACTTTCTTTGATGTATTTATTCATTTTACTTTGAATATTTTTAATATTATTAAATTGTTCTGCAGTCCATTGCCGGGCAGGTTTGTTTTGAATTATGCTAGCAGCTTCAACAAAAGATAAATAATCTAAGTATTTAGCGCTTTGAAGAGGATAGTTTTGGAAAAAAGGTATAATTATATTATTCAATATCTCGAATTTATTTAACTTGAAATCAACAGTATCAGTGTTTCTTTTTTTAACACTACCACAATCTAAATAAGTTACTATTCTTTCCATTAGCAAAGTATCTCGGCTATGTTGAGTTATTTGAAAATACAATCATACCTTATAACTAGTAAGTAGTTCAGAGTCTCCAGCAGATTTTTTTTCTACTGTAATAACGTTAAAACTACCTTCCCCATCTACAAATCCTACTAACCATTCAGGATGTATAACTCCCTCCGGTACTTCTGGTCTCGGAGCGGGTACAAGATTTGGGTATAATCCTTTCAATTCTTCAGATATACCATTATTTAAGTTATATCTAAGATTTATAACCTTAATGAATCCTTCTTCACTTAAAGGAGATTCATCTTTTATAATTAAAACAATTTGTCTAAATAACTCAAAATCAGCATATTTTTTAGTTAGTAAAGGATATGTTTCAAAATGGGGAATTACCTTCTCGATTAGCTCACTAAGCTTTCTAATATTAAGCCTAGCAAAATTTTTATCGAAAGTTATTGTACCAGCACCTCCAAAATACACCTGAATACGGTTTAAAGTGTCTAAATCACGAATATTCAATTTAATTTGAAAAAAAGGCTGTAATTTTCAACCTAATCTGTACCCTTTGGCTTTAGAAATCTTAATACCGAAACATCCCTCACCATCCGTGAAACCTGTTATTCACTGAGTATGGAGCATATTATTGGAAATTGTGGTACTATACCCTCTCCCGACTGCTTTAAAATTTTCCGTCAGTACATTTAGTACTACTCTAGGTTGCAATCCATAAAAGAAACTAATAATATTAAAAATGTTCGAAATATACTTATAAATATTGATGAACATAAAATTTGTAATTTGAATAAATTTGGCTGTAATATAATGACTAGCTAAGACTGTGGATTTTGTTAAATTAGCCTCCGCGAGGTCGAATGGAGCTCTGTTGGTTTCTGCAATTGATCCTATAAAAAAAATAATAAATATTGGAAATAAAGGTACTATGTATCAAGTAGCTCTTTGAGCTTCTATGATAACAGTTATATCTAAACTACCTGCCAAAAAAACTACTAATAATATGGCAGAGCTCAAAATTAATTCATAACTAATTAATTGAGCTGTGCTTCTTAATGAACCTAAAAAGGCATATTTAGAATTAGCTGATCATCCAGCCAGCAAAATTCCATAAGTAGCTAATGAAGACATAGCTAAAAGATATAATATACCCAGATTATAATCCAGCAACATTAAACCAGGACCATACATAAAAGAAAAAAAAACTTTTCACACTATAAAATTTACTTACTTCTCCCCCTATTCATTCCCGATTGAATTTCTCTTATTTTAATAGCACCTTCTTCTAACTTATCTTCTCTTTTTTTTACTATTTCCGAAACTAAACATCAATCGTTGAAATCTAAAGATTTAACACCTAATATCGGATTATTAATAAAGAAAGGTATAATTATTTCATTAACTTCAGAAAATTTTGTAGTTTTAAAATCTATTATATTTTCTTTTTTTCTTAAATAACAATATCCACAATTAAAATATTCTTTAATTGCAGTTAATAATACCTCATCTATTTTATGCTGAGTAATTTTAAATAATAGAGATTTAAAGACACCTTTATCTAAGGAAACCGAGAAATTGCCTTCAGCTGAAGTAAATCCCGCTATTCATTGTGAATGTGGGATTTTACTGGTTTCTATTAAAAGACGGGGAACTGGAATAGTTTCAGGGAACATTAATTGTAATTCTTTTGATAAACCAAAATTTAAGGTTGCTTTTATGTTTATAATCTTTTGTAAACCTTCTAAAGTCAAATGTTCTTTCAATTCCATAATAGATACAATTTGTTTAAATAATAAATAATCTCCTCTTTTTCTAGAAATTAAAGGATATTTATCCAAAAATTTAACTAATTCTACTACCTCCTGGAATTTTCTGACTCTAAAGGTACCAGTAGATTGGTTACTACTTACAGTCCCTATTCCACCTAAACTATGTTGAATTCCTAACAAAAGGGGAAAATCTTTAACATGTAGTTTAATTTGAAAATTTAGTTGAACTTCTCAACCTAATTTATAAGAGGAACTTTTTAAGACACTACAAGAAAAACAACCTTCACCATCGGTAAACCCTGTGATAAATCAAGGGTCAATTTGTAAATTATCAATCGTACGTTTGCTATCACTTAATGTAACATAATAACGACGAGTATTAACATTTAAAGAATGAAAACCATTTAACGGTGAATCGTAGGAATTTCTAGTATACAATTTTTTTTTAACTATAGCTTATTTATAAGCTCATTAGAATACATCTTAAATATATTACAAAAATCTTGTAAATATCTACAGCCGTTTACTCGTTGCTCTTTTACAATTGCAGAATAATATCTTACAACTGATTTAGATCCGCGATTATTCATTACTCTTTAGAGTATCTTATTTATTGTTACCATACATGAATAGTTAGTTCATCCACTCATATACTTTCGTATATAGTTTGGTAAAATAAGCTTTAGAACTTCCCCGGAATTTGACTATATTACCCTATAATCCCTAAGGTATAACGGCGTAACCTAATAATGAAAAAATTAAAGTTATGATAGGACCAAGGAAAAATAAAAATATATTGGCTTGTGTAGGAGAAACATACTCTTTTAATAAAAGTTTAAGGGCATCTGCAAATGCTTGAAGAAGACCAAATCACGAATATCCTCCTTTAACCATTTATTTTACATAATACAGGTAAAGACTGGAGGACTTTCTCCCTAAATAGTTTTACTATCCATTTCCGGGTATAAATATAAATATATTTATACTCTGTACTTTCTCAAGTAGGGTCTGACTATATCTTAAGCATTAAATTAAAATAATTTAACACCAATCACCTTATAGTCGATGAACTGCGCACCCTTTACAATTTGTTATTATAAATATGGGTGGTTGGCTGCGGATTACCCATTTCCTTTCGTCTATCAATTTCGATTTTACCTTACCACGAGTCATTACCTGTGCCACA
>Ga0247755_1000035_pt1 | contig 26271 bp, 22 predicted proteins | sample UWRJL096311B4_FD_180948 | JGI IMG/M metagenome (GOLD analysis project Ga0247755, IMG submission 180948) | Plant litter microbial communities from Arlington Agricultural Research Station in Wisconsin, United States - UWRJ-L096-311B-4 | ecosystem: Environmental > Terrestrial > Plant litter >... | reverse complement strand
ACTCGCGCTGCTCGCGGGTGACGTCGCGCCCCCTCGTCCGTCGTCGGGCGGCGGCGCCGCCGTCGTACACGTCGTCACCAATGCTCTGCCCGACGTCGTGGCCGGGTACACGACGAGGACGCACGGAATCGCGTCGGCACAGGCGGCGAACGGCGAGGTTGTCGTGGCGACGCGGCTTGGGTTCCCGGTGGCAGGCGGCGCGGTGCGCGCGAAAGCGAGCGTGGTGCGCGACGGCGTGCGATACGAGCGGCGAAACCCCAAGCGCGGCGAGGCGCGCACGGTCGACGTCGCTGCCGCTGCGGAGGCGCGAGCGCTCGTCGAGACGGCGCGCGAGGCCCGGATCCTGCACGCGCACTCGCACCACGTGAACGGAACGGTCGCCCAGCTCGCCGCGCGATCGCTCGGCGTGCCGTGGATCTACGAAGTGCGCGGCTTCCTCGAGGAGACCTGGGTCGCGCGTGGAGGGGACCCCGGTGCCGAGTTTGTGAGCCTTGCTCGCGACGCGGAGACACGCGTGATGCTCGCTGCCGATCACGTGGTGACGCTGTCCACGGGCATGCGCGATGAGGTCGTCTCTCGCGGCGTGGCCATTGAGCGCGTGACCGTGGTGCCCAACGCAGTCGCCGACGAGTGGCTCAGTGGACCGGAGGCGGCGGCGTCCGCGCGGGCTCGCCTTGGCATCGAGGCTGGGACGCTGCTCGTGGGCACCGTGTCGTCGATCAACGGCTACGAGGGGCTAGAGCTCATCGCGGAGACGGTGCTCGCTTTGCGCGCGCTCGGAGTCTCTGCACACGGCGTGGTCGTTGGAGACGGGCCGGCGCTGCCAGAGCTCAAGGCGGCCGATGCAGCGGGCGTCGTGCGCTTCGTCGGCAAGGTCTCGACGGGCGAGGCCCGCGAGTGGCACCGAGCGATCGACGTCTTCCTCGTGCCCAGGCTCGACACCTCCGTCACGCGCGTTGTCACCCCCATCAAGCCGCTCGAGGCCATGGCTACGGGTTCGCTCGTCGTGGCGTCGGACCTTCCCGCACTGCGCGAGGTCGTTCCTGGCGAGAGCGGCGGGCTCGTGCTCGCCCGCGACGCAACGGCGTGGGCGCGCGCGATCGCCGACGTCGTCGAGCGTGGCGAACTGGCCGCGAGGGGCAACGCGGCGCGCGAGTGGATCGCCGGGCACCGTACGTGGTCCGCGCTCGTTGGGACCTATGACTCGTTGTACGCCCGTGCAGGGGCGCGGGTAGACTAGACAGGCTGTGCTACTACTGACACGCAACGCGAAGGGAAGTGCTGTGGCCCAGGATTTGGTGGTCGTAGGCCTGGGCTATGTGGGCCTTCCGCTGGCTTTCGAGGCCTCGAAGGCGGGCCTTTCGGTCGCAGGCTACGACGTCTCCCCCCGCGTTCTCGACGGCCTCAACGGCGGCCGCTCTCACGTCGATGATTTGAGCGACGCCGACATCGCGTCCATGGTCGAGCGCGGATTCCACGCCACCTCCGACGCCGCGATTTTTGCGGAGGCCAAGACCATCGTCGTATGCGTCCCCACTCCGCTGTCCGAGCAGGGCGGGCCCGACCTCGGCGCGGTCGAGGCGGCAGCGAGGGCGATCGCGCCTCACATCGTCGCGGGCCAGTTAATCGTGCTCGAATCGACGACGTACCCCGGCACCACCGAAGAGGTCGTGCAGCCAATCCTTGAGGCTGCCACGGGGCTCAAGGCGGGAACGGACTTTGCCCTCGCGTTCTCGCCCGAGCGCATCGACCCTGGAAACCCGACGTATGGGCTGCGCAACACGCCCAAGATCGTTGGCGGTATCGACGAGGCCTCCACGGTCCGTGCCACGGAGTTCTATTCGCAGGTCGTCGATACCGTCGTTCCTGCACGCGGCACGCGCGAGGCGGAGGCAGCGAAGCTCCTTGAGAACACCTACAGGCACCTCAACATTGCCCTCGTGAACGAGATGGCGCGCGTGTTCCACAAGCTCGACATCGACGTGTGGGACGTGGTGCGTCTCGCGGCGACAAAGCCGTTCGGCTTCCAGGCGTTCTATCCCGGGCCGGGTGTTGGTGGCCACTGCATCCCGATCGACCCCAACTACCTCAGTCACCATGTTCGCGAGCGCCTCGGTGAGCCCTTCCGTCTCATCGAGCTCGCGCAAGAGATCAACATCACCGCTCCCAGGTACGTCGCGGACCGCGCTGCGGACGCTCTCGCCAAGGACGGCGTCGATATCGAGGGCGCTCCCGTGTTGCTGCTCGGAGTGACGTACAAGCCGAACATCGCCGACGAGCGCGAATCGCCCGCGGTGGACGTTGCCGCCGCCCTCATCGCGAAGGGTGCGGATGTTCGCTTCCACGACCCCCGCATCGCCGCGTGGAACGTCGAGGGAACAACGCTTGAGCGCGTTGCCGATCTCGAGGCCGCGATCGCGGAGGCTGCGATCGTTGTGGTGGTTCAGAACCACAGGGAGTACGACGTCAACGCGATCGCCCGCGCAAGTGTCCGCATGCTTGACACGCGCGGCACCTCTGACCCGGGTCTCGCGGAGCACCTGTGACGCGCGGCGCCGGCGGGGATGGCGAAACCGCCTCCCCGTATGCGGCGCTCGCCGCTGAACATGGGCTCACCCAGCAAGGCGTGCGTGGCCCCTTCGGCGCCTACCTTCGCGACCTCTGGCGCAGCCGCCACTTCATTTGGGCGCTCGCGACGACGCGCGCCTATTCGAGGCACGAGAACACCTACCTTGGGCAGATCTGGGCGGTTCTCAATCCGCTGCTCTTCGCCGGGGTCTACTACGTCGTCTTCGGGCTCCTCCTCAAGACGAAGGGCGAGATCCAGAACTTTGCCGCCTTCCTGATCATCGGCGTCTTCGTCTTCCAGTTCTGCTCGGCCGCGCTCACCAGCGGGGCAAACGCCGTGGTGTCGAACTCCTCGATGATCCGTTCTCTCCGCTTCCCACGAGCCGCGCTTCCCATCTCTGTGGTGCTCACCGAACTGCTCACCTTGCTTCCCGCAATCGTCGTCATGTTCGTGCTCGTGACGCTCACCGGTGAGACGCCGTCGTGGGAGTGGTTGCTCGTGCCGCCGATGTTCGTCGTCATCACGATCTTCAATGTGGGCGTGGCGCTGATCTTCTCCCGGCTCACGCACCATTCCAAGGACCTCAAGAACATCACGCCGCTCATCTCGCGCGTGCTTCGCTACGTCTCCGGCGTGTTCTACCCCATCTCGTACTACGCGAACGAGTCGATCGGCGCGCTCCTTCTCCAATACCAGCCATACGCGCTCGCTCTCGACGTCGTGCGCGCGCCTTTGCTCGAAGAGATGCCCCTCTACTGGGGCCACATGTGGGCAATGACCGGCTGGGCGGGGTTCGCGATCATCGTGGGCATCGTGTACTTCTGGCGCGGTGAAGGGAAGTACGGCATTGACTGACAACCTTCGGAACACGCCGATTCTCGTCGCCGATGACGTCCACGTGACCTACTACATCCATGGTGGCCGCCGCGTCTCCGGTGACGATCGGCGCGGGGCAATCGCCAAGCTCCTCGGCACGGGCATCGGCTCGACCGGGCGCCGCTCGGTGCACGCGGTACAAGGCGTGAGCCTCGTCGCGAATCATGGCGAACGCATCGGCCTCATCGGCCACAACGGTGCTGGAAAGTCGACGCTGTTGCGAGCGCTCGCCGGGCTCATGCCTCTCAGCGGCGGAGCCGTCTACGCGGGCGGATCGACCTCGCTGCTCGGCGTCAACGCCGCTCTGTCGACATCGCTTACGGGCGAGCAGAACATCACGCTCGGTGGCCTCGCAATGGGGCTGAGCCGCCAGGAGGTCAAGGCGAAGTTCGATGACATCGTCGAATTCTCGGGGCTCGGCGAGTTCATCCACCTGCCCATGCGCGCGTACTCCTCTGGCATGTCCGCCCGGCTTCGGTTCGCGATCTCTACGGCCGCAATCCCCGACGTCCTCATGATCGACGAGGCCCTGTCCACGGGCGATGCCACGTTCCGCAAGCGCTCGATGGCGAAGATGGCGGAGGTCTCGGAGAACGCGGGGACCGTCTTCCTCGTGAGCCACAACGCGGCCACCGTTGAGCAGTTCTGCGACCGCGCAATCTGGCTCGAGCACGGCCAGATCGTCGAGGACGGCCCCGTCGACGAGGTCTTGCCCCGCTACACGGCCTCGATGGAGTAGCCGTGCGGGTGTGGATCGTGACGGTCGTGCACGACCCCCTAGACGCCCGCATCAGTGTGCGCGAGCTGTCGACCCTTCTCGAGGACGGTCACGACGTCACCATGGCGGCCCCGTTCTCGGCGTACGGCAGGGATGGCGCGGCCGGACTCGCGGAGACGATCGACATACCGCGGTCCTCGGGCCGCCGCCGTGTCAGGGCACTGTGGCGCGCTAGAGCGGTGCTGCGCGATGCCGCCGCGCGAGCCGATCTGGTCATCATCCACGACCCCGAGCTGCTGTTCGCGGTGTGGGGCCAGCGGCGAAGGCTCCGCGGCCTGCGCATCCTGTGGGACGTTCACGAGGATGTGCCCACGCTCGTCGAATCGCGCTCGTGGATCCCCGGCTGGGTAGCCACTCCCTTGCGATCAATGCTCGGTCGGCTGTTGCATTGGGCCGAGCGCCGCGTCGAGATCATCGTCGCCGAGGAGTCGTACCTACGCGCCTTCCGAAACCCCCATCCTGTTGTCGCGAATGCGGTGACCATCCCCGCACAGGTGCCCCCACCGTCGGGCAATCGCGTTGTCTACGTGGGCAGGGTGACGCTGCAGCGTGGGGCGCTGGAGATGCTCGAGCTCGGCCGCAGGTTGGCTGCGGACGCGCGCGTCGTGGTCATGGGCCCTGCCGACGCCGCGCTCACGACAGCGCTCGAAGCGGCCACCGCGCGAGGCGAGGTGGAATGGCGCGGCTTCGTCCCGAACGACGAGGCGCTCGCCGAGATCGAGGGCGCGATCGCGGGACTGTCGCTGCTGCACGACGTCCCCAACTACCGTCACTCGCTCCCCACCAAGCTCGCGGAGTACGGGGCGCACGGCGTCCCGATCATCACGACGCCCAATCCCAGTTCAACGGCCTTCGTGGACCACGCGGGGGCGGGCATCGTGGTGCCGTTCAACGACGACGACGCGCTCGAGCAGGCCGTCCGCGAGCTCCTTGCGAACCCCTCGCGAGCGGCCACCCTCGCCGCCGCAGGACGCGCAACAGCCTCGGATCTCTACGACTGGGGCAAGGCCGCAGAAACGTTTCGCGCGGCCGTCGCCGGTCTGTAGGCTCTTAGCACTCAGCTGAGAGGACCCCCCATGCAGTACGGCCACTTCGATGACGAAGCGCGCGAGTATGTGATCACCCGCCCGGACACCCCGCGCTCGTGGTCCAACTACCTGGGGTCTCGCCTTTATGGCGGCATCATCACGCAAGGCGCTGGGGGCTACTCGTTCTACAAGTCCGGCGGCACGGGGCGCGTGCTGCGTTTTCGCTTCAACGGCGTTCCGCAAGACGAGCCCGGGCGCTTCATCTACCTCCGCGACGACGCGGATGGCGACTTCTGGAGCGCGAGCTGGCAACCGGTGGGCAAGCCGCTCCGCGGCCGGGACGGCGAGGACGTGACGGCCGACGGCCGTCCGACGCAAGCGTCAACCGTTCGCCATGGCCTCGGCTACTCGATCTTCGAGAGCGAGTACCGCGGAATTCGCTCGGAGGCGACATTCCTCATTCCTAAGGACCAGGCGTTCGAGTACTGGTCGGTCAAGGTCACCAACACGTCCGACGCTCCGCGCACCATTTCGCTGTTCAGTTACGCCGAGCTTGCCAACGAGTGGAATTACCGCCAGGACCTCGAGAACCTCCAGTACTCGCAGTACGTGGTCGTCGCGAAGTACGCGGACGGGATGATCTCGCGCAAGAACTCGACGCGCACCGCGTTCTCCGAACTGTGGTTTGGGCAGGCGGGGGCGCCGGTCGAGTCGTTCGACACCGACCGCGACGTGTTCCTCGGCTCGTACCGGACGCCGTCCGCGCCGCTCGCGGTTGAGCAGGGGCGTTGTTCGGGTTCCGAGACCGTTGGCGACAACTCGTGCTCGTCTTTGCACTCCGTGCTCGCACTCGCGCCCGGTGAGACCCGCCAGGTGATCTTCATGCTCGGCATGGGCTCGCCGGACTCGCCGTGGGACGACCGCGACGGGATCGTTCACCGGCCGGGCCGCGAGATCATCGCGGAGTTCGGAACCCCAGAGCGCGTGGACGCGGAGCTATCCGCGATCCGCGATGAGTGGCGCGACTTCCTGTCGCCGCTTCAGGTGGCGACGCCGGACGGCGAGCTCAACTCGATGATCAATGTGTGGCATGCGTACCAGACCCACATGACCTTCAACTGGTCGCGCGGGGTCTCTCTCATCGAGGCCGGAGATCGCGACGGGCTTGGGTACCGAGACACGGTGCAGGACATGCTCGCCGTGACCCACGCGATTCCCGACGCGGTGCGCGAACGCCTGTCGATGATCCTTACGGGCCAGACCGCGGAGGGCGGCGCGCTGCCGCTCGTGAAGCCGTTGACCCACTCCCCAGGTCACGAGCCGACGCCGTCGATAGAGAAGTACCGCTCCGACGACCCCCTGTGGCTGCCGATCACGGTTGCCAACTTCGTCTACGAGACCGGCGATGTCTCGTACCTCGACCTCGAGCTGCCGTACGCGGACCACGGCTCGGCCACAGTGTTTGAGCACCTGCGCCAGGCGATCCAGTTCTCGCTCGACCACCTGGGCGCGAACGGACTCGTCCAGGGCCTCCAGGCGGATTGGAACGACTGCATCCAGTTCGGCACGACGGGAGAGTCGATGTTCTCGACCTTCCTCATGGCGAACGGCTGCCGCATCGTTGCGGAGCTCGCGGAGCAAACGGGCCGGCACGAGGATGCGGCATGGGCGCGTTCCGTGTTGGAGTCGCTCCAGCCCGTGCTCGAGGGAGCGTGGGACGGCGACTGGTACATCCGCGGCATCTCCGCGACCGGCGCCAAGCTGGGCTCCGATGCGCTCGACGAGGGCAAGATCTATCTAGAGCCGAATGTGTGGGCCGCGATATCGCAGACGGTTCCTGAGGAGCGCGCGATCGGCGCAATGGACTCCGTCCAGAACCGACTTGCGACCGAGCACGGCGTTGCCCTGTGCGCGCCCGCCCACACCAAGGAGGTGCCGGGAGTGGGGCTATCGCTCCTGGTATTCCCCGTTGGGCACAAGGAGAACGGTGGCATCTTCTGCCACGCGAACTCGTGGACAATCGTGGCGGAGGGCATCCTCGGCCGCGGCGATCGCGCGTACGACTATTACCGTTCCTACCTGCCGGCGCGCTACAACGACTCCGCCGAGATCCACCAGGTGGAGCCGTACGTGTATTGCCAGTTCACGCACGGACCCGAGTCGCCGCGGTTCGGGCAGGCCCGCAATCCGTGGCTCACAGGAACGGCGTCGTGGTCGTACATCGGCGTGACCCAGTACATCCTCGGCCTGCGGCCCGAACTCGACGGCCTCCGCATCGACCCGTGCCTGCCCGAGGGATGGGGCGGCTTCCAGGTGACGCGTCAGTTCCGGGGCAAGTCGCTGACGATCAACGTGGTGAACCCGCTTGGCGTGGCGACGGGGGTGCAATCGGTGATGATCGGCAAGCGCGAGGTGGACGTCGCCGGCGACGATCGCCGCGGAGCCCTCGTGCCGGTCGGCGAACTAGCCGACGGCGACGTGCTCACCGTCACTATGGGGTGAAACCCGGGCCCCACTAGGCGCATACCGGCGTGGCTTCGCGTGAGCCGTGGTCAAGTCCCGTTGTTACCACAAGGTAAGGTTCGCCTTGCCCAGGGGACCGTTCCCACGCTGAGGGTCTACTTGAAGGGTGCTCACTGTGGCTGTTCGCCGCTTGTCTGCCGTTGTTTTTGCCGCCTTGATCGGCGCGTTCGTGTTCGCTGTGCCGGCTCAGGGCGCGACGGTCACCGCCACGATCGACGGTATCTCCTACCAAGCGAACGACACCAACGTCGCTACGGGCGCCACCATAACGGGCTCGGGAGTCGTGGGGCCCAACCTGGTGATTCCGAGCAGCGTGGTCATCGGGGGCACCACCTACGCGGTGAAGCAAATTGGCGGCGACGCATTCCGCAACAAGGGACTCACATCCGTAGTGATTCCCAACAGCGTGACGGCGGTGCAGCCCTACAGTTTCGCGTCCAACCTGCTCACGAGCATCACGGTGCCGAGCAGCGTCGGTTACCTCAACACCGGGGCCTTCGCGTACAACGACCTCACGTCGGTCACCCTCAACGAGGGCCTCACCAGCATCGGGCCGGGCACGTTCTACGACAACGCCCTCACCTCCATTGTGATCCCCGCGAGCGTGTACACGATCACTGGCAGCGCCTTTGGCATCAACCCGAACCTCACCACGATCACGTTCAACGGCAACGCACCGGCGCTTGGAAGTCCGATTCCACTGGGCACATCCAACCCACTCATCAGGTTCTACGCTGATGCGACCGGATTCACCACGCCCACCTGGAACGGCGGTAGCAGTTCCAGCTACGCCACTCAGGTCATTCCGAATGCCGTGGTGACCTTCGACGCGAATGGCCATGGAACGGCACCCGCGGCGGCATCGGGCCGCCCCGGCTTCGCCGCCGCAGACCCGGGTGCGCTGAGTGCCACGGGATTCACCTTCGACGGCTGGTTCACGTCCGCCTCTGGGGGCACGCAAGCGAGCTTCCCGTACACCGCGGCCTCAAGCGTCACGCTCTACGCACACTGGAGCCGGGTGATGCACGCGGTCACTGTGGATCACCAGGACGGGACCACCCCCGAATTGGTGCCGATCGCGCACGGCTCCGATCTCTCGCTGTCTGACGCGACATACGTTGGTCACACCTTCACCGGCTGGTTCACCGCCGCATCCGGCGGCAGCCAGGTCACGTTCCCTTACACCGTGACCGGAGACACGACGGTGTATGCGCACTGGAATCTGAACGAATACACGGTGACGTTCGAGCCCGGCAACGCGGGCCCCCCGTCCGTCACCGCCGCGGACTACGGAACTACGATCGCCGAACCCGCCACACCCTCACGACAGGGCTTTTCCTTCGACGGTTGGTTCACCGCCGCCAGCGGAGGATCTCAGGTCGCGTTCCCCTACACGGTTAGCGGCGACACGACCCTCTACGCACAGTGGACGTCCACAAGCCTCACGCTCACGCTAGAACTTCAGAACGGCCAAGGCGCGTGGATAGGGGATTACGACGGCCCGATTACCGTCGCCGGGATCTTTATCCCGACGTTCGCCGATCACACATTCACCGGCTGGTGGACGGCCCCCACCGGCGGCGAGCTCGTCGTGCTCCCCTACTCCATCAGCACGGACACCACGTGGTACGCGCAGTGGACGATCGACAGCTACGCCATCACGTTCGAACCCGGCAACGGGGACGAGGCCACCACGAACTATGTCGACTCCGGCGCAACAGTGAGTGAACCCGCAGACCCCACCCGCACCGGCTACACATTCACCGGCTGGTTTACGCAAGCTGAAGGCGGCACCGAGGTAGCGTTCCCGTACACCGTGACGGCAGAGGCCATCTTCTACGCACAGTGGGCGATCGACACCTACACAATCGCCTTCGAACCCGGCAACGGCGACGAAGCCCTCTCGGAGAATGTCGACTACGGCACCACGGTGAGCGAACCCGCAGAGCCCACCCGCACCGGCTACTCGTTCGCCGGCTGGTTTACTGCTGCGACCGAGGGCACGGAGGTCTCGTTCCCGTACACCGTCACGGATGCCGTGACGCTCTACGCCCAGTGGGATGTCCGCGAGTACGCCGTCACGTTCGAGCCGGGCAACGGCGACGCGGCGACCACTGTCACTGCCGACTACGGCACCACGGTGAATGAGCCGTACGTACCTACCCGCGCGGGCCACAGCTTCGGCGGCTGGTACACCGAGGAGTCCGGCGGAGACCAGGTCATGCTCCCGTACACCGTAGAGGGCGACGTCACGCTTTACGCGCGGTGGGAGATTAACTCATACGTCGTCACATTCGAGCCGGTCAACGGCGACGCGTCCACCGAGCAGACCGCGGACTTTGAGTCAACCATCTCGGCCCCCGCGGACCCCGCGCGCGCGAGCTACGAGTTCGCCGGATGGTTCACCGCGCAGACAGGTGGCACCGAGGTCACGTTCCCATACACGGTTACCCACCACACGACGCTCTACGCACAGTGGGAGCGCGTGGCCGCGAGCTTTGCGGCTCCGGATCGGGTGGCACCGGGCTCGACCGTGTCCATTTCTGGTGAGAACTTCATCCCCGGCGAATCCGTCGAGATTTGGCTACGGTCCACGCCAGTGAGACTCGCGACCGTCACTGTCAGCGCAGACGGCACGTTCTCGACGAGCGTCGTCATCCCGGCCGACACGGTCGCCGGTGACCACCACTTCGAGCTGCGCACGTCCGAAAGCGGCACCCTGTCGAGCGCAGTGACTGTCAGCGACGGCTTGTCGTCCACGGGAGCCGAGATCACCGCGACGGCGCTGTTCGCCGCGCTCTTGCTGCTCGGTGGGCTCGTCGTGATCGCGCGCTCGCGCCGGACCCTCTAGGCCACACGTCGCGCCGGGCCGTCAGCACGGTCCGGCGCGGTCTGCGTCAGCGCGCGCTGAGAACGTCCACCGCGAACACGAGGACCGAGTTCGGCGGGATTGGGCCCACGGCGCGAGCTCCGTACCCGGACTCCGGCGGCACCACAAGCAGCAGCTTGGAGCCGACGGGCTGGCCAACGATGCCGTCGACCCAACCATCGATGAGGGAGCCGCGCGCGATCACGAACGAGATGGGCTCGCCACGGCCCCATGAAGAGTCGAACTCGGACCCGTCCCACAGCCACCCGGAGTAGTGGACCGTGATGGACTGCCCCTCGGTAACGGGGGCGCCCGTACCTTCCTCAAGCACCTGGACGGCGAGGCCCTCTGGCACCTCGGCGCCCTCGAAGTCGGGGAACGGGGCACCCGCTCCGTCGCGGGAAATCTGGGGAAGACGGGCGTCGGACACTGGGGCTCCTCTGTGCGAATGCTGACTCAGCGAGCCTACGCGGTCACGGCCCCCGCTGGCACCGGCGCGGGGATGAGTCGCTCCGCGACGAACGGGGATGTCATCGCGCGCACGAGCGCTGAGTAATCGACGCCAAACCGCACCTCTGTGCCAGCGGGCAGTCGCGATTGCGTCTCGAGCACCAGGTGGTCGCTGCTCATCGCGAGTACGTGCATACCGGCAGGTGGAGTGAGGCCCTCCGGATCCACGTCCTGGCGGCCCAAGGCGACGATGGTCTGAATGATATTGCCGCGGGACTTGGGGGCAGGCACGGCGCCGAACGCGCTCTGCGCGCGGGCACCCCACGGCGCCGTCGGCTTACTCAGCGACTCGATGACGGAGCCAACAACGGCGAACGCATCAGTGCGCAGGCCGACCACGGGCTTGCGGGTGAGCGGGTCGAGCCCCAGCAGGATCGACTCCCCAAGGCGAAGATCGTTGATCGCGCCCACGCGACCGCGACCAAGGGCCCACCCGAGGTTGGCAGAGTTGCCTCCGCTGAAGATGGGCGCCGCGGCGCCGAAGAGCGAGCGCATCGTGGCGGACACGGCCCCGAGCTGCTGCATCTGATCGTCCCCAGGGATGACTCCCGAACGGCACGCGAGGTTCGCGCCGAGGCCCGCGAGCGTGAGGTGTCGCGTGCGTGAGATGGTGCGCGCGGCATCGAGAGCGTCTGCGACCATGACGCCCTCGCGAAGATCGCCGAGCTCGACCATCAGCACGATGCCATGAGTGATGGCGCGCCTGCCCGCGGCGGCGGAGAGTGCAGCAACGACGTCGAGATCGCTCACGAGGCTAAAGTCGGCGCTCCGAACGGCGCGGTCCGCCCACTCGGGCGCTGGCGCGCGGAGCAGCATGAGAGGGACTCGAAGGCCCGCCTCGCGCAACGCCTCGAGATTCTCGATGCGCGAGTCGCCGAGGCGCGTCACGCCGCCTCGCACCATCGCCTTGGCGATGTCAGGTGAGCCCAACGTCGCCTTGGTCACGCCGGTCACCGCAATGCCGCGTCGCGATAATCGGGAGACGAGCGTGCGAGCGTTGTGCTCGATCGCCCCAAGGTCAATCTCAATGCGCGGCGTCACCATGACGGGCACGCTCACGCGGTCGCGGCGGCCGCGGACACGCGGTCGAGCAGCGCGGGGAACGCGCTCGTGACCATCGACACGAGTGCCTCCGGCTCGTGCCACAGCGCGTCGACGGCCGGAACTCCGAGCGTCGCCTCCATGAGCACTGCCGCAGCATCGACCTCGGCCATCGTCATGCCCTCGTGGTTGATCGTGACGCCGATGACCGTGGTCTTGCCGAAGGTCTCGATGAGGGCCGCCTCGGACTCTGCGGAGGGCATCGCCCTGTCGGGGTAGTCGGACAGCACGCGACGTGCGGGTGCGTGCTGCATGATCACGCCCTGCGGGCGGCTCGCGCGCAGGACCACGGTCGAACTGAGATAGGCGGGGTGGCTCAGCGCGCCCTGCCCCTCGACGATGATGACCGCGGGGTGCTCCGCCTCCCATGCGGCGACAACGGCACCCTCGAGCTCGCCAACCCCGAACTGTGCGGGGATCGCGTCGAGCGCAACCGCGTACGCGGCGCCCTGCATCATTCCCGTCTGCCCCGTACCGATCATGACCGTGTGGATGCCAGCCTCGTTGAGTGCCGCGGTGAGGATCGTCGAAGTGGTGCGCTTGCCGATCGCGCCGTCGGTGCCTAGCACAGCGATGCGCACGCAGTCTACGTCGTCGATCGAGCCATCGAACATGCGTAGGTCCTTGGTGGCACGCGGGCGTCGCACGTCCGTCAACTCGGTGCCGGACAGCGTCGCGGCCGCGGACATCTCGGCGTCATCGTTCAAGAACTCGTGGAGGCCGGAGACGATGTCGAGGCCACTCACGATCGCGTCGAGAACCACCTGGCGATCGGGCTCAGACATCAAGCCGGACAGCGGGGCCAGCCCAAAGAGCAGGACCTCGAGCTTGTCGGGTGCGGCCACCATCCCACCCGGCGTGCGCCCTGCCAGGGTAAACGCCTCGTCGAGCGACGCAACCACGGGAATCCCGATCGCCTCGCCGCCCAGGGCAACCCCGGCGTCGTCCCCTGCGCATGTGCTGTCAATGACGGCCACGATGCGATAGCGCTCGGACGAGCGGACGAGTCCGTTCGCCGTCTTGCCGTCGATGCGCCCAAAGTTGCCCTCGCAGTAGATGACGGCTGCGGGGCGGCGCGGACTATGGTTCGCGAGCGCGGGTACGGGTGGGGAATATGCATGCATGAGGCATCCTCGAGTCAGTGCTCAGAGGAGGCGCCAGGATCGTTCCGGCGGCTAGGCCAGTGTCAACGAGAGGTCCCCACTAAGAAGTGGTGGACCTCCACTGTACGGCAGTTGCCCGCGGTCACCCTGTGAGCGGCGCAATTCGGAGGGTCACGGCGAGCGCATCGCCGGGCTGAATGCCGGACTCGCGGCGCCGCACCTGACTGAACCCGATCATCGGCTCGCCGCCCATGGATCCCAGTTCTCGCGTGAACTCAAAGCCGTTGACCGTGACGTGTAGCCTCGCGCGCCTGCCGCCCCCGAGTGCGGCGACAACCTCGCGCGGGACCGGGATCCCCGCGTTGCTCGCGTTGCCCCACAGGACCGCCTCGAAGGTGACCTCGTCAGCCACGACCCGCACCGACGAGCGAGCCCTCGCGCCCCAGCAGCGCCTTCTTCGTCTCTACGCCCCACGCGAAGCCGGTGAGCGTTCCCGAGGCGCCAACAACCCTGTGGCACGGCACGAAGAGCGCCACCACGTTCGCTCCGCACGCGGCACCGACAGCGCGGCTGGCCGACGGCGAGCCGAGTTCCGCCGCCACCTCGCCATAGGTGCGGGTCTCGCCTGCAGGGATCGTACGGAGGACCTCCCACACACGCTCACGGAACTCGGTGCCGTGGGGGGCGACCGTCACCGAGGCAACCGCCGTAGTGTCGCCCTCGTAATAGGCGAGCACGGCCCCAGCGGCCGTGCATGCACCGGTGACCACAGCGTCGGGCTCTATGCCAGAGCGCGTGGCTACCTCTGCGACGTCGCCCGTCCACCCGGCGCCCACGACGACCCCTCCGGCTTCAATGATCGTGAAGGGGCCGTCTGGCGTCTCGAGAATCTGGCTGATGAGCATGGCGATTCCTTTCTGCGAGCGCGCCATCCAGGCACGTCCAATGGAGAGTGACTCTGAGTCACCCGCCGTGTGGGAGATACGGTGGGCATGGTCGGGAAGTTCGAGCAGCCACGGGTGGGCTCGCAGCGCGGCGTCGATTCCCGGGGTGGACCAGCCGAGATCGGCGATGGCCCCAAGCAGGTCCGCGCGAGAGCCGACATGGTTGTAGAGAGACATCGCCTCCACACCGAGCTCACCTCCGAGGCGGCGCATCGACAGCGCGTCGAGCCCGTCTGCGTCCGCGACGGCGATCGCCGCGCCGAGCACCGCGTCGCGCGTGAGCCCCTTGCGCATCCCGCTGCCTCCCAAAACTTACACTGTAAGTAGGAGACTACGCCGCGATGCTCCTGCGCGCAAGGAGGGCACGCGCGGCCCGCTCGACCGACTCGTCATCGTTGTATCCGTAGAAGGAGAGGCGCACGCGGCCCGCGCGGGACGCGACGCTGAGGCCAGCGCTGATCAGGGCGTCGGGCTCGCCTGGTAGCGACAGGATCGGGGAGTTCGACTCGGCTAGCCCTATCTCGCTTCGCAGCGCATTCGCGAGGCCTACGGACCATGCGCCCATGCGCTCGGGGCCCACGCCGGCGAGCAACTCGAGCGAGATTGCGGCGGGCTCAAGCAGGGGCCAAGGCGGGGATGAATCGAAGCGGCGGGCGCCACCGGAGAGGCGTAAGTCGGGACCGTAGAGCGAGCCCCACGGGTCGTCGGTCGCGGACCAGTTGGCGTAGACAGGGCGCAACCACGTTGCGCGAGGGCTGATCGCGGCGCAGCTGATGCCGCGCGGTGCGAGCAGCCACTTGTAGGCGGCGGAGACCACGACATCGAATCGCGCCGCATCGATCGGGAGCCAACCCGTCCCGTGGGTCGCGTCGATCAGGGTGCGCGCGCCCGCGAGGGTCGCGGCCTCCTCGAGCGCGTCGAGGTCGAGGACCCTGCCGTCGTTCGATCGCACCGCGGAGACGGCGACGAGGTCTATGCCTGGACGCACGCTGTCGATCAACTCGTCGAAGCTCACGAGCGTCACCCGGAGCCGAGGGTCAGCGAGGAACGGGTACGTCACGGAGGTGAAGTCGTCGGCAACGCACAACACCTGGGAACCGGGTGCGAGCGAGGCCGCGGCCATGCCCACGACGTGCGACACGGTCCCGGCGATCGCCACGCGGTCGCGGTCTACCCCTACGAGCGCGCCAAACGCGGCGCGGATGCGCTCCACAAATCCGGCCCACACATCCGTCTCGCAGCGACCGGACGCCCAGGTGTCCGCCGAGCGCCGGAGCGCCTCGACCGCGGCGAGCGGGGGCACGCCGACGGACGCGGTGTTGAGGTGCGTAGCGGCGTCGGGAAACGACGTTGCTGGCAGGGGACGGGCCATGCCTCAATGGTGAAGCCGGATCGGGACCCGCACAATGTGGTCCTTTCTCTATTGACACCTCGATGGCATCATGGTCTGGTGATCGACGTCGAACGGCTCATGATCCTCCGTGAGGTCGCGCGCCACGGCTCCAAGGCCGCCGCCGCGCGCGCCCTCACGCTGAGCGAGCCAACGGTCGCGCACCACCTCGCGGCGCTCGAGCGCGGCGCCGGTGTTGCGCTCACCGTGCGCGCGGGCCGCGTCACCAAACTCACGCCTGCGGGAGAGGCGCTCGTCGAGCACGCAGACACGATCGCGGCGAGCCTCGAGTCCGCCGAGCGGACCCTGCATCACCACGCGGACCTGCAGGTCGGTCGGCTACGGATCGCGTCGTTCCAATCATTTTGCGCCTCACGACTCGCGGCTCCGCTCGCGCAGTTCGCGCGCGACTACCCAGGCGTCGAGGTTGGGCTCGTCGAGGCGGAGACGGACGATTCGCTCGCGCTCCTGCGCAGCGGCGAGGCCGATCTCGTGATCGGTTTCGCGGACGACGCGACCCCCGTGCCGCCGGACCAGCCCGTGACCCGACTCGCGCGCGACGAGTACCTGCTTGTCCTTCCCGCGAGTCACGCGCTCGCGCGCGGCAAGGCCGCCCCGTTCGCCGACCTCGCCGGCGAACGCTGGATCAGCGGCTGCGCGCGTTGCCGCAATCACCTCGTGGCTCTCGCGGGCGACGCGGGCTTCACCCCCGAGATCGCGTTTCTCTCAGAGGACTACGTGACGGTGCTCAAGCTCGTTGCCGAAGGCCTCGGGGTGGCGATCCTGCCGCGCATGGCGATCGACGCTAGCCCCCACGTGCCGGGCACGGTTACCGTGCGAACGCGGCCGCGCTCGCATCGCGAGGTCTTCCTCGCGCTCCCTCCCCAGCCAGCCCCAGCGGCGCGCACGTTCGCGAGCCTGCTGACCCCAGCGTCGGGCAGCTAGCGCTGCTTGCCCTCCGCAAAGAGCCCAACGGCCTTCTCGATGCGCCGTGCGCGCGTCTCGGGAGTCTTCGCACCGTTGACGAGATCGATGTGCATGCGCTGGAGGGAGTTGGAGAGCCCGTCGAAGAATGGCCGCATGCCCGCGCCCTCCATCGCCTCGCCGAAGTCCGCGGGCACGTCGACCTCACGCGGAGCGTCGGCCACGGTGAGCGTCACGGTGACCTCATCGCCCGCAGCCAGCCCAGACTCCTTGCGAGCGGCGGCATTGACGCCCACGAGGAACATCCCCTTCATCACGCCAACCGTGGTGCGGTACTGATAGCCGTTCGCGTCGACGTGCACGGCCGGTCGCTTGCCCGCGCCGAGCGCCTCGATCACCTCCGGGGGCACCTCAATACCAGCGTTGTTGCCCATCCCAAGGATGGTCGTCGTGAACGTTGCGCTTGCTCCCATGCGCCCGACGCTACGCCGACTTGCGCAGTCGTGGCACCAAGACTGGGGTACTTCTCGCGTACTCCTGGTAGTTCGGCTCGTTGCCCCAGCGGGCCTTCGCCTTGGCCTCGAGGAGCGGAACCCCGCTGAGCTTGGTCAGCAACACGGTGACGAAAACCGGGGACAGCAGCGCAACCCACTGCCACCCGCTGAGGACGGGCACCGCGATGATTGCCACGCCTACCCACAGCACGATCTCCCCAAGGTAGTTGGGGTGGCGCGAGCGCGACCACAGGCCCGTCGTGATGAAGCGACCCTTGTTGGCGGGGTCAGACGCAAACCGGCGCTTCTGCGCGTCGGCCGTCGCCTCGATGCCCAGCCCGGCCGCCCAGATGAGCCCTCCGACCACGAGCCATGCATCAGCGGGCGCCCGCTCCACGGAGCTCACCGCGATCCACGCCGCGGAGGCGGTAAACGCCACCCACAGCCCCTGAAGCGTCCACGTTGTGAGGAAGCGCGGCGCGTCCGTCTTGATCTCGTCGAACCGGCTGTCAGAGCCCGCGCGCCGCACGCGCGCGAACAGGAAGGTGCCGAGACGCGCGGCCCACACGATGACCGCGATCGCAATGATCCACGAGCGTGCGTCGAGTTCTCCAGACGCGAGCGCGACGAAGACCGTGACCGCGATGTACGTCACGGCCCCCGTGAGGTCGAAGAACTTCTCCGTACGCGCGAGGTAGCTCGGAATGAACACGAGCCACTGGATGACGAACGCGGCAGCGACGGCGAGCGCGAAGACCGGCACGCCCCGCCACTCGCGGCCGTGGTGACTTCCCGCGAGCGCGAGGCCCGTGCCGACGATGGCCACAGCAAGCACCGAGATCACTGCCCTGCGCAGGCTTGGGGACACGAGCACCTCCTTGTGCGTTCGCTATGACCCTAGCCGGGCGATTGCGAGGAGGGCTTGCGCGGCACCGTGCTCACTGACTGGGGCGACCACGGCGTCGGCCACCGCGCGCACCTCCGCGGGCGCCTGGCCCATGGCCACGGACCAGCCGGCCCACTCGAGCATGGGGATGTCGTTGAGGTAGTCGCCGACGGCGGCGCACGTCGCCGGACCCAAGCCGAGAGACGCGGCAAGGGCCGCGAGGGCGGAGCCCTTGCCCGCGCCGAGCGAGACGATGTCCACCGTTACCCAGCCGTCATGCTGGTACGGAACGGCGTGCACGGGTTGGCCGTCGGACGCGGCGGCAAACTGCTCTGGTGTCATTGACCCCGAGGCGATCGTGAGGAATGCGACAGCGTCTGGGAGTTCGCCGATGCTCCCGAGCACACGCGGAGCCTGGTGCTCGAAAGGGTTGCCGTCAATGAGGTAGCCGAGCCCCGATGTCTCGATCGCCACCGGGGCGAGCGGGTCGAGTGTTCTGACGCTCGCGACAATGTCTCGTGGATCAAAGGTGACGCGTGCGTGCTCGGTGGCCACGCCGTCGGCGATGTGGACGGTCACCGCGCCGTTCGAACACAGCGCCCACAGCTCGTCGATTCCCAGTTCGAGCGCCACCGGCACAACGTCGTAGACGCCGCGGCCGCTCGCGAGCACGACCTCAACACCGGACGCGTGGACCGCGCGGATCGCGTCGATGGTTTCTACCGCAAGAGTGCCGCGCCACGGGATCAGGGTGTCGTCGATGTCGAGGGCCACAAGGCGAATGCCCGACGGCGGGGTGACCTCTGTCATGCCCCAAACGTAGCGGTGGGTTGGGAGGCCATACGCTCGTGCCATGTCACTTGCGACCTCCCTCGTCGTGATCCTTGCCGCGGGCATCGCGAGCCAAGTGCTCGCCGCGAGACTGCGGATTCCCGCGATCATTGTGCTGATTGTCGTGGGGCTCACCCTGGGACCCCTGACGGGCATCATCACCATCCCTGTGGCCCCGGATGTCGTGTCCTCCGTCGTCGGCCTTGGAGTCGCGGTCATCCTCTTCGAGGGAGCCATGAGCCTCAAGGTGAGCGAGTTGCGCAGAGTGGGGCACGGCGTTGGGCGACTCACAATCCTGGGCCCACCAATCGCCTTCGTGCTCGGTTCGGCGGCCGCGTATTTCGTTGGCGGCTTCACGATCCAGACCGCGATCCTTTTGGGCGCGATCCTCGTGGTGACGGGCCCGACAGTAATCATCCCCATGCTGCGCCAGGCAAACCTCGCGCGCGATTCCGCCTCGCTGCTGCGCTGGGAGGGCATCGTCAACGACCCCATCGGGGTGTTGCTCGCGACCATAATGTTCCAGATCGTCGCGTTGAGCGATGCGGGGAACGGCGACCTCGTGCGCGGCTTTGGCCTCGCGATCGCGATGGCCGTCGTGATCGGTGGCGGGGTCGGCTGGCTCACGGCCCGGGCGTTCCAGCGTGGCTGGATCCCTAGCCACCTCAAGGCCCCGACGCTCTTGGCACTCGTCCTCGTCGTGTTCAGCCTCGCCAATGCCGTGCAGGACGAGGCGGGGCTGCTCGTCGTCACCGCCATGGGGGTTGTGGTTGGCAACGCGGTGCTCTCGGATCGCGAGGCGCTTGTCAGCTTCAAGGAGAGCCTCACCGTTGTGCTGCTCTCCGCGCTCTTCATCATCATTCCCGCGGAGTTGTCGATCGACGACATCAAGCTCCTCGACTGGCGCGTGGTCGCTTTCGTGGTGGTGCTCATGGTTGTTGTGCGGCCCGCGACGATCTTGCTCGTAACGGTGCGCTCGCCGATCCCGCGCAACGAACGGCTTTTGCTCGCGTGGATCGCGCCGCGCGGCATCGTTGCCGCTGCCACCGCAGGCGTGTTTGGCCCCGCGATGGTCGACGCGGGGTTCGACGACGGCCGCATGCTGTTGCCAACAGTGTTCTTCGTGATCCTCGTGACCGTGTTGGTGCACAGCCTCACGCTCAAGCCGCTTGCCGGCAAGCTCGGCCTTCTGGCCGGAGTCAAGAACGGCCTGCTGCTCGTTGGCGGCTCCGCGTGGGGGGCGGCGCTCGCGGCGAAGCTACGTGCGAACGGCGTAGAGGCGCTCGTCGCGGATAGCGCGTACGACAAACTCAAGCCGGCACGGATGGACTCTGTGCCCACGTACTTCGGCGAGGTGCTTGCGGACTCCGCGGACGAGGACCTCGACGTCAGCCGCCTCAGTTACGTGCTCGCCGCGACCGACAACGACTACTACAACGCGCTCGTCGCACGCGAACTCGGCCGCGAATTCGAGTACCACCGCACGTTCCAGCTCGCGACCCACGCGGAGTCTCACAACAAACATCGGCGACTCGGGTTTACGAGCCGCGGATCGTTCGCGTTCGACGGCGTTGTCGACTTCCCGACGCTCAGCCACCGGTACGCAGAAGGCTGGCAGTTTCATGCCGTGCAGGCTGGCAAAGACTTCCCCAGGGAGCAGTTCGAGCTCGCCCTCAAGGATGTCGAAGCGATCCCGATCGGCGTGATCGACGACCGAGGGCAGCTCAGGGTGTGGGCGCCTGATCAGCCGTTCAGGCCGCGCAAGGACTCGCAGGTCATCTACTTCGCTCCCCAGCGAGTCACGCTCACCTAGGCGGCGTTCAGACGGTTGCCGTCTCGCGCGCGATCGCGGCGAGGAAGGTGTCGATGTCGCCCTCCGACGTGTCGAAGCTGCACATCCAGCGCACCTCGTTCTTCGCGGCATCCCAGTCGTAGAACCTGAAGGACTCTCTCAGACGATCCGCAACGCCGTCGGGGACCGTGGCAAAGACGCCGTTCGCTTGGGTGGGCTGCGTGAACGCCACGCCTCTGATGGAGCCGTCGGCGATCCCCGCCTCGATGCCGGCGCGCAAGCGCTGGGCCATCGCGTTGGAGTGCGAGGCGTTGCGAAGCCACAGGTCGCCCTCAAGCAGGGCGATCAGCTGGGCGGACACGAACCGCATCTTGGAGGAGAGCTGCATGTCGAACTTGCGGAGGAACTTCAGACCTTCAGAGGCGTCCACATTGAGCACGACAACGGCCTCGCCGAGCATTGCGCCGTTCTTGGTGCCGCCAAAACTCAGCACATCGACGCCAGCGTCGCGGGTGAAGGCACGCAGCGGCACCCCAAGCGATGCGGCGGCGTTCGAGACGCGTGCTCCGTCCATGTGGAGGCGCATGCCTAGGGCGTGGGCGTGCTCTGCGATCGCCGTCACCTCCTCGACCGAGTACAAGGTGCCCAGTTCGGTCGACTGGGTGATCGACACGACGAGGGGTTGCGCCCGGTGCTCGTCGCCCCAGCCCCACGCCTCGCGGTCAATGAGTTCGGGGGTGAGCTTGCCGTCGTCCGTGGGGACGGTGAGGAGCTTGATGCCCGCAACCCGCTCGGGCGCACCGCCCTCGTCGACGTTGATGTGCGCGGTTGTCGCGGTGACCACGGCACCCCAGCGCGGGAGCATCGACTGGAGTCCCACGACGTTCGCACCCGTACCGTTGAACACGGGATACGCCTCGACGCCCTCGCCAAAGTGATGGGCCATCACCTCTTGGAGGCGGGCCGTGTAGACATCGTCGCCGTAGGCGACCTGGTGGCCGTCGTTGGCTGCGGCAATCGCCGCGAGCACCTCTGGGTGGATGCCCGAGTAGTTGTCGGAGGCGAAGCCGCGCTGGCTCGGGTCGTGGATCGTGGTCACTGGGGTCCAATCTCATTCAGTTCGACGATGGTGTCATTGATCTCGGAGGCTGGCGTGCTCCAGAGGTTGGCGAAGCGCCGCGCAAGCGCCCACTCCAGTCCGGCGAGACTCCCGACGCGAAAGATGACCGATGCCGCAGTGAGTCGCCGCTCGGCGTCGCGCGCGTCCTTTGCGAAGCCCTGCGCGACGGCCCGCGCCCAGGCCTCCGTCGCGGCCTTGACCGCTGTGTAGTTCGCACCGCCGGCCAGCGGGCGCTCAACGGCCTTCGACGACACGACTGCGAGGCGACCCGCCTCCGAGGCCTTGAGGTCGGCGTCGAAGGCGCGGCTCACGTGACGGAGCGCGGTGAACGACTGCTCGAGGAACCGGAAGTCGGCATCGCTCTGGCCCGCGAGCCCGCCACCGCCGCGCCACCCGCCAACGAGGTGAAGCACCCCATCAACGGGACCGTCGAGCGCGTGAATCCGCTCCGCGAGCGCCGTCACGGCGGCCTCATCCGTCAGATCGCACACCTCGGTGCGCACGCCCTCAAGGGCGCGCAGCCTCTCGGCATCGCGACCTACGGCGACAACGCGCGCGCCCGCAGCCTCAAGCTCGCGGGCGGCCGCTCGTCCGGAGACGCTCGTCGCGCCCGCGACAACGACCAGCTTGCCCGAGACGCTCATGCGTTCAGCCTGCCACGCCGACCGTCAAGAATCGCGACCGGTGATCCCGGCCGTCGACTCGACGACTGGTCGGGTCTTCTTGTCGAGCGCCTCGAAGAACATCGACAGCGGGAACTCGTCGTCGAGAATCGCGTCGGTGTAGCCCTTGGGCGCACCGGCAAGGATCTCGTCCGGGAGACCGCGCGCCCAGTTCGAGGCGGGGTTGGGGGTCAGCGTCGACCGCACGAGGTCGTACGCCGCGAGCCAGTGCGCGGTCTTTGGCCGATCGATGGATCGCCAGTAGAGCTCGTTGATCGCATCGCTCAGCGCGAGCACCGCGCCTGGCACCTCGTCCCAGTCGAATGAGAGCGCGGTGTCCGTCCAGTGGAGGACGCCACGCTGGTGGAGCCATGCGAAGAGCAGCTGCCCGCCGAGTCCGTCGTAGTTGCGAACGCGCGAGCCGGTCAGCGGGAATCGGAAGCCGCGCTCGAAGATCACCGCGACCTGCACGAGCTTGGCGTGCTCGAGCATCTCGGCGTCCGCGGGGCTCAAAGTCTCCCCAGCGTCGGCCCGTGCCTGAAGGCGCTTCTCGATGGCCATGGACTCGCGGAATGCCGTTAGGTCGCAGCGCAACTCCTCGAGCGAGTACAGGAAGAACGGCATGCGCTGCTTGATCATGAACGGGTCAAAGGGGAGATCGCCGCGCATGTGGGAACGGTCGTGAATCATGTCCCACATCACGAAGGTCTTCTCCGTGAGCACCTGGTCGTCGAGCATGCGCGCGATGCCCTCTGGGAGTTCCACCTTGGTGATCTCCGCGACGGAACGCGTGACGCGACGGAAGCGTGCGGCCTCGCGGTCTTGAAATATCGCTCCCCACGTGAACGTGGGGATCTCGCGCATCGCGATGGTCTCCGGGAAGAGCACCGCGGAGTTCGTGTCGTAGCCGGGCGTGAAGTCCACAAACCGCAAGGCCACGAAGAGCTTGTTGCCGTAATCGCCGGCCTCGAGTTGCGCGATGAACTCTGGCCAAATGATCTCAACGAGCAACGCCTCGACGTGGCGGTCCCGCGAACCGTTCTGCGTGTACATGGGGAAGACAACGAGGTGGCGCAGCCCATCGACGCGGTGCTGCTGCGGCTGGAAGGCCATGAGCGAGTCAAGGAAATCCGGAACGCCGAACCCCTCTGCAACCCAGCGCTCGAAGTCGCGAATCGACGCGGCAAGGTACTCGGCGTCGTGGGGGAAGGCTGGGGTGAGCGCGCGGATGCCGGCAACGATCTCACCCACGAGAGCGCGGGCATCGTCATGGGGGTTGCCCGACGCTTCGGCCCGGTCTGCAGGGATCGACCCGTCCTGCGCTTGGAGACTCTGAATGGTGGTGGCGGCGGCCTTGAGGCGCAGCCACGCGTCGCTCGCCTCGGCACGGCTCGCGTCGTCGACGACCTCGGGTTCGCCGACGACCACACGCGTGGAGCTGGTGTTGATGGACATGGGGACCTCCGATCCTTGGGTCGACGCTGACCGTGTGGGACCAGTCTACGGGACCGATTCCGGTATTTCACCCCCAATGCAGGAAGATTTCCTGCATTGCGTCAAAACCGCTGCTAAAGTCGAATCATGACCGATGACGGCCCAGCACGGCTCGACGACGACATCGACTTGGGGATCGTCCGCGCCGTGTCGCAAGACGCGCGTGCCACGCTCGCAGAACTCTCCGCGGCGGTCGGCCTCTCCGTATCCGCGGTGCAGACGCGGCTGCGGCGACTCGAGTCTCGCGGGGTGATCACGGGATACCGTGCGCTTCTCGACTCCGAGGCCGTCGGCAAGCCGCTTGCGGCGTTCGTGGAGATCACGCCACTCGATCCGGCCCAGCCAGACAATGCGCCCGAGCTCCTCGAGCACCTCTCAGAGATCGAGGCGTGCCATTCCATCGCGGGCGACGCCGCGTACATCCTGTTCGTGCGCGTGGCGACTCCGCGCCATCTCGAGTCGCTGATCAGGGACATCCGCTCGGCGGCCTCGGTCAATACCCGCACCACCGTTGTGCTGCAGACGTTTTACGAGAACCGCCCGATCCTTCCGGCCTGACTCTGCGCGAGACCGGACCGTCCGAACCGGAAATCGCCTCAAACTGCGCCCACTTCGACCTGTTTGCGCCGGGGTCCGGTTGCGACGGCCCGCCCGCGCACCTCGACCAGTCCGCGTGGCTGCGAACCACATTCGAGGCCTAACGGGCCCACAGGGGTGCGGTTGAGGCGGATCTGCGGTTCACAGCCGTGGTCAGCGACCGAGATGAGTCGAGGACAACCGGATTCGAGGAGTTTGAGGCCAAAAGTGGCCTAGAACTCCCTGAATCCGGTTGTGGTCGACACGGAGGCAGAACCTAGGACAGCTTGCGGCGGTACGCTGCAGTCGAGGCGACGTACGCAATCACCAGGATGCCTACACACCACGCGAGCGCCACCCAGATGTCGCTTCCCGCGGGCTGACCAGCGAGCAGATTGCGCAGCGCGTCAACGATGGAGGTGACCGGCTGGTTCTCCGCGAACGCCCGCACCGGCCCCGGCATCGACTCCGTCGGCACAAAGGCGGAGCTGATGAACGGCAAGAAGATCAGCGGATACGCGAAGGCGCCCGCACCGTCTGGAGTGCTCGCGAGGAGCCCCGGAAGTACCGCCAGCCACGTCATTGCCAAGGCAAAGACGCCGAGGATGCCAAAGACTCCGAGCCACTGGAGCAGGTTCGCCTCGGGTCGGAAACCCATAGCGACGCCCGCCACGATGACGACAAGCACAGAGATCGCGAGAGCCACGAGCGACGTGAGCACGTGGGCCCACAGCACCGCTGAGCGAGCGATCGGCATCGACTGGAAGCGCTCAACCATGCCGCCCTTGAGGTCGAGGAACAGGCGGTACGCCGTGTACGAGACCCCGGACGCGATGGTGATGATGAGGATGCCGGGCAACAGGTAGTCCACGTACGGGCCGGTGCCGATGTCGATCGCGCCGCCGAACACAAACACGAACAGCAGCATGAACGCGATCGGCATGATCGTCGTGGTGATGATCGTGTCAAGGCTGCGCGCGATGTGGCGCAGGGAACGGCCCGTGAGCGCGGCGGTGTCGCGGACTGCGGTGCGTCCGGGGGACGCTGTCATGCTTGCCATGGCGGTCATGACTCCTCCTTCATTGGTTGACGGGCGCCGACCACCGCGAGAAATACCTCCTCGAGAGTCGGCTGCTTCTCGACGTACTCGACCTTGGCGGGAGGCAAGAGCGCCTTGAGCTCGGCAAGGGTGCCGTTCACGATGATGCGACCCTCGTGGAGGATCGCGATGCGATCCGCGAGCTGCTCCGCCTCGTCGAGATACTGGGTGGTGAGGAACACCGTGATGCCCTTGCCCGCGAGCTCGCGAATCGCGTCCCACACCTCGAGTCGCGCTTCCGGGTCGAGACCCGTTGTCGGCTCGTCGAGGAACACGATCGAGGGGCTGCCGACAAGGCTCATCGCGATGTCGAGCCTTCGTGCCATGCCCCCTGAATAGGTGCCGACGCGGCGGTCCGCGGCGTCGGTGAGTCCAAACCGAGCGAGAAGAGAATCGGCGACCGCGTCGCGATCCGCGACATGCCGCAAGCGACCCACGAGGCGCAGGTTCTCCCGACCGGTGAGGATGCCATCCACGGCCGCGAACTGGCCCGTCAGGCTGATCGCTTGCCGCACCGAACCCGGCTCCGCGACAACGTCGTGCCCGCCAACGGAGGCCGAGCCAGCGTCGGGCTTCGCAAGGGTTGCCAGGATGCGAACCAAGGTGGTCTTGCCCGCGCCGTTCGATCCGAGGAGGGCGAAGATGCTGCCGGGCGCGACCTCGAGGTCGACGCCCTTGAGCACGCGCAGGTCGCCGAAGGAC
>Ga0247755_1000034_pt1 | contig 26978 bp, 25 predicted proteins | sample UWRJL096311B4_FD_180948 | JGI IMG/M metagenome (GOLD analysis project Ga0247755, IMG submission 180948) | Plant litter microbial communities from Arlington Agricultural Research Station in Wisconsin, United States - UWRJ-L096-311B-4 | ecosystem: Environmental > Terrestrial > Plant litter >... | reverse complement strand
AGGGGCGCGTTAGCGTGGAGCTTCATCCGGTTCCTCCTTGTTGCTGGGGCTTCGACACCGCCAGCCTCCAAGGAGGTCCGGATGAACAACGTGCTTAGGAACTACAACTAGTCGATCAGGCACTCGCGGACGGCGATCGCCACCGCGTGGGTGCGGTTCCTGGCGCCGAGCCGGGCCAGGGCGTTCTTGGTGTGGGTCTTCACCGTCTCTTCGCTGAGGTCCAGTTGGCGCGCCGCGACCGTGGTCGACTCGCCGTTGGCGAGCAGCTGCAGGATCTGGCGCTGGCGCTGGGTCAGCTTGCCGCGGCTGCCTTTCGGCGGCACCGCGGGGTCGACGAAGCTCTCCTGCTCGACCGCGGCCTCGACCGCGTGCCGCAGCTCGGCCGGGCCGGCGGTGCGGGCGACGTAGGCGGAGGCGCCGGCCTGCATCGCGGCGCTCGCCAGGTGACGCTCCGGCAGCTCGCCGTAGGCGACGATCCCCAGCCCCGGCGTGGTCCGGCGCAGCTGCCGGATCGCCTCCTGGCCGCTGATCGTCGGGCCGTCGCCGTTGCCGCCGCGGCGCATGTCGACGATCGCGACGTCGAAGTCGCCGACGTCGCGCACCAGGTCGAGCGCCTCTTCGCGGGTGGGCGCCTCGTGGACGACGAACCCGCCCTCGAGCGTCTCCCGGATTCCCAGCCGGACGAGAGGGTGACCGTCGATCACCAGGCAGTGTGGGGGCTCGCTCAGGGCAGGATCCGATCGGTTGATTCGTACGCGCGAGGGCCGTCAGGCGGTTGGTGCCCCCCCGCCAAGCGATCCTACCCAGCCGAGGGGTGCGGTAGAAAGTCCCCAGTGATCTCAATTACCTCAAAGTCGAGATATGCGGTCGTCGCTTTGGCGGAGCTGGCACGCGCCGGCGAGCGCCCGGTGCCGATCAAGGAGCTCGCCGAGCGCCGCGAGATCCCCGAGCAGTTCCTCGAGCAGCTCTTCTCGACCCTGCGCCGCAACGGCCTGCTGACCAGCCATCGCGGCATGCGCGGCGGCTACACGCTCTCACGGCCGGCCGAGGAGATCACCGTGCTGGAAGTCGTCCAGGTCCTCGACGGCAAGGTCGGCGACGAGGCCGACGAGGCCGGCGGCATCTGGGCCGAGGGAGTCGCCGCCCTGCGCAAGGTCTTCGGCGAGACGACGATCGCCGAAGTCGCCCGCCGCGAGGCCGAAGAGTCCGGCAGCGGCATGTACTTCATCTAGTCAGGAGCGGGTTCATGAGGCCGGGCGGGCCGGTGGGGACCCGCCCGAGCCGTCCGGAGATCAGCAGGTCTTGCTGATGCTGATCGCCGGGATGGCACCACTGGTCGCATCGATCCTCATGATCCATCCTCCTGTGGGGTTTGGTCAAAACCCGCGCGGTTCCTGAGTACTACCCCGTACTTTCTCTTAATAGAGAGACGTTTAGGCAAATCTGTCCGGGCTAACTGGGCCGGTTTGGCCCAGGTCTTGCGCGGGCCGCGGCGATCCCTCCTAGACTGCGCGCGATGCGCATCGGAGCGGAGGCATCGGCCGTGGTCGGCAACACGCCGATGGTGATGCTCGACCGGCTCGCGGCCGATGTCGGTGGGCAGGTCTGCGCCAAGCTCGAGTACTTCAATCCCGGCGGCTCGGTCAAGGACCGGATCGGGGTGGCGATGATCGACGCCGCCGAAGAGGAGGGGCTGATCGAGCCGGGGCGGGCGGTGGTGGTCGAGCCGACCAGCGGTAACACCGGGATCGCCCTGGCGATGGTCTGCGCCGCCCGCGGCTACGAGCTGATCCTCACCCTGCCGGAGGGGATGAGCCGGGAGCGCGGCAAGCTGCTGCGCGCCTACGGCGCCGAGGTCCGCGAGACGCCCTCGCTGGGCGGGATGAACGAGGCGGTGGCCCTGGCCGAGGAGATCCGCGAGCAGCGCAAGGGCTTCATGCCGATGCAGTTCTCCAACCCGGCCAACCCCGAGATCCACCGCCGCACCACGGCGGAGGAGATCTGGAGCGACACCGACGGCGAGGTCGGCGCCTTCGTCTGCGGCGTCGGCACCGGCGGCACGATTACCGGCGTCGGCCGGATGCTGAAGGAGCGGGCGCCGGAGGCGCTGGTGGTGGCGGTCGAGCCGGCCAGCTCCCCGGTCCTCTCCGGGGGCACCCCCGGCCCGCACAAAATCCAGGGGATCGGCGCCGGCTTCGTGCCCGAGAACCTCGACCGGTCGGTCGTTGACGAGATCGTCTCGGTGGGCGACGAGGACGCGCTCGAGACCGCCCGTCGCGTCGCCAAGGAGGACGGCGTGCTGGCGGGCATCAGCGCCGGGGCCAACGTCTGGGCGGCGCTGGAGGTGGCGGCGCGGCCGGAGATGGCGGGGAAGAGGGTCGTGACGATCGTCTGCGACTCGGGCGAGCGCTACATGTCCTTACCCTTCTTCTCGCCATGAGCCGCTGGAAGAGAGTGGTGAAGGAGATCCGCGCCGACCTCAAGGCGGCGCGCGAGCGCGACCCCGCCGCCCAGGGCGTCTCCAGCTTCGAGATCCTCACCAGCTGGGCCGGGGTGCAGGCGCTGCTCGCCCACCGCGCCGCCCACGCCCTGCTGGAGGCCGGGGTGCCGCTGCTGCCGCGGACGATCGCCTACTTGACCCGCTCGGTGACCGGGATCGAGATCCACCCCGCGGCGGTGATCGGCAACGAGTTCTTCATCGACCACGGCTCCGGCGTGGTGATTGGCGAGACGGCAGCGATCGGCGACTGCGTCACCCTCTACCAGGGCGTGACCCTGGGGGGCACCGGTTTCCAGCCCGGCAAGCGCCACCCGACCCTCGGCAACAACGTCACGGTCGGCTCGGGGGCGAAGCTGCTGGGGCCGATCGCGGTCGGCGACGGGGCGAAGATCGGCGCCAACACGGTGGTCGTCGAGGACGTGCCGCCGGGCGCGACCGTGGTCGGCAACCCCGGCCACCCGGTGAAGCTCGAGGGCCGGCGGGTCGAAGGCCCCGACGCCGACTGGATTCACCTGCCAGACCCGATCGCCGAGGCGATCAAGGCCCTCTCGGAGCGGATCGCCGACGTCGAGAAGCGGCTGGCCCAGCTCGACGGCGGCAACGGCCCGAGCGCCGAGACGGCGAAGATCGAGCCCCGCACCGGCCGCTCTTCGGCCGGCGGCTGAGGCCCCAGGCCCCGCCGCGGGCCTGGCTATGCTCGGCTGGTGAGTCTTCAAGGCGATTTCGAGCTGGAAGGGGACCGGTTGCAGGTCTCCGCTGGCGCCCCGACCGAGCCCGGTGCAGACCGGGCCGAGCGGCTGCTGGCCGGGCTCAACCGGCCGCAGCGGGAAGCGGTCGAATACGGCGAAGGGCCGCTCCTGGTCCTCGCCGGCGCCGGCTCCGGCAAGACCCGGGTGCTGACCCACCGGATCGCCTACCTGCTCGCCAACGGGACCGCCCGGCCGGGAGAGATCCTGGCGATCACCTTCACCAACAAAGCCGCGGCGGAGATGCGCGAACGGGTCGGTCAGCTGGTCGGTCGCTCGGTGCGGGCGATGTGGGTAACGACCTTCCACTCCGCCTGTGCCCGGATGCTGCGGGTCGACGCCGACCGCCTCGGCTACTCGAAGAGGTTCACGATCTACGACCAGGCTGATTCGCAGCGGATGCTGAAACGCTGCCTCAACGAGCTGGGAGTGGACACCAAACGCTTTTCGCCGCGGGGAGTGCAGGCAAGGATCTCGGGCGCCAAGAATCAGCTGCTGGATTCGGACTCCTACGCTCAGACCGTCGACCTGGAGCAGGAGGGGATAGAGGCCGTCGTCGCCGAGGTCTACCCCCTGTACGAGAAGCGGATGCGCGAGGCGAGCGCGATGGACTTCGACGACCTGCTGGTGCGCACCGTCAACGTGCTGGAGCTCTTCGAGGACGTCCGCGAGCGCTGGCAGCGCACCTTCCGCCACGTCCTCGTCGACGAGTACCAGGACACCAACAAGGCGCAGTACCGGCTGCTGCAACTGCTCGCGGGCGAGCACAGGAACCTGATGGTCGTCGGCGACGATTCGCAGTCGATATACGGGTTCCGTCACGCCGACGTGCGGAACATCCTCGACTTCGAGGAGGACTTCGAAGACGCCGAGGTGATCAAGCTCGAGCAGAACTACCGCTCGACCCAGACGATCCTCTCGGCCGCCAACGCGGTCATCGAACGCAATCGCGAAGGTCTCAGGAAGGAGCTCTGGACCGAAGACGAGGGCGGTGAGCTGGTGCAGCTCAACGAGCTGACCGACGAGCACGAGGAGGCGCGCTGGGTCGCGGGGGAGATCGAACGGCTGGAGGAGGACGGGGTCGCCCGCTCCGACGTCGCGGTCTTCTACCGGACCAACGCGATGAGCCGGGTGCTGGAGGACACGCTGCAGCGCTTCGACGTCTCCTACCAGGTGATCGGCGGGACCAAGTTCTACGAGCGGGCCGAGGTCAAGGACGCGGTCGCCTACCTCAGCCTGCTGGTCAACCCGGCCGACCTCGTCTCCTTCACCCGGGTCGTCAACTCGCCGCGGCGGGGGATCGGCAACACGACCCAGGGCCGGATCGCCTCCCACGTCAACACCACCGGGCAGACGGTCTGGGAGGTGCTGGAACGGGTCGAGGAGGTCCCGGGCCTGAGCGGCGCCGCGATCAAGGCCGTCGGCCGCTTCTACGAGACGATGGCCGGCCTGCGCGAACGCGCCGACGAAGGCGGGCCGGTGGCGACCCTGCTGGAGGCGGTCCTGCACGAGACCGGCTATCTCGAGGCGCTGGCGGCGGAGCGGACGATCGAGGCCGAAGGGCGGGCGGAAAACCTGGAAACGCTGATCGGCGGCGCCGCCGAGTTCGACATCGAGCGCGAACGCGAGGGGGAGAGCGAGGTCTCGCCGCTGGAGGAGTACCTGCAGCAGATCTCCCTCTACACCGAGCAGGACGGGCTCAGCTCCGAGCAGGAGCTGGTGACCCTGATGACCCTGCACAACGCCAAGGGCCTCGAGTACGACACGGTCTTCATCGTCGGCTGCGAGGAGGGCGCCTTCCCGCACATGCGGGCGCTGGAAGAGGGCGGCGAAGAAGAGGAGCGCCGCCTCTGTTACGTCGGCATCACCCGCGCCCGCAAGCGGCTCTACATGACCTGGGCGCGCGAGCGGCGGCTGTTCGGGCGGGCCGAGCACAACCTCCCCTCGCGCTTCGTCGACGAGCTGCCGTCGGAGCTGACCGAGAGCCACTCGACCGCGGCGCGCAGCCTGGGGACCAGCTGGGGCACCTCGGTGACCGACGAGGTGACGCCCGCCCAGACGGTCGACCCGGGCCCGGCGCTGGAACTGCAGACCGGCGACGACGTCGTCCACGCCAGCTTCGGCGACGGCGTCGTCACCGGGGTGGAGCCCGGCGGGGTGATCGTCGTCCGCTTCTCCGGCGACGGGGCCGAGCGCAAGCTGATGGCCGACTACGCCCCGATCCGGAGGCGGTAGGACAGTGGCCGCGCGGGTGATCGACGGCAAAGCCGTTGCCGCGGCGGTGCGCGAGCGGGTCAAGGTCGACGTCGCCGCCTACGAGCAGGAGGCGGGACGGGTGCCGGCGCTGGCGACCGTCCTGGTCGGCGAGGACCCCGCCTCGGAGATCTACATCCGCAACAAGCGCCGCAGCTGCGAGGAAGTCGGGATGCGCTCTGTCCACCACGGCATCGAAGCCGGGATCAAGCAGGAGGAGCTGCTCGACCTGGTGCGATCGCTCGGTGAGGACGACGAGGTCGACGGCATCCTCGTCCAGCTGCCGCTGCCGGCCCACCTCGACTCCGACGCCGTCGTGCAGACGCTGAACCCGCAGAAGGACGTCGACGGTCTGACGCCGGTCAATGCCGGCCTCCTCGCCCACGGAACCCCCGGTCTGGTGCCGTGCACCCCGGCCGGGGTAATGGAGCTGCTGGCTCACGAGGGCGTCGAGCTGGAGGGCGCCGAGGCGGTCGTCGTCGGCCGCTCGAAGCTGGTCGGCGTGCCGGTCGCCCGGCTGCTGCTGCAGGCGAACGCGACGGTGACGATCTGCCACTCGCGCACCCGCGATCTCGACGCCACCTGCCGCCGCGCCGACGTCCTCGTCGTCGCCGTCGGCGTGCCGCGCCTGCTCGGCGCCGAGGCGGTGAAGCCGGGCGCGGTGGTGATCGACGTCGGCATGAACCGGCTCGAGGACGGTCTCGCCGGCGACGTCGACTACGAGGCGGCGGCCGAGGTCGCAACGGCGATCACGCCGGTTCCCGGCGGCGTCGGACCGATGACGATCGCGATGTTGCTGTCCAACACCCTGCAAGCGGCGCGTCAGCGCTCGGCCGCCGGGTAGGAAACCCGGCCATCCGCGTCGAAGGCACCATCTGACGCGGAATAGGGTCTCTCGACCCACCCCAAACTCCGAGGAGGAGACAGATGGACAGGCTCAGTACGGGGGAGAAGATCGCCGGCGGGTCGGCTGTCCTTCTCTTCATCTTCATGTTCTTCGATTGGTTCAAGGTCGACGTCTCCAGCGGTGACGGCCTCTTCAGCCTCAGCGTCGGCGGCAGCGCCTGGGAAGCGTTCAGCTACACCGACCTGTTCCTGCTGCTGACGATCGTCGTCGTGGTCGCGGTGGTGATCATCCGCTTGTCCGACGCGCTGGTCGAGCCGCCGGTTTCGCTCAACGCGGTGGCCGCGGTGCTCGGCGCGATCTCGGTCCTGCTGATCCTCTACCGGATCATCGATCCGCCCGGAGACACCGCCGGCGTCCCCGGCGTCGACATCAGCCCCGCGATCGGTGCCTTCCTCGGTCTGATCGCGGCCGCCGCCCTCACCTACGGCGCCTACCGGGCGATGCAGGAAGAGGGGACCTCGTTCGGCGAGATCGGCGACCAGTTCTCCAACCGCGGCCCCGGTTCGGGGCAGCCGCCGTCCTCTACGCCGCCGAGCCCACCGCCGCCTCCCCCGAGTAGCTGAGGGAGGGGCCGCCCCCGGCGACTTCGCGACTGACCTGCTTCGCGAAGGCGATGATGGTCATCATCGGGTTGACGCCGGGCGCGGTCGGGAAGAGGGACGCGTCGGCGACGTAGAGGCCGCGCGTCCCGTTGACCGAGCCGTCGGGAGCGCAGACGCCGCGGCGCGGGTCGGCTGAGATCCGCGCCGTGCCCATCGGGTGGAACGCCTCGAGGCGCAGCTCGGAGGCCTTGAAGCGGGTCGCCTCGAAGGTCGCCAGGTCGCGCGGCTTCAGCACCCCGGCCCGGGGGATGTTCGGGTAGACCTCGGTGGCGCCGGCGGCGAAGTGGATTTCGGCGGCGCGGGCGATTCCGAAGATCGTCTTGCGGACGTCCTCGTCGTTCAGCTTGTAACTGGCCCGCAGGGCGCCTCCGTTGGCGAGGCCGACGGCGCCGACCGAGACGTCGCGCAACTGCACCCCGACTGAGCCGATACGGCCGAACTCGAGGATCGCGCGCTGGTGCTCGGCGCCGGTGCCGACCAGCCAGGCGCCGCCGAAGGCCAGGGGGGTGAAGGTCGCCTCCAGCAGGACGCCCTGCTCGTGCTCCCACTGGTCGACGTAGTAGCTCTGCATCACGCCCTCCCACCCGTGTACGTCCTCCTCGTAGCGGGCGCCGACCCAGCAGGCGGGGTGGATACGGAGGTTGCGGCCGACCTGCTTGCCGCCGAGGCCAGAGCGCAGCAGCAGCTCGGGGGTGCCGAGGGCGCCGCCGGCGGCGATCACGGCGCGGCTGGCGCGGACCGTGAAGGGGCGGCTGCGACCACTGGCGTCGCGCGCCGAGCACGCGACCCCGACCGCGCGGCCGTCCTCGACCAGGACCCGCTGCGCCTCGACCCCGGCGCGAATCCGGGCCCCGGCGGCGACTGCGCGCGGCAGGTAGCTGACGTGCATCCCGCGCTTGGCGTCGATCGAGCAGCCGTAGGGGCAGGAGCTGCACTGCACGCAGCTGCCGGCGTTGCGGGCGATCGGGCCGCCGCTGACGCCGAGCGCCGCCGCCCCCTCCATCGCCAGCTGGCCGTTGCGGCCCATGGTGTTCGGGTCGAGCGAGGTGACGCGGAGGAAGTCCTCGGCCTCGGCGAAGTCCTCGTCGAGGTCCCGCGCCCAGGGGATCCCGAACTCGTCTCGCCAGCCGTCGAGGATCCGGTCGGGGGCGCGGAAGCAGGTGCCGGAGTTGATCACCGTGGTGCCGCCGACGACCTTCGCCACCGGCACCGGGATCGGCGGGCGGCCTTCGGCGATCGTCAGGCCGGCTTCCCGGTATAGCTCTGAGATCGCTTCCAGCCGGCCCTCGGGGTAGTTGTCGCGGGTGTAATGGTCGCCCGCCTCGAGCACGAGCACGTCGAGCCCGGCCTCGGCCAGCATCGCCGCCACCACCGCGCCACCGGCGCCGGAGCCGACGATCGCCACCTCGCAATCCTCGCCGTCGCCATGGGCTTCGGTATCGCCCAGCGAGCCGGCCGGCTCGGGCAGCGTGCCGTCAGCCAGGGCGCAATCGGTGCGGACGCCGATCTTCGCCTCGACCTCGGGCGCGACCGCGTAGCCGAGGGTCGAGAACAGCTTCGCCATCAGCAGCAGGTCGTGGTGGAGGAAAAAGCGGGAGGAATCGAGCTTGCGGAGGAAGTCCTGGGCCGCCTCCGGGTCGAGCTTGCTGAAGCGCCAGGGGAAGGGCAGCCACTCGAAGGCGCGCAGGCCGAGGCGCAGGCGCAGCAGCACCTGCGGCGAGAGGGAGCGGAGGAATTCGGCCACCGGGCCGGAGACGTCGATGTCCCGCTCTGCCGCCGGCAGGCCGTCGATCCCCGGCGCCTGCGCCGCGCAGATCGCGCTCAGGGTGCGTTGCTCAGCGGCCGAGAGCCCTGGCGGGCGCTTTCAACTTGGGGCGGCCGGGCGACCGACCCGGCCCGCGAGCACCCAGAGCCAGAGCGCCAACAGTGCCAGGAAGCCGTCGACGAGGAAGTTGAGCAGGTAGATGAACACCTCTTCCTGGATCAGGAAGAAGGCCAGCGAGCCGAGCGAGGAGGCGGTCTTACCGGCGGCGAGGACCAGCAGCAGCGGCCGGTAGCGGACCACGTCGGCCTGGGCGACCAGGCAGATTCCGGTGATCACGACCATGTAGGCGAAGGCCAGCGCCAGCCACAGGTACTCCTGGGTGTGGGGGGCGCGGGTGTCGTTGCCGAACCATTCGCCGACGTCGGAGATGACGTCGAGGACGCCGCTCGGGACCAGGAGGAAGAGCAGGCCGACGACGGCGAAGGTGCCCGCCAGCAGGCGAAGGTTGAAGACGACGAATCTCTCGGCCGCGGGTCCCTGCACGGCCGGGACTCTAACTGGCCAAGCAGCCAGTTTCCAACCACACCTAGAATCCGCCGCCATGATCGACCGCGACCAGGTGCTGCACGTCGCCAGGCTGTCCCGCCTCCGCCTCTCCGAGGAGGAAGTGGAGACGATGGTCGGCGAGCTGTCGGGGATCCTCGAACACGTCGACCGGATCGGCAACCTCGACCTGGAGGGGGTCGAGCCGACCTCGCACGTGGTGGCGCTGGAGAACGTGCTGCGCGCCGACGAGCCCTGGCAGAGCCTGCCGCGCGAGGTCGCCCTCGCCTCGGCGCCGGAGCCGGAAAAAGGCGCTTTCCGCGTCCCCTCGCCGCAAGCGGAATAGATGACTGACCTGCTTGCACTGACCGCCCTCGAGGCGCACGAGGCGATGGTCGCGGGGGACCTCGACGCCGCCGAGTACACCGCCGCCTGGCGCGAGGCCGCCGCCGGCGACGAGCTGAACGCCTACCTCTGGCGCGACCAGGGGGGCGAGGAGGCGGCGGCGATCGCGGTCGAGCGCGACTGCATCGCCCCGATTGCGGTCAAGGACATCTTCACCACCGAGGGCGTGCCGACCACCGCCGGCTCGCGGATCCTCGAGGGCTACCGCCCGCCCTACACCTCGACCGCCGTCCGCAAGCTGCTCGAGGCCGGCGCCCCGGTGCTCGGCAAGACCAACATGGACGAGTTCGCGATGGGCTCCTCGAACGAGAACTCGGCCTACGGGCCGGTCCTCAACCCGTGGGACCGCGAGCGGGTCCCGGGAGGCTCCTCGGGCGGTTCGGCTGCTGTCGTCGCCGGCGGTCTCGCCCCCTGGTCGATCGGCACCGACACCGGCGGTTCGATCCGCCAGCCCGCCGCCTTCTGCGGGATCGTCGGCCTCAAGCCCACCTACGGCGCTGTCTCCCGCTACGGGATGATCGCCTTCGCCTCTTCGCTCGACCAGTGCGGACCGCTGACCCGGACGGTCTCCGACGCCGCCCTGCTGCTGGGGATCCTGCAGGGGCGCGACCCGCTCGACTCGACCTCGGTCGGGCTCGAGGGCGGCGTCTCGCTGCCCGATCGCGAGGATCTCGGCGGCCTGCGCTTCGGGGTGCCGGCCGAGCTCGCCGGCGACGACCTCGACGCGGGCGTGCGCGAGGTCTTCGAGGCGACGCTGAAGAAGATCGAGGAGCTGGGTGGGGAGGTCGCCGAGGTCTCGTTGCCCTCCAGCGAGCACGGGATCTCCGCCTACTACGTGATCGCCCCCGCCGAGGCCTCTTCCAACCTCGCCCGCTACGACGGCGTCCGCTACGGGATGCGCGCCGGCGGCGACGGCGACCTGATCGAGATGTACGAGACGACCCGCTCGGAGGGCTTCGGGCCGGAGGTGAAGCGGCGGATCATGCTCGGCACCTACGCGCTCTCCTCGGGCTACTACGAGGCCTACTACGGCCAAGCGCAGAAGGTCCGCACCCGGATCGCTCAGGACTTCGACGGCGCCTTCGCCGGGGTCGACTTCGTCGTCACCCCGACCGCGCCCTCGGTCGCCTTCAAGCTGGGGGAGAAGAGCGACGACCCGCTGGCGATGTACCTGAACGACTTCTTCACCGTGCCGATGAGCCTCGCCGGCATCCCCGCGATCTCGATACCCGCCGGTCTCGCCGCGCCCGAAGGCGGCGGCCCGCAGCTGCCGGTCGGGTTCCAGATCGCCGCTCCGGCTTTCGCCGAGCAGCGCCTGCTGGACGCCGCCTACGCGCTCGAACAGGGGATCGGCTTCGATGCGCGACCGGGAGGGTCCGATGGCTGAGCTGGAGGCCGTGATCGGGCTGGAGATCCACGTCCAGCTGGCGACGAAGACGAAGATGTTCTGCGGCTGCGAGCTCTCCTTCGGCGACGAGCCCAACGTCCACACCTGCCCGATCTGCCTCGCCCATCCCGGCGTGCTGCCGGTGCCGAACGAGCAGGCGATCCGCTACGCGCTGCAGATCGGCGCCGCGCTGAACTGCGAAATCGCCCCGCGCTCGATCTTCCACCGCAAGAACTACTTCTATCCCGACAGCCCGAAGGCCTACCAGATCAGCCAGTACGACATCCCGATTTGCGGTCCGGGCCGGCTCGGCGACGTCCGCATCCACCGCGCCCACCTCGAGGAGGACGCGGCGAAGACGATCCACGTCGGCGACTCGGGCCGCATCCACGGCTCCGCCGCCTCGCTGGTCGACTTCAACCGCGGCGGCACCCCGCTGGTCGAGATCGTCACCGAGCCCGACCTGCGCGACCCGGCCGAAGCCGCCGACTGGGCCCGCCTGCTGCGCGAGACCGTGCGCCAGCTCGGAGTCTCCGACGTCAGCATGGAGGAGGGGAGCCTGCGGGTCGACGCCAACGTCTCGGTGCGGCCGGCCGGCAGCGATCAGCTCGGGACCAAGACCGAGCTGAAGAACATGAACAGCTTCCGCTTCCTCCAGCGCGGGATCGAAGCCGAGCTGGCCCGCCAGCGCGAGCTGGTCGAGGCGGGTGGGACGGTCGAGCAGGAGACCCTCCACTTCGACCCGGCCAGCGGCAGCCTCACCTCGCTGCGCTCGAAGGAGGAGGCACACGACTACCGCTATTTCCCCGAGCCCGACCTGGTGCCGATCGTGCCGACCGAGGCGATGCTGCGCGAAGCCCGCGAGGCGCTGCCCGAGCTGCCGGCGGCGCGGATCGAGCGCTACGAAGGGATCGGCCTGGACGCCGACACGGCGGCTCTGCTGGCCCGCGAGACCGAGATGGCCGGCTACTTCGAGGCGGTGTGCGGCGAGGCCGACGGCGTCGAGCCGCGGGTCGTCGCCAACTGGGTCACCGGCGACCTGACCGCCGAGCTGCGCAAGCGCGAGGCGGAGGAGGACTTCGCCGCCCCGACCGTCCCGGCCGGCGGCCTCGCCCAGCTGGCGGCGATGGTGGCGGAGAAGAAGATCTCCCACGGCAGCGGCCGCAAGGTGCTGGCGATCATGGTCGCCGACGGGGGCGACCCCGCCGAGATCGTCGAGCGCGAGGGCCTCGCCCAGATGTCCGACTCCGGCGAGCTGGAGGCGATCGTCGAGAAGGCGATGGCCGAAAACGCCGACGCCATCGAGAAGATCCGCGAAGGCAACAACAAGGCGATCGGCGCCATCGTCGGCACCGTGATGCGAGAGACCAAAGGCCGCGCCGACGGCGGCGAGGTCAACCGCCTGATTCAGGAGAAGCTGTAGCCGGACTTACTGCTTTTGGGGGGTGATCCCCTTGACACCGGGTAGGCCGGGACACGGCGCTGATCCGTCTCTCGCGTCGCCGTCCCGGCCGTATCTCACGCGCTAGTTGCCCTTGGTGATGGCAGAGCGCGGAATCGTCGTGTCGCAGCACGCGGCGTTCATGCTTCCCCCTCCTTTCCTGGGCTACAGCTAATGGTGGAACTAGCTCCACCAATCAGCCCAGGAGCATTAGAACAGCCGCCGTCTGCATTTTGTGCCCAAACTCAAGAGTTACTCGATTAGTCTGCAACCGCTGTGCTGAAATCGACTGATCGGGAGGGCTTTGGTGAAGGGGACTGAGAAGGGCAACAAGGGGAAGAGGCAGCGCAAGCCCTTGGCTTCCGAGGCGCTGCGTCACCCGCTGCGCGTGCGAATCCTTGAAGTCGTCAACGAGCGGGACATCAGCCCCGTGCAGTTCATGAATCAGGGACTCGCGCCGGATGTCGGCGTGTCAGCCAAAGCCCTTTCCTCGATCTCCTACCACTTCCGCGAGCTGGCCAAAGTCGGCTGTATCGAAATGGTGGAGACGTTCGCCCGTCGTGGCGCCACCGAACACGTCTACCGGGGCGCGGTTCGCGCCTACTTCACCGACGAGGAATGGAAGTCTCTCTCGGCAAGGGAGCGGTGCCTGGTCTCGCGGACGGTCTACCAGGGCCTTGCCGCTCGGGCCGAGAGCGCGATGATGACCCACACCTTCGACTCGCGCACCGACCGGCACCTGTCTTGGGTCGCCATGGAGGTCGATGAGCGAGGCTGGACGGAATTGATGGCCACCCTGGCCGGTACCTACGGCGAGATCACCCAGATCCGCCACGATGCCCGGGACCGGCTGGCAGCCTCCGGCGAGAACGTGGTCCCGGTTACGGTCGGGATGCTGGGCTTCGAATCGCCGCCGCTCCCACCGCTTCCCTAGTTGATTTGTGCGTTCGAGCACTTTGTAACACGTTGTTACAAGCGTGCTAGGTTGGACTCATGGCCTGGAACGTGGTGATCGCTGGTGGTGGGTTTGGCGGCGCTGCGGCGGCGCGGGAGCTGGAGCGGACGCTGCCGAAGCAGTCGGCTCGGCTGGTGCTGGTCAACGAGACGAATTTCGCGCTTTACACGCCGTTTCTGCCGGAGGCGGCGGCCGGGACCCTGGAGCCGCGGCACGTGGTGACGCCGCTGCGGGAGATCCTCAAGCGCACCTACCTGCGGCTCGGCTCGATTGTCGGCCATGACCCCGAGGCGAAGACCGTCACCCTGCGGGCCAAATACGGCGAAACCGAGCAGTTGCCCTACGACCAGCTGCTGCTCTCGATGGGCTCGGTTTCGCGGGTGTTGCCGGTGCCGGGCCTGGCCGAGCACGCGGTCGGGTTCAAGAGCCTCGCCGACGCGATCTACCTCCGCAACCACGTGATCGAGACGCTGGAGGAAGCCAACGCGACCGAGGACCCCCGCCGGCGCGAACAGCTGCTCACCTACGTCTTCGTCGGCGGCGGCTACGCCGGGCTCGAGGCGCTGGCCGAGCTGCAGGACTTCGCCGCCGACGCGATGGACTCCTACCCGCGCGCCCGCCTGCACGGGATGCGTTGGGTGCTGGTAGAGGCCACCGAGCGGGTCCTGCCCGAGATCGACCGCGACCTCGGCGAATACGCGCTGCGCGAGCTGCGCGGCCGCGGCATCGACATCCGGCTCAACACCACGTTGGAGGAGGTCGGCCCCGACAGCGCCCGCCTCTCGAGCGGCGAGGTGCTGCCGACCAGGACCGTGGTCTGGACCGCCGGCGTCGCGCCGCAGCCGATCCTGAAAGAGCTGAACGTGCCGCTCGACGAGCGCGGCCGCGTCCCGGTCGACTCCTACCTGCGGGTCCAGGGGATGGACTCGGTCTGGGCGATCGGCGACTGCGCCGCGGTGCCCGACCCGAGCGGCGGCACCTCGCCGCCGACCGCGCAGACTGCGGTCCGCCAGGGCCCGGTCGCCGGCCGCAACATCGCCGCCGAGCTCGGGGTCGGCAGTCCCAAGCCCTACGACTACCGCTCCGAAGCGGCTTTCGTGAACCTCGGCCGCTACAAGGCAGTCGGCAAGATCGGCGACCGCACCTTCCGCGGCTTCCCGGCCTGGTGGATGGCGCGGACCTACCACATGAGCCAGATCCCCGGCTCGGCTCGCAAGGTGCGCGCCGTGCTCGACTGGACCGCCGGGCTACCGTTCCGCCGCGACCTCTCCGAGGTCGGCACGATCGGCCACCCCAAGCCGCTGATCTGAGCGCTAGCCGACCTGCAGGGTCGCCGTCATCCCCTGTTCCTCGTGTTCGGGGAGGGAGCACCAGAGCTTGTATTTGCCCGCCGGCAGGTCGAAGCTGGCGACGCTGCGCTCTTCCGAGTCGGTTTCGGGCAGCACCAGCGCTTCGCCGCCACCGCCTTCGAGAAGGAGGTTGAGGTTGTGCGGGTCTTCGCCCCGGTTGTTGAGTTCGATCGTCACCTCACCCGGCTCGACGCTCGGCCGCGAGAGGACGAAGTAGAACTCGGCGGCTTTGACGGCCAGCCGGTTCGCTTCGGGTTCTGGCTCCGGGTTGGGCGACGGCGGGGCGGGGGCAGCGGGAGCCGGCGCCGCGGCGATCGGCGCGGCCGCCACCGGGACGCAGGTCCAGCTGACCTTGCGACGCACGACCCGGCGCACCTTGCCGTGGCGTTTCACCCGTTTCACGACCCGCTTTACCTGGCGCTGCCAGGTGCAGTCGGCCGCGGCGGCGGAGTCGGTCCCAAGCTGCGGGACCGGCCCGTGCCCTCCCACCGAAATGAACAGCGCCACCGATAGGGCGGCGAGGCCAGCGAGGGTAAGCGCGCGCCTCACGGCTTGACCAGTACCGGCCGGGTGAAGCCAGATGCGCCGGGGATGATTGCCTCGGCGTCGAAGCCGAGCCACTGCTCCAGCAGCGAGCAGTACATGCCGCGGAAGTCGCTGGTCACTCGCAGGTTGTCGCCTTCGTCGAGGCTGGTCAGGCCGGGGAACTCGCCGACCATCTCGCCTTTTGCCCGCGAGCCGATCACGAAGGCGGCGCCGGCGGCGCCGTGGTCCGTGCCGAGCGAGCCGTTCTCCTCCGGCCGCCGGCCGAACTCGCTCCACATCTCGACCATCACCCGGTCGGCCAGGCCGCGGGCTTCGAGGTCGCGCTGGAAGGCGAGGATGGCGTCGCAGGTGCGGCGCAGGTTTACTTCGAGATCGTCGGCCTGGTCGGCGTGGGTGTCGTAGCCGCCGGGGGCGCGGATCGTCACCACCCGCATCGGCAGGCCGACGGCGATGTAGGCGGCGAGCCCGGCGAGCTTGTGGGCGAACCAGTGGTCGGGATACTCGACCGGGCTGCTGAACTCGCCGACCCCGTCGAGGTCCTGCCGCAGCTTGTCGGTCTGCGAGGTGGCGCGGCGCACCTGGCCCATGGCCGGCGAGTCGGCCGGCAGCGCTCCGAAGCGGGCGAAGCTGCTGAACATCTCGGCCTCGATCGGGTCCCCGACCCGCGACCAGAGGTCGTAGCCGTCGACGCTGTCGATCGCCGCAACCGGCTTTTCCGCGGTGGCGATCATCGGCGAGAGGGAGCCGTCGAGCGAGAGCCCCTGCAGCGGGTTCTCGCTGTCGCCGACTGCGTCGATGTAGCGGCCCAGCCAGCCGGTCCGCGGGCCGACCGCCAGCTCGCCGACCTCGTAGTAGTGGCGGGAGGTGAAGTGGGACTGGTCGGGGTGGTCGTAGCCGATCGCCGGGAAGGCGCTGACCTTGCCCTCGCCGTGCAGGGTCGAGAGCGCGGCGGCGGCGGGATGCCACTGCAGGCTCGGATCCTCGCCGAAGGTCGTGCCCGCGCCCGGCGCCAGTTTCAGGTTTGGGCGCAACTGCTGGTAGCGGGAGTCGTTGACCGGCGCCAGCACGCTGAGCGAGTCGATGCCGCCGTCGAAGAAGACCGAGACGAGGATCTTGTCGGTCGGCGCCGCCTGCGCGATCCCGGTCTCGAAGGCCGTGAGCGGGATCTTCGAGGCGCCGTAGACCGCCAGCGCCAGGCCGGCGCTGCGGGAGAGGAACTTGCGGCGGGAGAGGCCGGTCCCCGCCGGCTCCGGCATCCCCGGCTCGATCGCCGGCAGGCCCTTGCCGGCTTCGGCGGCGGCCGAGCGCAGCAGCTGCGAGCGGGTGTAGCCGCTGCAGCAGGAGTGGCTTTGGTGGCGCGGGCTCATTGCAGGACCAGGTCCGGGCTGACGCCGATCAGTTGCAGGAGGGCGTTCTGGCGCATCGCCCGGTAGGGGCCTTGCTGCCAGCTGGCGACGATCAGTTTCTCGCTGCGTTTGGCGAGGTCGAGCAGCTCGGCCCGGTGTTCGTCGCGCAGCGCCGGCGAGCCCCAGGAGGCGACCGCGCGGGAGATCGCTTCCTCCGGGGTCTCGGTGGTGCTGTAGGGCTCGTTCCAAGCGTCAGGCGCGATCTCCTCGAGCGCGTAGGTGACCATCAGCCAGCGGGCCCGCATCGTCGAGGTGTCGAGCCAGCGGTTGTCGTCCCAGCCGGAGACGTTGGGCGGCCAGAAGAGCTGCTGCCCGGCCATGTCGCAGACCCAGATCCAGGCTTCGGTGTCGATCGGCCGCCCCAGCGCCCGCAGCATCGAGGCGAGGTGGACGACCGGTGGCTTCACCATCGGCGCTCCCTCGTAGAACTCGGGGCTGAGCAGGATCGCCTCGAGGACCGGCCGGATCTGCCAGCCGGAGTCGAGGTAGGTCTGGACCAGCCGGTCGCGGACGGCGGTCGAGGGAGGCGCCGGGATGAAGTAGCTCCACAGCTTCTCGACGAAGAAAGATGCGTGGAGGGGATGCTCTACGCAGAGCCGGCAGGCGTCTTCCCAGTCCCAGTTGCCGGTCTTGCCGAAGACCGTCTTGTTGCCGGTGTCGTGCCGGTTCGGATCGAAGCGGAAGTTGTGGGAGCCGAGCTCGCTCGACCAGTCGCTGCGCCAGCCGGTCAGGGCGCGGGCCGCTTCGCGGATGTCGTCCTCGCTGTAGGCGCCGCGGTCGGCCCCGAGCGAGAACAGCTCCATCATCTCGCGGGCGTAGTTCTCGTTCGGCGCCCATTTGTAGTTTTCGTTGCCGTTCAGCCACTGCAGCATCGCCGGGTCGATCGTCACCGCCTCGAAGAGGTCGAGGAAGGAGCCGAAGCAGCGGCTGCGGAAAAGGTTCGACTGGTCGATCATCTGCTGCGTTCTGGAGACGTTCGCGTTCGAGGTCGCGAACCAGTCGTGGAGGACCAGGGCCATGCGCTCGACCAGCGGCTGGTCGGTGCGGACCATGCGGTCGAGCCACCAGAGGTGGTCGTGGCCCCAGGCGTCGGCCGGGGCGAGGGGGTTGCCGTCGTCGTCGCGCGGGGCGGGGCCGCTGAGGTGGGCGGAGCCGCTGGGCCGGGTCAGCGACTGCACGGCGCCGACCAGCCCGAGCGAGACCAGCTGCTCGGCCTGCCCCGGGACCGGGCCGAAGCCGGCCCGCTGCAGCAGCCGCACCGCCTGCGCGGTCCCGAAGCTCCCCTGGTAGGCCTCAGGCGGGCGCTGATCGAAGGGCGGGGCGGGGGCAGCCGCGGGCGTCGTCGCCGCCCGAGCTTGGGCCGGGAGCGCCGGTTTCTCGCCCGGGCCGCGGAAGTGGCCTATTTTCGGTTTGTGACGATGGCGGACGAGGTAGGGCTGGACCATCCAGTCGCCCTGCCCGTTGGGGACCCAGCGGAAGTGCTTGTCCTTCCAGACGCGCCGGCGTTTGCGCCGGCTGTTCCTCGGCCTCGCTGCGACTGGTTTCTCTTGCGGAATCGCCATGCCCAAACAGGCCCCGGCGGGCCTCCCTTTCTCCTCGGTACCGCGGGCGCCGCCCTTGAACGGCACACGCTCCCCGCTGGACGTTAGGTCTAGTTCCCCCGAAGCGCAAGAATGGAGACGTGGAGTACCTCGTCATCGCCTTCACCTTCGGCCTCGCCACCGGCTTCGTCGGCAGGGGCAAGGGCAGCTCGTTCTTCATCTGGTTCCTGATCGGGATGGTCGTGCCACCCCTCGGTTTGATTGCCGTGATCCTCTACCGCGTCGACAGGGACGAACCGGAACGCCAGTGCCCCAACTGCCACAAGGCGCTGAAGCTCTACGTCCAGGTCTGCCCGCGCTGCGGCACCGACCTTTACCTGCCGGACCCGGCGGCGGTTCGCCACCCGGGCGTTCGCTGACGCTCAGGCGAAGCGCTTGACGAAGGCCAGCGCGCGGTCGCAGACCTCGCGCCAGCCGCTGTCGATCGTCAGCGAGTGGCCGCGATCCGGGATTTTCTCGATCTCGGTCACCGCCTCGTTTCGCTTCTGCTTCTTGTAGGAGGCGTTGGCGATCGCCCAGGGCACGGGTGTGGTCCTTCTCTCCGTCGATGATCAGCAGCGGGCCCCGCGCCGGGTTCCCCGGGTCCAGCTTGGCCTCGGTGAAGGGGTTGAGGTTGGCGTTCGCCATCTGCATCAGCGCCACCCCCGGCGCGGCGACGTGGAAGGTCTCGTAGAGCTCCTTCGCCTCCTCTTCGCCGAGGGCGTTGGCCCATCCGTACTTGAACTGCTCGAAGGTGAGGGTGACCGCGCGGTTGCGGTCGAGCGGGTTCTGCAGCACCGGTTTCGCCGAGCGCAGGGCGGAGAGCGGCAGCGGCAGGACGCCGGCGGAACGGGCCGGGGTCGATCGCCACCGTCGCCGCCGAGAGGCCGCGGTCGGCGAGGATCTGCGCCAGCAGGCCGCCGGTCGAGTGGCCGAGGACCGCGGGCTTCTTGTCGAGGCCCGCGAGCACCTCCTCGGTGTGGTCGGCGATCATCCCCAGCGTCTTCTTGGCGAAGACGTCGGGGTTGGCGCGAGCCTCCTCGACCGTGCGCGGGTCGTCCGGCCAGGCCGGTTTCAGCGGCGCGCTCGCTGATCGGGATCAGGTCAGCGCAGCCAGGTGCGGACGATCGCGTTGGCGAAGCCGGCGCCGTAGCGGAACGCGGCGGGCTTCTTCGAGTGCCCGTGGAGCCGCTGGTCGACCGTGATCGGCACCTCCTTGGCGGGGATGCCGCGCTTGATCGCCTCGATCATGAACTCGGAGGTGTGAAACTGCTCCTGGCGCAGGACCAGCTGCGGCAGGACCGTGGTGCGGACGGCTCGGTAGCCGTTCGAGCAGTCGGTGACGTGGGTGCGGGTGATGAAGGAGACGAGGCGGTTGAAGAAGACGATCCCCAGCTCGCGGGCGAAGTGGTTGCGGTCGGCGTGGCCGAGGACGCGGGAGCCGTGGGCCATGTCGACCTCGCCGTCGACGATCGGCTTGACCAGGCGCTCCATCTCGTCGGGGCGGTGCTGGCCGTCGGCGTCGAGGGTGACGACGATCAGTGCACCCGATTCGACCATCAGCCGGTAGCCGGTCCGCAGCGCCGCGCCGCCGCCGCGGTTGGTGACGTGCCGGGCGACCGCAGCACCGTGCTCGGCTGCGACGTCGCCGGTCCCGTCGCGAGAACCGTCGTCGACGACCAGCACCTCGGTGCCGACGCCGCAGACCGCGGCCGGGATCTGGCCGAGGACGGTGCCGATGTTCTCGGCCTCGTTGTAGGCGGGGATCAGGATCGCGATCTTGCCGCGGAAGCGCTCGGGCAGGCCGGCCTGGCGGAACTCCTCCCAGGCGAGACCCTCGAGCGCGGCGGCCAGCTGGCGCCCGTTGCGCGCCGACTGCGAGAGCGCCCGCAGGGTGAGCCCGAAGAGGATGAAGATGGCGAAGACGGCGAGGCCGAGGATGCGGCCGCCGTTGCCCTTCTCGAAGGAGAAGGCGGAGAGCAGGCCGTTGACGATTTCGGTCCCGGCGACGATCGCCAGGCCGAGGCCGGAGGCCAGCAGGATCAGCACGTCGGCGTTGCGCAGCGAGTGGCGGCGCACGACGGCGTAGGCGATCAGGAAGATAGCCAGCAGCACTCCGGCGCTGCGCAGCGCCGTCAGCTCGGCGGGGAAGATGCCTGCTCTGGGGACCATTTGCGACCGGAGAGTATGGCCGCCAGGCCGGAAGAGAGGGCGAGACCGGCGAGAGGAAAGACCAGCGTCATCAGCACCTCGTTGCGCCGCGGCGCCGCCAGGGAGACCGCGCCGACGGCGGTGACGAGGACGATCGGGGTCGCCAGAGCGATCAGCTCCCACCAGCGGCGGCGCAGCGCGAGCAGGGCGAAGCCGGCGAGGCCTAGCGCGACGAGGAGGACCTGGACGATGCGGCCGGCGGTGCTGCTCATCGCTTCGCCGACGCCGCTGCTCCACATCCGCCCGACCTTGCGCACGGTCATCGCCGCGTAGCCCCAGGGGTCTTCGCCGAAGTACTTGTCGAAGTTGTCCTTGCCTGCCCGGCCGAGCGCCTGGTCGCGGGTGAGGCCCAGGTATTCAGCCTGTACTTCCGCGGCGACCCTGTCGAAGAGCTCGGTCGGGTTGACCTTGTCGAGCGCCTCGGAGCCGGGTTCCAGATCGCGACCGAGGTAGCGCTCGGCGAGGATCGTCTTGACCCGCTGGTATTCGCCGTCGGCGGGCAGGTAGGTGCCGACGTAGAGCGCCTTGCCGCCGCCGGTGGAGATCGGCACCACCCGGTCGAGGACGATCACGTTGCGGACCGTCCAGGGGATTATCGGGAGCGCGAAGGCGACGAGCAGGACGGCGGCGGCGATCAGCCCGGCGCGCCATTCGCGACCTAGGCCGGCCCTGATCGCGGCGAGGACGACGAAGGCGAGGCCGACGAACAGATACTCGGGCCGGAACATCGCGGTCAGTCCGAACAACACCCCCGGCACGAGCCAGGGCAGCACCGAACGCAGTTGTTCCCGCATACCGGGAAGAACTGCGTTCGCTTGCCGGTCAGAGGCCCATAAGAAGGCGAGGACGGCCGCCGGCAGGGTCAGCATCGCCGGCGGCTCGCTCATCAGCTCGCCGGTGGTGTGGATGAACGGGGGATAGACGGCGACCGCGAAGGCGGCGAAGAGGCCGACCCAGCGACCCAGCTCGCGCCCGCCCAACCGCCAGCCGAGGGCAAACACCACCAGGATCGTCGCCACGCCGAGCAGCGCCTCGACGATCCGCACCGTCCCTTCCCGGGCGCCCCCGGTCGCGTAGTAGGCGGCGGCATAGAGGAAGGGCGCGCCCGGGGACCAGTCGCTCGAGTCGCGGAATTCCGGCCCGCCGAAGCTCTGTTCCGTATAGAGGGCCTTGGAGATCGCGAAGTAGGCGGCGGAGTCATCAGCCGGGTGCTCGACCGGGTTGACGACCACATAGGCGCGCACGACCAGCCCCAGCAGCGCGATCACCGCCAGCGCAACCAGCGTCCGCGTCCCGTAGCGCCGCGGCAGCGCCCGGATCCAGTGCGAGAGGGCGTTCAAGGCCGGCCCAGGCTATCCGGGTCGGCGGGTGCATTCGCTGAGTTCGAGGCGCCATAGCGCCCAAAACTCAGCGACCGCTGAGTTCGAGGCGCCAGCCAGGCGAGGCTGGCGGTGGCGAGCGAGGCCAGAAGCGGCACGAGTACCAGCACGCGCCGTGGTGAGGCGACGAGCAGGGCGCTGACCGCAGTTATCGCGAGGAAGACCGTGCCGATCAGCAGCGCCTCCCAGCGCCGCTGCCAGGCGAGAACTCCCAGCCCGAGTAGGCCGAAGGCGACCAGCAGCCAGTGCAGGACCTCCCAGACCGGCTCGCGCATCACGTCCCGCGGCCCGTGCGACCAGATCCTCCAGACCTTGGTAGCGACGAGCCCGGCGTATTCGACCGGCTCTTCGGAGACGTCGTCCCAGAGCTGTTCCTTGCCCATCTTCGAGAGCGCCTGGTCGGTTTCCATCCCGGGATAGCGATCGGCGGCGAGGCGGGCGAGGATCTGCTCCAGCCGCAACCGCTGGGCGTCCTGGGATTGAAATAGGTCTGGATTTTCCGCCACCACCTCAGCTCCGACCTTTTCCGGGTCCCCGTCCGAGGGCAGATAGGTGCCGGCGAAGAGCACCTGTCCGCCGCCCGTGGAAATCGGGACGAAGCGATCGAGCGCGACTGCATTCCGCACCGTCCAGGGCGCGACGATTACGACCAGGCCGAGCAGGAAGATCGCGGCGCGAGCGAGCGACGCACGCCAGTCGCCCCGCGCCTCCCGCAGGAACACCACCAGCATCACAAGCACCGCGATCGCCAAGTACTCCGGCCGCGTCAGCGCCAACGCCCCAAGAAGCACCCCCGGCAGCAACCACCGCCAGCGCCCGCCGTCCCAGGCCCAGAGCGCCGCCAGGACTCCGCCCGAAAGCAAAGTCGCCGCCAGCGGCTCGCTCATCAGCATCCCCTGGTACTCCAGCAGCGCCGGATAGATCGCCACGGCAAGAGCCCCGATCAGCGCAGGCGCGACCCCCCACCAACCCACCTCACTTAGCAAGGGCGGGTTGGTGGGGGGTCGCGCCAGTCGCCTTCCGATCAAATACGCGAAGAGGACGCTCAGGGTTCCGATCAGCGCCAGGACGAGCCGCGCGAACTGCTCGTGAACCCCGCCGCTGACCTCATAAATCCCCGCCACGAACAGCGGCAGCCCCGGCGAGTAGTTACTCGACGGTTGCGTCGCTCCCGGACCCGTCGTGAACCCGCTGCCGCCCTCCAGGTTCCCGGCGATCGCCGCGTAGGCCCGGGCGTCATAGACCGGCGCCCGCCCGTCCCAGGCCTCGCCGACGCGCAGCCCCAGGCCCAGCAGCAGGACCGCGACCAGCGCGCAGAGCCCCACCCGGCCCCCGTGTCGCGCCGCCAGTCCGCTTTCCATCGCCCGGATTCAACTAGGCCGCTGGGTCGCTTGCCGGTCCCGCGCGCCGCCCGAGCGTTTAAAGTGCCGCCCTCATGCGAATCCTCATCCTCGGGGGCGACGGCTACCTCGGCTGGCCGACCGCTCTCCGCTTTTCGGCCCGCGGCCACGAAGTCTCGGTCGTCGACAACTTCTCCCGCCGCCGCTGGCACACCGAACACGGCACCGCCTCGCTGACCCCGATCGGGGAGCTGGACGAGCGGATCGCCGCCTGGCGCGAGGTCTCAGGCGAGCAGATCCGCAGCTACGTCGGCGCGGTCGAGGACGGCGACTTCCTCGACGAGGTCGTCGCCGAGACCAAGCCCGAGGCGATCGTCCACTACGGCCAGCAGGCCTCGGCGCCGTTCTCGATGCTCTCCCGCGAGCGCGCGGTCGAAACCCAGCACGCCAACGTGATCGGCAACCTCAACCTGCTCTTCTCGATGCGCGACCACGTCCCCGACTCGCACCTGGTGAAGCTCGGGACGATGGGCGAGTACGGCCAGCCCGAGATCGACATCGAGGAGGGCTACATCGAGATCGAGCACAAGGGCCGCAAGGACACCCTGCCCTTCCCGAAGCTGCCGGGCTCGCTCTACCACTGCTCCAAGGTCCATGACTCGACCAACATCCACTTCGCCTGCCGCACCTGGGGCCTGCGCGCCACCGACCTCAACCAGGGCGTCGTCTACGGCGTCGAGACCGAGGAGACGGCCCGCGACGAGCGCCTCGTCACCCGCTTCGACTACGACGAGCTGTTCGGCACCGTCCTCAACCGCTTTTGCGTGCAGGCGGTGATCGGCCACCCGCTGACCGTCTACGGCGCCGGCCAGCAGACCCGCGGCTTCCTCAACATCCGCGACACCCTCGCCTGCGTCGAACTGGCGGCGCTGAACCCGGCCGAGCGCGGCGAGTTCCGCGTCTTCAACCAGTTCACCGAGCAGTTCTCGGTGCTGGAGCTGGCCGGGCTGGTCAAGGAAGCGGGCGAGCACCTCGGCTACAGCGTCGAGATCCAGCACTACGAGAACCCGCGGGTCGAGAAGGAAGAGCACTACTACAACGCGATCCACACCAAGCTGCTGGATCTCGGCCTCGAGCCGACCCTGCTGGGGGAGGAGCTGGTCGAGTCGATCATCCACGCGATCGAGCGCCACAAAGGCCGCGTGATCGAGACCGCGATCGACCCGAAGACCCGCTGGAACCCGGCGAAATCGCCTGCAGGCCAGGCCTAGCGCCGCTGCTACCATCGCCAGTTCCTATGCGGGCCGCTGACACGTTGATGGAATCCCTCAAGGCCGAGGGCGTCAAGGACGTCTTCGGGATCCCCGGTGGGGCAAACCTGCCGACCTACGACGCGATGGTCGACGCCGACTTCCGCCACGTCCAGGTCCGCCACGAGCAGGGCGGCGGCCACGCCGCCGAGGGCTACGCCCAGGCCTCGGGCCGGGTCGGGGTCGCCTTCGCCACCTCCGGCCCCGGCGCCACCAACCTGGTCACCGCGATCGCCGACGCGATGATGGACTCGGTCCCGACCGTCTTCATCACCGGCCAGGTCCGCACCGAGCTGATCGGCACCGACGGCTTCCAGGAGGCCGACATCCTCGGCGCCACGCTGCCCTTCGTGAAGCACTCCTTCGCGGTCACCGACCCGCGCCAGATCCCCGAGTACGTCCACCAGGCCTTCCACGTCGCCTCGACCGGGCGGCCGGGGCCGGTGCTGCTGGACATCCCGCAGGACCTCTCGCGCGCCGACATCGACTACCAGCCGCGCACCGAGCCGGTCGAGATGCCCGGCTACAAGCCCTCCACCGAGGGCAACATCAAGCAGATCCGGATCGCCGCCAAAGCGCTGGCCAACGCCCGCCGCCCGATCTTCTACACCGGCGGCGGCGTGATCAACGGCAACGCCTCCGAGGAGCTGCGCGAGCTCGCCGCCTCGGACCGTTTCCCGGTCACCTCGACCCTGATGGGCCTCGGCGGTTACCCGGCCTCCGGCGAGAACTGGCTGGGGATGCTGGGCATGCACGGCACCTGGACCGCCAACCACGCGATGGACAAAGCCGACCTGATCGTCTGCATCGGCGCCCGCTTCGACGACCGCATCACCGGCAAGCTGTCCGAGTTCGCGCCGCACGCCAAGGTGATCCACATCGACATCGACCCGGCGGAGATCTCGAAGAACGTCGGCGCGCACATCCCGATCGTCGGCGACGTCAAGCAGGTGCTGCCGAAGCTGACCCGCGAGTACCGGGCGCTGCAGACCGACTCCTCCCGTCTCGACGACTGGTGGAACTCGCTGCGCGGCTGGCAGGACGCGCACCCGCTCTACTACGAGCCCGGCACCGACGGTGAGATCAAGCCCCAGTTCATGATCGAGGCGCTCCACCGCGCCACCCAGGGAGACGCGATCGTCACCTCCGACGTCGGCCAGCACCAGATGTGGACGGCGCAGTACTACGGCTTCGACAAGCCCCGCCGCTGGATCAACTCCGGCGGCCTGGGGACGATGGGCTTCGGCCTGCCGAGCGCGATCGGCGCCAAGGTCGCCTGCCCCGGGGAGCAGGTCGTCTGCGTCGCCGGCGACGGCAGCCTGATCATGAACATCCAGGAGATGGCGACCTGCGTGACCGAAGGGGTCCCGGTCAAGGTCTTCCTGATGAACAACGGCTACATGGGCATGGTCCGCCAGTGGCAGGAGCTGTTCTGGGATCGCCGCTACAGCTCGGTCGACATGGGGCAGAGCCCCGACTGGGTGAAGCTGGCCGAGGCCTTCGGCGCGAAGGGAATGCGCTGTGACGACAGCGCCGACCTCGAGGAGCAGATGGTCGCGGCGCTGGAGCACGACGGCCCGGTCCTGCTCGACGTCCGCGTCGCCCGCGAAGAGAACTGCTATCCGATGATCCCGCCGGGCAACGCCGCCCGCGACATGGTCGAGGCCCCGCGAAAGGCCGTGGGCTGATGGAGGCCGGGACCCCGCAGGTCGTCCAGCTGGAGGATCTCCACGTCGCCGGCCAGCTGAGCGGCCGCAAGCACATCCTCTCGATCCTGGTCGAGAACAAACCGGGCGTGCTGGCGCGCGTCGCCGGGCTCTTCTCCCGCCGCGGCTTCAACATCGACACCCTGGCGGTGGGGCCGACCGACGACCCGACGGTCTCCCGCATCACCCTCACCCTCGACGGCGCCGTCCACCCGATCGACCAGGTGACCAAGCAGCTGCACAAGCTGATCAACGTGCTGAAGATCCGCGACATGGAGCCGGAGGAGACGGTTGCCCGCGAGATGGCCCTCTTCAAGGTCTCCTCGGCGGTCGAGAACCGGGCCGAGATCATCCAGTTCGCCGAGATCTTCCGGGCGAAAATCGTCGACGTGGCGCGGCGGACGATGACGATCGAGGTGACCGGCTCCGCCGACAAGATCGAGGCCTTCGAGCGGATGGTCCGCCCGCACGGCCTGGTCGAAATGGTCCGGACTGGCGAGATAGCCATCGGGCGTGGTCACGAGTAGCGATCTCGCCTCCGCGCTCGAGCTAGGCGCCGGGCGTAAGCGCCGTACCCTCGTAAGCGTCACCAAGGAAGTCGAGGTCGGCGACCCGTGCGCTGCGGTCTTCGCCTGCGGCTCGCCTCC
>Ga0247755_1000033_pt1 | contig 27673 bp, 25 predicted proteins | sample UWRJL096311B4_FD_180948 | JGI IMG/M metagenome (GOLD analysis project Ga0247755, IMG submission 180948) | Plant litter microbial communities from Arlington Agricultural Research Station in Wisconsin, United States - UWRJ-L096-311B-4 | ecosystem: Environmental > Terrestrial > Plant litter >... | reverse complement strand
CGATCGCCGTGCTCGTTCTGACGATCGCCGCGGTCGCCTACCTCCGGGGGCGGGTCGAGGGGACGGGGGAGGCGCTCGCCGCGGGCTGGCCGGTGGCGCTGGGGGCGCTACTCGCCACCGCTCTGCCATTCGTCGCCGAGGGCCATTTCGGGATCCTCGGCACCAGCTTCAACCCCGACATGTCCCAGCACCTGCTGGCCGCTGACCGGCTAGCCGAAGGCAACTCCTCCCAGCTCCTGGTCCAGGGCTATCCGCTCGGCCCCCACGCGATCGTCGTAGCCCTCGACAAAGGCCTCGGCATCGGCCTGGTCCAAGGCTTCACCGGCCTGACCATCGCCGTAGCCGTCCTGGCCTCCCTAACCGCGCTTGCAGCCTTCCGCGACCTCCCACCGATCCCCCGAACCGCCGGAGCCCTCCTGGTGGGCCTCGCCTACCTGGTCGCCTCCTACTTTGCCCAGGGTGCCTTCAAGGAGACGATGCAGGCCCTGTATCTCCTCGCCTTCGTCCTGGCACTGCGAGAGTCCCAGCACGACTGGGCGGACCTGAATCTCCGCTTCGTTCCAGCAGCCCTGATCGCAGTAGGCAGCGTCTACACCTACAGCTTCCCGGGCCTGATCTGGCTTGTTGGGGCCGTCGTCCTGTGGGTGATTTCCACACGACCCGCGGCCCGAGCGCTCGGCCTAGCCCTCCTGGCCTTCTTCGTCCTAGTAGCCCCCGAGATCGGCCGCCTGATCGACTTCAAGCAATTCGAGACCTTCGACCCCAATGGCCCAGGCCTGGGCAACCTCTTCGGCCAGGTCAGCCCCTTCGAGGCCCTCGGCATCTGGCCCTCCGGCGACTTCCGCCTCGCCCCGGGGGACGGCGCGGTGCCGGCGCTCGGCTACTACCTCGGCGTCGTCCTCACCCTGGCGCTCCTCGCCTACGGCCTCGTCTGGCTCTGGCGCCGCCGCGAGACCGCGATCCTCTCAGGCGTCGCCGCCGCAGCACTCGCCTACGCCGCCGCCCGCCTCGCCGGTACGCCCTACACGGCCGCCAAGGCGATCGAGATCGGCACCTCGCTGGTCGCGCTCGCCATTCTCTTGCCGCTGCTCACGCAGGCGTGGCGCGAAAGTAAACCTATGGTTGGGAAAAGCGCCACGTCCCGGTGGACCCTCGCGGCCACCGTGCACTTTGTCCTCGCCGCCGGCGTCTGCTCGCTCCTCGCGCTCGCCAACGCGCCGGTCGGTCCCACCTCCTACTCCTCGACCCTGAGCGAGTACCGCAAGCTCGTCGGCGAAGGACCGACCCTGGTCCTCGCCTCGCCCCAACTGCTCGAGGAGGAACACGGCGAACCCTTTCTCGCCTGGGAACTGCGCGGTGGCCGAGTCTGCATCAAGTCGAGCGACGATCCCAGCGTTCCGCTCGGCGTCCGCTTCGTGGTCCGGGACGAAGGAGGCTGGACCTTGACGAAGGTGAAGGATCCACGGCCCGGCAAGAGCCCCTGCCCGCTGATCGCCGTGCGCCAGGCGCGGCAGGGTCCTGCCCGCTAACTCCGCGTACCATCCCCACGCATGGAGGCCGCGACCGAGAAGACCACCTTCACCCTGCCCGACGGCAAGCCGCTGGAGCTGCCGGCGGGGGCGACGGGCGCCGACGCGGCCGCCGCGATCGGGCCCGGCCTCGCCAAGGCCGCCCTGGCGATCAAGGTCGACGGCGAGCTGCGCGACCTGGCGGCCCCGCTGCCGGCCGGGGGCGGCGAGGTGGCGATCCTCACCGACCGCGACCCCGAGGCGCTGGAGCTGATCCGCCATGACGCCGCACACGTGATGGCCGAGGCGGTCGTCGACCTCTATCCGGGGACCAAGGTGACGATCGGCCCGCCGATCGAGTCCGGCTTCTACTACGACTTCGAGTTCCCCGCCGATACAAGGATCACCGAAGACGACCTGCCGAAGATCGAGGCGGCGATGCAGGAGCACATCGGCGCCGACGAGCCGTTTTCCCGCCGCGACGTGCCGGTCGCCGAGGCGATCGAGATCTTCAAGGCCCAGGACCAGGGGTTCAAGGTCGAGCTGATCGAAGACCTGGTCCGCGACGAGGGCGTCGAGACCGTCTCGCTCTACCGCAACGGTCCCTTCGAGGACCTCTGCCGAGGCCCGCACGGCCCCTCGACCGGGCGGATCAAGGCGATCAAGCTGAGCTCGGTCGCGGGCGCCTACTGGCGCGGCGACGAGCAGCGCGAGAGCCTGACCCGGATCTACGGCACCGCCTTCTTCTCGAAGAAGGACCTGGAGGAGCACCTGGAGCGGCTCGAGCAGGCCAAGGAACGCGACCACCGCCGCCTCGGCCCCCAGCTCGGTCTCTTCATGCTGCGCAAGGAGGCGCCGGGGATGCCCTTCTGGCTGCCCAACGGGACCACGCTGCTGCGCACGATCGAAGCCGAGGTCCGCGACCAGCTGCGCCGCCGCGACTACCAGGAGATCGCCACCCCGCAGGTGATGGACGAGAACCTCTGGCACCGCTCCGGCCACTGGGACAACTACAAGGACGACATGTACTTCATGGAGGACGACGATCGCCGCTACGCACTGAGGCCGATGAACTGTCCCGGCGCCTGCCTCGTCTACGCCTCCGACCGCCACTCCTACCGCGAGCTGCCGCTGCGCCTGGCCGAGTTCGGTCGCGTCTCCCGCAACGAGCGCGAGGGCGTGCTGCACGGCCTGCTCCGCGTCCGCGCCTTCACCCAGGACGACGCCCACGTCTACTGCACCGAGGAGCAGATCCCGGCCGAGGTCGCCTCGATCTGCGAGGCGATCGACGAGCTCTACTCGCGCTTCGGCTTTGACGACGTCCACGTCGAGCTCTCGACCCGCCCGGAGAAGTCGATGGGCTCCGAGGAGCAGTGGGCGAAAGCCGAGGCGGCGCTGGCCGAGGCGCTGGAGAGCCAGGGGCGCGAGTACACGCTCAACCCCGGCGACGGCGCCTTCTACGGGCCGAAGATCGACTTCCACATCACCGACGCGCTGGGCCGCTCCTGGCAGTGCGGCACCTGCCAGCTGGACTTCCAGATGCCCGAGCGCTTCGAGCTGTACTACACCGGCGCCGACGACGCCGCCCACCGCCCGGTGATGATCCACCGGGCGCTGCTCGGCTCGATGGAGCGCTTCGCCGGGATCCTGATCGAGCACTATGCCGGCCGCTTCCCGACCTGGATGGCGCCGGTGCAGGCGATCGTCCTGCCGATCTCCGACCGCCACAACGAGTACGCCCGCCGCGCCTACGAGCGGCTGCGCGACCTCGGCGTCCGCGTCGCGATCGACGACCGCTCCGAGTCGGTCGGCAAGAAGATCCGCGACGCCGCGACGATCGGCCTCTACCCCTACATGCTGGTGGTCGGCGACCGCGAGGAGGAGAACGAGGCGGTCGCCGTTCGCTCCCGCGAGGAGGGCGACCTGGGGGAGATGGGGATGGCCGATTTCGCCGCCCGCGTCGAGACCGAGACGGAGCAGCGCTGAACGCCCGCGTTTACGCCGGGCCGTTCTGTCTCTATACTGCGCCGAACTTGATCGCCGGCACGCAAAACCACCCCCGCCGCTGAGCGCCCCGTGCCTGCCTACCGTTTCGTCCTCTTGAAGTCCCGCCTTCGATAGTGCCGGTCCCGCGTAGGTTCGATCGGCGCCCACCAGAGCGCGACACGACGCGGATCAACGAGCGGATCCGCGTTCCGCAGGTGCGCCTGATCGGCGCCGACGGCGAGCAGCTGGGGATCGTCGAGATCGCCGACGCGCTGAAACGCGCCCAGGAGGCCGATCTGGACCTGGTCGAGGTCGCCCCCGGCTCGAAGCCGCCGGTGACCCGCCTGCTCGACTACTCGAAGTACAAGTACGAGCAGGAGCAGAAGCAGAAGGCCGCCCGCAAGCACCAGCAGCAGGTCAACATCCGCGAAATCAAGCTGCGGCCGAAGATCGCGAGCCACGACTACGAGACCAAGAAGGGTCACGTCGAACGGTTCCTCAAGCACCGCGACAAGGTCAAGGTGACGATCATGTTCCGCGGCCGCGAGCAGGCCCACCCCGAGCGCGGCCGGGATCTGCTGCACAAACTCTTCGAGGACCTCGACGGCCTGGCGACGATCGAGTCGGCGCCGCTGCAGGAAGGCCGCAACATGAGCATGCTGCTCGGCCCGAGCAAAGAGGTCGACAAGCTCGTCGACGAGGGCAAGGCCGACGACGCGGCCGACCAGGCCGACGTGGCCCCGGTTGCCGACGAGGCCCCGGCCGCCGACGAAGCCTCGCCCGACTCCTCCGACTCCTAGCCGAGGATCGCGTCGGCGATCCGCTCGGCCGCGCGGCCGTCCCAGAGGGGCGGCGGTTCAGACGGCGCCGTGCCGCGCTCGGCCAGCGCCGCGGGGATGCCGGCGATCGCCGCCGGGTCGAGCCCGAGCAGGGTGTTGGTCCCGGCGCGGATCGTCACCGGCCGCTCGGTGTTGTCGCGCAGGGTGAAGCAGGGGATGCCGAGGTAGGTGGTCTCCTCCTGGATGCCGCCGGAGTCGGTCAGGACCGCGCCCGAGTCGGCGATCAGCGAGAGGAAGTCGAGGTAGCCGAGCGGGTCGATCAGGTGCAGGCCGGGCGCGTCGGGCTCCAGCCCCTCCATCATCTTGCGGGTCCGGGGGTGGACCGGGAAGACGACCGGCATCTGTCGCGCCAAGGCGGCCAGCTGCGCCACCGTCTCGCCGAGCAAGGGGCCGTCGACGAGGGCTGGGCGGTGGAGGGTGACGAGCGCGAAGGAGCCGGGATCGAGGCCGAGCCTGGCGGCCGAGCCCGCGGTGCGGATGCGGTCCTCCAGCGCCACCAGGGTGTCGATCATCGTGTTGCCGACCATGTGCATCCGCTCGTCGGGGATGCCTTCGGCGCGCAGGTTCTCGACCGCCTCGTCGCTGTGGAGAAAGAGCCACTCGGCGAAGCGGTCGGCGACGATCCGGTTCACCTCCTCCGGCATCGTCAGGTCGAAGCTGCGCAGGCCGGACTCGATGTGGGCGACCGGGATTCCCATCTTCACCGCGGTCAGGGCTGCCGCCAGGGTCGAGTTGACGTCGCCCGGGACCATCACCAGGTCGGGGCTCTCGTCGAGCAGGACCGGCTCCAGGCGCTCCATCGTCCGCGCCGTCTGCGCCGCGTGGCTGCCGGAGCCGACCTCGAGCATGTAATCGGGGGCCGGCACGCCGAGCTCCTCGAGGAAGACCTCGGACATCAGCCGGTCGTAGTGCTGGCCGGTGTGGACGATCGCGTGGCGACCCTCGGGGTGACGGCGGCGCAGGGCGGCGATCACCGGGGCGGTCTTGACGAAATTCGGTCGCGTTCCGACGACGTAGAGGATGCGCATCGCGGCGCCAGCGTACCCATGGACGAGGCGTCTGCTTCAATACCGAGCCCGATGCCGAAGATGAAAACCCATTCGGGCGCCAAGAAGCGCTTCAAGAAGACCGCCAAGGGCAAGCTCCGCGGCCGGCACGCGTTTTCCAGCCACATCCTGGAGAAAAAGTCGCCGAAGCGGAAGCGCCAGATGTCGAATCCGGCTGAGATCTCGCCGAACGACGCCAAGAAGGTGCGGACCCTCCTCGGGGGCGGCAAGTGAGCCGCGTCAAGCGCAGCGTCCATGCGCGCAAGAAGCGCCGCAAGGTCCTGAAGGAAGCGAAGGGCTACTTCGGCCGCAAGCATTCCTCGTACCGGTTCGCCAAAGAGCAGGTGCAGCGGTCGGGCATGTACGCCTACCGCGACCGGCGCAACAAAAAGCGGACCTTCCGCCGTCTCTGGATAACCCGCATCAACGCCGCCGCGCGGCTCGAGGGCATGAGCTACTCGGAACTGATGCACGGCCTGAACAAAGCCGAGGTCGAGGTGAACCGCAAGATGCTTGCCGAGATCGCCGTCTCGGACCGCGACGCCTTCCGCCGATTTGTGGAGCTAGCCCGGGAGGGTGCGGCCGCCTGACGGCTCACTCACTTTCTCTCTCCCGGGCGGGCCGAATTTCGGCCCGCCTTTTTTATTTCGATGATCGAAAGCAACCAAAACGAGAAACTGAAATTGGTCCGCAAGCTGCGCGACCGCAAGCACCGCGAGCGCGAGGGCTTGTTCGTCACCGAGGGCGAGGACCTGCTCGAGGCGGGCCTGGCGGCTGGCACCGAGCCGCGGTTCGTGCTCGTCGTGGTGGGCTCGGGGCTCGAGGGCGAGGAGGTCGAGCCGAAGCTGCTGGCCGAGGTGTCCACGCTCGGCTCGGGCACGCGGGCGATCGCCGTCTGGCCGTTGACCTCGGCGGGGCAGCCGACCGCACCATGCATCTACCTCCACGGGGTCGGCGACCCCGGCAACGTCGGGACGATCGTCCGCACCGCCGACGCGCTCCTCGGCGGCTCGGTCGTCCTGGGCCCCGGGTGCGCCGATCCCTATTCCCCCAAGGCGGTGCGGGCGAGCATGGGCTCCGTCTTCGCGCAGCCCCCCGTAACGGCTGATTTCGCCGCGACGCCGGAGCCCCGTGTCGCTTTTGTCCCCGACGGGGGGGAAGAACTCGACACTCTCTCGGGGGCCGCCACCGTCTGCCTCGGCGCCGAGCGCGAGGGACTCCCCGAGGAGGTGGTCGCCGCCTGCGACCGCCGCGTCACCATCCCCCTCCGCGAGGGCGGTCCCGAGTCGCTCAACGTCGCCGCCGCGGCGGCGATCGCCGCTCAGCGGATATCTTCGCTCGCGATGACGGAGGCGCGGCCCGATGCTTGAGCGGATCGAGGAGATCAGGGCCGAGGCCGCCGCCGCGATCGAGGCCGCCGCGAGCAGCGCCGAGCTGGAGGAGCTGCGGGTCGGCTTCCTCGGCCGCAAAGCCGAGCTGACGACGATCCTGCGCGGGATCGCCGAGCTGCCGCAGTCCGAACGGGGTCAGGTCGGCGGCGCCGCCAACCGCGCCCGCAAGGAGCTGGAGGAGCTGCTCGAGGCCCGCGCCGGAAGTCTCGACGCCTCCGAGCTGGAGGCGCAGCTGGTCAGCGACCGGATCGACGTCACCCTGCCCGGCGCGCCGCCGCGGCCGACTGGGCACCCGCACCTGATCGCCCGCACCACGCGGCTGATCGAGGACACGATGGTCGGCCTCGGCTACCACGTCGCCGAAGGCCCCGAGATCGAGCACGACTACTACAACTTCACCGCCCTCAACCACCCGCCCGGACACCCGGCGCGGATGCTCCAGGACACCTTCTACGTGCAGTCGCACCCCGACGTGCTGCTGCGCACCCACACCTCGCCGATGCAGGTGCGCTCGATGGAGACCCAGCCACCGCCGATCTTCGTCGTCGTCCCCGGCAAGGTCTACCGGCGCGACTCCGACGCCACCCACAGCCCGATGTTCCACCAGGTCGAGGGGCTGGCGATCGCCGAGGGGATCACCCTCGCCGACCTGCAGGGAACGCTGCTGGCGATGTGCCGGGCGCTGTTCGGGGCCGACCGCGAGCTGCGCCTGCGGCCGCACTTCTTCCCCTTCACCGAGCCGAGCGTCGAGGTCGACGTCTCCTGCTTCCAGTGCGGCGGCAGCGGCGAGCTGGCCGGCGGCGAGCGCTGCAACCTCTGCAAGGGCCAGGGCTGGATCGAGATCCTCGGCGCCGGGATGGTCGACCCCAACGTGCTCGGCTTCGTCGAGACCCACGGCTACGACGCCGAGCAGGTCCAGGGCTTCGCCTTCGGGATCGGGGTCGAGCGGGTGGCGATGCTGCGCCACGGCGTGCCGGACCTGCGGCGCTTCTTCGACAACGACGTGCGGATGCTGGAGCAGTTCTCATGAGGGTGCCTCTCAGCTGGCTGCGCGAGTACTGCGATCCCGGCATCGACCCGGCCGAGCTGGCCGACCGGCTGGTGATGACCGGGACCGAGGTCGAGCGGCTCGAGACGATCGGTCCGTCCTCGGGCGAGGGCTTCGTGGTCGGCAAGGTGCTGGAGCGCGAGAAGCACCCGAAGGCCGATCGGCTCAGCGTCTGCAAGGTAAACACCGGCGACGGCGAGCGGACGATCGTCTGCGGCGCCCCCAACGTCGACGCCGGCCAGACCGTCGCCGTCGTCCTGCCCGGGGCGACGATGCCCGGCGGGATGAAGATCCGCAAGGCGAAGCTGCGGGGCATTCCCTCGGAAGGGATGATCCTCTCCGCCGCCGAGCTGGAAATCGCCGAGGAGGCGGACGGGATCATGGTCCTCGACGACGGCCCGGCCCCGGGCACGCCGCTTGGAGAGGTGTTGCCGCTGGGCGAGCCGGTGCTGGAGATCGAGGTGACCCCGAACCGCAGCGACTGCTTCGGCGTCCACGGCGTCGCCCGCGAGGTGCACGCGATCACCGGCGCGCCGCTGGCCGCCGATCCCTGGGCCGAGGACTCGCCGGCAGAGGGGGCGGGGGAGGCCACCGACTACGCCTCGGTCGCCGTTGCGGTGCCCGAGCTCTGCCCGCGTTTCACCGCCCGCGTCTTCACCGACGTCCAGGTCGGTCCCTCGCCGCACTGGCTGCAGGCCCGGCTGGCGGCCGCCGGCCAGCGGCCGATCAACAACGTCGTCGACATCACCAACTACGTGATGCTGCTGACCGCGCAGCCCTTGCATGCGTTCGACCTGGACAAGGTCCCCGACGGCGAGCTGGTCGTCCGCACCGCGGCCGAGGGGGAGAAGATGACCACCCTCGACGGGGTGGAGCGGACCTTCGACGCCGAGACCGTGCTGGTCTGCGACCGCAACGGCCCCTCCGGCGTCGCCGGGATCATGGGCGGCCAGAGCTCCGAGGTCTCCGAGACGACGACCCGCGTCCTGCTCGAGGTCGCCTGCTGGAACGGGACCAACATCCTCCGCACCTCCCGGCTTCTCGGCCTGCGCTCGGAGGCCTCCTCGCGGTTCGAGAAGCAGCTGCACCCGGAGCTGACGATGCGGGCGCAGCGGGTCGCCTCGCGACTGCTGGTCGAGCTCTGCGACGCGAAACTGGTGCCGGGGACGATCGACGTCGCCGCCGAGATCCCGGCGCTACGGCGGCTGCCGCTGCGGGCGGCGCGGGTCAGCGGCCTGCTGGGGATGGAGATCTCCCAGGACGAGCAGAAGACCTACCTGGAGCGGCTCGGCTTCGAGGCGGAGGTGGCAGGCGAGGACCTCGAGGTCAGCGTCCCGCCCGATCGCCACTACGACGTCACCCGCGAGGTCGACCTGATCGAGGAGGTGGCGCGGGTCCACGGCATCGACGAGCACCTGCCGACGACCCTGCCGGCGACCGGCGGCGCGATCGGTGGCCTCAGCCGCGAGCAGCGGCTGCGGCGGCGGGCCGAGGACGCTCTCCGCGACCACGGCTTCGACCAGGCGGTCGGCTGGAGCTTCACCGACCCCGGCGAGGCGGAGCGGCTGCGGATCCCGGCCGACGACCCGCGGGCGAAGCCGGTCCTGCTCGCCAACCCCCTCTCCGAGGAGCAGTCGGCGATGCGGACGACCCTGCTCGGCTCCCTGCTGGATATCGCGAGCCGCAACGCTGCCCGCGGCGCCGGCAACCTCGCCCTTTTCGAATCGACCCGCGTCTACCTCGACGGGGAGGGCGAGTTCGCCGGCGATCGTCCCTCGCCGTACGCCGAGCCGCACCGGTTCGCCGGGATCGCGGTCGGATCGCTGGCGCCGCGGTCCTGGCGCGGCGGCGGCGAGGCGGCCGACTTCTTCGCGGTCAAGGGCGTGCTCGAGGCGCTGGCCGCCCAGCTCGGGGTCGAGCTGGGGTTCGCGCCCGCCGAGCAGCCGTTCCTGCACCCGGGGCGCTCGGCCTCGATCGCGATCGCCGGAGAAACGGCCGGCTGGCTGGGGGAGGTGCATCCGCTGGTCTGCCGGACCTGGGACCTCGACGCCGCCGTCGGCTTCGAACTCGACGCGGCCCCGCTGATCGCGGCGGCGACCCTCGGCGAGGAGTCCTACGAGGACGTCACCACCTTCCCGGCCGTCTACCAGGACCTGGCCGTGGTCGTTCCGGCCGAGACTCCGGCCAGCGAGGTCCGCGCCGCAGTGCTGGCCGGCGGCGGCGAGCTGCTGCACGCGGCCGAGGTCTTCGACCTCTACGAGGGCGAGCAGGTCGGCGCCGACCGCAAGAGCCTGGCGCTCAACCTCGAGTTCCGCGCCGCCGACCGGACCCTGACCGACGAGGAGGTCGCCGGCCTGCGCGAGGCGATCAAGGCGAAGCTGGGCGAGATCGGAGGGACCCTGCGTGAGTAAGCGCGTACTAGTGGCCGGTGCCTCCGGCTTCACCGGCGCCCTGGCGGCGCAGATCGTCGCGGACCACCCGGGTCTGGAGCTGGTCGCCGCCACCTCGCGCAGCGATGCTGGGAAGCGGCTGACCGACCTTTATCCGCGCTACCGGGCCGAGATCGAACTGACCGTGCTCGACCTGGAGAGCCTGCCCGACGTTGACGCGGCGATCGTCGCCTACCCGCATGGCGCCGCCGCGCCGACCGTCGCCGCGCTGCGGGAGCAGGGGATTCTGGTCGTCGACCTCTCCGCCGACTTCCGCCTGCGCGACATGGAGACCTACGAGCGCTGGTACGGCGAGCACGGCGCCCCGGAACTGTTCGGCACCGGCGTCTACGGCCTCACCGAGCTCTATCGGGACCAGCTGCGCGAGGCGAAGATCGTGGCGACGCCGGGCTGCTACCCGACCGCCAGCGTCCTGGCCCTGGCCCCGCTGGCCGAAGAGGGCCTGCTCGGCGAGGTCTTCGTTTCCGCGATGCAGGGAACTTCCGGCTACGGCCGCAGCAGCGACGACCTCGTCCACTTCTCGGCGATGACCGAGAACGCCTTCCCCTACAAGACCGAGGGGCACCGGCACCGGCCCGAGATCGAGCAGGAGCTGGCGGCGCTCGGCAGCCCGGCGCCGGTCACCTTCGTCCCGCATCTTCTGCCCCTCGACCAGGGCGAGCTGGCGACCTGCTTCGCGACCCTTGGCGAGGCCACCTCGAAGGAGGCGATCGTCGACCTCTACCGGCAGCGCTACGACGACGAGCCCTTCGTCCACCTCCTCGACGGCCCGCCGAACCTGCGCGCGGTAAGGGACACCAACGAGTGCCATGTCTACGTGACGGTCGAGGAGCGGGGGAGGGTGGTGGCCTTCTCTGCCATCGACAACATCTGGAAGGGCGCCTCCAGCCAGGGCGTGCAGAACCTCAACCTGATGCTGGGCCTGGACGAGACCGAAGGGCTGGCATGAGCGACCCGGTCACCAAGTCGTTCTTCAGGAGTCGCTGGGTGGATGCCCCCGACGGCGTCGAGGAGCTCGATCCCGCCCAGCTCGCACCCGGATTCCGCGCCGGTGGCGCCCACTGCGGGCTCAAGGGCGGCGGCCGCACCGACGTCGGCCTGGTCGTCTGCGACGCCGAGCAGGTCAGCTCGGCGATGGTCCTCACCCGCAACGCATCGGCCGCGGCACCGATCCGCGTCTGCCGCGACGAGGTCGACGCCGGAGACGTGCGCGCCGCGGTGGTCAACAGCGGCAACGCCAACGCCGAGACCGGCGAGCAGGGGCTGGCCGACGCGCGGGCGATGTGCGAGCGGGCGGCAGGCGCGCTCGACCTCGCACCCGGTCAGGTCGCGGTCGCCGAGACCGGCACGATCGGCGTGCCGCTGCCGATCGACGCCGTCCTCGGCGGCATCGACGAGGCGGCCACGGCGCTCGCGCCCGACGGCGGCACCGCCTTTTCCGATGCGATTCTCACCACCGACCGCTGGCCCAAGCGCTGCACCCTGCGCGCCGGCGGCGTGACGCTTTCCGCCCAGGCGAAGGGAGCGGGGATGATCGAGCCGAACATGGCGACGATGCTCTGCTTCGTCCAGACCGACGCCGTCGTCGAGGACGCCGAGGCGCGCCTGCGCGCCGCCGTCGAGGGCTCCTTCAACCGGATCACCGTCGACGGCCAGATGAGCACCAACGACATGGTCCTTCTGCAGGCCTCGGGCGCCTCGGGCAAGTCGCTGCCCGACGGCCTGCTGGAGGCGGTCCTGCTGCAGCTGGCGATCGAGATCGTCCGCGACGGAGAGGGCGCCGCCCGCGCCGCCCGGATAGAGGTCACCGAGGCCGCCTCACAGGACGAGGCCGAGCGGGTCGCCCGGGCGATCGCCAACTCGCCGCTGGTCAAGACCGCGCTGTTCGGCCGCGACCCCAACTGGGGCCGGATCGCCCAGGCCGCTGGCGCCGCCCTGGCCGGCGAGGAGCTCGACGAGCTCGGCGCCGAGGCGATCGACGCCGCCGAGCTGGGCGCCGACGTCGAAGAGGCGGAGATCGGGCTGCGGCTCGGCCGCGGCGAGCACAGCGCCCACGTCTGGTTCTCCGACCTCGGCTACGAGTACGTGAAGATCAACGCGGAGTACACGACGTGAACGCCACCCCCAACAACACCCGCTACGACAGCGGCAGCGTCGCCACCCTGCTCGAGGCGCTGCCCTACATCCGCGAGTTCCACGGCCGCACCGTGGTGATCAAGTACGGCGGCGCGGCGATGCTCGACGAAGAGCTGCGCGAAGCCTTCGCCACCGACGTCGTCCTGCTCAAGTACGTCGGCCTCAACCCGGTGATCGTCCACGGGGGCGGCCCGGAGATCACCCGCTACATGGACCGGCTCGGGCTCGAGGTCCGCTTCCACGAGGGCCTGCGCGTCTCCGACTCGGAGACGGTCGAGGTGGCGCAGATGGTCCTCGCCGGCAAGATCAACTCGGAAATCGTGCAGCGGCTGAACCGCCACGGGCAGGCTGCCGTCGGCCTCTCCGGTGAGGACGGCAACCTGTTCGAGGTCTCGCCCGTCGCCAACGCCGAGCAGGTCGGCTTCGTTGGCGCGATCGACCGGGTCGACGTCGACGTCCTCAACCACATCGCCGCCGACTACATCCCCGTGATCGCCTCCTCGGCTTCCGACCGGGGCGGCCAGTCCTACAACGTCAACGCCGACGAGGCGGCCGGCAAGGTCGCCGCCGCCCTCGGCGCCCATAAGGCGATCTTCCTCACCGACGTCGAGGGCTGGCTCGCCGACCCCGAGGACGACGGCTCGCTGATCACCCGCGCGACCGTGACCGAGGTCGACGCCCAGCTGGCCGGGCTGGAGGGGGGGATGAGGCCGAAGCTGCAGGCCTGCGCCGACGCGATCCGCGGCGGCGCCCAGTCGGCCCACATCATCGACGGCCGGATCGCCCACAGCCTGCTGCTGGAGCTCTTCACCGACGCCGGCATCGGCACGATGGTCACTCCTTGATCCCAGGATGAATCTGGGGCTCGAAGACACCCGGGCGCTCGAGGAGCGCTACCTGATGCGGACTTACAAGCGGGCGCCGGTCGACTTCGTCCGCGGCGAGGGGGCACTCCTCTGGGACGCGGACGACAAGCGGTACCTCGACTTCCTCACCGGCATCTCGGTCTGCTCGGTCGGGCACTGTCACCCCGACGTCGTCAAGGCGGTCAGCGAGCAGGTCCACCGCCTGATGCACGTCTCCAACCTCTTCTACACCGAGCCGATGGCACGCCTGGCCGAGCGGCTCTCGGAGTCGAGCCTCGGCGGCCGCGTCTTCTTCGCCAACTCCGGCACCGAGGCGAACGAGTGCGCGATCAAGATCGCCCGCAAGCACGCCCACGGCCGCGGCGTCTCCTCACCGGAGATCGTTAGCTTCGAGAACGACTTCCACGGTCGCAGCTACGGCGCCCTCGCGGCCACGCCCGGGCTGGCCGCCAACCAGGCGCTGGGGCCGATGCTGCCCGGCTTCCGCTCCGTCCCCCGCGACGACCCGGCGGCGATGCGCGCGGGGGTCGGCGAGGACACCGCCGCGGTCCTGGTCGAGCCGATCCAGGGCGAGGCCGGCGTCTTCCCGATCGCCGACGAGGTGCTGCTGGCGGCGAGGGAGGCCTGCGACGAAGCCGGCGCGCTGCTGATCTTCGACGAGATCCAGACCGGCGTCGGCCGCACCGGCTCGCTCTGGGCGTATGAGCAGACGCCGGTCCGCCCCGACGTGATCACCAGCGCCAAGGCGCTCGGCGGCGGCTTCCCGATCGGCGCCTGCGTCACCGCCCCGGTCGCCGCCGACGTCCTGGAGCCCGGCGACCACGGCTCGACCTTCGCCGGCGGTCCCGTCGCCACCGCCGCCGCGCTGGCGGTTCTGGGCGTAATCGACGATCCGGCTCTGCTGCGCCGCGTGCGCGAGCTCGGCACCTACCTGCGCGAGTCGCTGCAGGCGCTTGACGGCGTGCGCGAGACCCGCGGCCGCGGCCTGATGGTCGGGGTCGGCCTGGAGGAGGGTGTCGACGCCGCCGCGGTCGGTGCCGACCTGCTCGGGCGCGGACTGGTCGTCAACGTGCCGCGGCCGGACACCCTGCGCCTGCTGCCGCCCCTGGTGATCGATTCCGACCATGTCGACCGGGCAGTTGAACTGATCCGCGAAAGCCTTCTAGGCTTGCGCGGGTAATGAGCCCCGCCGGCAACCCGAGGGACTTCAACCGTCAGCAGCGCGCGCTGCGGGCGACCACCGCCGAACGCCTCGAGGCGATCGTCGAGGCCGCCGAGCGGGCCGCCGAAGGCGTCATCGACGACGCCGAAGCGCAGGCGCGGCGCTACCTGGCTCAGGCTCAGGCCGAGGCCGACCGCCTCGCCGGGGACCGCACCGCCGAGCTCTCCGACCTGATCGAGACCCTGCTTGGGCAGGCGCTCTCGCTCCGCCGCGAGGCCGAGCGCTTGCAGGCGACGCTCGAGGAGGCGCGGGACCGGATCGAGAGGCGGGCGAGTTCGGATGAGCCGGCGCTGGCGGAGATCGAGAAGCCGGAGGAGCTTCAGGAGCCCGAGATTCCCGTCGCGCCGCGGTTGCGAGCGGTGGTCTTCGAGGAGGCTCCCGCGGGCGAGGAAGGTGCCAAGCGCTCGGATGCCGCCGGCGCCCGCCTGCTGGCGACCCAGATGGCGATCTCCGGCAGCACCCGGGAGGAGATCGCCCACCGGCTGCGAAACGGTTTCGAGATCGAGGACGCCGACGCGATCCTCGACGCGATCCTGGGACCGGAGGAGAGCTAGACGATGCACGAGGACCCGACTCGCCTGATGGGCCCCGAAGACCGCGGGCCGGGTGGCCCCGACGGCCGCCGCCCGCACGGCAACATGCGCCTGCTCGTCGCCGGCCTGATCGCGGTGATCGTCGGCCTGCTGATCGCCGTCGTCGTCATCGCCAACGGCGACGACAGCGGCGAAACCACGACTTCGAGCCTCGAATCCACGGCCACGACGCCGACGACGACCACCACCGAAAGCTCGACCACGACGACGACGGAATCGACGACGACCGAAGAAGAACCGACGGTCGAAGAAGACGAAGAAGCGCCGGAAGAAGAACCTGAAGAAGAAGAACCGTTGCCCGAAGAAGAAGGCGGCAGCGGCGGCCTCGAAGCCCCCTAGAACTCCCGGGCGCGAGCGGCGTGCGAGACTTCCGCCTCGCGTGAGTGCCGAGCAGCCACACTTCCAGCCGACCGCCACCTACGAGGCCGACCCCACGTCGGTCCACCGCGTCCTGCTGCTCTACTCGGGCGGTCTCGACACCAGCGTGATGCTGAAGTGGATCCAGGACCACTACGAGGCCGAAGTCGTCTGCCTCACGGTCAACCTCGGTCAGCCCGGCGAGGACTACGGGGTGATCGAGGCCAAGGCGCTGCAGCTCGGCGCGGTCGAGTGCCACGTGGTCGACGCCCGCGAGCGCTTCGCCGCCGAGTTCATCGCCCCGGCGATCAAGGCCAACGCCGTCTACGGCAACGGCTACCCGCTCTTCACCGCGCTCGGCCGGCCGCTGATCGCCCAGGTGGCGGTTGAGTACGCGCGGCAGACCAACTGCGACACGATCGCCCACGGCTGCACCGGCAAGGGCAACGACCAGGTGCGGATCGAGGCCACGGTCGCGACCCTGGCGCCGGAGCTGAAGACGATCGCCCCGGTCCGCTCCTGGGAGATGGGCCGCGAGGAGGAGATCGCCTACGCGCGCGAGCACGGCATCCCGGTCAAGGGCGGCACCGAGGTCGCGCCCTACTCGATCGACGACAACCTCTGGGGGCGCTCCTCCGAGGGCCGCTGGATCGAGGAGCTCGACCACGCGCCCGAGGACGACGTCTTCCAGCTCGTCACCCGCCCGGAGGAGGCGCCCGACGAGGCCGAGACCGTCACGGTCGGCTTCGAGCGCGGCCTGCCGGTCTCGCTCGATGGCGAGCGCCTCGATCTAGTCGACCTGCTCGAAAAGGCCGCAGAGATCGGCTGCCGCCACGGGGTCGGGATCGTCGACCACATCGAGGACCGGATCGTCGGCCTCAAGGTCCGCGACATCTACGAGGTGCCGGCGGCAGCGATCCTGCTCACCGCTCACGAGGAGCTCGAGCGCCTGGTCGGCACGATCCACCAGAACCAGTTCAAGCCGGCGCTGGACCAGAAGTGGGGCTACCTCGTCTACGCCGGGCTCTGGTGGGAGCCGCTGCGCGGCGACCTCGACGCATACATGGACGCGGTCAACGCCCAGGTGACGGGCGAGATCGGCCTGCGCCTCTACAAGGGCGGCGTCCGCGTCGTCACCCGCTCCTCGCCCAACGCGGTCTACGACGCCGAGCTGGCGACCTTCTCGGAGTCCGGCGGCCTCTTCGACCAGAACGCTTCGCCCGGTTTCATCGAGCTCTGGTCGCTGCAGTCGCGGATGGCGCACCGGATCCGCGAGAGGGGGGAGGGCTGATGTACAACCGAACCGGCAAGATCGCCGTCAAGTTCGCCTTCCGTTACCTGCGCCGCCGCTACCGGCACGAGACCCGGATCGCGCTCGGGGTCTTCGGCGTTGGGTTGGTCGCCGCGGTCGCCTACTTCGCCACGCGCGAAGTTCCCGAAGGCTGAACGGGAGCGCCCGCGCCGGTCCGCAAGGTCTGTTGCGGGTTATCGGCAACTTGCAGGACTTTTAGGGCCGACTCGCTAGCCTCGACTGCTTCGTGCGGTCGTTCGTCCTCAGACGGGATCTCCTTGGGATCTGCGCCGCGGCGCTGCTCTGCGCGCTGCTGGTCGCCCTCGGCGCTGCCGCCGGCAGCGCCGGCGCGACCGAAGCCGAGAAGCTGGAAACGAAGCTGGCCGGGGCCCGCGACGAGGCGAGCTCGCTCTCCGCGCAGCTGCAGGCGACGACGGCCGAACTCGCCGGCGCCGAAGCCGAAGCCAAGGACGCCGGCGCCGAAGCCGAAGAACTGAGCGACCTGCTCGCCGAAGGCCGCGAAAGAGCCGCCGAGCTGGCCCGGAAGCTGAAGCTGACCCGGCACCGGCTGGCGGTCGAGAAGGCGCGGTTGCGTCGCTCCCGCGCTGTGCTCGCCGAGCGCCTGGTCGCGATCTACGAGAACGGCACGCCCAGCACCGCCGACCTGGTGTTCGGCTCCGGCGACTACGAGGACTTCGTCACCCAGAGCGACTACCTGCGGGCGATCTCCGAAGCCGATAGCGCCCTCGCCGACCGCGTCGCCGCGGTCCGCGCGGCGGTTCACCGCGAGGTCCTGAAGGTCGCCGACCTGAAGGCGGAGGCGATCGCCTACGACGAACGGCTGGAAGCCGCGCGCGAGGAAATCGGCGCGGTGCGGGAAGCCGCCCAGGCCGCCGCGGCCCGGCTCGAATCGCTGCGGGGCAGCCGCGAAGCCGCGCTGGCGACGCTGAAGTCGGACATCTCCGAATGGGTCGACCAGATCCAGGCGGCGCACCTGGCCGAATCGGAAGCCGAAGCCGAAGAAGAAGTGGGCCGCTGGCTGGGCGGTCCCTACTCGATCCCGACCTACATCGTGATGTGCGAGTCGGGTGGCAACTACAGCGCCCTCAACCCCTCGAGCGGGGCGGGCGGCGCCTACCAGATCCTGCCCTCGACCTGGGAGCTGTACGGCGGCAAGGGCCTGCCGCACGAAGCGCCGAAGGCCGAACAGGACCGCATCGCAGCCGAAATCTGGGCCGACTCCGGGCCCAGCGCCTGGGTCTGCGCCTAGGTCACGAAGCCGCGCGCGAGATTCCCCAGAGAATTTCCTCTCTGCGCGCCACTGATGACAACACACCTCGTATGGTTGCCTGCATGGCAGTCATGGCAAGGGAGACCTGGACCGACGAGCGGATGGACGATCTGGTGAAGCAGATCGACAAGGGATTCGACGCGACGAAGGTCGAAATCCGCGACCTGCGCGCTCACGTGGACATGGGCTTCGCAGCGGCCAAGCAGGAAGTCAGCGACCTGTGCGCCCACACGGACATGGGCTTCGCAGCGGCCAAGCAGGAAGTCAGCGACCTGCGCGCCCACACGGACAAGGGCTTCGCCCGGGTTGACGCCGATATCCGGGAACTGCGTGCCGAGATGCGTCAAATGCGAGCCGAAATGAAAGAGGGCTTTGACCGCATGGATGCCCGTTTCGACTCCCTGCAGCGAACGATGATCATCAGTCTCGCGGGTATTGCCGGGAGCATCGCCGCCAGTGTTATCGGCGCGCTCATCGTGACCCAGCTCTGAAGTAGCCCGGAACTAGCGCGGAAGCGTCACGAAAGCCGCCGGTTTCGTCGGGTCGATTTGCCATGCTCGACGCCGACCGTGAGCACCGCGTCAGCCGTCCATCTCCATGCCCACAGCGAGTACTCGCTGCTGGATGGTGCCTGCAAGATCGACGCGATGGCGGCGCGGGCCGCGGAGCTCGGACAGCCGGCTCTGGGGCTAACCGACCACGGCGTCATGAACGGCGCCGTCGACCTCTACAAGGCCTGCAAGAAGCACGGCATCAAACCGATCGTCGGGCTCGAGGCCTACCTGGTCGAGGACCGCCACGCGATCAAGGAGCAAACCAGGTACGAGCGCAACCACCTGACTCTGCTGGCGGAGACGGACCAGGGCTTCGCCAACCTCGTCAAGCTCACCTCGGCCGGCTTCCTCGAAGGCTTCTCGCGCGGCAAGGCCAACGTCGACCTGGACCTGCTGGCGCAGCACGCCGAGGGCGTGATCGTCCTCACCGGCTGTCTGCAGTCGCGCTTCTGCCGCCGCCTGGTCGAAGAGCGCAAAGACGACGCCCGCGCCCACCTCGACGACCTGATCCAGGCCTTCGGCCCCGAGCAGGTCTACTTCGAGGTCCAGAAGAACGGGATCGAAGAGCAGGACAAGGCCAACGAGGGGATCGTCCACTACGCGCGGGAGCTGGGCCGGCCGCTGGTCGGGACCGCCGACGTCCACTACCTGCGGCGCGAGGACTTCGACAACCACGCGGCGCTGCTCTGCGTGCAGACCAAGTCGACCCTGCAGATGCCGAAGATGAGCTTCGACACGAACGAGTTCTACATCAAGAGCTCGGAGGAAATGGCCGAGTCCTTCGCCGAGTGGCCGGAGGCGGTGCCGACCACGCTGGAGATCGCCGAGCGCTGCGACATCGAGATCGAGCTGGGCAAGCTGCTGCTGCCGCGCTACCCGACCGAGAACGGCGAGGAGCCGGAGGCGATGCTGCGGCGGATCGCGATGGACGGCCTCCGCGCCCGCTACGGCGACCCGCCGCCGGCCGAGGCGGTCGAGCGGCTCGAGTTCGAGCTCGGGGTGATCGAGGAGATGGGCTTCGAGTCCTACTTCCTGATCGTCTGGGACTTCGTCAGCTTCGCCAAGGAGAACGGGATCGCCGTCGGCCCGGGACGCGGCTCGGCCGCCGGCTCGATCGTCTCCTACTGCCTGCGGATCACCGACCTCGACCCGCTCGCCAACGAATTGATGTTCGAGCGCTTCCTCAACCCCGGCCGCAAATCGATGCCGGACATCGACATCGACTTCTCGGTCCGCGGCCGCGAGCGGATGATCCGCTACGTGGGCGAGAAATACGGCCGCGAATCGGTCGCCCAGATCATCACCTTCGGCAAGATGGCGCCGCGCGCCGCCACCCGCGACGCGGCCCGCGTGCTCGGCTACGACTACGCCACCGGCGACAAGCTGGCGAAGCAGATCCCGGAGCCGATCATGGGCCGCAGCCCCTCCTTCGATGAATGCCTCGCTCCCGGCCAGGAGCTGCGCAAGACCTACGACGAAGACGCCGACGCGAAGAAGATCGTCGACGTCGCCCAGGGCCTCGAGGGGATCATCCGCAACAACTCGATCCACGCCGCCGCGGTGGTGATTGCCGACCGGCCGCTGCAGGAGATCGTGCCGCTGCAGCTGGCCGAGGACAAGAGCGCCCCGGCGGCCCCCAGCCCGAACGGCAACGGGTCCGGAAAACCGGAGCGCCAGTACAAGATCGTGACCCAGTACTCGATGAACCCGATCGAGGAGATCGGCCTGCTGAAGATGGACTTCCTCGGGCTGCGCAACCTCGACGTGATCGAGGACGCGATCGACATCATCGAGCGCTCGCGGGGCGAGCGGATCGACATGGAGCAGATCCCGATCGACGACGCCGAGACCTACGCGATGCTCGCCGCCGGCGACTCCACCGGCGTCTTCCAGTTCGAGTCGGAAGGGATGCGCGACGCCCTGCGCAGGGTTAAACCGACCGAGTTCGCCGACATCGTCGCCCTCGGCGCGCTGTACCGACCCGGCGCGATGGCCTACATCCCCACCTACGCGAAGGGCAAGAAAGACCCCTCCTCGGTGCGCTACCCCGATCCCCGCCTGAAGGCGATCACCGAGGAGACCCACGGCTGCGTCATCTACCAGGAGCAGTTGATGCAGATCGCCCGCCAGATGGCCGGCTTCTCGGGTGCCGAGGCGGACGACCTCCGCAAGGCGATCGGCAAGAAGAAGCGCGACCTGATGGCGACCATGAAGGACAAATTCATGGAGGGCCTGGCGAAGTCGGGGACCGAACCGAACGTCGCCAAGGACCTCTGGAAGCTGAACGAAGCGGCCGCCGACTACTCCTTCAACAAGTCCCACGCCGCCTGCTATGGGCTGATCTCCTACCGCACCGCCTACCTCAAGGCCAACTATCCGGCCGAGTACATGGCGGCGGTGATCTCCTCGGTGATGAACACCAAAGACAAGGTCCCGTTCTTCGTCAACCGCTGCGCGGAGATGGGGATCGACGTGCTGCCGCCCGACGTCAACTCCTCCGGCCACAGCTTCGTCGTCTCCGAGAAGGCGATCCGCTTCGGCCTCGACGCGGTCAAGAACGTCGGCCACCAGGCGGTCGAGGCGATTCTCCGCGCCCGCGAGGAGAAGCCGATCGAGTCGATCTGGGACTTCTGCGAGCGGGTCGACAGCCGCGCGGTCAACAAACGGGCGATCGAATGCCTGATCAAGTGCGGCGCCCTCGATTCCACCGGCGACAGCCGCAAAGGGATGCTGGAGACCCTGCCCGCCGCTCAGTCGGCGGGCCAGAAGGCCCAGGTCGACGCGCAGATGGGCCAGGGCTCGATCTTCGACTTCGGCGAAGAAGGGGGAGAGGGCGCCCAGTCGCAGGCCCACCACCGGCCGCCGATCCCAGCCGCCGAGTTCGACCGCGCCGAGATGCTCTCGATGGAGAAGGAGACGCTTGGCACCTACCTCTCCTCGCACCCGCTGACCGAAGTCGGGCCGGCTCTGCGGGCGCGGGTCGACTGCAGCATCGCCCAGTTGGAGAGCAAGCCCGACGGTGCCTGGGTGACGGTCGGCGGGATCGTCGTCGCCTGTAAAAAGATCCGCACCAAGAGCGGCAGCCAGATGATGTTCGCCACCCTCGACGACGTCGAGGGCCAGGTCGAGATGCTGGTCTTCAAGGCCGACCAGGCCGAGAGCGCGGAGATCATCCAGCCCGACGCGATCGTCCTCGTCCGCGGTCGCCTCGACCACAAGGACCGCGGCGAGACGAAGCTGGTCGTTCAGGACGCGCAGCGGTTCGAACCCGACGAGACCGAGATCGCCAAGGCGGCGAAGTCGGCGCCGGCGGCGGTGCCCGCCGGTCCCTTCGAGGTACCGATCGACCTGGCGCGCTGGAGCGACGAGCTCTGCGACGAACTGAAGTCGATCTTCGAGCACCACAAGGGCGATGCCGAAGTCCACCTGGTGGTCGGCGGTCGCCGCCTGAAGGTGGGCGAGGGGTACCGGATCAAGCCTTCCGGGATGTTGCGCTCCGAGCTCGACCACCTTCTCCGAGCTCCGTCGGCCCTGGCTGCGTGACCAGTCCAAACCGCTTGGTTCCGCGGTCTGGCATCCCTAAGCTTCTCGGATGACCGCAACGCGCACCACGGTCGGCGAGTGCCGCCAGTGCCGCTCTTTCTGCGACAAGATGGTCGAGCCGCGGGGCTGCATCGAGCTCGGCTGCCGCTTCCTCTACAGCTACGTCGATCGCTTCAGCGGCGAGCAGTACGTGGGCTGCATGCAGGAGGTCTACGCGGCCGAGGTGGAGCTCTCGGCGGTGCTCGAGCCAGACGGCTTCGGCGGGGTCAAGATGACCGGCGAGCCGCTGCCGCACTGCCAGTTCTCGGTCGAGCGCGCCTACGAGGGCTCCGGCGAGTCCTACGGCTGCGTCAACCGCCGTTTCTTCGACTGCACCGACGAGGGCGGGGAGGGGCTGCGGGCGTTCGACCTGCGCGACGTCTAGCGGATCTGTTTCGGTCCGCTTCGATCTCGACACCGTTCGGTGTAAACTTTGCCGTCATGGCTGATTCCTCCGTCGCCGACGTCGACGCGAACGCGCTGCTCGACGAGGCCAACTCCGCGACCGAAGCTCAGGGCGAACCGCAGTTCACCCTCGAGCTCAACCAAGACCAGAAGGACATCCGCGACTGGGTGCACGGCTTCGCCGAGGGCGTCGTCCGGCCGGCCGCCGAGGAGTGGGACGAGCGCGAGGAAACGCCCTGGCCGGTGATCGAGGAGGCCGCCAAGATCGGCCTCTACAGCTTCGAAGCGATGGGCCAGTTCTGGGCCGATCCGACCGGCCTGACGCTGCCGATCGCCAACGAGGAGCTTTTCTGGGGCGACGCCGGCATCGGCATGGCGATCATGGGCACGACCCTGGCGGTCGCCGCGATCTTCGGGCAGGGAACCCCGGAGCAGATGGGCGAGTGGATTCCGCAGTGCTTCGGCACTCCGGAGGACGTCAAACTCGCCGCCTTCTGTGCCTCCGAGCCGGACGCCGGCTCTGACGTCTCCGGCATCCGCACTACGGCCAAGTACGACGAGGCCAACGACGAGTGGGTGATCAACGGCCAGAAGGCCTGGGCGACCAACGGCGGTATCGCGAACATCCACGTCGTGATCGCCTCGGTCGACCGCGAGCTCGGCTCGCGCGGCCACGCCGCCTTCGTGATCCCGCCGGGCACCAAGGGCTGCGAGCAGGGCGCCAAGGTCAAGAAGCACGGCCTGCGCGCCTCGCACACCGCCGACGTCCACCTCGACGATTGCCGCGTCCCGGGCTCCTGCCTGCTGGGCGGCAAAGAGAAGCTCGACGAACGGCTGGCCCGCGTCCGCGAGGGCAAGAAGGCCAAATCGCAGGCGGCGATGCAGACCTTCGAGGCAAGCCGCCCGACGGTCGGCGCCCAGGCGCTCGGCATCGCCCGCGCGGCCTACGAGTACGCGCTCGACTACGCCAAAGAGCGCGAACAGTTCGGCCGCAAGATCGTCGAGAACCAGTCGATCGCCTTCGACCTGGCCAACATGAAGCTCGAGATCGACGCCGCCCGGCTGCTCGTCTGGCGCGCCGCCTGGATGGGCCGCAACAGCCACAAATTCGAAAACGCCGAGGGCTCGATGTCGAAGCTCAAGGCCGGCGAGGTCGCCGTCTGGGTGACCGAGCGGGCGATCCAGATCCTCGGCGGCAACGGCTACACCCGCGAGTTCCCGGTCGAGCGGATGCACCGCGACTCGAAGATCTACACGATCTTCGAGGGGACTTCGGAGATCCAGCAGCTCGTCATCGCCCGAGCGATCTCCGGCTTCCACATCAAATAAAGACTTACGGCGGGAGAAAGCAAGGACCGGCAGAGGGGTGCCGGTCCTTGTCGCCTGCCTAATTCCCGCGGCGTTTGAGGCCTTCGCGCCTTAGACGCTTGGCTAGCGTCACTTCGGCTCTGCTTGAGCCTTTCTTTTCCGGGCCGGGGGTCTCGAGGGTTGCGGGTAGGCCCTCAAAGCGGGGCTCGGAGAGGAAGGCTGAGAGGCCTCTTTTGCCCATCTCGCCTTTGCCGATGTTGGCGTGGCGGTCGAGGCAGGCTCCGAGGGGGACCGCGGCGTCGTTGACGTGGACGGCGCCGAGGCGCTCGATTCCGACCTTTGCGTCGGCTTCGTCGAGGACGGCGCCCAGGTGGGTCTCGTCGGTGATGTCGTAGCCCTGGACGAAGAGGTGGCAGGAGTCGAGGCAGAGACCGAGGCGGGGGCCGCTGCCGGCCAGCTCGATCAGCTCGGCGGTCTGGTCGAAGTCACGCGCGAGAAGCCCTTTGTGGCCGGCGGTCTGCTCGATCAGCAGCGGGCAGGAGCCGGTTTCCTTCAGCGCCGCGGCGATCACCTTCGAAGCCCGTTTCAGCGACGGTTTCAGCGGGTCGGTTTTCTGCGACCCCGGGTGCAGGACCACGCCCCGCGCGCCGATCCCGTCGCCGACCCGCAGCGCGTGCGTCAGCGAGGTGAGCGACTTCTTCCGCAGCTCTTTGTCTTTGGTCGCGCAATTGATCAGGTAGACCGCGTGGATGATCACCGCTTCGACCGGCGAGGCGTCCATCGCCTCGCGGAAGGCGGCGAAATCCTCCTCCGTGTGGTTCGTCGGCCGCCACATCCGCGGGCTCTGGTGGAAGATCTGGATAGATTCGCAGCCGCGTTCCCTGCCGCGCTGGACAGCGTTGGCGAGTCCGCCGCCGGTGGATACATGCGCTCCTACGAACATGCCAAGCGATAACTCCCGTCTCAGGTTTGCCCCCTCGCCGACCGGTGCGCTGCACATCGGCGGAGCGAGGACGGCACTCTACAACTGGCTCGCGGCGCGCCACGACGGGGGGGAGCTGGTGCTGCGGATCGAGGACACCGACCGCGAGCGCTCGACCGCCGAGAACGTCGAGCAGATCCTCGACGCGATGCGCTGGCTGGAGCTGGACTGGGACATCGGCCCGGTCTCGCAGGCCGAGCGGGCGCCTGAGCACGAAACCGCGTTGCAGCGGCTGCTGGAGTCAGGCCACGCTTACCGCGACCACGCCACCGGCAAGGAGGTCGAGGCCTGGAAGGCCGAGCACGGCGCCGGCAGCGGCTACCGCGGCACCCCGACCGAGGATCCCGGCGCCGCGATCCGCCTGCGCGTCCCCGACGAGGGCGAGACCGTCGTCCACGACCTGATCCGCGGCCCGGTCGCCTTCCCCAACGCCAGCTACGACGACTTCGTCATCGCCCGCGGCGACGGCTCGGTCCTCTACAACTTCGCCGTCGCGGTCGACGACGCCGAGATGGGCGTCACCGAGGTCGTCCGCGGCGACGACCACCTCTCGAACACTCCCAAGCAGCTGCTCGTTCTGGAGGCGCTCGGCCACCAGCCGCCGCGCTATGCCCACCTGCCGCTGCTGCACGGCCCCGACGGCAAGAAGCTCTCCAAGCGCCACGGCGCCGCCTCGGTGCAGGAGCTGCGCGACGCGGGTTACCTGCCGGCGGCGGTCCGCAACTACCTCGCCCTGCTCGGCTGGGGGACCGACGACGACACCACCCTGATGTCAACCGAGGAGCTTGTCCGCCGCTTCCGGGTCGAGGACGTCGGCAGGTCGGCGGCGATCTTCGACGAGAAGAAGCTGCGCTGGCTGAACGGCCGCTTCATGCGGGAGATGCCCCTCGACGAGTACACCGCCGCGGTCGCCCGCCACCTGGGCCGCGACGCCGACGAGCGCCTGCGGGCGGCATGCGAGATCACCCAGGAGAAAGCCCAGACCCTGGACGAGGTCTGGCCGCTGATCCGCTTCCTCTTCGAGCCCCCGGTCGAGGACGAGAAGGCCTGGGGCAAGGTGATGAAGGAGGGGACGGGGGAGGTGCTCACGGCTGTCGCCGACGCCCTACAGGATGTCGAGCCGTTCGAGCCGGAGCCGATCGAGGCGGCGCTGGCCCCGCTGCTCGACCGCTTCGACCTCAAGCCGGGCCGTCTGTACCAGCCGATCCGGGTCGCGATCACCGGCACCTCGGTCTCGCCCGGCATCTTCGAGTCGCTCGCGGTGCTCGGCAGGGACCGCTCGCTGGAGCGGATCCGGGCCGCTGCCGCCCGCCTCGATTCCGCTTAGCGGCTGCAAAAAGCCCGCTTTTCGCGGTTGCAAAAGATCCCCGGGCTAAACCCGCGCGCGATTGCTGCCGATTAGTTGTGCCAATGAGCGTTACGACCGCGCAGACCAGCCGCAGCGCGTCCCTGCAAACGGACGCCAAATCGGGATCGAGGAACGCCGCCGCACCGGGCAGCCGCCTGGCGGAGGCCTTCGAGGCGGTCGAGCGCTTCCCTGTCCTCCTGGAGGCACGCGAGCGGGTGATCACCGCCGCCACCGCCGAGAACATCCGCGTCGGCGAGATCGTCGAGGCGGTCGAGAGCGACGTCTCGCTGGCGATCTCGGTCCTCCGCCACGCCAACCGCGGCGGTCTCGTCGCCGGCGGCGTCGCCGGGGTTCCCGCCGCGCTGGACGTGCTGAAGCCGGCCGGCGTCCTCGCCCTGGCCGGCACCGCACCCAGCTTCGACTTCTTCGAGTCCAACGGCGGCTGGGAGCTGAAGCCCGAGCGCTTCCGCGTCCACGCCCTCGCCACCCAGCGGGCAGCCGATCGGATCGGCCGCGTCGTCGGCTGGGCCGAACGTGACGAGCTCGCCGTGGCGGCGCTGCTCCACGACGTCGGCCGCCTGGTGATCTCACGCCTGCACCCCGGCTACAAGGTCTACTTCGACGCGGTCTCCCGCACTCCCGAGCAGCGGCTGCGGGAGGAACGCGAGCAGCTCGGCATCGACCACGCCCTGGTCGGCGGTGTCCTCGCCCGCCGCTGGAACCTGCCTTCGCGGATCGCGGTGGCGATCGAGCGCCACCACGCCGAGGACGCCGAGGGGCTGGCGGCGATGGTCGCGACCGCCGACATGGTCGCCCACTACTGCCAGGGCGAGGCGATTGCCCCCGAGCGCCTCAAGGCCGGCGCCGAGCGCTGCGGGCTCAGCCCGGAAGCGCTGCGCGACCTGCTCTACGAGCTGCCGCTGCCGACTCAGGACGCGACCCGGGTCAGCGAGCCCTGCCCGCTCTCGGCCCGCGAGCTCGACGTCCTCCGCCACCTCTCCGAGGGCATGGTCTACAAGCAGATCGCGAGCGAAATGCACCTCTCGGTCTCGACCATCCGCACCCACCTGCACAACGTCTACGGCAAGATCGGAGCCGTCGACCGCGCCCAGGCTGTCCTTCTCGCTCGCGACCGCGGATGGATCTGATGACGCCGCTGACGAGCAAGTCCCGCCAGCCGCTCTCCCACGAATGGCGCCGCCACTCGCTGGTCAGGGTGCGGCGCCCCGTCTGGGCCGGTCATGCCTCGACCTCTGCCGCCGCCGAGAGCACGTCCGCTCGGGCTACGACCGGCTCGTCGCAGATCACCTCGTCGCAGACGACCGCCGACGACATCGCCTGGTAGGCGACTAGTTGTAGATGCCAGCCACGTTGTTCCCGGTGAGCTCCCGTAGCCGCTGAATAGGCGGCCGGTGGCCGAGGGCGCCGTGTCGTCGTCGGTAGTTGTAGCGCTCCAGCCAGCCGGAGAGG
>Ga0247755_1000031_pt1 | contig 29281 bp, 25 predicted proteins | sample UWRJL096311B4_FD_180948 | JGI IMG/M metagenome (GOLD analysis project Ga0247755, IMG submission 180948) | Plant litter microbial communities from Arlington Agricultural Research Station in Wisconsin, United States - UWRJ-L096-311B-4 | ecosystem: Environmental > Terrestrial > Plant litter >... | reverse complement strand
AGTCACATTTGGATTCGCGCGGGGCAGCCATGGTTGCCGTGCCAAGATGAATCCGTGGCAAATATCACGCGCGAAGAGGCGATGGCCCGCTCCCTGCTCATCGCGAGCGCGGAGTACGACGTAACACTCGACTTTACCGGAGCGGAATCGTTCAGATCCCGCTCCGTCATCCGCTTCGCGGGAGTGCCGGGTGAAGAGACATTCGTCGACGTCGTCGCCACCACAATCCACTCGGCCACCCTCAATGGCGTCGTTCTCGGAGCGGCGGCGGAGAACCGCCTCGAGCTTCCGGCACTCGAAGCCGACAACGAGCTCGTTGTGGAGTCAGAGCATGAGTACTCCACCGCGGGCGTGGGCATCCACCGCTTCGTAGACCCAGAGAACGACGAGACGTACCTCTATAGCCAGTTCGCCACGATGTACGCGTGCCATGCGTTCGCGTGCTTCGATCAGCCGGACATCAAGGGCACCTTCGCGTTCACCGTGATTGCCCCTTCCCATTGGGTGGTGGCGTCGAATGCCAAGGCACCCGTGCCGTCGGGCACAGGCGCTCACTCCCCGCTTACCTGGGCGTTTGACCGCACGGTGCCCCTGCCCACCTACGCGACGGCCGTGTGTGCGGGCCCGTACGCGTTCGTCGAGGGCACGATCACGTCGGTCAAAGGCGAGATCCCCGCGCGCGTCTACGGCCGGCCGCAACTGCTCGACCACTTTGCCGCGGATCGCCTCATCGCAGACAGTCAGGCCGGTTTCGAGCTCTACGAGCGCATCTTCGACACCGAGTTCCCCTACGACTCCTACGACCACGTGTACGCGCCGCAGTACAACTTCGGCGCCATGGAGAACGCCGGCTGCGTGACGGTCTCCGAGGACAGGCTGCTGTTCCGCGGCAAGACCTCGGAGGCGCTACTCGAGTTCCGCACGGTCGTCGTCATGCACGAGCTCGCGCACATGTGGTTCGGCGACCTCGTCACGATGCGGTGGTGGGACGACCTGTGGCTCAACGAGTCCTTCGCGGAGTACGTGGGCACCTACGCCACGGCGGTCGCGACCGAGTACACCGACGCCTGGGTCACGTTCACCGCGCAGCGCAAGTCGATCGCCTACGCCACCGACCAGTTGCCGACCACGCATCCCGTGCTGAGCGACCTCCCGGACGTCGACGCCGTGGCCGGCGCGTTTGACATGATCACCTACGCGAAGGGCGCCTCCGCGCTCCGCCAGCTCGCCGCGACACTCGGCGAGGATACGTTCTTTGCGGGTGTCGCCGCGTACCTCAAGCGCCACGCCTTCTCGAATGCCACCCTTGCCGACCTGTTCGCCGAACTCGAGGCAGCGTCGGGCCGCTCGCTCGCCGCATGGCGCACCGCGTGGCTCGAGACGCCCGGCGTCACGACCCTTGCCGCGGACGTCACGGAGGATGCGGGCGACCTCATCTCGTCGCTTGTCGTTACCGAGCGGGCACCTGAGCAATGGCCGCTCCCCCGGCCTCACCACTTGTCCGTGGCGGGCTTTGCACTGTCCGACGGCGTGCTCACCGAGGTCTTCGACGTCACCGTGGACACGGATGGACCGAGCACCGAGGTGGACGCACTCGTGGCCGTGCAGCGGCCCGAGTTGATTCTGCCCAACGGCGGCGACCTGACGTACGCCAAGCTTCACCTCGACGAGGTGTCTTTGCGGAACGCGCGCACGCATGTCGCCGCAATCGCAGATCCCATGAGCCAAGCGCTCGTGCTGGACGCGCTGTGGCACATGTGCCGCGACGGGGCCTTGCCTGCGCGGGACTACGTGGAGGCCGTTCTCGCGGCTCTGCCAGGCATCACTGTGTCGGCAGTGCGAGAGTCCCACCTGCGAACCGTCGTGACAGCGATCGCGCGGTACGCACGTCCTGGCGACGCCGCGCAACTCGCAGCCGACGCCGCCGAGGGCGTGTGGGGCGCGCTTGAGGGTGCCACGCCGGGCTCCGATGCGCAGCTCCAGCTTCTTCAGGGCTTCGCGTTGCTCGCGACGACCCAGGGACAGGCGGATCGCGTCGAGGCACTTCTCGGCGACGTGATCCACCTCGACGACCTCGCGATCGACACCGACCTCGCGTGGGACCTTGTCACTGCATTGGCGGCGACGGGACGCGCGGACGACGCATCCATCGACGCTCACCTCGCGAAGGATGCGACGGCGTCGGGTGAGCGAAGGGCCGCGGGCGCCCGGGCGGCCATCGCGACCCTCGACGCAAAGCGCCGCGCATGGGACCTCTTGGCCAATCCCGACGGCGCGCCTCTCGCCAACGCGCTCGCCTACGAGACGGCGCTCGGCTTCGCGCGAGCCGCAGACGCGACATTCATGGCACCGCTCGGCGAGACGTTCTTCGCCGAGGTGCGCGGACTCTTCGAGTCCGTCGACGTCTATGTTGGCCTGCGGGTCGTGCAGTATTCATACCCGAGCTTCCTCGTGGGCAGGGGGGTCGACATCGTTGCCCTCGGCGAGCGCTGGCTTGCCGAGAACGGCGACGCACACCCCGTCCTGACAAAGCTCATGGTCGAGGGTCTCGACCATGCACGAAGGGCCGCGCGAGCCCAGGAGTCCCCGACACGCGTGTGAATCTCGTCACCAGTCACGCAAAGATTGGCTGGTATACGCAAAGATTGCCGCGTGAAGACTGAGGGACTTTACGGCGCCTCGTTGCGCCGCTTTTCTGTTGTTTCGATTGTCGTGGTCGTTCTCGCGTTCATCGCCCCCGCGGCGGTGGCCGACCAGTACGACTCTGGAGACTTCGAAGCTTTCGCGCTTGGCGACCCGATGGGCCAGTTTGGCTGGAGCGCGAACGACATCGGTGTGTACAACGCGAGCAACTTTGACATCGACATCGTTGACCCTTCGGGCGTTTGGGGCAGCCAACTTGGCTCGCGCGCACTCCGAATCTCCAACGGCGTCACGTCCAGCGGCTTTGGCAACCAACTGCAGACGGCGTCCCTCGCGAATGAAGTGGGAGAGTCCACCGCGCTCAACGGCGGCTTGTCCGGAGGGACGCGCCAGTCGCGGCTCAGCGGCAGTTTCACGTTTGGCTCCGCAACCCAGACGTACCAGGCAGGACTCGCCGTCGGGTTCGCGCCCGATCGCGGAGACGGCGCGCGCATGACCTCGTTCCGCATCACCGACCAGCCGGGCGGCCTCACCGTCACACTCACCATTGCGGACGAGTCAAACCCCGACCTCTTTGTCCCGGTCGTCATCGCGAGCGGACTGTCGCACACGGAGTTGCACACCATCGAGTTCACCCTCGACTTCGTCGACGGCGACAACAACGACGTGTTGTGGGTGAGCCTCGACGGTTCAACATGCACGAGCTATGCGACCTCGGGGTCGTGGGAGCAGTACCACCGCTACTACGCGGGCAACGTGACCCCCGTAACGTTCACGGTCGACTCGATCCTCTTCCGGCTCTCCGGTGCGGCCCAGCCGGGGCTCATCGGTGGGGGCCTCGTCATCGATTCCCTCCAGCTCACCAGCTCGACCGTGCCCGCGATGCCACCACCTGGCATCCCCGCGACGGTCGTCGCGCCCACGGCGACCGCGCTCGCCCACCATGTTGATGTCACGGTGGCACCCGCCGTGACCAATGCGTGCCAGCCGGTGACCGAGTACCAGGCGATACTCACGCCCCAGGGCGGCGGCTCCCCCATCACGCTGACGTCTGCCACCCCGGACTTCGACTTCGACGGCGTCCCAGCGGGTAACTACGACGTCACCATGACGGTCACCAACGCGGCAGGCACCTCGTCGCCGTCGGCCTCGACGCCGCTCGCGGTGACTGCTGCCGCCGAGCCCGAGCCGTCCGTCACGCCGTCACCCTCGGTGACGCCGTCGCCCTCCGTGGCGCCGACAGACGACGGAGCGGCGGGAGGCGACGAAGAGCTCGCAGAAACAGGCCCGACGCTCGCGCCACTTGGCATCGCGGCGCTCGCGCTCGTCGTGCTCGGGTTCGTGTTGCGCAGGCGCGCGGCGTAAGCCCGATTGCTAGGCGCGAGCCTCGCGCAGCACCTCGATGAGCCTGCGCATGCGCGGGTGGTCAAAAAGGTCGTCGAGAAGCACAGGGTGCCCCTCGCCGTCGCACAGCGGCAGTTGCCAGTTGGGGTACTCGGTGAAGGTTCCCGGCTGATTCTGCGTGCGGCGCTCGCCGACGCCGTCGGTGATCGCCACGCCGACGAGTGGCGCCGGGGTGTTCATCGCGAGCACGTTGAGGCCGCCGATGATCTCCTCATCCGTGGGATGCGCGCTCACCCACCCGCGCTCGTGGAGCAACTCGACGATGTCTCCGCGCTCCGCGCGCGCCTCCGCGAGGAGCACGTCTGGATCCGCAGTCAGTAGCCCAAGCTCCTCGCGGAGCGTCACGTGCTCGCCTGCGAGGTACGCCGCGGTGGGCGGCAGGTCGTGCGTCGAGACACATGCGAGCACGTCGCTGCGATAGTGCTCCGGTCGCTTCGCGCGCCCGTCGCCTTCCTTCTCGAACCAGACCACAGAGGTGCCAAGGATGCCCCGCGACGCGAGGTAGTCGCCGACCCAGGGCTCGACGGTGCCCAGATCCTCGCCGATGACCAGTGCCCCCGCGCGATGCGCCTCGAGCACCGCGATGCCGATGAGCGCCTCGTGGTCGAACTGCACGTACACGCCGTCGGACGCGCCGGCCTCGAGCGGAATCCACCACTGGCGGAACATGCCGATCACGTGGTCGATGCGAAGCGCACCACAGTGACGAACAGCGGCGCGCACGACGTCACGGAAGGGCAGGTACGCGGCGGCCTCGAGAGCGCGCGGTTGCCACGGCGGCTGCGACCAGTTCTGACCCTGCTGGTTGTACATGTCCGGCGGGGCTCCAACGGACATCCCGCGCGCGAGCACGCGCTGCAGCGCCCACGCGTCCGCTCCCTCTGGGTGCACACCAACGGCGAGGTCCGTCATGACGCCGATCGACATCTCCGCCGACCGTGCGCTCGCCTGAGCGCGCTCGAGTTGCTCGTCGCACACCCATTGCAGCCAGGCATAGAACAACACGCGCTGGGTGTGCTCATCGCGCCACGCGGCAACCGCAGGCGAGAGGGGGTTGTCGAGCTCGTGCGGCCAGGGAAGCCCCTTGTGGGCCTCTGCGATCGCGCACCACGTCGCGAAGTCCTCGAGTGACTTGCCCTCGCGGAGGCAGAAGGCCTCGAACTGGGCCTGCCGCCCGGGCGTACGTTCCACCTGGTAGATCTGCTCGAGCGCTTGCGACTTGGCGCGCCACACGGCATCGCGGTCGATCAGGTTCGCGGTGGTGTTTGCTCGCCGAGGCCGCTCAGCCTCCCACTCGATCACCGCTCGCTGTTGCGAGGGCACGTACGCAACCTCGGCGATGTCCTCGACGCGAATGTAGAGCGGCGACAGGAATCGACGAGAGGTTGGTAGGTACGGTGACGGCTCGATCGGCGTGACGGGTTCGCCCGCGTGCAGGGGGTTCACGAGCACAAAGTCGGCCCCCGCGCGGAGCTTCGCGAGCGCGCACAACTCACCGAGGTCGGAATAGTCACCGAGTCCCCACGACCGAGACGAGCGCAGCGAGTAGAGCTGGGTGGTGAGGCCCCATGGCCGGGTAGAACGCACGGCCTGGGAAAGCTCGAGCCGCTCGGGTGTCACAACAACCCAGCCGCGTCCCTTGCGACCACTCGTGACACCCTCGAGCCGGTGCCAACCGAGAGGGAGGTTCCCGGGAAGCAAGAACGTCGCGCGTCCCGTCGCAAGCGCGCCAGTGCCGCGGGGCGGCACGGGCCGGTCGAGCTGTTCGAGCGCCCAGTTCTCTCCAGACTCGAGTCTGAGGCTCACCTCCACCGCGTCGCCGTGAACAACGTGCACCGGGATCTCGCGCTCGGCGCCGAGCCGCACAACGGTGATGGGCGGCACGATTCGGCGCCATGCCTGGTCTTCGAGCTCCTCAAGCGAGCGCTCGCACGCCTCGTCGCTCGAGCCGTCGAGCTCGAGGGCCGTGATCGCGGCACGGATCGACGCCGCAGAGCACGTGTGCATGAGGCCGTCGTGGCCCCAGTACTCCGTCGAAATGCCGCACGCGATCGCCAGCGCGACGAGCGCTTCGGACGGCGGTGCTGGCTCGGGGTTCACGCCTCAATCCTGCCAGAGCGCGAGCGCGATGCAACGCCGCCTACGCTCGCTAGGCTGGCCTGATGACTCTTCCTGGCACAGCGGCAGGTGACGAGGCGAAGTCCGTGTGGGAAACGCTCACCGGCGGCGCGATCGCCATCGGCATCTCCCTCGTGGCGATCGTCATCGCATGGCTGATCCTGCGGCTCATCATCGTGTGGGTAACCCGCGGCATCGAGCGCGGCGCGGACCTGACAGACAGGCAAAAGCGCAAGCTCGAGCGTTACGGCAAGGCGACGCCGACGATCGCGGACGAGCAAGAGCGCCGCCTCGACAAGGAACGTCGCCACAAGCGCGCGACGACCATCCGCACTGTCCTCACCTCTCTCGTGTCCGTGCTCGCCATCACAACGTTCCTCTTTGTGGTGCTCTCGGTGCTCGGCGTGCCCGTCGCGGCGCTGCTCGCAAGCGCCGGTGTGCTATCCGTGGCGGTCGGTTTTGGCGCACAGTCGCTCGTCAAGGACCTCATTAGTGGCGCGTTCATGCTCATGGAGGACCAGTACGGGGTCGGCGACATCATCGACGTAGGCGAGGCGATCGGCACCGTCGAAGAAGTGGGCCTGCGGTGTGTCCGCCTGCGCGCGCTCGACGGCACCGTATGGTACGTGCCGAACGGGCAGATCATCAGGGTCGGCAACATGACGCGCACGTGGTCGCGCGTGTTGGTCGAGCAGAGGTTCGCATTCGACACCGATCTCGATGCCGCGCGCCAAGCGATGCTCGACGCCGTCACCGAGGCGCGCAAGGATCCCGATATCGACGCCGCGATCCTTGGCGAACCGGAGGTGCCCGGCATCGAGGCCATCGCGTACAACTCCGTGACGGTGCGCGTGCTCATCCAGGTCAACCCGGCAACGCAATGGACCGTGCAGCGAGAGATTCGGAAGCACCTCCGCCGCATCCTCGTCGAGAGGGGCATCGAGCTCAGCGCGCCGGAGTCCGTGCCGGTCGTCGGCGTTCACGTGCCTGGCGCCCGCGTCGACACGAAGAGGCCGGGCCCGAAGAAGAAGGCGGACAAGGCCGACGTTCCCCAAGCGCCATCTGAAGCGCTACCCCCGCAGAGCGAAAACGGCGGCGAGGAGTGACGCAACCCGGTATGAGCGTCGGGCAAGGACCCACGCACGGCGAAAACCAGAGCTTCTTCGATGCCGTGGGCGGTCACAAGACCTTCGATGCCATCGTGCGCGAGTTCTACGCGGGCGTCGCAGGCGATTCCGTGCTCCGACCGATGTACCCCGAGGAGGATCTCGAGGGCGCAATCCAGCGACTCACGCTCTTTCTCGAGCAGTACTGGGGCGGACCGACAACCTATTCGGACACCCGCGGCCACCCGCGATTGCGGATGCGCCACCAGCCATTCCGCGTGAACCCGGAGGCTCGCGACCACTGGATCGACCACATGCGCCACGCGGTCGCGCAACAGAACCTTTCGCCCCTGCACGCCGTAACGCTCATGGACTACCTCGAGCGGGCGGCATACTCGATGGTGAACACGTTCGACGACACTGGGGAGTGACATTGCAGCACCACGAGGACACGTGGGCAGAAGCGGCGGTCGCGTCGGGACTCGCGGCGCTCGACCTGCGGCAGTCTGGGCCCACGAGCTTCGAGGGAGACTCGTTGCCGATGCCTGGCGGCAGAGTATTTGGCGGTCAGGTCCTCGCGCAGGCGCTCATCGCCGCGGGCCGCACCGTGACCGAGGAACGCCACGCGCACTCGCTCCACGGCTACTTCTTGCGCGCTGGCGACGCATCGCTGCCGATCCGCTTCGAGGTCGAGGTGCTCCGCGACGGCGGATCGTTCTCCGCGCGCCGCACCCACGCATTTCAGGGTGACAAGCCGATGCTGTCGATGATCGCGTCGTTCCAGGAGACCCAAGACGGTCCAGAGCACCAGGTCGCGATGCCCGAGGTCCCCCCGCCCGACGCCGTGGCGTCGGGAATCGATGTGCTCGCGCCTTTCGAGGGGCACGCCGCGGCGGATTTCTGGCTCCACAGCGCGCCTTTCGACGTGCGCCACGTCGAAGGATCCATCTTCCTGGGGCCCGACGCGCAGCCGCGCCCGTATCAAAGCGCCTGGATGAGGGTGCGCCAACCCATTGGCGGCACGGAGCTCACGCATCGCGCGCTGCTCGCGTTCGGCTGCGACCAGGTGATGCTTGAGCCGCTCTTGCGCCGCCACGGCGCCTCGTGGGCGTCGCGCGACATGGCATTCGCGAGTCTCGATCACGCGATGTGGTGGCACCGCCCCGCGCGCGCAGACGAGTGGCTGCTTTTTGTTCAGGACGCGCCCACGGCTCAGGGCGGCCGAGGCCTCACAGGCACGTGGATCTTCTCCGAGGATGGGCGGCTCGTTGCCTCCGCGTCCCAAGAGGGCATGTTCAGGCTGAACTAGCCGCCTACCGCGGCGAGGTTGGGTCGTCGGGCGAGCCCGGCGTCGGGCCGTTGCTCTCCGATTCGAGGGCCGGCCCGTCGTCCTCCCAACGCCCCTTCTTGTCGAGCTTCGAGAGGTCGACCCACTGCGTGGGCCCCTTCGCGGCCTTCGCCTCCCGCTCGTACATGACCGAGCGGCGCCACATGATGAGCAGCGCAATCACGACGAGCGCGACGACAACAAGCATGATCATCACCGCGGGGAAGAGCCAACTCGGCGCCTCGGGCCAGATCGAGACATCCGGATTGAAAGGGTCGTTCGAGTACACCGGCTCCGGCGACGGCTCTATCGCTCCCCCGAGCACGGCTAGCTCCTCGTCAGCTTGCGGTACGTGACGCGGTGCGGACGCGCCGCCTCGGCACCGAGCCTCGCGACCTTGTTTTCCTCGTAGGCGGCGAAGTTGCCCTCGAACCAGAACCAGTTCGCGGGGTCGTCCTCGGTGCCCTCGTAGGCGAGGATGTGGGTCGCGACCCGGTCGAGGAACCAACGGTCGTGGCTGACGACCACGGCGCAGCCGGGGAACTCGAGCAGTGCGTTCTCGAGCGAGCCGAGCGTCTCGACGTCAAGGTCGTTGGTCGGCTCGTCGAGCAGCAGCACGTTGCCGCCCTCCTTGAGGGTGAGCGCGAGGTTGAGGCGGTTTCGCTCTCCACCGGAGAGGATTCCCGCGGCCTTCTGCTGGTCAGGGCCCTTGAAGCCGAAGGCGCCGACGTACGCGCGAGACGGCATCTCTACCGCTCCAACCTTGATGAAGTCGAGGCCGTCGCTCACGACCTCCCACAGCGACTTCGTGGGGTCGATGCCCCCGCGGCTCTGATCGACGTATGACACCTTGACCGTCTCGCCAACCTTGAGATCGCCGCCGTCGAGAGGCTCGAGGCCAACGATGGTCTTGAACAGCGTGGTCTTGCCAACGCCGTTGGGGCCGATGACGCCGACGATGCCGTTGCGGGGAAGCGTGAACGTGAGGCCGTCGATGAGGACGCGGTCGCCGAAACCCTTCTTGAGGTTCTTGGCCTCGAGAACGATCGAGCCAAGTCGGGGGCCCGGAGGGATCTGAATCTCCTCGAAGTCGAGCTTCCTCGTCTTCTCCGCCTCGGCGGCCATCTCCTCATAGCGGTTCAAGCGCGCCTGCGACTTGGTCTGGCGCCCCTTGGGGTTCTGACGCACCCACTCGAGCTCCTCCTTGAGGCGCTTTGCGAGCTTGACGTCCTTCTTGCCCTGCATTTGGAGGCGCTCTTGCTTCTTCTCGAGGTAGGTCGAGTAGTTGCCCTCATACGGGTAGAGGCGGCCGCGGTCGACCTCGCAAATCCACTCCGCGACGTGGTCGAGGAAGTAGCGATCGTGGGTCACCGCAAGCACGGCGCCCGGGTACTTGGCGAGGTGTTGCTCGAGCCACAGCACCGATTCCGCGTCGAGGTGGTTGGTCGGCTCGTCGAGGAGCAGTAGGTCGGGCTTCTCGAGCAAGAGCTTGCACAGCGCCACACGGCGGCGCTCGCCACCGGAGAGCACCTTGACGTCGGCGTCCGGCGGCGGGCAACGCAGCGCGTCCATCGCCTGCTCTAGCTGCGAGTCGAGGTCCCACGCGTCCGCGTGGTCGAGCTCATCCTGGAGCTTGCCCATCTCCGCGAGCAGGGTGTCGTAGTCGGCGTCGGGGCTCGCCATCTCCTCGGAGATCTCGTTGAACCGCTCGAGCTTGCCGTAGATCTCCGCGACGCCCTCGCGCACGTTGCCGATGACGTCCTTGTCCTCATTGAGCGGCGGCTCCTGGAGCAGGATTCCCACGGTGTAGCCGGGGCTGAGCCGCGCCTCGCCGTTCGACGGCTGTTCGAGTCCAGCCATGATCTTCAGGATCGTCGACTTACCAGCACCGTTGGGCCCAACGACGCCGATCTTCGCACCCGGGTAGAACGACATCGTGACGTCGTCGAGGATGACCTTGTCGCCGTGCGCCTTGCGCGCCTTGTGCATGGTGTAAATGAACTCAGCCACTGCTGCTCCGTTGTTGAGGGGGTTAGCGGCAACTAGCCTACGCGGTCGCGGGCGCACGAACGGGCCCCGGCCGTGACGTCGGGGCCCCTCCGCGCGGGTGAGATTGTCAGACGGTGGTCGAGACCAGTTCCTCGTCGTCCACCGGCGCCTCGTCGACCTCGCCCTCCCCGATCAGCGCGTCGGCGGGCGGCTCCTCCGGCTCGGTCGCCGCGCTGTCGTTGAAGGTCACGTGCTGACCGTCCACCACGGCCCTGCGGAAGTCGCCGATGCCACGCGTGAGATCGTGACCCACGGTGATCACATCGATCACGAGGTCGGTGCGCGTTCCCGTGTCCGCCTTCCACTCGTTGCTGTGGAGCCTTCCCACGACGACCACGGGCTGGCCTTTGTGCAGCGAGCGCTCGACGAGGACCGCGGCGGCGCGGAACACGCGCACCGTGAACCACTCGGTCTCTCGATCGACCCACTCGTTCTTCGAGCGGTCGAAGTATCGCGAGGTGCTCGCGAGGCGAAAGCTCACGAGGTCGGTGCCGCCGGGCACCACGTGAAGCTTTGGATCGGTGGCCACCCAACCGGTAACCGTCACTGTCAGATCATTCATGGCGCCCTCCTGACGCGGGCCGCACGATGCGGCACGCGAGAAACGCTCGCAGGAGTGCCCGACGCTGTGGCGGGCTGGGGTGCCAACCTGTGGACAGCGTCGGTCGGGCGGGCGCCTGTGGACGCTAGTCGCGCGCGGGTTCAGAATCGGCAAGCTCGGTGAGCTCGTCGAGATTGCGATACGCCTGGTGGATGAGTTCCGTGGGCTCGACTACCAGCGGCACAAGCGCGTACCGCACCGCCTCTCTGCCCCGCGCCCGCACTGCCTTGGCCGCGGCATGGGATCGGGCAACCCGGGTCATCGCGCCCTTGAGGCCAGAGCCGCGCGGAATGTGCGGCCATTCGATCGCCGCGAGCGCAGCATTAATCTCTTCGGCGAGAAGTGTCGCGGGCGCGATCGCGTCGGCAACAACACGGTGCCAGGCAACCGGGAGATCGTGAGTCGCGGCGTCCACCCAGTCAAGGCGCTCTCTTTCGACCGCCTCAACGCGCAACCCGAGAACGTCGGGCACGGCCTTGGTGCGCCCCGCCGCAACGGCCGCGGAGGCATCGGCGAGCGCCTCGATGCCCGCGGCGGTGGCGAGCGCAGAGACGAGCTCCTCGACGTCGGGAAGGTGCGGCTCCGCATCACGTGCGAGCGCACGTTCTAGCGATCTACCAGCGGCGACGAGATCGGCGCGCACGGCCTCCGCGGCAACCGTGCGGGCCTGCGCTGCCCCGGCTAGCTCCTCGAGGAGCGTGTCCACGCCTTGCCCGGTGCGCGCGCTCGTCGGCATCACGGGAACGCCATGAAGCCCGTCCTCCGCGAGCAGCTTCTGAAGGTCGCGGACGACCTCCCATGCGGCCTCCGTGCCAAGCCGATCGACGTGGTTGAGCACGACGAGCGAAGGCTGGCCATTGTCGGACGCCACCGAGAGGTATGCGGAGTGCACCGCGTTGTCCGCGTACTTCTGTGGGTCCATGACCCACACCAAGAGGTCCGCCATGGGCACGACGCGATCGACAATCGCGCGGTTGCGCTCGTTGATGGAGTCGTGGTCGGGAAGGTCGAGGAGCACCACTCCATCGAGCTGCCCGTCGCCGATGAGCCCAAGCCTTCGCGGGCGCTCGACCTCGAGCCAATCGAGCAGGGCCGTCGCTGAGTCGCCCCAGGTCGCCGCGCTCATTTGGGAGGTCGTGGGTCGAGCGACGCCGGGAACGGCGAATTGCGTGCCGGTGAGCGCGTTGAAAAGGCTCGACTTGCCCGAACCCGTGCCCCCCGCGAGGGCCACGACGGTGTGATCGACACCTAGCGCGAGGCGATGTTCGCAGCGCTCGATGGTCGCCATGACGTCGGCGCGCACTGAGGGCTCGATCGCGTCCGATGCCCACTCCATCGACGATCGCAGCCTCGTCACCCTGTCCTTGAGCGCCGAGGTCTCGTCGCGCGGGCCAAGGTCTTGAAAAGACAGCGTCACAAGAGTCCCCGGAGCTCTGCCCTGCGAAGACGAACCTTGGCAGACGCATCAGGCATGAGCGAGGCAACGTCTGTCGGCGCAAGGACCTCGAGCGCCTCGCGATTGATCGCGTAGCGGCGCGCGGCGGACAGCTCCTCGCGCGCGGTAGCGAGCGATGCGTCCACGTGCGGTCCAGCGAGTAGCGCGAGCGCCTCGTGCGCGGAGCCGACGCCGAGCGCGGCGGACGCGAGAGTCGCGCGCAGTCCCGTCTCCCCCACCACTTCGATGGCGCGCTTCGAGAGCGGCAGCGCCATCGCGAGTTCATCGCATCGGCCAAGCCATGCGCGCGTCGCGTCCGCGGCAGTGCGTTCCCTGTGCTCGCGCGCATCGCGGGGGTCGCGCTGGGCAGCGAGCCAGGTTCCCGGTCCTTCCCCACCGACGGCGAGATCCGCAACCATGCCCTCCGCGGCGACGGAGGCCGCGTATGTCAGCGTCGCCTCGACGGCCGCGATGACGTCGCTCTCGATGGCACGCAGCGCGTCGTCCCGCGCCTCCCTCGCCACGCGACGCTTGACCCACAGCGAGTTGCGCAGCCTGAAGAGCGCCCCGCCCTCGCTCGTTGCCTGTCGCCACCGGGTCTCGAGCGCACCAGTGGCGACGCCCTCGTACCAAGTCTCCCCGCCGTCGGACTCCGCCTGGGCGGCACGCCGCCGCACAACCGCCCGCACCTCTTTTGCGACCGACGCCTGGTCATCCATGTGCTCGGCGAGGCGTTCGAGCCACTCCTTGAGCGCCTCCGCAGAGCCGTGCAGGGTCCGCTCGACGATCGTCGCGGCCGACGCCGCAGCGACAGAGTCGAGCCAGCGCCCGAGGCCGCCAACGACGTCGGGCGGAACCTCGCCGCGTGCGGCAGTGTCCTCGGGAATGACGAACAGCGGGAGCATCTCGAGGCCCTCGTCGTGGAGGCGCGAGACCAGCTCGCTGCGCACCTGCGCGGCGACGTCCATCGTGACGCGGTTGAGCACGATCGCGATCGACGCCCCGCGCTCCGCGCCGGAGCGCAGCGCCTCCCACGGCACCGCGTCGCCATACCGCGCGGCCGTCGTGACGAAGATCCACAAATCCGCGGCATCCAGGAGTTCGCGCGCGATCTCGCGGTTGTCGCCGCGGATCGAGTCGAGGTCCGGGGAGTCGACGATCGCGAGTCCGCGCGGAACCGCTTCCGTCGCAGCGACGGTTGCCCGACGCTCCACGCCAGTCAGTACCTGGGTGTCGAGCGGGTGGTGGAACAGGTGGGGAACACGCGTGGTTGGGCGTAGCACTCCGGCCGCCGTGAGCTGCTCGCCAAGCAGCGCGTTGACGACGGTTGACTTCCCGGACCCCGTGGAACCTGCAACGACGACGATCGCGGGCGAGGCCTCTTCGCTCACGCGCGGAATCAGGTGGTGATCGAGCTGATCGAGGGTCTGCGCGACGAGCGCGCGCCCTTCGTCCGCACCCTCGACAGGGATCGGCAAGGCGACGTCGGCTACCGCACGGCGCGTGTCCACGAGGGCGTCGAGGAGGGCGCCAGGGTACGACCACGTCTTGATGGGCTTTATGCTCATCCGCGCCTCCTCGCTACCAGCGGCTTTAGGCTACCGTTCCGCAGCGCCACCCGTCCGCACTAACCTGGTGCGCAGCCCCCGTAGCTCAACGGATAGAGCAACGGCCTTCTAATCCGTAGGTTGCAGGTTCGAGTCCTGCCGGGGGCACCTTAGGGGCGCTGGGTCGAGTCGCGAACGACGAGTTCCGTGGGCAGCGGCGTGTCCACCGTCTCATCTTCGGACTCCTCGAGCGCTAGCAAGACCTTTTGCATCATCTGCCTGCCGAGGGCCGCGAAGTCCTGCCTCACCGTGGTGAGCGGCGGGTTGAAGAACGCGGCCTCCGGCACGTCGTCGAAGCCAACGACGCTCACGTCATCGGGGACACGCAGCCCGCGCTCGCGCAAGGCTGAGAGAAGTCCGAGCGCCGAGAGGTCGTTCGAGGCGAACACCGCAGACCCCGGTTCGATGTCTAGCGTCAGTCCCGCGCGGTAGCCGCTCTCCGGCGTCCACGCGCCATTCACGAGGTCGGGCGCGTCGAGGCGATGCTCTGCGAGTTCGTCTCGCCAGCCGCGGATTCGTTCGCCGGAATCCGGGGCCGCGGCGGGCCCTGTGAGGTGGTGAATGCGCGTGTGGCCAAGCTCCGCGAGGTGCCGCACGGCCGCCCTTGCACCCCGGTACTGGTCGATGGAGACCACTCGGGGCGAGCGTCGGGGCGTCGAAGCCGAAGCAACAACAGGAATGGCGATCTCTAGGCCACGAACGAGCTCGAGAACTCCAAAGTCCGTGACGACGGCGACGATGGCGTCCACGCGCTGGCGCAAGAGCCCCTCGACCGCGGCACGAACAGTGTCCGGATCCGAGTCGACGGTGCTCACCGTCTCGACGTTGTAACGGGCCTGACGCGCGGCGAGGTTGAAGTGCATCGCGATCGACACAGGCCCATGATCCGAAATGCCAGGGGTGATGAGGCCGATAGTGCGAGTGCGTCTGGTGACCAGAGCACGAGCGGCCGGCGACGGGCTGTAGCGAAGTTGCGAGATCGCCTGCTCAACGCGCTCCTTTGTCGCTGGGCGCACATTCGGAAGGCCGTTGAGCACGCGCGACACTGTCTGGTGCGACACACCCGCTAGTCGCGCGACGTCGAAGATGTTGGCGGCCTTTGGCGGCTTCTCGTCCGTCACGCGAGCGCCTCATCCTCTTGGCTGGGCCTCGCCACGAGTGCAAGAACCGCGTCCACCGATGTCTCTGCAGTGGCAAGGGTGTCCACGATGCGACCGTCTCGCAGGACCGCCACGCGGTCGCTGACCCGCAGCACCTCTTCAAGCTCCGCGGAGATGAAGATCAACGACAGGCCGTTGTCCGCGAGTTCGCCGACAAGGTTTTGGATCTCGACCTTGGCTCCGATGTCGATTCCGCGCGTCGGCTCGTCGAGGACAAGCAGCCGCGGCGCGAGCGCGAGGAGCCGCGCGAGCATGACCTTTTGTTGGTTGCCACCAGAGAGGGTGCCCGCGGGCCGATCGAGATCCGCTGGCCGAATCCCGAGAGCTTCGACCCAGCTCGCTGCGAGTTCGCGTTGGCGCGCGGGTCGCATGCGATGCCAAATCCCACGATCCGCCTGAACGGCGAGCACGATATTCTCGAGCACGGTGAGTTCGGCGACGATGCCCTCCGTGCGCCGGTTCTCGGACGAGTACGCGACGCCCTTGTTGAGCGCCTTGCGCGGGCTCGTGAACACCTGATCGGCACCGGCGATCATGATGACGCCGCTGTGAAGATGGTCGATGCCCGTGACGGCACGCGCGAGTTCCGTGCGTCCCGAGCCCAAGAGCCCCGCAACCCCGAGCACCCTGCCCTCAAAGATGTCGATGTCGGCGTCGACGATGCGGGGCGCGTGAGTCAGGCCGCGGGCGGTCAAGAAGGGGGCGGCGCCGTCACCGTCCGACGCTGGAGCACGGCTTCGCGACTTGAGTTCCGTCTCCTTGTGGCCGAGCATCTTGTGGACGAGGTCGATGCGCAGAAGCTCGCGCGTGAGGTACTCGCCGACCAACTTGCCATCCCTGAGCACGGTCACGCGGTCACAGATCTCGTAGACCTGATCGAGAAAATGGCTTACGAAAAGGATCGCGACGCCGCGCTGCTTGAGTTCGCGGATCACGCGGAAGAGTTCCGCGACCTCGTCGACGTCGAGGCTAGAGGTTGGCTCATCCAACACCAGCACGCGCAGGTCGGCGGAGATCGCGCGCGCGATCGCGACCAACTGCTGGACCGCCACGGAGTGCGATCCCAAGAGCGACGCGGGATCGATGTCGAGGCCGAGTTCGGCAAGAACGCGTCTCGCCTGAGCACGCATGGTCCTGTTGTCGATCATGTGCAGGCGGCGCGGCTCCCTGCCGAGGAAGATGTTCTCGGCGACAGAGACATTCGGCAGCAGTTCTATCTCTTGGTAGACGGTGGAGATTCCCGCGCGCTGGGCGTCGACGGGCGTGTGAAGGTGCAGTTCTTCGCCCGCGAGGGTCAACACACCAGCGTCGAGGGGCAAGACCCCCGTGATCGCCTTGATGAGGGTCGATTTCCCGGCGCCGTTCTCGCCCATGAGCGAGTGCACCTCGCCGGGGAACATGCGGAAGTCGACCCCGTCGATGGCGGCGTCCGCGCCAAAGAACACCGTTGCGCCGGTGATCTCTAGTAGCGGTTGTGCCTGGTCCACGACGCCATTATCTAGGTGTGGACCAGGCACGACCAGCAAGCGCGCGTTAGCCGCGTCGCTCGGCCCTCGCGACGATGGCACGCTGCACGACGATGAACACGAGCAGCAGGAAGCCGACGATGATGCGCGTCCACGACTGTTCGGCACCCATGAACGAGATCACGGTGTTGATGGTGCCGTACACGAAGACGCCCACCATGGAGCCGAGGACGTAGCCTCTGCCGCCCGTGAGCAAGGTGCCGCCGATGACAACGGCCGCGATGGCGTCTAGTTCCGTGCCAATGCCATTGCGGGGATAGCCGGCGCCGGAGTATGCGGTGAGGACGAGGCCCGCGAGGCCCGCACACACACCCGAGATGACGTATACGGCCACCTTGGTGCGCGCGATGTTGAGGCCCATGAGCCTTGCGGACTGCTCGTTGCCGCCGATCGCGTAGATCGTGCGCCCGAACCGAGTGAAGTGCATGACGAGGGCACCGATAGCGACGACGAGAAGCGCTAGCACTCCCGTTGGGGTGATGTACCAGCTGCCGACGTGCCAGCGCGTTGACTGCAGCCACAAGACGGCCTCGTTCTCGACCCTGATCGAGGAAAGGCTCACCACATAGGCAAGACCTCGAGCGAGGAATAGCCCTGCTAGCGACGCGATGAATGGCTGAACATCGAAGTACTGGACGAGTACGCCGATCAGGAGGCCGATCACTGCACCGCCGAGGATGATCACGGGGATCGCGATGACCGCGGACGTGCCTCCCGCGAGCAGCTTGGCGAGCCAGATACCCGTGAAGGCCATGACCGAGCCGACGGACAGGTCGATCCCGCCCGTGATGATGACGAAGGTCATGCCTACGGCGAGGATCAGCAAGTAAGCGTTGTCGAGCAGGAGCGCGGAGATGTTCCGCGGCGTCACGAAGTTGCCGAAGTAGATCTGCGCACCGACGAAGATGACGATGAGGATCGCGATTGCGGCGAACGTCGGCATGAGCGACGCGTGCCGGCTCATGAACGTGTTGTACCTGCTCGCGAGCGAGGGGCGCACGGGTGCGGTGGCGATGTCGAGGGTTGTCATGCCGCGACCTCCACGTCGCTCGAGGGCTTACTGGAGTCTTGAGAACGCGAACCCCCAAAGAGGTTTCGGCCCCAAGCGTGCACTCGCGGGGACTGGATGAGCACAACGATCACCACGACGAGCGCGAAGAACACGGGGCTCTGTGCGGATGGCACTCCGAGGAACAGGATCGTCGAGTCGAGGGTCTGGATGAACAGCACGCCGATCACTGTGCCCGCGATGCTGAACTTGCCACCTGTGAGCGACGTGCCGCCGAGGACCACGGCGAGGATCGCGTACAGCTCGATGAGCAGTCCGGCCGCATTGGCATCCGCCGCGCGAATGTTTGACGAATAAAGGACACCTGCGATGCCTGCGAGCACCCCGCTCACCATGTAAGCGCCCCACACAATGCCGCGCGAGCGCACACCCGCAAGGCGACTCGCCTCGGGGTTGATGCCTACTGCCTCGGTGAGCACGCCGAGTGCACTTCGGCGCTCGACGAACCCGACGATGGCCACGATCACCATCGCGAGCACGAATGCGAAGGGAAGCAAGAGCAGGTACCCGGTCGCGATGAACTCGTAGGGCTCGGAGTTCACGGTGGTGATGAATCCACCCGTGATGAGCAGGGCGACCCCGCGTCCCGCGAGCATCAGCACGAGTGTCGCGATGATCGGCTGAATGCCAACCACGGACACGAGGAAGCCGTTCCACGCTCCAAGCACAAGGGAGACGCCGAGTGCCGCGAGGACCGCAGTCGCCACCACCCCGATGTTGTCCGGCTGGTCGGAGCCAGCGATGATCTGCAGCGCAACGGCGCCGGACACCGCCATGATCGCGCCAACCGAAAGGTCGATGCCGCGCGTTGCGATCACGATCGTCATGCCGAGCGCGACGAGCATGAGGGGCGCAGAGTTGCGCAGGATGTCGATGAGCGCGCCGTACAGCTCGCCGTCGCGCACGGTGATCTTCACAAACGAGTGGCGCGCGATCGTGTTGATGACGATGAGCGCTAGGAGCGCGGCCGACGGCCAAAACAGCCGATGCTTGACGATGGTCTTCACGCTGCGGTTCCCTTGCCTTCGTTCGCGATGTAGTCAACAAGGCCGTCAAGATCGACGGCACTCGAGTCGACCTCGCCGATGCGCTTGCGGTCCCGCAGCACCACAACTCGCTGCGCGATTCTGAGCACTTCTTCGAGCTCTGATGAGATGAAGATGACAGACAGACCCGCTGCAGACAACTCGGCGACCTTGCGCTGGATGTCTGCCTTAGCCCCAACGTCGATGCCACGGGTGGGCTCGTCGAGGATCAGCAGTTGCGGAGCTGTGGCGAGCCAGCGGGCGAGCAGGAGCTTTTGCTGGTTGCCGCCAGACAGGTTTCGCGCGAGCGCGTTCGGGTTCGCGGGCCGCACGTCGAGCGAAGCGATGTACTCGCTCACGATGGCGTCCTGCTCGGCCCTACGAATCCGGTGGAGCCACCCCTTGCGCGCCTGGATCCCGAGCACGATGTTCTCGGCGACTGTGAGGTCGCCGATGATGCCCTCTGCCCTGCGGTCCTCCGAGGAGAACGCCACATGGTTGTCGATCGCGTGCCGGGGGGACGTGATCTTGACGGGGCTGCCGCCGATCTCCACCGTCCCGGCGTCTGCCCTTTCGGCGCCGTACAAGAGGCGCACGAGTTCGGTGCGGCCAGAGCCGAGGAGTCCTGCGAGGCCCACCACCTCGCCCTCGTACACATCGATGTCAGCGGGTTCGAGGAGTCCTCGCTTGCCGAGACCCTCCGCTTTGATGACGGGTGTCCCTGAGCGATCAACGGCGCGCTCCGCGGAGTCCGCGATGGCATCGAGCTCGTTGAGTGCGCGGCCGATCATCTTGGTCACCAGCTGATCGCGGGCAAGGTCGCCGATGGCGTACTCGCCAACGAGCTTGCCATTGCGCAGCACCGTGATGCGGTCGGCGATCTCGTACACCTGGTCGAGGAAGTGGCTCACGAAGAGGATCGCGACGCCCTTGTCGCGCAGTCCGCGGACAACTCCAAAGAGATTGTCGACCTCGCCGCGGTCGAGGCTCGAGGTTGGCTCGTCGAGAATCAGGACCTTCGCGTCGAGAACCATGGCGCGGGAAATCGCGACGAGCTGCTGCACGGCGATCGAGTGGCTCGAGAGCATCGACCTCGTGTCGATCGTCAAGCCAAGGCCCGCGAGGTGCTCGGCGGCGGCACGATGCGCACCCGCCCAGTCGATGCGGCCGGCCTTGCGGGGCTCGTGGCCGAGCATCACGTTCTCGCCAACGGTGAGATTGGCGCACAGGTTGACCTCTTGGTACACGGTCGAGATCCCGGCGGCCTGAGCATCGGCCGTGGAGTGGAACGACCGCTCCTCGCCCCCTACGGCGATCGTGCCAGCGTCGATCGCGTACACGCCCGTAAGGGCCTTGATAAGTGTTGACTTTCCCGCGCCGTTCTCGCCCATGAGCGAGTGCACCTCGCCCGCGCGGAGCGTGAAGTCCACGTCGTCGAGTGCGAGCACTCCGGGGAAAGAAATCGTGATGCCACGCATCTCAATCACCGGTGGGACAGCGCTGTCCTGAGTCAGAGTCACGACCTCTACCTTTTCATTGCTCGGGTAGCGCACACCGGGGGGCCGACGCTGGGTCGACCCCCCGGGATTGCGCTATGTGTCGTACGGGTCCGGTTGGGGATTAGTACGGACGGGAGTCGATGACCTCTGCGGCCTGCTCCTGCGTGAACGAACCATCTTCCACGTAGTACGCCTTCTCGACTGCCGTGCCCGCGAGCACGTCCTTCACGAGGCCGGCTGCCAGCTCACCGAGGAGCGGGTTGCACTCCACGATGTAGTTGATCTTGCCGTCAACGAGTGCCTGCATGCCGTCGCGCACCGCGTCGATCGACACGATCTTGATGTCCTCGCCGGGCTTAGCGCCCGCCGCCTCGATCGCCTCGATGGCGCCAAGCGCCATGTCGTCGTTGTGTGCGAACACCAGGTCGATGCCGTCGACGCCGTACTTCTGGAGGAAGCCCTCCATGACGGACTTGCCACCATCGCGGGTGAAGTCACCCGTCTGGGAGTCGATCTTCTCGATCTGGCTTCCGGCGATTGCCTCGTCGAATCCGGCCGCGCGGTCGTTGGCCGGAGCCGAACCCGTGGTGCCCTCAAGGACAACCATCTTGGTGGGCTCGGTGCCGATGTTCTCTGCGGCCCAGGTGCCGGCGGTCACGCCTTCCTTCTTGAAGTCGAGGCCAACCCAGCTAGCGAACAGGTCGTCGGATGCGGAGACCGTGCGGTCTTCAAGGATGACGGGGATGTTGGCATCCTTCGCCTCCTGGAGGACGTCGTCCCAGCCGTCGGACACGATGGGCGCGATGACAATCGCGTCGACGCCCTGGTTGATGAAGCTGCGGACGGCAGCGATCTGAGCGGCAGGGTCGTTGTCTGCCGCGTTGAAGACGAGCTCGAATCCGTTCTCCGCCGAGAAGGCCTCCTTCATCGAATCTGTGTTGGCGCTGCGCCAGCCGCTCTCTGAGCCGGTCTGTGCAAAGCCGACGGTGATCGTCTCACCGGGTTGTTCTCCCCCATTGGTGGGGTCCCCGCTCGAGCTGGGGTCGTCGTCAGACGAGCATCCAGCCATGGTGAGCGCGGAGGCTCCCACGAGCGCGAGGGTTGCAAGCATGCGCTTGTTCATTCCCAAAACCTCCTTGTTTTGGTCCGGCCTTACGGCCACTCGGGTGCGAGCGCCTCGGAGACTCCGGACTGCCCGTGGTTGGAATATTAGCCTTAACATTTAGCGCTCACGCAACCGCTACGAGGTCACAGTTTTGTAACGCCAGACTCAAGTCGCCACGTGGAGATCCAAGTCGAAACGTTACGTGTTACGAAAAACCGTTATCGCTAACAATTTGGCTCCAGCAAAGGCCTCCTTCCCGGCGGACCCACACGCTCCAAGGTGGCGTAGGGAATTCGCCGCGCCTGGGGCTGGTTTGAGCGAGGTACCGCCCGCGAGAGGATTCATGCATGCCCAGCGCCCTATTCAGCCCACTCACCGTCCGCGACGTCACGTTCCGCAACCGCCTGTGGGTCTCCCCCATGTGCCAGTACTCGGCGGAGGGAAAGGACGGGGTCCCCACGGATTGGCACCTCGTTCACCTTGGCTCATTCGCGCGCGGCGGCGCGGGTCTCGTGGTAGCGGAGGCGAGCGGCGTGCTCCCCGAAGGGCGCATCACCCCGTGGTGCACGGGCATCTGGAGCGACGAGCAGATGGCCGCGTGGAAGCGCATCGTCGACTTCATCCATGGGCAGGGTGCGGCGGCGGGCATCCAGCTCGCTCACGCAGGGCGCAAGGGCTCAACGCATCGTGACTGGAGCGGGGTTGGCAGCGTTCCCGTGGCCGACGCTGGGTGGCAGACCGTTGCCCCGTCACCTCTCGCATTCCCCGGGTATGCCGAACCGCGCGAGCTCTCCGCAGACGAGATACGCGCGCTGCCCTCCGCTTGGGCTGCGGCCGCGAGGCGGGCCATCGACGCAGGCTTCGACGTCCTCGAGGTGCACGCGGCTCACGGGTACCTGCTGCACGAGTTCCTGTCTCCCCTGTCCAACGTGCGCACCGACGAGTGGGGCGGTTCCCTCGAGAACCGCGCGCGGCTTCTTATCGACGTTGTGCGCGCGGTGCGCGCGGAGGCCGGCGACACGGTCCCCGTGTTTGTGCGCCTCTCCGCTACGGACTGGGCAGAGCCAGAGGGATGGACTGTCGAGGACACCGTCGCCGTGTCCGCGTGGGTTCACGAGGCCGGAGCGGATCTCGTTGACGTGTCGTCCGGCGGACTCATCGCGGGGGTCCGGATCCCTACGGGACCGAGCTATCAGGTGGGCTTCGCGTCCGCAGTGCGCGCGGGCGCTCACGTGCCGACAGGTGCCGTTGGCCAGATCGTCGGGGCGCGCCAGGCAGAGGACATCGTCGCCACCGGCGAGGCCGACGCCGTGTTCGTTGGCCGCGAGTTCCTGCGCGACCCACACCTACCGCTGCGCATGGCTCATGAACTGGGCGAGGACCTTGACTACTGGCCGTTGCCTTACACGCGTGGCACCTTCACGCAGCGCCCCGACGTCGACTGATCAACCCTTCGGTGTCGCCCTCCTCATGAGCGCGTAGCCAACGAACCCGGCGGCGACCGTCACGACTAGGCTCATCAACGCGAGCTGAATCGCGTCTCGGCCGGAGAAGAACTGCCCGACCGCGTCCCACGCCTCGAGCTGGGTAATGGCGTAGAGCGAAGCGACGATGAGCACCGCAACACTTGCGAAGAACAGGATGATGCCATTCGCACCCCACCGCACAAACACCGCGGCGACCGTTGAGCCACCAAAGAACATGAACAGCATCACGAGCGTGTACACGACGGCCACTTCCCACAGCGGCATCGTCGCGAACGTCCATGGCGCAAAGAACCACCCGCTCACTCCCCAGCCATCGGTTGCGCGCTCAAGGCCAGCGAACGCCGCAATGCCCACGCCGTACATGAGCGACAGCCCCACGAAGAGCACCGCGGTGCCAAGGAAGTAATCGCGCCGCGTCGCGCCGAGCCCCACGACGAACGAGAAGGTCTGGTTCATCGCCTGCACGGCGACGACGACCATGTAGAACAGCACCCACGACACACCGCCGTTGTAGTGGAACGCATCGGGGTTAACTCCGCGGTCGCCAGCGGCCCGGAGCACGAGGTGCCAGATCGAGAAGTTGAGCAGGAAGACGCCCATGAGGATCAACCACGGCGTATAGACGATGGCCCACGGGTTGGCGGCATGAATGCGAAGCGTCGTGCCGATGCGGCGAGCGGTGGCAACGCGAGGCGTGGCAATAGCGGTCATGATCAGGCCTCCTGTGCGCCGCGCGTGCGGCTGACGATGAGTTGTTGAAGAGAAACCGGAGCCAATTCCAGGCCAGCGGCCACAGCGTCGGCCTTGTCAGCGTCGGACAAACCGGTGAGAGTGACGGACGAGAGCCCGCCGATCGATTCCCACCCGAGAACGGGCCTGCCGGTCGCGAAGCGCTCCACGGAGTTGTGGCTCCCAACGAGAGTGACCGCGGTGCCGCGAAGGTCGTCCGCCGCCGCGTCCATGAGGAGGCTGCCGTTGTCGACAACGAGCACGTGCTCGAGCAAGCGCGCCGCCTCGTCGATGAGGTGCGTCGAGAGCACGATCGTGCGTGGATTCTCGCTGTAGTCCCTGAGCAGGTGATCGTAGAAGAGCTCACGAGCGACTGCGTCGAGGCCCGCGTATGGCTCGTCGAGAAGCGTGAGTTCGGCACGCGATGCGAGGCCGATGATCACCCCCACGGAGGACCGCTGGCCGCGCGACATCTTCTTCATCCGACGGTCGAGAGGCACCCTAAACTCGTCCACGAGGCGAGCCGCATAGTCCGCGTCCCAATTGGGAAAGAGGTGCGCCGCTGCGCGGAGCACGTGCTTGCCGCGGAAGCCGTCGGGATAGACCTGCGACTCGCGCACGAAGCACGTCCTCGCGAGCACTCCGGCGTTCTCCACCGGGTTCTCGCCGAAGACGCGGATCTCGCCAGCGGACGCGAACTCCTGTCCGGTGACGAGCCGCATGAGGGTCGTCTTGCCCGCGCCATTGCGGCCAAGCAGCCCGCAGATCGAATTCTCCTCAATCGAGAAGCTCACGTCGGATACCGCAGCGACCTTGCCGTAAGTCCTGGCAAGGTCCGTTACTTCGATGACGGCCGTCATTGCGCGGCCTCCCTTCTGATGATCTCGATGAGCTGCTCCGGCGAGATGCCGAGCGCACGTGCACGCGCCACGATCGGGCGGATGTAGTCGTCGCCGAAGGCTTCACGGCGCGCCGCGACGAGTCGTTCCCTCGCGCCTTCGGCAACAAACATGCCGACCCCTCGGCGCTTATAGATGATTCCCTGGTCGACGAGGAGGCTCACGCCCTTGAGCGCCGTGGCAGGGTTGATGCGATGGAACGCGGCGAGGTCGTTGATCGACGGCACCTGCGCCTCCTCACGCATCGAGCCGTCGATGATCTGAGACTCGAGTTGTTCGGCGATCTGTACAAAGATCGGCCGCGACTCGTCCACGCCAGCTCCTTGGTGTCAGTTGGTTAGTTAGTGCAGTAACTAACCAACCACATGCCCGACGCTGATGTCAACTCTTCGCTTCAGTACAGTTGGCACATGTCTGAGACCTCACTGGTGTGGATCGATTGCGAGATGACGGGCCTCGACACCACAAATGACGCGCTGATCGAGGTCGCGTGCCTCGTCACGGACGCCGAACTGAACATCCTCGGGGAGGGCGTCTCCGTGGTCATCCGCCCTCCTGCGGGGGCGATTGAGGCGATGGGCGACTTCGTACGGCAGATGCACACAACGTCGGGCCTCATCGACGACCTCGACGCTGGCGTGACCATGGAGGAGGCGCAGGCACGCGTGCTCGAGTACGTGCGCGCGCACGTTCCCGCAGCCGGCAAGGCGCCGCTCGCGGGCAACACCGTTGGCATGGACAAGATGTTCCTCGAGCGCGACATGCCCGAGCTCATGGCGCACCTCCACTACCGCGTTGTCGACGTGAGCTCGCTCAAAGAGCTTGTGCGCCGCTGGTATCCGAGGGTGTTCTTCCAGGCGCCCGCAAAGACGGGCGGCCACAGGGCGCTTGGCGACATCGAGGACTCGATCCGCGAGTTGCGGTACTACCGGCGCACCATCCTGGTTGCGACGCCGGGGCCGGACACCGATGCAGCACGTTCCGCGGCGTCCGCTGTCGTCAACGGCGCGTAGCCCAAGAGGGGTTACGCCAGGTACACTTTTCGCTGGCCTGCCTTGCGGGCCAATGGTGGCTGTAGCTCAGCTGGCAGAGCACCGCGTTGTGGTCGCGGGGGTCGCGGGTTCAAGCCCCGTCAGCCACCCCACAGGGTAAGTAGGCGCGAAGCGCCGAACACCCTCATGAAGTGACGAGGCCCTCGGGATCATCCCGAGGGCCTCGTCTATTGTCTGAGTCAGGCGCGCTTGGGCCAGACCGCCCTGCCCACTCCGAGCAGGACAACGGCGACCACGATGGAGATGAGCCAACGGATCCAATCGACCCCGTCCGTCTCCTTCACGCCCAGCACTCCCGCAAGCCACCAGCCGATGAGGGCACCGCCGATTCCGGCGATCCAGTTGCCCCACCACGGCATCCCGGACGAACCCTTTTGGATGAGGGACGCGATGATGGCAAGTACGGCTCCCGCAATGAGAGCTCCGATCAGCGACATGTGTCGACTCCTCTTCTCCCGGCATCCCGACGGTCGGGCGCCACTACGCAGGCTAACCTTGGTCCGAGCATCTCGCTGACTTGGAGGCATGGATGGAAGCCTGGGCGCTCGCCCTTCTGACCGGATCCGGCTTTGCGGCCGCGTCGGGCCTGAACGCATTCATCCCCGTGGTCCTCGTTGGCGCCCTGGCGCGCTTCACGGATGTCATCGTGCTTCCCGACGAATTGTTGTGGCTTCAGTCGTGGCCCGTGATCATTGTGGGTCTGCTGCTCCTGCTTAGCGAGCTCGTTCTCGACAAGATCCCTGGTGTTGACCACATCAACGACCTGTTGCAGTTCCTCGTTCGCCCGGTTGTTGGCGGCATCATGTTTGTCGCGACGGCGTCCGCGGAGGTGCAGGGTCAGTCGGACTTCTGGTTCGAGCACCCGTGGCTTGCTGGCATCGGCGGTGCGTTGATTGCGCTCGGCGTGCACACCGGCAAGGCCGTGGCGCGGCCAGCGGTGAATGCCTCTACCGGCGGTACGGGAGCGCCCCTCGCGTCCTTCGCGGAGGATGCGCTGTCGGTTGCGCTGTGCCTCGTTGCCCTGTTTGTGCCGATCCTCGTGTTCGTCTTCTTCGTGTTTCTCGCGATCGCGCTTTACCGCATCGTCACTACGGGGAGGCGTCGCAGGCGCCGTCGCGCGCAGCTCGAGGCCGCGGGCAGGGCCGAGCGCGAGGCGAAGGCGGAGGCAGGCGGGGAATCATCGTGGTGGCGCGGACGCTGGCGCTAAGCGCGCCAACCGCTCGTCGCACCGCTCGTCGCACCGCTCGCTGAGCGCTATAGCTCGCGACCAAGCACCGCCCCGGCGGCACGAACGAACGCCGCGCGCACGTGAGTTCCCCCGTCGAGGTATCCCCCCACGAGCGCCGCGTCCCTCAACAGCACGAGCGAGTCAGCTATAGCGTCGGGCTCGCTCGCTCCAGCGGCCGCCGCGAGTTCTCCCAGCGTGGCCCTGAACCAGGTCCTGTGGCGGGCGACGACCTCCCGCACGGGCGACGTGGGGTCCGGGTACTCTGCAGCCGCATTGATGAACGGGCAGCCGCGCGTGTGGCTGCGCTCGATGTCGTCGGCGATGCCGTAGACCACGGCGTCAACGAGCTGCGCGGGCGTGAGTGAGGGGTCCGACGCCGCGGCGAAGTAGCCGCGGATCGTCGCGTCCTCGCGGTCGAGGTAGGCGACGACAAGCGCCTCCTTGCCCGTGAAGTGGCGGTACATCGTCGCGCGGGTGACGGAGGCCTCGTCAAGGATGCGATCGACGCCGATGCCGTGGATGCCCTCGCGATAGAAGATGTCCGACGCTGTGGCAACAAGGCGGTCGCGCGGGCTCTGCGGCGTAGTAGCGGGTTGTGTGGTCACAGTAGTCACGGTAGGGGAACGTTCGTTCTCCGTCGCGTATGCCCAGAAGTTTTTTTGGAAGTCGGGAATGAATCGAAAGAGAACGAACGTTCTGTCTAGCAAGCGGGACAATCCGCCACCGACAAGGAGAGCAATCATGAGCACCATCACCACCAACGAGGCCCAGCAAGTAGCCGCAGCAAACGCGTCGGGCAAGCAGCCCGTCGTTTTCATTCACGGACTGTGGCTCCTCGCCTCGAGCTGGGACGCCTGGGCAGAGCGATTCCAGGCAGAGGGATACGCAACCGTCGCAGTCGACTGGCCCGGAGACGCGAACTCCGTCGAGGACGCCCGATCGGGACTCGACCACCTCGCCGGCGTGGGCGTCCAAGAAGTCACCGACCACATCGCCGAAGTCATCCGTGGCCTCGACACCAAGCCCATCGTGATCGGTCACTCGTTCGGCGGCCTGCTTACGCAGCGCATCGCGGACCTCGGCATTGCCGCCGCGTCCGTCGCGATCGACCCCGCCCCCTTCAAGGGAGTGCTCCCGCTCCCGGCGTCGGCTCTCAAGGCCTCTTCCCCTGTGCTTTCCAACCCGGCGAACCGCAAGAAGACGGTCACCCTCACCTTTGACCAGTTCCGCTACGGCTTCGCGAACGCGGTGTCCGAGGACGAGGCCAAGGCGCTCTACGAGCAGTTCCACGTTGCGGCTCCCGGACGCCCGCTCTTCCAGGCGGCCTCCGCGAATTTCACCACGGGCAAGGCGACCAAGGTCGACCTCAATAACCCCGAGCGCGGCCCGCTGCTCGTCATCAACGGAGGCGCGGACAACATCGTGCCCAACGTCATGGCGAAGGCGGCCTTCAAGCTGCAGTCGAAGAACCCTGGGCGAACGGAGTTCCGCGAGATCGAAGGCCTTGGCCACTCTCTCGTGATCGACTCTCGGTGGGGCGAGGTCGCGGATGCGGCGCTCGAGTTCATCCGCTCCTAGAGACGGCACAAGGCCCGGTCCATGCGGACCGGGCCTTGTTGTTCGTACACCCCCTGGGACTTGAACCCAGAACCCACTGATTAAGAGTCAGTTGCTCTGCCAATTGAGCTAGAGGTGCATGCGTAGCGAGAGACAATATTACCAGCACCCTGGCGGTGACGGGAAATCGGGTCTCTGCGCCTGGACCCGGCTCAATCGCGACTACCCTTGGTGCCCGTGACCGACGACCGACTTGCCCCAGGCGACATCGCCCCAGACTTCACCGCTCCCACAGACACGGGCACCTTCACGCTGTCAGAGCATCGCGGCGAGACCGTCATTCTGTTCTTCTATCCTGCGGCAATGACGCCAGGGTGCACCACCCAGGCGTGCGACTTCCGCGACAGTCTCGACGCCCTGCGGGCGCGCGGCTTCGAGGTCGTAGGCATCTCGCGAGACGAGCCAAGTGTGCTCGCAGAGTTCCGTGCCCAGGAGCAGCTCACCTACGAGCTCGTGAGCGATCCCGACCACTCGATCCATGATGCCTACGGTGCCTGGGGAGAGAAGTCCCTCTATGGCAAGTGGATCACCTCTGCCCTGCGCTCAACCTTCGTCGTCGACGCTGATGGAATCCTCACTTACGCGCGGTACAACG
>Ga0247755_1000030_pt1 | contig 29679 bp, 27 predicted proteins | sample UWRJL096311B4_FD_180948 | JGI IMG/M metagenome (GOLD analysis project Ga0247755, IMG submission 180948) | Plant litter microbial communities from Arlington Agricultural Research Station in Wisconsin, United States - UWRJ-L096-311B-4 | ecosystem: Environmental > Terrestrial > Plant litter >... | reverse complement strand
TCTCTAGCCGTTCGGGACCGTCACCTGGACCTGGCCGGAGCCGTCGCCGTTGCCGTGAAAGGGCTGGAAGAGCGCGCCCAGGAACCAGAGGAAGAACAGCGCCGCGATCACCGCGAAGATCAGGAACGGGTGGCGGGCGATGGCGCCGAGCACGGGTGGCCGCCGCCGCGGCCGGCGGCCACTGCCATTGCCGGAGGCGACGTTCGGGTGTGGCGGGAGCGGAACCGTGAGGTTCGGCTCTTCGCGCCGCACAGGCTCGTCGGGCCGTGGCGGCACGTCGGGAACCTCGGGCTCCTCGTCCCAGAACTCCTGCTCGGGCGTCCGGGGCGGCAGCGGTGCCTCTTCGGGCGGCGGCGCGGGTGGAGGCGGCGGGGGCGCCTTCTCTTCGGCCCCCGCCTGCTTTGCCGCCTTCTTCTGGCGCTTTTCCTCGCGTTCGCGGCGGCGCTGTTCGCGCTCACGGGCCGCCGGATCTTCGGGATCGGCGAAGGGGTCGTCTCTGAGCCAGTCGTCGCTCATCCCTGGCTCTCCAGGTAGGACTCGAGCAGGTGGGCGGCAGCGAGCGAGTCGCGCGCCGCGCTGGCGCCGCCGCGGCGGCTGGCGTCGGCCATCCGCGTCGTCAGGCGCTCGTCGTAGGTCTCGACCGGAACCGAGAGGATCGCCTCCAGTTCCCGGCAGAAGCTACGCGCCAAACCTGCCTGGCTGCCCTCCTCGCCGCTCAGGTGCAGCGGCAGCCCGACCACGACCTTCTCGACCCCGTGCTCGGCGACCAGCTCGGCGACCGCGCGCGCCTCGGGCGGCTCGATCGTCGGCAGCGGCGTCGCCAGGGTGCCGCTGGGGTCCGAGAGCGCGCAGCCGATCCGGACGGTCCCGTGGTCGAGGGCAAGCACCCGCATGCCTTTAGGAGAGCTCTCGCTCAATCGCCGCCCGCGCCGCGGCCAGCGCCTCGTCGAGCTTGGCGGGGTCCTTGCCGCCGGCCTGCGCCATGTCGTCGCGGCCGCCGCCCCCGCCGCCGACGATCGGGGCGATCTCACGGATGATCGAGCCGGCGGCGAGGCCGCGCTCGACCGCGTCCTTGGAGACCAGGGCGACCAACCCTGCCTTGCCGCCGAACTCGCCGCCGAGCACGACAGCCGAAGGCTGCCCGAGCTTCGACTGGATCCGGTTGGCGAGATCGAGCAGCTGCTTCGGGTTTGCCTGTAGATCGGCGGAGACGACCGTGGCGACGAGCCGGCCGCCGCCGGGCAGGTCCTCGGCCTTGCCGGCCAGATCGCCGGCGGCGCCACCAAGCTGCTCGCGCTGGGCCTTCTCCGCCCCGGCACTCGCCTGCTTCAGCTGCTCGGCGGCGCGGCGGGCGGCGGCGACCGGGTCCTGCGGGTTGCCGAGCAGCTCGCCGGCCTCCTGCAGCTGCGCCTCGCGCTCGCGGTACCAGTCGATCGCGGCGGGCCCGGTGATCGCCTCGACCCGCCGCACGTTGGCGGCGCTCGATCCCTCGGAGACGATCTTGAAGATCCCGACCTCTGCGGTGTTGGCGACGTGGGTACCGCCGCAGAGCTCGCGGGAGACGCCGTCGACCTCGACCACCCGGACCCACTCGCCGTATTTCTCGCCGAACAGGGCCATCGCGCCGAGCTTCTCGGCCTCGGCGCGGTTCATGTTCATCCAGCGCACCGCGCGGCTCGCCTTGACCCACTCGTTGATCCGCTCCTCGACGTCGCGCAGCTCCTCCGGGCTGAGCGCCTGACCGTGGGTGAAGTCGAAGCGCAGCTTGTCGGGACGGACCGCGGAGCCGGCCTGGCGGACGTGGGTGCCGAGCCGCTCTCGCAGCGCGGCGTGCAGGAGGTGGGTGGCGGTGTGGTTGCGCATCGTCGCGTGGCGCGCCTCGGCGTCGACCTCGGCCTCGACCGGCACGCCGGGCTCGATCGCGGCGCCGCCCGGCTCGACCTCCAGCGCCTGGTCTTCCCCGAGCCGGTAGACGTCGACGACCCGCGCCTCGTTGCCGTTCCAGCGCAGCACGCCGGAGTCGGCCACCTGTCCCCCGCCCTCGGCGTAGAACGGGCTCTCCTCGAGCTTGACCAGGGCCTTGCCATCGGCCGGCTCGACCGCGGCGAGGCCGGTGGTCGCGCGCAGCGTCTCGTAGCCGACGAAGCGGGTCGGTGGCGCCGCCTCGGCAAAGGCGAGAACGCGCTCGTGGGTGTTCTCGGAGCCATGGGCGGTTGCGCTCGCCATCCGCGCCCGCTGCCGCTGCTCCTCCATCAGCTCCTGAAAGCCCTGGTCGTCGACCGAGAGCCCGCGTTCGGCCAGCAGCTCCTTGGTCAGGTCATAGGGGAAGCCGTAGGTGTCGTGCAGCTTGAAGGCGTCGGCAGCGGCAACCCAGGAGGTCTCGCTCTCCTTGGCTTCGAGGACGAGCTTCTCGAGCAGGACGGTGCCGCGCTCGAGGGTGCGGCCGAAGCTCTCCTCCTCGTCGCGGACCCAGCGGGCGATGTTCTCCCTCTCGGCCACCAGCTCCGGGTAGGCATCGCCCATCAGCCCGATCGTCCGCTCGGCGAACCGGCCCAACCAGGGCGCTTCCAGGCCTAGGGTGTGGCCCTGCTGGATCGCCCGGCGCATTATCCGGCGCAGGATGTAGCCGCGGTCCTCGTTGGAGGGGACGACGCCGTCGGCGATCAGGAAGGCGGCGCCGCGGCTGTGGTCGGCGACGATCCGCATCGCCCGGGTGACCGCGCCGCCCTCGTCGTAGCGGCGACCGGAGAGCTCCTCGGCGAGGTCGACCAGCGGCCGTACGTGGTCGGTCTCGAAGACCGAGGGGACGTTCTGGAGGACGGCCGCCATCCGGTCGAGACCCATGCCGGTGTCGATGTTCTTCATCGGCAGCTCGGAGAGCGAGCCGTCCTCGGCCAGCTCATAGCTCATGAAGACGTGATTCCAGAACTCGAGGAAGCGGTCGGTGTCGTCGCCCGGGCGCTCGCCCTCGGCGCCGAACTCAGGGCCGCGGTCGAGGTAGAGCTCCGAGCAGGGGCCACAGGGACCGGTCGGGCCGGCCTGCCAGAAGTTGTCCTCGCGGCCGAGGCGGACGATCCGCTCCTCCGGCACGCCGGTCGCGCGCCAGATCTCGATCGCCTCCTCGTCGGGGCCGAGGCCGAGCTCCTCGTCGCCGCCGAAGACCGTGACCCAGATCCGCTCCGGGTCCATCCCGAACCCCTGGGTGGAGAGCTCCCAGCCCCAGGGGATCGACTCGGCCTTGAAGTAGTCGCCGAAGCTCCAGTTGCCGAGCATCTCGAAGAAGGTCATGTGGCGGGCGGTGTTGCCGACCTCTTCGATGTCGGTGGTGCGGAAGCATTTCTGCACGTCGGCGAGGCGCGGCGCGGGCGGCTGCTCGCGGCCGAGGAAGTAGGGCTTGAACGGCTGCATCCCAGCCGTGGTGAGGAGAACGGAGGGGTCGTGCACCGAGGGGACGAGCGAAGCGGAGGGAACGATCTCGTGCCCCCGCTCAGCAAAAAACGACAGGTAGGTCTCCCGGATCTCCTTCGCCCTCATGTTAGGAAGCCTAAATATTTGTCCGTTCTGAGGCGGCGAGGGCGAACTGGGGGCTTACGAACCGCCTGGCGGGGCGTTTCAGGGGGACCAAACCGTTCGACATCGTCGAAGGAGGCAACGATGAAGCTGCGCATGAAGCTGGTACTTGGACTCACGGTTCTGTCGCTGGGCGCCGTCCCCGCGACCGCCGGAGCGGTCAGCTACCACCCCGACTACAAACCCGACAATCCGCCGCAGGGGCCGAAGACCGAACCCCCGGGCAAAGCCTATGGCTACCACTGCCGTGGCGTGAGCAAGAAGCACGTCAAAGGCGAGAAAGGGACGCCGTTCAGCCAGTGCGTGAAAGCGCTCGCGCGGGCGGACAAAAATCCCGATCTGACCGGGAAGAAAGCCTGCAAAGGGCTGAGCAAGAAGCACGTCAAAGGGCAGAAGGGGACTCCCTTCAGCACCTGCGTCAAAGGCGTCGCCCAGATGAGGAAGGAAGAGGCCGCAGCGGTAGCGGCCGGCTCGACCGCCTGACCCTGGCGAAACGTCGCTAGGCGGCGATGGTGCCGTGGCCGACGATCCGGTCGCCGGCCATGAGCACCGCCGTCTGGCCTGGGGCGACGCCCGCGAAGGCCTCGCCCAGCTCCACTTCCAGGGAGGGATGGCGCCCTATCCCCGCCGCCGCGACGGTGGCGGGGAGGGCGCGGGAGCGGTAGCGCAGCTTGACCGCGTCGACCGCGGCACCGTCGCGGTGCAGGACCGCGTCGCGGACGACGACGGAGCGCTTCTCCAGCTCGGAGCGGGTGCCGACCGTGACCGTGTTGGTCGTCGCATCGGTGGCCAGCACGTAGAGCGCCTCGGGAGCGGCGACGCCGATCCCGCGGCGCTGGCCGACGGTGAAGTCGTGGTGGCCGCGGTGGCGACCCAGGGTCCGGCCGGCCGAGTCGACGATCGCTCCGTCGCGCTCGTGCAGGCCGCCGTGGCGGCGGAGGAACCCGCGCTTGCCCTGGCCGGCGAGGAAGCAGAGGTCCTGGCTCTCGGCCTTGCGGGCGACGGCGAGGCCGTGGCGGGCGGCGATCTCCCTCACTTCGGGCTTGGTCAGCTCGGTCAGCGGGAAGCCGAGGCGGCCGAGCAGCTCGGGCGGCAGCGCGGCGAGCATGTAGCTCTGGTCCTTGGCCTGATCGGCGGCGCCAGCCAGCAGCGGCCCGTCGCCGTCCTCGACGATCCGGGCGTAATGGCCGGTGAGCAGGCGCTCGGCGCCGACCCGCTCGGCCAGGTCCACCATCGCCGCGAGCCGGACTTCGCCGTTGCAGAGGATGCAGGGGTTGGGCGTGCGGCCATCGGCGTAGCCACCGACGAAGCGGTCGACGACGCGGCGCCGGAAGTCTTCCTCGAGGTCGAGGGTGAAGTGCGGGATGCCGAGCTGATGCGCGAGCGCGCGAGCGCCGAGCACCGCCTCGGGCGAGCAGCAGGCCTTGGTCCCGTCGGTCTCCGGGTCGGCCCAGAGCTTGACGGTGATTCCGACGACCTCGGCATCTTCCTCGCGGGCGAGGAGCGCGGCCACGGCGGAGTCGACGCCGCCGGACATGGCGACGGCTACGCGGCGTTGCGGGTGGGACGATTGGCCGCCCCTGCTTGGTGTGGTGGCCGATCGTCCTGAGTCCGTTTTCAGGTTCAGGGACGAGGAGGCGACTCGTTGGAGGGCGCGGTGTAGGGCGTCGGTGGCGAGCTGGGCGGCGTGGCGCTTGGCGGGGGTCAGGCCGCCGATCGCGGCGTCGACCGTGTCGATGTCGATCAGGGCGGCGTCGAGGACCGCAGCGCCGTCGATGAGCTCGGCTACGGCGGCCGTGGCGGCCTTCGTGGCGCCGCAGCCCTCGCTGTCGACGCTGACCGAGTCGATCCGCCCGTCGGCGACAGTCAGGGAGATCCGCGAGAGGTCCCCACACGCAGCGCCGCCCGCGGCGCCCGTAAACGCGCCCTCGGGCGCAGGACCAAACCGGCTCTCATCGCCCAAATATGCCTCGAAAAGCTCTCGTTCCACGGAACCAAGGGTAAAGCGCCGCGGCCCGCAGCCCGCCTCCACGCACACCTACCTAGCTGAGCGAGGTGTGCGTGGGGGCGGGCTGTCCGAGCGCCAGGCGCAAATCAGCAGCGATCTCGTCCGGTTCGTCGCGCAGTTGAAGCCAGGTGACGTGCATGGTGCGGTAATCCTCGGCGACGAGGATGCGGTCGCGCTGGCGGTCGGTCTCGAAGCGCTTCTTCGTCCCGTGGACGCCACGGCCGTCGAGCTCTACCGCAAAGCGCTCGGGCTGCCAGAGCGCATCGACCTCGATGAAGCGCCCGCGGAGCCAGAGGTCGGCGTTCATCCGCGGGCGCCGCACGCCACTGGCATCGACGAGCGCCAGGAACGCCTCCTCGAATTCGTTGCGGCTAATCCCGATCGGCGCGGCGGAGTCCAGCAGCTCTCGGAGGACCCGCGTCCCGCGCCGCCCGGGGTACCGCTCCAACAGCATCGGCAGAGACACCCGATCGGTCAGCCGCCGCACTTCCGCCTCATGCCAAGCTCGCTCCACCTCCCGCCTACTCGCCACGGCTGCAAGGTCGAAGATCGTCCGGAACGGCGAGGTGACCGGAATCCCGCCCTCGACGAGCCACTCGTCGTCGCACAGCTCGGAGCGATGGCCAACGACCCGGTCCCTCCGAACTCGCCTGTCGGGACGGGTGACATCGATCGATTCGAACGCCGGTGACAGGAGGCGCCAGAGGCGAGCGGCCGAGCGATGACTCAGCACCGCGCCCTTTCCGCAGCTGAGCACGGCTGCCATCCAGCGCCCTCTACGAGAGACCCGACGCACTCCGACCACGTAGACGCCACGATGAAGCTCGTGCAGCCGTTTCTGCTCCAAGCGGCGGACGACAGCTCTCCTCCCCATCCCTAGCTCAAGCAGTTGCTCTCGACTCACGACCCCGTGCTGCCGTCTGGCGAGCCGCTCCATCTCCCGCTCAAGAATCTCAGTGGGCAGTTGAGCACCAATACGGTGCCGAATTGACCTTTCGCTCGGCATGGCACCGATGCTGAGGCGAGCGGGCGCACGCGTGGCGCGCGGTTCGTGCCGTCTTCGGCGCGGGACCGCGACACGTTTGACGAGGGGCTCGCGGTGGTAAGTTGGGCGCAGGCTCGAACCCGTTCGACAGCCGTCTCACCGTTTGACCCAACACAAACGGCGCGGGAGCTGACAAGTCTCCGGGTCTCTTGGGATCAGGAGCAGGCACCCACCTTCACTTGAAGGGATCAAAGCCAGAGGCGGCAACGGCGGGTTGGAGCCTTTTTTCGTGACCTAGTCGTCGAGGTTGGAGAGATGCCACTCGGCTTCGCTCCAGCGATCCGCCGGGACGCGCAGGGAGATGTCGCCGTGGCCGAAGCGGTCGAGCGGCCAGTCGGCGGTGAGAACCGCCTCGATGTCCGCCTCCACCAGGGCCTGGTGCCAGGCGCGGGCGGTGCGCAGGTCGGCGAAGTCGCGGACCACCTCCCAGCTGTCGAAGGCCGGCTCGTCGACGTGGACCGGCGTCTTGCCGGGCCCCGGAACCGGGCGCCATCTGCGGGGCAGCCAGTCCCGCAGGCCCATCTCAGATGCCGGGCCGCCGGTTCGCGTGCGACCGGGGGTTCGCGTGGCCGAGCAGATCAAGGACGCAGGGTGAAGCCTTTGGTGGTGCCAAAGGCGAACCCGAGGACGCGGAGATGCGAAGCGCCACGCGGGCCATCCGGGTGTGCGGGAACCGCCGGCCCGGCATCTAATGCCCCGGGAGTTTCGGTTTGTGGATGCCGATGTTGAGCTCGCGCAGCTGCAGCTCGTCGACCGGGGCCGGGGCGCCGGTCAGCAGGTCGAAGCCCGAGGCCGTCTTCGGGAAGGCGATCACGTCGCGGATCGTCTCCGCGCCGGAGAGGCGCTGGACGATGCGATCGACGCCGTAGGCGATGCCGCCGTGCGGCGGGGCGCCGTAGTGCAGCGCCTCGAGCAGGAAGCCGAAGCGCGCTTCGGCCGTCTCCTTGTCGATCCCGAGCGCGGCGAAGACCGCCTCCTGGGTGGCGGCGTCGTGGATGCGGATCGAGCCGCCGCCCAGCTCCTGCCCGTTCCAGACCACGTCGTAGGCCTGGGCGCGGGCGGCGCCCGGGTCGTCGGGGTCGAACTCACCGGCCGGCGCGGTGAACGGGTGGTGCAGCGCGTCCCAGCGCTTCTCGGCCGCGTTCCACTCCATCAGCGGCCAGTCGACGATCCAGACCAGCCGGTTCTCGTTCTCGTCGATCAGGTCGAAACGCTCGCCAAGGTCGAGCCGCAGCTGCCCGAGGACCGCGTCGGTCACCGGGCGCTCGTCGGCGACCAGCAGCAGCAGATCCCCCTCCTCGGCTCCGAGCCGTGCGTTGAGGTCGGCCAGCTCCCCCTCGCTGAGGAACTTCGCCGTCGGCGAGCGCCAGCCGTCGCCCTCGCGGAAGGCCCAGACCAGCCCTTTCGCCCCCAGCTCCTGGGCGCGGGAGATCAGGCCGTCGAGCTCGGAGCGCGGCATCTCGCGGTGGCCGGCGTTGAGGCCGCGGATCGAGCCGCCGCCGTCCAGCACCGAACGGAAGACCTTGAACTCGGTCTCGCGCAGGGCGTCGCCGAGGTCGACCAGCTCGAGCCCGAAGCGCAGGTCCGGGCGGTCGGTGCCGAAGCGGTCCATCGCCTCGTCGTAGCCCATCCTTTGCATCGGCAGCTCGACCTGCGGGCCGCCGACCGCCTCGAAGACATGCGCCAGTAGCCGCTCGTTGACCTCGATCACGTCCTCGACGTCGACGAAGGACATCTCGACGTCGAGCTGGGTGAACTCGGCCTGACGGTCGGCGCGGGTCGCCTCGTCGCGGAAGCAGCGCGCCACCTGGTAGTAGCGCTCGAAGCCGGAGACCATCAGCAGCTGCTTGAACAGCTGCGGCGACTGCGGCAGCGCGTAGAAGGAGCCGGCCTGCTGGCGGCTGGGGACGAGGAAGTCGCGGGCGCCCTCGGGGGTAGAACGGGTCAGGACGGGGGTCTCGATCTCGAGGAAGCCGTCGCCGCCGAGGAACTCGCGCATCGCGGCGACGACCCGGTGGCGCAGCTGCAGCGCCTTCTGCATCGCCCCGCGGCGCAGGTCGATATAGCGGTAGCGGAGACGGGTGTCCTCGCCGACCTCGCCGCTGAAGCCCTCGACCTGGAAGGGCGGCGTCTCCGAGCCGGCAAGCAGCTCCGCGCCGGTGACCTGCAACTCGACCTCCCCCGTCGCCAGATCGGGGTTGACGGTGTCCTCGGAGCGCCGCACGACCTTGCCCGTCGCGCTCAAGACGTCCTCGGCCCGCAGTTTGTGCGCCAGCTCGAAGGACTGGCCGGAGCTGTCGGGGTGGAAGACCAGCTGGACGATCCCGGTGCGGTCGCGCAGGTCGATGAAGATCAGCCCGCCGTGGTCGCGACGACGGTTGACCCAGCCGGCGACCCGCACCTCGGTGTCGACCCGCTCGGGCAGCACCTGGCCGCACCAGGCGTCCCGGTAGGCGTTGGCGCGTAGCGCCGGCGTCTCGCTCAAGAGTCCCCTCCCGTCATCTCGTCGAGAAGCTTGCCGGGATCGGCCGGCCGCTGCTCGCCGGTCCCCATGTCGCGCAGCTGGGCGCTGCCGTCGGCCTCGAGGATGACGACGCGGCGGGCGCCAAGCCGGTCGGCGTGCTTGAGCTGGCCCTTGAGGCCGCGGCCGGCGAGGTCGACCTCGGCCGAGAGGCCGGCGTGGCGCAGCTCGACCGCCAGCGCCATCGCCCGCTGCCGCTGGCTCTCGTCGGCGATCGCGACGAAGGCATCACGGCCGGCGGCGGGCTCCTCTTCGTCGAGGGCCAGCAGGATCCGCTCGATCCCCGCGGCAAAGCCGACCGCCGGGGTCGGGGCGCCGCCGAGCTGCTCGATCAACCCGTCATAGCGGCCGCCGCCGCCGATCTCCGACTGCGCCCCGAGCGCGTCGCAGACGAAGGAGAAGATCGTCCGCGTGTAGTAGTCGAGGCCGCGGACCAGGGTCGGGTCGACGACGTAGGCGACGCCGGCCGCGTCGAGCTGCGCCTTCACGGTCTCGAAGTGCTCGGCGTCCTCGCCCTCGAGCTGCTCGACGATCGTCGGCGCGCTCGCCATCACCCCCCGCGTCCCATCGTCGTCGGCGTCGAAGGCGCGCAGCGGGTTGATGTCGATCCGCTCGCGCACGTCCTTGGACAGGTCGCCTTCGTGCTCGTGCAGGTGGGCCTTCAGGTCCTCAAGGTAGGCGCGTCGGGCGTCAAGCGAGCCGAGGCTGCCGAGTCGCAGCTCCACCCCGGGCACGCCCAGCTCGCCCAAGAGGTCGGAGAGCAGCATGATCACCTCGGCGTCGGCGAGCGGCGAGTCGGTGCCGATGCACTCCAGCCCCAGCTGGTGGAACTGGCGATAGCGGCCGGCCTGCGGGCGCTCGTGGCGGAAGAACGGACCGAGGTAGGAGAGCTTCACCGGCTGCGCCTGCTTGTGCATTCCGTGCTCGAGGTAGGCGCGGCAGATCGAGGCGGTCCCCTCGGGCCGCAGGGTGAGGCTGCGCTCCCCCTTGTCCTCGAAGGTGAACATCTCCTTGCGGACGATGTCGGTCGACTGGCCCACCCCGCGCTCGAACAGCGCCGTGTCCTCGAAGACCGGCGTTGCGATCGGCTCGTACCCGGCGCGGGCGAAGATCGCGGCCGCGGCACGTTCCAGCCGCGCCCGCGAGCGGGCCTGCTCGGGCAGGATGTCGAAGGTCCCCCGCGGGGCCTGGTACTTGCTCGCCATTTGCGGCGACCTTACCCGGCCAGCGAGCCGAGGAAGGGATTGGTGGCGCGCTCGGCGCCGAGCGTCGTCAGGCCCATGTGACCGGGATGGACGACGGTCTCGTCCGGCAGCGCGTCGAGCAGGTTGGCGATCGAGGCCAGCAGGGCCGGTCCGTCGCCGCCCGGCAGGTCGACCCGGCCGACCGAGCCCTGGAAGAGGACGTCGCCGGAGAAGATCGCCGGCTCGCCGCGGACCGAGTAGGTGACGTGGCCGGGGCTGTGTCCCGGGGTGAAGATGACGTCCAGCTCCATGCCGGCCAGCTCCAGCGTCTCGCCGCCCTTGACCGTCTCGTCGGCCTCGTAGCTCTCGAACGGGCCGAATTCGGCCCAGGGGACGAAGGACATGATGTCGGCGAGGATCGGCACCTCGATCTCCGGGCAGTAGACCGGCGCCCCGGTCGCCTTCGCCACCGGCGCGACGGCGCCGACGTGGTCGAAGTGGCAGTGGGTGAGGAGGATCGCCTCGACCTCCGCCCCCTTCGCCTCGACCGCGGCGAGGATCCTCTTCGCCTCTTCGCCGGGGTCGACGACGAGGAGCCGATCGGAGTCCGGACGCCGCAGCAGGAAGCAGTTCTCGGCGATCGGGCCGACCGTGAGCATCTCGACGTCGAGGGCCATCGGCCTCTCCTCCCTATTCGTTCCGGGCGCGGATCCGGGCTCGCTCCCGCCGCCGCCACATCGTCATGTCGATGAAGTAGCCGGCGGGGACGTAGAAGATCATCATGAAGGCGCCGAAGAGGAGCGCGGCGCCGAGCGATTTGCCCAGGAACAGGGCCAGGACCGCGGTGAAGATCAGGGCCGCGACGGCGCCGCGGCCGACGGCGCCGCGCCAGGTCGGCGGCAGGTCCTGTTTGGCGACCGGTTTGCGTTTCGAGCGGGCGCGGGCTTTGGCTTCCTCGCGGCTGCGGGGACGGCCGGTGCGGGGGCGGGTGTCAACCCGGCCGCCCTGGGTGCCGCGGCGCTTGCGGCGGCGCTTTTTATTCGTCTGGGCCATTTTGGGAATGTAGATGATCAACCTAGATGATCGACCTAGGCGATCCCTATCCGCTCAGCGCCTCCAGCCGCCGCTCGATCGTGTGCCTGGCGGGGTCGAAGCCGCGGATCGGCACGTCCTCCGGGTAGCCGGCGAGCGCCGCCTGCGGGATCAGGCCGACCAGCTCGGCCTCGAGCGGGCGGGCGCCGAGCGGTGCCGCCAGCTCGCGCACCCGGGCGACGACCTCGCCGAGCGTGACGGAGAGCGGGTCGTGGACGTTGGTCGAGACCTGGGCGCGGCCGCTGGAGAGCAGCAGGCCGATCGCCCGCACCCCGGCCGGACCGCCGCCGGCCTCGCGCAGACCAGCGGCGACGGCCCCGGCGACCTCGAGGTCGCCGCTGTCGAGCTCGACGTTGAAGGCGGCGAGCGGCGGGCGGGCGGTGACCAGGGTGGCGCCGCCGGTCCGGTGCGGCAGGTCGGGCCCGAAGTCCGGCCGCAGCCCGCCGGACTCCATCCGCAGCCACAGCTCCGCCAGGCCGCCGCTGCGGAAATGGCTGCGCTCGGCCCGGCCGGGGTCGCGCGCCAGCTCGCCGTAGAGGAAGACCGGCACGCCGAGGCCGCCGATCTGGGTCGCCACAGCCACCGCCTCGGTGCGGGCGGCCGCGCGGTCGGCGGGGTCGAACCAGACCAGCGGGCAGACGTCGAGCGCCCCGATCGCCGGATGGGCGCCGCGGTAGGCGTCCATCTCGATCGTCTCCAGAGCCTCCTCGGCGCCGGCGGCGAGCGCCTCGGTCAGCGCCGCGGGCTCGCCCGCGAGGGTGAAGACGGTGCGGCCGTGGTCGGCGTCGGAGTGGCGGTCGAGCAGGGTGACTCCGCGGCTGAAGGCGGCCTCCAGCCGGGTGAGGCGCTCGCCGTCGCCCGCCTCGGAGACGTTCGGGACCGCGAGCAGGGGCGGCACCGGCGCGGCTCCTCAGACGAGCAGGTCGCCGCCGCCGGCGATCGCCTCACCGTCGAGTTCGATCGTCGGCTCCAGCACCACGCAGTCGAGGTGGACCGGGACCTGGACCGTGCCGCCGATGGCCTTGGAGGCACCGAAGGCGACGTGGCAGCTGCCGAGGATCTTCTCGTCCTCGAGAATGTTGCCGGTGAGCGTCGCCTCCTCGTTGGTGCCGATGCCGAGCTCGGCGACGTTGGTCCCGTCCTCGCCGTGGGCGGTGAGCAGCTCGAGCAGCCTGGCGCCGTCCTCTCCGCTCGCCTCGACCAGGTGGCCATCGCGGACGGTCAGCTCGACCGGGGCGTCGAGAAGGCCGACGCCGGCGATCGAGCCGTCGACGACGAGGGTGCCGTTGGTGGTCCCCTCGATCGGGGCGATGAAGCCCTCGCCGCAGGGCAGGTTGCCGAAGGCTCCGCGGCTGCCGAGTTCGCCGGCGTCGACGATTCCCATCCGGCCCTCGAGCCCGATCCGCAGGTCGCTGCCGTGGGCGCAGGTGATCCGCGCCTCGGCGCTGCGGTTGAGCGCCGTGGTCACGGCCCAGCCGCGGCGGCGGATCTCCTTCAGGTCGGCCGTCATCAGCCGGCTCAGCATCTCCTCGGTCACACCCGGAAGACTGCCGACCCGAACGCCGGCGTCGGTCGCCGCTTTGCGGGCGGCGGTGTGGGAGAGCGACTGGATCGTCGGCGCCAGGACGACGTCGGCCGCGGCCATCGCGGCTGCCACGGCGCGGGGCGGCTCGGCGGCGGCCGAATCGCGCTCGGAGATGACGGCCAGGGTGGCGTCCGCGCCGTCGCCCTGCGCCTCGATCCGCATCAAGGCGCCGATCTCTTCGGTCACCGGATTGGAGACGACCAGCACGTCCTCGCCGGGCGAGATTCCCATGCACTGCCGGACCACGGTCTTCACCGCCCTGTCCAGTTCCGTGGTCACCGGCCCACCCTAGCCATCTCGCGTCCCCGCCGCTGTTGTTTTCCCCTGCTCGTTCCGAGCTTGCCGAGAGATTACTGGAATTCCCTCCACCAAAAGTACGGTGTTGAACTCAACCGTCGTCGCGCCGGTGTCTAATGGCCCAGATCTCAAACCAAATGAGACCGATCAGCACCACACCGAACCCGAAGAACGGTCCGAACCAGCTCTCCGGCCGCACGATCGCCAGCGTCGCCACGGCAAACGCATCCGCCACCAGCAGGAACCCCACCAGCACCGGCCGCATCGCCGACCAGCCCGTCCCACCAGACCCGCCACCCCTCTGCGCCACCGCTACCATCCCCCTCCCCGCCGGAGTAGCTCAGCTGGTTAGAGCAGCGGAATCATAATCCGCGTGTCGGGGGTTCGAGTCCCTCCTCCGGCATCCGGATTCCCTCTGCAGAGCCAGCGTGCGGCTCTACCTCCTGACCGAGGTGGCAGATTGGACGACCGCGCCGCCCTTGGTGCCGATTACCCAGATTGCGGTTGATCTGCCCTGGGGATCGACAGCAATCTGCGGTTCGCCGAGACCCCTCGTCCAACGGGAGAGATCGGTGGGGCGCGACCAGGCACCTCCAGGCGGATGCTTCGCCGCCTGGATGGCGAAGTCGGGGCCGGGGCCGGTGTCGTACCCCTCCCAGATCGCGGTCGCCTTGCCCCAGGGATCCACCACCAGCTGCAGGTGCTGCCCACCCCGTCCGTCACCGGTAGTGATGTCGACCGGCCTCGACCAGCCCCCTCGGGCCGGCCGGGTCGCGCCCTGGACGACGAGATAACTGCCGTTGGAACGTTGCCAGATCGCGGTCGCCTCACCCTGGGGGCTGACCGCGATCTGCGGGTCCTGTACGTGGCGGTGTCCCGCCTTGGAGATGCTGACCGGCGCCGACCAGGTCCCACCGGCCGGGCGGGTCGCAGTTTGGATCCGACGGCTTTGGATCTGGATCCGACGGCCATTGGACGCCCTGCCTGCCCAGACCGCCGTGGCGTTGCCCTGGGAATCCACAGCCACCTGCGGCCAGGCGGCCCTTACTCCAGGGGCAGAGAGGGCGACCGGCGCCGACCAGACCCCTCCGGATGAGCGGGTCGAGCTTTCGATTGCACCGCTGTATTCCTCTTCCCAGACCGCAGTCGCGCCGCCCTGGGGGTCAAGTGCGATCTGCGGAGATCGGGCGGCCTTTCGCGGTGGAGACAGGTTGACGGGTGCCGACCAGCTCCCTCCAGCCGACCGGGTCGCACTTTGGACGACCGAGCGCCAGCCTTCCTCCCGTTCCAAGAGCCAGACCGCAGTCACGTTGCCTTCGGGGCCGGCCGCTACGAGAGCCGAACCGGCGCCGGCTGGGGAGAGAGTGACCGGCGCCGACCAGCTCCCTCCGGCTGAGCGGCTCGCGCTCTGGACGACCAGGGAGCGACCCACGCGGCGCCCCCAGACGGCCGTCTCGTTGCTCAGGGGGTCGACGGCGATCCGCAATCCATACGCATCTTCCAAACCGCCGAAGAAACGGGATGGAGTGGACCAAGGTCCGCCCGCTTGCCGCACCGCGCTCTCGTAGATGAGTTTTCCGCCGCGGTATCGCTGCCACACGGCGGTCGAATTGCCTGCGGCATCAACACTCAACAACGGGGATTCTTCGCCAATGCTCATAGCCCCGGAGACATTCACCGGGTGCGACCAGCCTGGCGCAGCGCTCGCGGGCGATGCGAGCAAGCACGCCGCCAAGCAACCGGCGATGACCAGGCGCAGAAGCCACGAGTGTGGTGGGTGCGTACGCAAGGGACCGTTCTATCACCCGCAACCAGAGCGCAAGCCACCGCAAGCGAAGCCAGAACGAGCACGAAAGTTGCCATTCCCCGGCGCCGACGCCGGACGCTCGTTGAGCAGGTACGGCATGCCGCCTGGAAATTACGGCAATCTCACTGATGCGAGGGGGGTTTCGCGGGCCTAGGTTCGTTGTGCAACGTCCAGCACACGAACAAGGAGGCAAAACATGAAGCTCTACGGAATTCTTCGCCGCAACGGCTGGCGTACCCCGGAGGATTTGCAGGTCGCCGGCGAACGGTCGGCGGAAGTCGGCGACGAACCGGGCTCGGGCGTCCGCTGGATCCGCAGCTACGCGCTCTCGGAGGAGAGCGGCGAGGTCGGCACCTTCTGCGTCTACGAAGGCGAGAGCCCGGAGACGATCCGCGCCCACGCCGAGAAGTCCGGTCTGCCGTGCGACGAGATCGTCCCGATCCTCGACACGGTCGTGGTTCGCCCCGATCCGCAGCCAGCCAGTCATTAGCTCCTAGCCGGCGCCTCCGAGAGCGGGGGCGCCGGCCGGGGCGGGCCTGAATCCCTCCTAGACTGAGCCGAGAGATGAGCGAGCAGCACCCTCTGGTCGGCCGGGCTAGCGAGATCGCCGAGCTGACCGACGCTCTCGAGCAGGCGCGCGATGGGTCCGGCTCGGTCGTCCTCCTCGCCGGCGAGGCGGGCGTCGGCAAGAGCAGCCTCGCCCGGGAAGCCGGGGCCGGCGCTGACTCGCCCTTGTGGGGAGCGGCGACGGAGGGAGCCCCGGCCGCCTACGGCCCGGTGGTCGCGGCGCTGCGCTCGCGGCTGCGCTCCGAGCCCGATGCGCTGGCCGACTGCGGCCCGCTTCTCCCCCATCTCGCCCTGCTCCTGCCCGAGCTCGGCGAGCCGGCCGCCGAGAGCGACCGCGCCACCATCTTCGAGTCGATCCGCTGCGCGCTGGCACACCTCGGGGCCGAGGGACCCGCCGTCGTCGTCCTCGACGACCTGCAGTGGTCCGACGACACCACCCTGGAGCTGCTCGTCGCCCTGGCCGAGCCGCTGCGCCAGATGCCGGTCCTGGTCGTCGGCGCCTACCGCTCCGACGGACTGCCGCGCGAGCACCGGCTGCGCTGGCTGCGCAACGAGCTGCGCCGCGGCGGCAACCTGCGCGAGCTGACCCTGGAGCCGCTCGATCGCGACGGCGTCGGCGAACTGCTGGCGGAGCTGCTGCCGGAAAACCCCTCCCCCTCGCTGGTGCGAACCGTCCACGACCGCACCCTCGGCTCGCCGTTCTTCGTCCGCGAGCTCGTCACGGCGCTGGGCGTGCGGGACTCTCTGCGCCCGGGACCGCGCGGCCTCGAGCTCGCCGAGCGGGGCGAAGTGCCGATTCCCGACTCGATTCGCGAGGCGGTCCTGGTCGCCGCCTCCGACCTCTCGCCGGCCGCGCGCGAGGCCGCCGAGACCGCGGCGGTGATCGGCCAGCGGGTCGACCTCGAGCTGGCAAGCGATTTCGCCCCCGCCGACGGGCTGGCCGAGCTGCTGGAAGCCGGGTTGCTGGAGGAGGGCGACCGCCGGCAGGCGACGTTCCGCCACGCTCTCGCCCAGGAGGCGATCTACGCCGAGGTCCCCTGGATGCGCCGCCGGGAGCTGCACAAATCTCTCGCGGAGGCGCTGGCGAGCCGCGGCGGGTCGAGCCTGGAGATCGCCGCCCAATGGCTGGGGGCCGGCGAGGAGGCCCGCGCCCGCGAGGCGCTGGTCGCGGCCGGGCGCGAGTCCGAGTCCCTCCACGCCCACCGCGACGCGGTCCGGGCGGCGCGGCAGGCGCTGGAGCTTTGGCCCGGGGACGAGGCGGAGGAGCTGCGGGCCGAGACGCTCGCCCGCTACGGCCGCTGCGCCGAGCTGACCGGTGATCTCGGCGAAGCCGCCAAAGCCTGGCGCGAGCTGGCCGCGGTCCACGAGCGGGCAGGCGACCGGCTCGGCCGGGCCGAAGCGCAGCGACGCCTCGCCGCGGTGCAGGAGCTGAACGGCGAGCGGGACCAGGCCCAGGCCGCCCGCCGGCTCGCCGCCGAGGGATTCAGCGCCGCCGGGCAGCCGGCCGACGCGGCGCTGGAGCGGCTGGCGCTCGCCGACCACCACCGGCGGCGGGCCGAGTACGGGGAGGCGATCGAGCTGGCGCAGGTCGCCGCCGAGGAAGCGGAGGCGGCGGGGCGGGTCGACGTCGGCGCCCGCGTGCTCGGCCTGCGGGGCGTGGTCGAGGCCAAGGGGGGCGACTACGCGCGGGGTCTGGAGTCGGTCCGCAACGGGCTCGCCCTGGCGCTCGAGCACGACCTCACCCCGATCGCCGCCGAGCTCTACCAGCGGCTCAGCCTCGTCCTCTACGACGGCGCCGATTACCGCCAGGCCGAGGAGGCGCTCGACACCGCCCTCGGCCTCTGCCGCACCGACGGCGACGCCGGCACCGAGGTCGCCTGCGTCACCTGCCTCGTCTACGTCCTCCGCGAGCGCGGCGAATGGGCGCGCGCCGCCGAGCTCGGCCGCGAGCTGATCGAGTCAGGGACGGCGGTCTGGGTGGCGGAGGGGCTGGTCGGCGCGATCCAGGCCTTCGAAGGGAAGCTGACCTCCGCCCGGCGGCTGCTGACCTCGTCGCGCGCCGTATCCGCGGAGGTCGGCCACTACAACATGTTCATCGACTCGACCACGAGCCTGGCGATCGTCGCCGCCGCCGAGGGGCTCGACGACGAAGCCGCCAGCCGCTGCCGCGAGCTGCTCGCCCGCTGGGAGGAGAGCGAGGACCACCATTACGCCGTCTGGGGGGTGCGATGGGCGGCCAGCTGGCTTGCCCGCAACGACCGCCGCAAGGACGCCCAGCTCTGCGCCGCGGCCCTGGGCCAGATGGCCGCCGAGGGAGGCCACGACGACGCGGTCGCCGCCCTCGCCCAGGCGGTCGGTGAGCTGGCCCTGCTCGAAGGCGACGCCGCCGGGGCCGCCGACAGCTTCTCGCGCGCGGTGGAGCTGCACCGCAACCTGGCGATCCCGCACGAGCGGGCACAGGTGGAACTGCGGGCCGGCGTCGCCCTCGCCGCCGCCGGCGAGCGCGAGGAGGGCCTGGAGCGGCTCTGCGACGCCTACCGCTGCGCGACCAAGCTGGGAGCGCGGCCGCTCGCCGCCGAAGCGGCCAAGGAAGTCGCGGCGCTGGGCGAGTCGGTCGCGCAGCGGCTCGGCAGCCGCGCCGCGGCGGCCGCGGAGGACGGCGTCAAGCTGACTCGCCGCGAGCTAGAGGTCCTGCGCCACGTCGCCGTCGGCCGCACCAACCGCGAGATCGCCCAGGAGCTGTTCATCAGCCAGCGCACCGTCGACATGCACGTCCGCAACCTGCTCGGCAAGCTCGACTGCCGCTCCCGAGTAGAGGCCAGCCACAGGGCCGGCGAGCTGGGGCTGCTGAATTGAGCTAAGTGCGGTCCAGGCGGTGGGAAGCCAGCGCTCGCCCACCGGATGCGCGAGGCAGACGATCGGCGAAGACTCCCAGCAGAACCCCACTGGCTACAGCGATCGAAGCCAGAACCACCACAGCTGCCCCGGCCCCGGCGTCAAACCAGTTGAGAGCAAGGACTCCGAGGACCATCGCCACCGCGGGAACTCCGAACAGACCGAACTTGACAGCCATTTCGCCAGTGTAGATCACGTCAGGAAGTCAATCGCAAGGGCCAAAAGGCCGAGGACGAGACCGAAGAAGAAGCCGACAGCGGTTGCACGCTCCACGGTGTCCCTGCCTTGCCTCGCAAGAACCGCGGCATAGCGGGTAGCTCCCCCGCACAAGCCGGTGATCGCGGCCAGAACCGCAGCCGCGTCAGGAAGAGTCTTGGTGAGGATGCCTGCAAACAGAAAGAACACACCTGAAGAAGGTACAGGGTTTTGCAGACAGAACATTTCTGTCATGCTTCTTCCCGCCTTCGCCGTGCTTACCTGCGCAGCCACCGGCTGCGGATCGAACTCCGACACCTTCGCCACGGCGCCGCCGGGGAACCTCGGTACTTCGGCGATCACCCGGGGCAGGAGGAATCGGATGCGGCGATTGGGCGGGGCGACTGTCAGGTGCTGCGGCGATCCGTAGCGGGGCAGGGCGGCGAGCGCGTGGAGATTGCCGAATCCGAGCCCTCTCCCCCGGCCTCTCGCTGCGTCGTCGCCGACGGCGGCGGGCTGCGGGTCTCGATCTACCTCGACGCCGCCTACGCCGCCCGCCAGCGCTATTACAACCGGATGACCGAGCAGGTCCAGTTCAACGCCCCGGACCCGGCGCGGATCCCCCATGCGGTCCGCGGCATCGGCGACCCGGTCGCGCACGCCCACACCGCCAGCTGGGTCCCCTCCTTCAGCACCCTCTACGCGGTGCGCGGCAACCGCTGGATCACCGTCGCCTACTCCTCGCCAGGGTTCTCGCGGGCCGAGCGAAAAGCGCGGGCAACCGCGCTCGCCAAAAAGGCCTTTAGGCTGACGGCTCGCTAGGCGGCGGGACCTCGACCATCAGCGTCACCGGGCCGTCGTTGATCAGCGCTACGCCCATGCAGGCGCCGAAGACGCCCTTCTTGGCTCCCAGCCGCTCGCAGAAGCGGTCGTAGAGGGGCTCGGCCACCTCCGGACGGGCGGCAGAGACGTAGCTGGGCCGGTTGCCCTTGCGAGCGTCGCCGTAGAGGGTGAACTGGCTGACGCAGAGCACCTCGCGGTCGCCGAGCGGCTCGTTCATCCGCCCCTCGGCGTCGTCGAAGATCCTCAGCTTGCGGACCTTCTCCGCCAGCCGGTCCGCCTCCCCGGTGCCGTCGCCGACCCCCACGCCGAGCAGGATCAGCATCCCGGGCCCGATCTGCGCCACCCGCTCCCCCTCGACGTCGACCGCCGCCTGGCTGACGCGCTGGACCAGGGCCTTCACCGAGCGCCTGCCTACTAGCTAGGAGGCGTCGGGCGCTTCCAGCGCCTCGACCAGGGAGCCGGCGTCGTAGGCGCCGAAGAAGCGCTTGCCGTTGACGAAAAAGGTCGGCGTGCCGGTGGCGCCGCTCGCCTCGGCCGAGGCGACGTCGCGGGCGATGCGGTCGCGGTGGACGCCGGAGTCGACCTCCGCCTCCATCCGCTCGGCGTCGAGGCCGTGCTCACAGGCCAGCTCCAGGATCGTCTCCCGCGAGAGGCGCGGCTGGTTGGCGTAGAGCGCGTCGTGGAACTCCCAGAACTTGCCCTGGGCGGCGGCTGCCTCGCTCGCCTCGGCGGCCAGCGGCGCCAGCGGGTGGCGCTCGGGGATCGGCAGGTGGCGGAAGCCGAAGACGAGTCGGTCGCCGAGCCGCTCGCGGACGCGGCGGAGGATCGACTGCGCCCCGAGGCAGTAGGGGCACTGGAAGTCGCCGAACATCACCAGCTCCAGCGGCGCCCCGCGTTCGCCGCGAACGTGATCGAGGTCCTCCAGCGGGGGTGAGAGCAGATCGTCCACGGAACACGATGTTATGTGCAGATGCAGGACATCGAGTCGATCCTCGTCCTCCTCCTCGCCGCCGCCCTGCTGGTCCGGCTCGCCGACTACGGCAAGATCCCGGCGCCGATCGTCCTCGTCCTCGGCGGCCTGGCGATCGCCTTCGTCCCCGGCCTGCCGGACGTAGAACTCGAGCCGGACACGATCTTCCTCCTCTTCCTGCCGCCCCTGGTCTACGCCGCGGCCTGGCGCTCCTCGCCGCTGGAGCTGCGGGCGGTGATGCGGCCGCTTGCGCTGCTCTCGATCGTCCTCGTCTTCTTCACCGCGGCGGTCGTCACCTTCGTCGCCCACGCCCTCGTCCCCGAGCTGAGCTGGGCCGAGGCGGCGGTGCTCGGCGCGATCCTCGCCCCCACCGACGCGGTCGCGCCGATCTCGATCTTCCGCCGCCTCCACGCCCCCGACCGGGTGCGGCTGCTGGTCGAAGGCGAGTCGATGATCAACGACGGCACCGCCCTGGTCCTCTACAAGATCGCGGTCGGCGTCGCCGTCGGCGGCGCCTTCAGCCACGGCGACGCGGGTCTGGAGTTCGTCGGCGTCGCCGCCGGCGGGATCGTCGCCGGCCTGGCGATCGCCTACGTCTCCGACCTCGTCCTCCGCCGCCAGCACGAATCGGACCTGGCGATCATGCTCTCGGTGCTGACCGCCTACGGCGCCTACATCGGCGCCGAGGAACTGCACGTCTCCGGCATCCTCGCCGCCGTCGCCGCCGGCCTCTACGCCGGCTACCGCTCGCCCCACTCCCTCGACGCCGACGTCCGCCTCAACGCCGTCGCCTTCTGGAGCGTCCTCGTCTTCGGTCTGGAGATCACCCTCTTCGTCCTCCTCGGCCTGCAGCTGCCAGATATCGTCGACACGCTCGACCAGAGCTCGGACGGGGTAACCGAGCTACTGCCGGCGGTGGCGGCGATCGCGGCCGCATCGACCGCCGCCCGCCTCGCTTTCGTCTTCGCGATGCGCGGCGACGCCGGCGAAACTCTCGGCGAACGCTTCGCCGTCGGCTGGAGCGGGATGCGCGGCGCAGTCTCCCTGGCCGCGGCGCTGGCGGTTCCGCTCAGCGTCGATGGCCGGCCGCAGATCATCTTCCTCACCTTCGCCCTGATCCTCGTCACCCTGGTCGGGCAAGGTCTCTCGTTGCCGTTTGTGATCCGCGCCCTGCGCCTCGAACAGCCGCGCCGCTGGTCGGACGAAGAGGCGGTGGCGCGGATGGAGGCGGCGCAGTCGGCCCTCGACCGGATCGACGAGATGGAGCGGGACGGGCGCGCCAGCGAGACCCAGCTTCAGCGCCTGCGCGACCTCTACCGCGCCCGCTTCCGCATGTGCCAGGCGGTCCTCGGCGGCGAGGACCCCGAGGCCGCGGCCCGCGAGCAGCGGATCGCCGATTACGGCGAGCTGCGCCGGGAGCTGATCGGGATCGAGCGAGGCGAGCTGCTCACCCTGCGCAGCTCGGGCCGGCTGCGGGACCAGACCTTGAGGCAGATCGAGCGAGACCTCGACCTCGAAGAGGCCCGCATCCGGACGTAGCTAAGCGAAGAACTCGCGAGCCCTTTCGGCAACGAGATCCGGCATCTCGTCCGCGATGAAGTGGCCGCAGTCGTCGACCAGCTCCAGCTGCATGTCGTCGGCGCGCTTCTCGTAACCGTCGAGGAGCGTGTACTTCAGGGCCTGGTCGCCTTTGCCGAAGAGGAGCTTGGTCGGGACCTCGAGGCGTGACTTGGCGTAGCGGCCGCGGCCGATCTCGGGGGCCTCCTTGAGGTTGAAGACGCGGTAGGTCTGGACCGCGGCTCTGGCCCGGTCCGGCTCGGTGAATTTGTCGCTGAAGGCGTGCAGGGTCGCGTCGTCCCAGACCTCGCGCCGCACCGAGGCGCCGGCCAGGACCTTGGGGATGAACTTGCCGCTGGTGTGCAGCCGGTAGCCGATCCCCGGGCTGAGAATCAGCCACTGGTACCAGAAGCGCCAGAGGTGAGGCGCCATCGCCCGCATGCTCGTCCAGGGCGGCAGGATGTTGAGCGCGAGGTAACGGTCGAAACGCTGCGGCGCCTTCAGCGCCAGCAGGAAACCGATCCAGGCTCCCCAGTCGTGGCCGACCAGCTTCACCCGCTCGATCCCGAGCTGGTCGAGGACGGCGAGCACGTCGTCGGCCATCTCCTCCTTCTCGTAGCCGCTGGCAGGCGCGTCGGACCAGCCGTAGCCGCGCAGGTCGAGCGCGATCACCCGGTAGCGGTCGGCCAGCGCCGGCATCAGGTGGCGCCACTCGTACCAGTGCTGCGGCCAGCCGTGCAGGCAGAGGACGACGTCCTCGCCGCTCCCCGCTTCGGCGTAGTGGAACTGGATGCCGCGGGCGCCGACCCAGTGGTGGGAGACGCCGTCTATCTCGGGTGGCTGGCTCACCAGCCAAACAGGCTATTGGTTCAGTGCAGCGCGGTCGCCGCCGAGTGGCGGAAGTCGTTGAGGACCCGCTCCATCTCGCCGACCTCGCACAGAACCCCTTCGGGCCAGTCCTTCTCCGGATGCTCGTGCAGGGTCTTCAGCCCGTTGCCGCTGATGATCGCGACGACGGTCTCGTCCGGGCCGATCTTGCCTTCCTGCGCCAGCCGCGCGGTCGAGGCGATCGTCGTTCCGCCCGCCGGCTCGGTGAGGATTCCCTCGGTCGTGCCCAGCAGGTCGATCGCGTTCCAGATCTCCTCGTCGGACGCCGTCGCCGCCGAGCCACTGCGCGAGCGAACCGCGTCGACGACCAGGGCGCCGTCGCCGGGGGCGCCGATCGCCAGCGAGTGGGCCGCCGTCTCCGGCTTCTGGTGCTCGATCTCGCCCCCGCCGACGATCGCGGTCGCGATCGGCGAGCAGCCGCTGGCCTGGGCGATGTTGATCTTCGAGCCCGCGGTCTCGGCCAGGCCGACCGTCTCCATCTCGACCAGCCCCTTGTGGACCCGCGAGGAGAGCGTGCCGCCGGCCGCCGGGATGACGAAGTGGTCCGGCGCCCGCCAGCCCAGCTCCTCGACCACCTCGAAGGCCATCGTCTTCGCCCCCTCGGCGTAGAACGGCCGCAGGGTGATGTTGGCGAACTCCATCCCGGTCTCCAGCGCCAGCTCGCGGCAGGCGCGGTTGGCCTGGTCGTAGTTGGCGTCGAGCTGGATCACCCGGGCGCCCATCGCCCGGCAGGCCTTGGCCTTGCCCTTCTCCATGTTGCCCGGGTAGAAGATGTAGGGACGGGCGCCGGCCTGAGCCGCCAGCGAGGCGACCGCGGTGCCGACGTTGCCGGTCGAGACGCAGCCGACCTCGTCCTTGCCCAGCTCCAGCAGGCGGGCGATCGCCATCCCCACCACCCGGTCCTTATAGGAGAGCGAGGGGCGGTTGGTCGAGTCGTCCTTCAAATAGAGGTTGCTGAGCCCGAGCTCGGCGCCGAGCCGCTCGGCGTGGATCAGCGGCGTTTTGCCGGCGAACTGGGCGACCCGCTCTTTTGCCTTCAGGTTGAGGATCGGCAGCAGCTCCTCGAAGCGCCAGATGTTCCAGGGCCGCTCAGCCACCGGGCGCTCGGCGATCCGCTTCGTGGCCAGCCCGTAGTCGTAGTCGACGTCGAGCCCTTCGCCGCAGGCCGGGCACTTGAAGGCTTTGTCGAGCAGGGGCGTGCGGTAGCCGCAGTCGCGGCAGACGAGTTCGGTGGCACAGGAGCGGGTCCGGAGCCCATAGGGCTCGGTGAGATGCGGGTCTACCGCGTCACTCATGACTCCTCCTTTGGCGCCGATCCCTCGGCTCGGTCCTGTTGATCGCACGGGTATAACACATGAACTGGCACTGCTCAACGCTTTCTGCGCATAAGTCTGGGGCGGGATCGCCGGTAGTCCCTCCCAGCAAGGTAGCGAAAGACGGGGCGGGCGGACATCATCTGTAGTCTCTTGTCTGTAGAGGTTCTGTCAGCAACTCAGGAGGATCGCGTGATGACCCCGCAGGAGCGCTTCGCCGTCAACCTACGCAAGGCCCGAGTCGCGGCCGGCGTCTCCCAGGAAGAACTGGGCTACATGTGCGATCTGCACCGCACCGAGGTGTCGCTGCTCGAGCGCGCCGGACGCGAGCCGCGGATGGCCACGATCGTCAAGCTCTCCGGCGCGCTCAATACGAGCGTCGCCGACCTCTGCGAGGGCGTCTCCTGGCTGCCGAAAGCCAAGCGCTTCGACGTCAAGCGGCCGCCCAAGACTCCGGGCAAGTAAACGCCGCGCGGTCGTGGCGCGCGGCGTTTTGAGCGAAAAGATGAAGGGAGGCGGGGCGACGCCGGCCGAGCCGACGTGACCAGGATCCGTCATGACGATTTAGATCCTGGCTCAGGATTGGTCCTCCTTTGCCACCCCAAGGCGGTTTCCCATATCCGAGAGCCCCGCCTCCTTCACCGGTTGATCGCCCGGCAGGACCCATTCATAACAGAATCGTCTCCATCAATCAAGGGTATTTGCTTAATACCACAAGTACTGCCTCGATTTGCCCTTTATGAGGTAGGCGAGGGCGACGGCGAGACCGGGATCTCCGCCGTCTCGGGCCAGCGCCCGAGCGCCTCGGCGCCGTCCTCGACCCCCGCCGCGAGCAGCAGTTCCTCGGCCAGGTGCGGGGCGAACGGCACCAGCGTCCGCGCCAGCAGGACGAGGGCGGCGAGCTGCGCCTCGGCGTCGGCGCGGTCTAGCTGCCCGCGCCGCTTCAGCACCCGCTTCTCGAAGTCCTGAATCCGCTCGAAGAGGCGGGTGATGTTGCGGATCGCCTTGTGCATCTGCAACTGCTCGACGTCCTCGGTGATCTTCTCGAGGCCGTTCTCGCACCATTTGCGCAGGCGGTCGCGCATGTGCTCGGTGTCGGCGGCGGCCTCGGGGTCGTGCTCGAGCCCCTCCAGCCCGGCGAGGCGATCGTGCGTGTAGTTCCAGAGGCCGCGCAGGAAGCGACTGGCGAAGCGAACCGCGCCGTCGCTCCAGTTCAGCGTCTTCGCCGGCCCGGCGGCGTAGAGCACCGCGAACCGGACCGTGTCGGCGCCGTGCTGGGCGACCAGCTCGTCGGGGTTGACGACGTTGCCGAGGTGCTTGCTCATCTTGCGGCCGTCGGCGATCACCATCTCGTGGAAGAGGCAGCCGGCGAACGGCTCCCCCTCCCCCATGAACTCGAACGGGCCGATGTCGCGCAGCGCCTTGGTGACGACGCGCTGGTCGAAGACGAAGCCGCCGCTGTCGTTGCCGGCGACGAGGCGCTCGGACGGCAGCCACTCGCGCAGCTCGGGGTGGGTGAACATCTGCTCGTCGCGGTCCTCGGGCGGCACCGCGGCCGGGACCCAGAGCCAGAGCGCGTCGAAGTGGCAGTCCAGCGTGTCGGTCTCTCGCTTGGCGGCGCCGCCGCACTTGGGGCAGTCGACGTCGACGAAGTCGGCCCGCTCGGCCAGCGGGTTCCCTTCGCCGGTCGGCTGCAGGTCGCGCGGCAGGACCACCGGCAGATCGGCCTCGGGGACCGGCACCGGGCCGCACTGCTCGCAGAGGACGATCGGGATCGGGCAGCCCCAGGCGCGCTGGCGCGAGATCGAAAAGTCGTTGGCGCGGTAGCGGATCGCCTCTCCCGCGCCCTCCACCGGCGCCGGCGCGGGCCGCTCGTCCTCGCCCTCCGGCGCGGCCGGGCCCTCGACCCGGTCGAGGCGCTCGGCGAGGTCGCGGTCGGCCTCGTCGACGGCGGGGATGCCGAGCGCCGCGGTCGGCCCGAAGCGGGCGTCGACCAGCGGCGAGACGACGACCGGCAGCTGCTCCCCGTTGGGGCCGGCGACCGCGTTGCCGGTGTCGACAAGCGGCACCGAGCGCGCGTCCCGGGCGCTGCGCTCCCAGCCCCCCGAGCGCATCTGCTCCAGCTGCTCGCGCGCGGCCGGGTCGGTCGCCCAGGCGTCGACCTCGGGATGGCGGGGCGAGAGCAGGACGAAGCTGGCCAGGCCGGCGTACTTGCGGTGCGGGGTGAAGACGGTGAGCGAGCGGCCCTCGGCACCCTCGAGGTCGAGCTCGACCCCGTCGCTGCGGCCGAGGATGTAGCGCTGGGTGGCCAGCGAGAGCTCGTCCCACCTGCCGCTCTGGGCAAGTTTGTCGGTGTTGCGGTCGTTCTCCTCCAGGTAAGGGGTGATGCGCAGGAACCAGGTCGGCCGCCGGATCAGCCGCACCTCGTTGTGGCAGCGCCAGCAGCGGCCGTCCTCGACCTGGATCGAGGCGAGGGTGGTCTGGCAGGTGTCGCACCAGTCGACAGTGGTGTCGGCCCGGTAGATCAGGTCACGCTCCAGCAGGGTGAGGAAGAGCCACTGGGACCAGCGGTACTGGCGCTCGTCGGAGCTGTAGAAGACCCGGTCGTAGTCGAAGGAGAAGCCGAGCCGCTTCATCTGACCGAGCATCCGCTCGCCGCACTCGGCGACCCACTCGGCGGGCGGCACCTGACGCTCGATCGCCGCCAGCTCGGCCGGCAGCCCAAAGGCGTCAAAGCCGAAGCCGAAGAGGACCGAGTCGCCGCGGCCGCGGCGGAAACGGGCGTAGGAGTCGCCGATCGAGTAGTCGCGGACGTGGCCCATGTGCAGGTTGCCGGAGGTGAACGGGCTCGAGGGCTTGACGTAGACCCGCTCGCCGCCGTCGCGCAGCTGCGGCGCCGCGAAGTCTCCGCGTCCCTCCCATGCCTCCTGCCGTGCGGCCTCGATCGCCGGCGCGTCGTATCGCGGTTTCTCGCTCATCTGGATCAAGGCTAACCGAGCCGTGAAGGCCCCCCGGCCCCTACTGATCGAAAGTAAAAAGCTTGTTCCCTACGAAGTTGAACGGCATCGCCACCGCAACCGCGATCGCCTGGGCGGGGAGTTCGCCGAGGCCGCCGGAGACCAGCAGTTCGAGAACGATGAGGTTGACCACCAGCGAGGCGATGCTGACGGCGAAGAAGCGCGCCGCCTGGAAGTGGGCCGGCCGTTCGCCCGGCTCGAAGGTCCAGTGGCGATTCAAGAAGAAGTTGTTGCTGACCGCGACGACGAAGGCTCCGACCGCGGCGGCGATGTGGTGGACGTCCAAAACGCTCGCCAGGAGGGCGAAGACGGCGAGGTTGATCAGGTAGCCGGAGCCGCCGACGAGGCAGAATTTCAGCAGCTGCATCCATTTTTCCGGCTGCCTGGCGGCAGCGCCGATCCGGTTGGCGATTTCGGTTGCAGGGGTCATCGCGAACGGATCAGGTTAACGAGAGCAGGGGCGGGCACCCCGTTCCGCGTAGTCTTCCGGCCTCGATGGGCACGAGAACCGCAACGGTGGCAGCCGTGGCGCTTGCCGCCGCCGGGGTGGCGCTGGCGCTCGTATTCGGCGGCAAGAAGACGGCGGAGAGCGCCAAGGCCGAGGAGGGCGCTCCGGGAGCGCCGACGGTGGAAATCGTCTCTCCCCGCAACGGCGCCCGCCAGACCAGCCACGCTGCCGTGGTCAAGGTCGAAGTCGAGAACTTCCAGCTGGCGCCGCGCCGGTTCGGCGGCGAACCGCAGCTCGGCGAGGGCCACCTGCGCTTCAGTCTCAAGCGGGTCCCCGACTGCGTCGACCCGAAGAAACTCGAAGACGCGATCAACAGCCCGGTCGGCAAGGGACGCCTGGTCGGCAAATCCTTCGACTACGCCGGCTACGCGGGCCCGAACGGAGCCCTTGCCGAGCAGATCGGCGCCGCCGGCAGCTACTCCCCCGCCACCCGGCCGGAGATCTATTACCACGGCCTCCCGCCTGGCTTCTACCGCCTGATTGTCAACCTCGCCCAGAACAGCGGCATGCCGACCCAGTTCCACGACGTCACCAACTTCCAGATCCTCCCTCGCCACAACAAGGGCCCGAAACCCTGCGGACCGGGCAAAGTTCCGAGCGCCAACGCCGCGGCGCGCCTCGAATAACACCGGTTTAGCGTCAATACTTCACTTTGTATAGTGGTTAGGTGCGCACTTATCGCCGCCTGATGGGTTTCCTGCGCCCCTACCGGGCGCAGCTTTGGGGTTCGCTGGCCTTTGCCTGGGCGGCGATGGGGATGACGGTGCTGATCCCGTGGCTGATCGGGCAGGCGGTCAACGCGGTCGAAGACGGGAACAAGCCGGACCTGCTGCCGCTGGCGCTGGCGATCGTCGGCGCCGGGATCCTGCGGCTGGGGCTGACGGTGGTGCGGCGGCTGGTTGCCGGCAAGGTCTCGCTGGCGGTCGAATTCGACCTGCGCCAGCAGTTCTACGCCCACCTGCAGCGACTCGACCTCGGCTTCTTCGACTCGCAGCAGACGGGGCAGCTGATGTCGCGGGCGACCGTCGACCTGCAGTCGATCCGCTTCTTCCTCGGCTACGGGCTGATCTTCATCACCCAGAACCTGCTGACGATCACCCTGGCGGCGGCGGTGATGATCGCGATCAATCCGCTGCTGGCGCTGGTGGCGCTGATCCCGGCCCCGTTTGTGATCGTCGCCGCGACGAGATACAGCCAGATCTCCCGCCCGGCCCAGCAGGAGGTGCAGCAGCGGATCGGCGAACTGACCGCCGAGGCGGAGGAGAACGTCTCCGGGATCCGCATCGTCAAGGCCTTCGCCCGCGAGGAACACCAGCTCCACCGCTTCCAGCGCGCCGTCGCCCGCGTCTTCGACCAGAGCATCTACACGACCCGCGTCCAGGCCTTCTTCTCGCCACTGATCGGCCTGCTACCGCAGATCGGAATCGCGCTGGTGCTGCTGTTCGGCGGCCGCGAGGTGATCAACGGCAGCCTCAGCCCCGGCGCCTTCGTCGCCTTCTACTTCTACGTCGCGATGCTCGCCGGCCCGATGCGCTCCCTCGGCATGGCGTTGGGGATGGCCCAGCGGGCCGTCGCCAGCGGCAACCGCATGTTCGAGATCCTCGACCGCGAACCGGCGATCCAGAGCCCGCCTGGCGCCCCCGCCCTGCCGCCCGGCGACGGCTCGATCGAGCTGCGAGGCGTAACCCTCCGCTACGGCGACGCCCCGCCGGCGCTGAGCGAAGTCAACCTCGACGTCGAAGCGGGCAAGACGGTCGCGCTGGTCGGCCCCTCCGGCGCCGGCAAGACCAGCCTGGTCGGCCTCGTCGCCCGCCTCT
>Ga0247755_1000029_pt1 | contig 33289 bp, 32 predicted proteins | sample UWRJL096311B4_FD_180948 | JGI IMG/M metagenome (GOLD analysis project Ga0247755, IMG submission 180948) | Plant litter microbial communities from Arlington Agricultural Research Station in Wisconsin, United States - UWRJ-L096-311B-4 | ecosystem: Environmental > Terrestrial > Plant litter >... | reverse complement strand
CCGCTCATCGTGGAACGGGCAGAGGCCGACGTAGCGGGCGCCCTGCCGGCGCAGGTCGGTGTGGGCCGAGATCACCTCGACGATGTCCGCCGCCTGCTTGACCCGGTCGACGCTCTCGGGCGAGATCAGCGCCATCAGAAACGCGACTCCATCGGGATCGTCAGTTCGGTGAACTTGGCGATGCAGAAGCGGTCGGTCATCCCGGCTATGTAGTCGGTGACCCGCTGCAGGTCGCTCGCGGCGGGATCGCGGCCGGGGACCTCGGCGGGGTTGGCGGCGTAGTGATCGAAGAGCCCGTGCATGGTCCGCTCGACGCGATCGTGCTCGCGGCGCGCCTCCAGCCCTAGGTAGACGCGGTCGAACATGAACTTGCGCAGGCGCAGCATCGCCTGGCCGACCTCGCGGCCCTGCCGGATCTCCTCCTCGCCGGCGGAGTGGTCGACGATGTCGCGGACGAGCGTGTCGATCCGCTGCGAGCCGGTCGGCCCGAGCAGCTCGATCTCCTCCGCCGGCAGGTCCTCCGGCCTGAGGATCCCGGCGCGCAGGGCGTCGTCGATGTCGTGATTGATGTAGGCGACGCGATCGACCAGGCGGACGATCTGTCCCTCGAGCGTCGCCGGCTTGCGCGAGCCGGTGTGGTTGAGGATCCCGTCGCGGACCTGGTCGGTGAGGTTGAGGCCCTGGCCGTCGCGCTCCAGCACCTCGACCACCCGCAACGAGTGCTCGTTGTGGCGGAAGCCGTCGGCCCCGTGGTCCCGCAGCGCCGCGTCGAGCGCTTCCTCGCCGGCGTGGCCGAAGGGCGGGTGGCCGAGGTCGTGACCGAGCCCGATCGCCTCGGTCAGGTCCTCGTTGAGGCCGAGGGCGCGCGCGACCGTGCGGGCGATCCCGCAGGCCTCCAACGTGTGGGTGAGGCGGGTTCGGTAGTGGTCCCCCTCGGGGGCGACGAAGACCTGCGTCTTGTGCTTCAGCCGGCGAAAGGACTTGGAGTGGACTATCCGGTCCCGGTCGCGCTGAAAAGGAGTCCGCAAGGGACTGTCCGGCTCCTCGACTTCTCGTCTGGCCGGATAAGACCTGGTTGCTCGAGGAGAAAGGAATTCGTCCTCGAAAGCGGAGATCCGGTCCTCGAACGTGGCGGTGGCGGGCACAGCCCGAGTCTAAGCGGCGGCGCGTAGCTGCACGTGGGCGTGGTGCTCGAGCGTTTCGTTGACGGCCCGCTCGACCTGGCGCAGAGCGCGGAGGTCGGTTTCCGGCGCCTCGCTGAGCGGCTTCGCCAGACCTTCGACCATGAACGCGTGCGCTTCCTCGCTCAGCGGGAAGGAGCCCGCTTCGCAGCCGGCGCAGACGACCCCGCCGGCGGCGCCGGAGAAACCGACCAGGTGCTCGGCCTCGCCGCAACGGGCGCAGGAGGCGAGCTCGGGGGCGAAGCCGGCGACCAGCGCCAGCTTCAGCCGGAATGAGAGCGCCGTCTCCAGCTCCGCGGCGCGCGGCTGCTCGGCGTCGTCGAGCAGAGACAGGTAGCGGCAGAGGAGGTTGTAGGCGGGCGGATTGGGCTCGGCGGCGTCGAGCAGCCGCAGAACCGCGTCGCAGCCGCGGGCGCCGGCGGTGAGGGCGGCGCCGGAGGAGCGCAGTCGCGGGTAGCCGTCCACCGTGGCGGCACTGGTCACCGTCATCAGATCGCCGCGGCCTTCGTGAAGCATCAGGTCGAGGCGGAAGAACGGCTCGAGGCGGCCGCCGAAGCGGGATTTGGGCTTGCGCGCGCCCTTGGCGATCGCGCCGATCCGCCCCTCCGTCTTCGAGTAGAGGTGGAGGATGCGGTCCGCCTCCCCGTAGCGGATGCTGCGCAGGACGATCGCCTCGGTCTTGACCGTGGTTCCGGCCACGAAACCAAAGATGACCGACGGAGCGGACGCTACTTTCGCGCCCGGCGCCGTTTCGGGCGTTTGCGCAGCCGCGCCTGGCAGCCCGGGCAGAAGTAGGTCGAGCGCCCGCCGACGACGATGCGGACGATGGTCCCGCCGCAGCGGTGGCAGTCCTCGCCCTCGCGGGTGTGGACGAGGAACTCGTCCTGCATCGAGCCCTTCTCGCCGCGCGCATCGCGGTAGTCGTCGATCGAGGAGCCGCCGGCATCGATCCCGGCCTCCAGCGCGGCGACCACTGCGTCGCGCAGAGCCTCCAGATGCTCGGGCTTCATCGAGCCGGCGGGCGAGAGCGGGTGCAGCTCGGCCCGGAAGAGCGCCTCGTCGGCATAGATGTTGCCGACCCCGGCGACCTTGGACTGATCGAGCAGGAAGGACTTCAGCGGCGCGGTCCGCCCGCTTGCCATCTCACCCAGGGCGGCGGCGGTGAACTCCGGCGAGAACGGCTCGACGCCGAGCTTGGCGAAGCGATCGCCGAGCTTGGCGTCGGCGATCAGGAAGGCCTCGCCGAAGCGGCGCGGATCGGTGAACCAGAGCTCGCGACCGTCGCCGAGGACGAATCGCGCCCGCAGATGCCGTTCCTCGGTCGAGCGCTCGCCCTCGTACAGGCGCCGCCCCTCGGAAGGGTCGATCACCTCGTCACCCTCGCGCAGGACCAGGTTGCCGGTCATCCGCAGGTGCATGACCAGCGTCCGGGCGCCGTCCAGTCCCATGAGGATGTACTTGCCGCGCCGGCCGAGGCGCTCGATCGTCGCGCCGCCGACCGCCTTCCCCAGCTTCGCGGGCGGCACCGGCCGCGACCAGCGCGGGTCGAGCACCTGCAGCTCCTCGATCCGATGGCCTTCGACCTCCGGCTCGAGTTGCCTGACGACGGTCTCGACCTCGGGCAGCTCGGGCATGGCCCGAGTTCTACCTACTCGCTGGCGCGGGGGTGCGCCTGGAAGTAGACCTCCTTGAGGCGGTCGCCGCTCAGGTGCGTGTACATCTGGGTGGTCGAGATGTCGGCGTGGCCGAGCATCTCCTGCACGGCACGCAGGTCGCAGCCGCCGGCGAGCAGGTGGGTGGCGAAGCTGTGGCGCAGCGTGTGCGGGCTCATCTTGCCGGCGAGGCCGGCGTCCCGGGCGTGGCGCTGGACGATCTTGTAGAGGCCCTGGCGGGTCAGCGGCCCGCCGCGGAAGTTGACGAAGAGCTTCGGCTCGTGACGGTCGCCGATCAGCTTCGGCCGGCCGCCGCGCAGGTAGCCGTTGATCGCCGCGATCGCCTGGCGGCCGAGCGGCACCAAGCGTTCCTTCGAGCCCTTGCCGCGGGCGCGGAGGAACCCCTCGCGCAACTCGACGTCGCCGAGCTCCAGCCCGATCGTCTCCGAGGCGCGCAGCCCGCAGGCATACATCACCTCCAGCAGGGCGCGGTCGCGCAGCGCGGTCGGCTCGCTCCCCTTCGGCGAGGCGAGCAGCTTCTGCACCTCTGCGTAGTTGAGGACGTGAGGCAGTTTCTTCGCCCGCCGCGGGGCGCTGAGGTGGGCGGTCGGGTCGTCGCCGATCAGCTCGTCGCGGCGCAGGTGCTTGTAGAAGGAGCGCAGGCAGGCGGCCTTGCGGTGGATCGTCGCCGCCGAACAGGCCGGCCGGCCCTCCCCCGTCGCCAGCTCGGCGAGGAAGTCGGCGACGTCGGCGCCGCTCGCCTCCAGCGCGTCGCGGTTGTGGGCGCCGAGGTATTCCCCGTACTGCAGCAGGTCGGTCCGGTAGGCGTTCAGCGTGTTGCGCGAGAGGCCGCGCTCCAGCTCCAGGTAGGAGAGGAAATCGAGGAGGAGGCTCTCGAAGCGGGCGTCGGCGCCGGGCTTGGCGGCAGGGGTCGGGGTTTGCGGCTTGATGGCGATGGCCATGGCCGCTGAGTTCTCCCTGCGTGTTTACAAACCTCTGCTCGCAAGAAAGGTCCCGGCTGCGAGCGGGGATTCGAAAAACAGCGGATCGTCGGCGAGGGACCGGCCCATGGTTTTCGTCGGCAGGCCGGATGCGGCGTAGCCGCCGAGGTCGGCTGGTGCGTGGTGGACGTGGTGTTCGGAATGCTTCAGGTCTTCCGCTATTCCGTTCTGTCCCTCGGGGAGCACGACGTCGATTGAGGCTAGGAGGAGGCCGAGGACCGTGCGGGTGTGGTGGCTCAGGCCTCGATGGCGGTCGCGGGGGTCGGCGGAGCTCAGGCGGGGGGAGATCGTGGTCGGTAAGCCGAGGCTCAGGGCGGCGTGGGCGCTGTCGAGGGCGGCCATGCCGCCGTGGCCGTAAGCGGTGTCCGAGCCGATGATTCCGGGCCCGGGGCCGACGAGGATCGCGTCCCAGCCGAGCTCGCTCGCCGCATCGAGAGCGCCGACCGCGCTCAGCGCCTCGCGTTCGCCGCCGTAGGCGGGCGCCGCGGTGACGTGGCCGACGAGCATGCCGCGGTCGCGCAGCTCGGCTACGTCGCGCGAGAGCGAGCCCGGCAGCGCCCCTCCTCCCGTCTGCACGTAGCCGACGCGCAGCCCCTGAGCCGTTTGCGCCGCCGCCCAAGCCGCTGGCGCGAGGTGTCCGTGCAGCGGCAGGATCAGGCAGGCGGCAGAAGGACGAGGGTTCGCTTCCCTCCTCTCCACCGGCTCGACCGGGTGCTGGAGCGAGGTGTAGTTGAGCTTCATCACGTGGGCGTCGCCCTCCCCCCCGTCACCCTGCAAGCCTCGGGTCAAGTTGACGTGGACGACGTCGAAGCCGCCGGATCCCAGATCGAGGTCGAGCGCGGCGACGTTGACCACGACCTCGTCGCCCTCGCGCACCTCGCCCAGCAGCACCTCGTCGGCCCAGGCCCGCCGCCGCTCGCCCGCGACCTCGACCAGCAACGGATCTGCGGAGACGACGGTGCCGCGGCGCAGCTTCAGCCGGCCGGCCATTACCCGGCCGCCGTCGCGGCCGCTTTCAGGATTCCCTCGCAGACCTCGAGCATCTTGTCGAGAGCCCGCGCCGGCACCATCTCGTCGGAGGTGTGGACGGCGTCGGTGCCGTTGGACAGGAGGACGCTGTCGAAGCCGTCGCGGCGGAAGGCGTTGGCGTCGCTGCCGCCGCCGATCGCGACCCGCCGGGGCTCGAGGCCGGCGGCGCGCAGACCCTCCTCGGCGAGGTTGAGGGCGGCCGAGTCCCTCGGCACCTGGTAGCCGCGGAACAGCTCTTCGATCCGCACGTCGACGTCGCAGCCATGCTCGCTCGCCCCCCAGGCGCAGGCGTCGGCGATCTTCCCCGCCACCTCGGCCGCCCGCTCGGTGTCGAGGCCGCGGGCCTCGGCGTGGATCGCGCAGTGCCCCGGGACGACGTTGCCGGAGGTGCCACCTGCGATCAGGCCGACGTTCGCAGTCGTCCCCTCGTCGAGGCGGCCCAGCTCCATGCGGTGAATCGCCGCCGCGGCGGCGGCGATCGCGCTGCTGCCCTCCTCCGGCTTGATCCCGGCGTGCGCCTCGACGCCGATGAAGTCGGCGAGGATCCTCTGCTGGGTCGGAGTCGAGACGATCGCCTCGCCCACCGGCCCCGCGTGATCGAGGACGAAGCCCGCGCTCGACCGCAGCTGCGAGACGTCGAACGCCTTCGCCCCCCGCAGGCCCTGCTCCTCGGCCACGGTCAGCACCAGCTCGATTCCCACCGGCCCCGGTCGTTCCACGTGGCGCGCGATCAGCTCCATGAACACCGCCACCGCTGCCTTGTTGTCGGCGCCGAGGATCGTCTCGCCGCGACTGCGGAAAACCCCTTCGCCCTCGACCACCTCGACCTGCCCCCGGTGAGGGACGGTGTCGACGTGGGCGCAGAACATCAGCCAGCCCTCGCCGGTTCCGGGCGCGCGGGCGAGCAGGTTGCCGGCGCCCGCTTCGGCTGCCGCGGCGGCGCCGTCCTCGTGCACTTCCAGTCCCATCGCCCGCAGCTCGGCGGCAAGGGTGTCGGCGATCTCCCGCTCCTCCCCGGTCGGGCTGCGGACCTCGCAGTAGCGGACGAAGCGCTCGTGCAGCCTGGAACCCACAGGCGAAACTTACTCAGCCGGGAAAGAGGCTTGAAGGCTCAGGCGGTCCTATCGAGATCCCCGTGTGCGACTGGCGAGCGCCGGACCAAGCGGGGCAAGGACGCAGGGAGGCCGAATAGCAGCGCTATCTGGCCGACTGAGGACGCCGTACCGCGCAGTGTCCGCCGCCGCCAGGCGTGCGCGGGGATCTCGATAGGACCGCCTAGGTGCGGCGGACGCCGACGTCACCCTCGACGGGCTCCTCCACCGGCTCCGACTCGCCACCCTCGGCGGGGCGTGCGCCGGCCTGCTGGACGGCGGCGCCGACGAACTCGCGGAACAGCGGCTCCGGCCGGTTCGGGCGCGAGTTGAACTCGGGGTGGTATTGCGAAGCGACGAAGAACGGGTGATCCGGAAGCTCGACCATCTCGACCAGCCGCTCGTCCGGCGAGGTGCCGCCGCAGACCAGGCCCTCGTCTTCGAGCCGGCGCCGCAGCTGGTTGTTGACCTCGTAACGGTGGCGGTGGCGCTTGTAGATGACCGCCTCGCCGAAGATCTCGCGGGCTTTCGTCCCCTCGTGCAGTTTCACCGGGTCGGCGCCGAGCCTCATCGTGCCGCCCATGTCGGAGACTTCCTTCTGCTCGGGCAGCAGGTCGACGACTGGGAACGGGGTCTCGGGGTCGAACTCGGCCGAGTTGGCGCCGTCCATGCCGGCGACGTGGCGGGCGAACTCGACGACCGCGATCTGCATCCCGAGGCAGATCCCCAGGTAGGGGATCGACTTCTCGCGGGCGATCCGGGCCGCTTCGACCTTGCCCTCGATGCCGCGCTCGCCGAAGCCGCCGGGGATCAGGATTCCGTCGCAGCCCTCGAGCTTCTCCGGCTCGAAGTTCTCGGAGTCGACCAGCTCGACCTCGACGTCGACGCCGTGGTGGAAGCCGCCGTGCTCGAGCGCCTCGATCACCGACTTGTAGGCGTCGGCGAGCTGCACGTACTTGCCGACAATCGCTATCCGCACCTTGTCGGTGGCATTGTCGGCGCGGCGCACCATCGCCTCCCACTCGCCCATGTCCGGCGAGGGTGCCTCCATCCCGAAGTGGTCGAGGACGAGATCGTCGACGCCCTCGGCGCGGAAGACGAGCGGCACCTTGTAGATGTTGTCGACGTCGTGAGCGGAGATCACCGCGTCGACGGGAAGGCTGGCGAAGAGGGCGATCTTGCTGCGAATCTCGCGGTCGAGGCGCCCTTCGGAGCGGCAGACCAACGCGTGCGGCTGGATCCCGATCCGGCGCAGCTCGTTGACCGAGTGCTGGGTCGGCTTCGTCTTCAGTTCGCCGGCGTGGCCGACGTAGGGCACCAGCGTCAGGTGGATGAACATCGCCCGCTTCGGGCCGATGTCCGTGTAGAGCTGGCGGATCGACTCGAGGAACGGCAGCGACTCGATGTCGCCGACGGTGCCGCCGATCTCGGTGATCACGAAGTCGACCGACTGGGACTCGGCGACGATAAGGATTTTCTGCTTGATCTCGTTGGTGATGTGCGGGATCACCTGCACGGTCGCGCCGAGATAGTCGCCACGCCGCTCGCGCCGGATCACCGAGTTGTAAACGGCGCCGGCGGTGACGTTCGAGGCCCGCGAGGTGTTCTCGTCGGTGAAGCGCTCGTAGTGACCGAGGTCGAGATCGGTCTCGGCTCCGTCCTCGGTGACGAAGACCTCACCGTGCTGGAACGGGCTCATCGTGCCGGGGTCGACGTTGATGTAGGGGTCGAACTTCTGCAGCTGGACCCGGTAGCCGCGGGAGACGAGAAGGCGCCCGATCGCCGCTGCGGTGATCCCCTTACCGAGTGCCGAAACGACGCCGCCGGTGACGAAGATGAACCGCGTGTCGCCTTTGTTCCCTGGACTCATGCTCTGCCGAGCGAGTCTAGCCAGCGCAAAGGCGGAACCGACTCGATCGCTTTCGAAATAGACCGCAACTCGCCGTAAACCGTCAGCGCCACGACGACCGCCAGGGCGACGAGGCGGCCGTCGGCGCCCAATACGGTCAGCAGCCAGACCCCGGCGATCGCCCCGATCAGGTTGGACCCGGTGTCGCCCAGCATCGCTCTCTCCCCCAGCGTCAGCCAGGCGCCGACCAGCACCGGGCCGACGAAGATCCCCAGCAGCTCCAGCGGCGCGAAGGTCCAGGCGCCGAGGCAGAGCCCGGCACCGAGCAGCACCAGCGCCTTCTCCGCCCGACCCGGGCGCAGGTCGACCAGGTTGCCCAGGTTGGTGGCGAGGATCAGCAGCGCCACGTCGGCGACGTAGCGCCAGTCTTCGAGCCCGCGGCCGGAGACGACGTAGGCGGCGAGCGCCAGCGCCCCGATCGCCTTGATCGCCCCGGTCGAGAGCGACCCTTCCCGCAGCGCCGCCCAGTGCCCGCGCCAGCCGCGCGGCGTCGCCGCCCGCTCTCCCTGCCCCAGCGCGTCGTCGAGGAAGCCGAGAAAGGCGATCCCGAGCAGATAGGGGAGCCAGCGCCGCAGTTCCGGCTCCAGCAGGTCGAGGTCGGCCCGGTCGTCGAGGAAGGCCAGCGGGGCGAGCGCGACCAGGGCCGCCGTCGCCAGCACCGCTCCCAGCGGGAAGGCCAGCAGCGCGCCGCGGTAGTTCTCCCGCACCAGGCCGGCGTCGCGCAGGCCGCGCGCCCCCGCAGGCACCAGGAAAAGCGAGATCGCCAGCGCCAGCGGCAGGCCGACCCAGTACACCTATTCGGCCTCGGTCAGAAGGTCCGGCAGCAACTGGTCGGCGCTCCCCTTGACGCCGAAGCTGCCGTCGGCGCCGAGCAGGGCGAAGACCATCGCCAGCTGCCCGGCGGTCAAGTCGATGTCGTCGACGCTGGCCATGCTGTTCGACTGGAAGAAGGAGACGTTCGAGGTGTCGTCGGTCGCGGTCTCGACCCCGACCGCTGGCACGCGGGTGGCGGTGATGCCGCTGGCGAGGGCCTCCTCGAACTCGTCGGTCTTGGCGTCCTGCGCCTGGCCCATCTCCTCCGGCTGATCGCGGACGACGATCACGCCGTCGAGGCCGCCGAAGCCACCGCTGGCGCGGGAGAAGAGATGACCCCGGACGACGTCCGGGAGCTCGCCGCCGAGCATCAGCTGCCGCCCCAGGCCCGTGCCGAGTTCGGTCAGCGCCTCGGAGTTGGTGCGCAGGTCCGCGAACCGGGTTTTCGCCAGGTCTTCGGCCAGACCGTTGACGTCGACCGGCTCGCGCACCACCCCCACCCCGACCAGGCGGCCGCCGGTCGGCGCCAGCGCCTCCTCGACTTCGCCGGTGATGTCGCTGGGCAGCCCGCCGAGGGCGAGGATCGCGTAACGCCTGCCCTCCAGCCGATCTCGGGTCAGCACCGGGTAGACGCGCTGGGCGAACTCGTTGGACTTGTTGAGGTCGCCGTTCAGGTCGTTGACCTGGGCGCGGGCGTCCTGAAGGTTGCCGACCAGACTGCGCTCGAGATCGCGACGGGTGTTGGTCAAGGCGTCGCCGCCGAACTCGGCGCCGATCAGGATCCCGATCGCCAGGGCGATGAAGACGGCGATCAGCGAGGTGGCGTGGTAGCGCGCGGAGTACCCCATCGACGGTGGAAGGCTAGTGCCAACACGCGGCCGCCGATGCGGCCGCGGGGGGAACTAGTCGATGCCGAGCCAGATCCGGATCTTCAGCCAGACCAGTTCGAAGACGTCGTTGAGCGCCGGCGAGGTGATCACCAGGATCGTCAACAGGATCAGGAAGGCGACCGCGAAGAAGGCCAGCGGCGCCAACGTCGAGCTCGGGTTGTAGAGCCGGCTCACCCCCTTGGCGTCGACCAGGCGCTCGCCGATCTTCAGCCTGGTGAGGAAGGTCGAGGACATGCCGCCGCGCTTGCGATCGAGGAACTCGATCAGGTTGAAGTGGGCGCCGACGCTGACGATCAGCGCCGCTCCCTTCTCGTGCGCCATCAGCATCGCCACGTCCTCGCTGGTACCGGCCGCGGGGACGACCTGGTGTTCGAGGCCGGCCTCCCGCAGCCGCTCCCGGCCGGGAGCGCGCCCGTCGGGGTAGGCGTGGACGATCAGCTCGGCGCCGCAGCCGAGCGCCGCGTCGCTGGCCGAGTCCATGTCGCCGAGGATCACGTCCGGCTTCAGCCCGGCTTCGAGCACCCCGTCGGCACCGCCGTCGACGGCGACGATCAGGGGGCGCACGTCGCGGATGTAGGCGCGCAGCGCTTTCAGGTCGCGGCGATGCCGGTCGCCGCGGACGACGATCAGCGCGTGGCGATCGCGGAAGGAGGCGCGGGTCGGCGGGAAGGCGACGTTGCCGGTCAGCAGATCCGTCTCTTCGCGCACGTGGGCGACGGTGTTCTCGGCGAATTCCGCCAGCGCCTCGTCGATCCGCTCCCGGTGCTCCTGCATTTCCCTTTCCAGCTCGGCGACGCGCAGCACCCGTCCCCGCGCGACCTCCTTCTCGCCGACGAAGACCGCCGCGCCGTCGATCCGGACCCGGTCGCCATCTTTGAGGCGCTCGAAGAGGCCCGCCCCGGGGGCGTCGACCAGCCTGATCCCAGCTCCGGCAAGCATCAGCGGGCCGGCGTTGGGATAGCGGCCTTGCGAGGAGGGCGAGGCGTTGAGGACCGCCACGACCTCGGCTTCGATCAGCTCCTCGGCGGCAATGCGGTCGATGTCGACGTGGTCGATGACCGCGACGTCGCCGGGACGCAGGCGCTTGACCAGGTGCTTGGTGCGCTCGCCCAGGCGCGCGGTCCCTTCGATCGGCGCGTCCGGCCGCGGGCCGTTCCGGCGCCCGAGAAGGGCGGGGAAACGGCGACGACTAGCGGTGGCCACGCGCTCAGGTTAGGCGAAGGGTGTCGGCCACCGCAAGCTCAGGCCGCGAGCAGCTCGCGGGCGTGCTGGGTGGCCGCCTCGTCAGAGCTGTCCGCCCCGAGCATGCGGCGGATCTCCTCCACCACCCCCTCGCCCTCGAGGCGCTCGACGCTGGCCAGCGCCTGCTTCCCGGCGACGTCCTTTTCGAGCCGGAAGTGGACGTCGGCGAGCGAGGCGACCTGCGGCAGGTGGGTGATGCAGAGCACCTGGCGGTCGCGGCCCAGCGCCTGCAGCCGCTCGCCGACCACCCGCGCCGTCTTGCCGCCGATCCCGGCGTCGATCTCGTCGAAGACCATCGTCCCCGCGCTCGCCGCCTGGCCCAGCCCGCTCAGCGCCAGCATCACCCGCGAGAGCTCGCCGCCGGAGGCCGCGTCGCGCAGCGGCGCCGGCTCGATTCCGGGGTTGGGAGCGACCCGCAGCTCGACCGTCTCGCGCCCGGAGGCTCCGTAGCCGTCCGGATGCGGCTCCAGCACCACCTCGAGCGAGGCGCCGGCCATCGAGAGCCGCTCCAGCTCGGCCGCGACCCGCTCCTGCAACGGTCCAGCCGCCGCCCCGCGTCCCGCGCTCAGCTTCTCGCCAAAGTGCTCGCGCCGGGCTTCGACCTCGGCGAGGGCGGCCTCCGCTTCGGCGCTGCGCTCCCCGGCCCCCTCGAGCCTGGCGATCTCCTCGCGACAATGATCGGCGTGAGCCAGGACCGACTCGACGCTGCCGCCATGCTTGCGCTCTAGGCGGTCGATCGCCTCCAGCCGCTCCTCGATCGCCTGCAGCGACGCCGGGTCGGCGGCGACTCCCTCGGCGTAGTCGCGCAGCTCCGAGGCGGCGTCGCCGGCCTCGACCGCGAGAGCCGCGACCCGCTCGGCCAGCGCGTCGAGCGCCGGATCATGTCCGGCGGCGCCCTGCAGGGCGCCTTCGGCCTGCGCCAGCGCCGCAGCGGCGCCGCCGCCGTCGGCATCGGCGCCGGCGAGGCCCGCGTGAGCGATGGATGCGGCTTCCCGCAGCCCCTCGGCGTGGCGCAAACGCTCCCGCTCCGCGGCGATCTCGGCCCGCTCCTCGGGCACCGGCGCCACCGCCTCGATCTCGGATAGCTCGTAGCAATAGAGGTCCAGGTCGCGCTCCCGCGACCCTTCCCGCTCGCGCAGCTGGGCCAGCTCCACCGCCAGGCGGCCGCACTCGCGGTGGACGTCGCGATAGGAGCTCCGCAGCTTCAGGTGCTCTTCGCCGGCGAACCCGTCGAGGATCTCCAACTGGGCCGAGGAGATCGTCAGCCGCCGGTGCTCGTGCTGGCCGAAGAAGGCGACCAGGCGTCCGCCCAGCAGCTTCAAGTCGGCGGCGGCGGCGGCGCGCCCGGCGACGAAGGCACTGGTGCGGCCTCCAGCCGATACTCGCCGGCCGAGGACCACCTCTTCGGCGCCCTCCGGCAGGCGTTCGGCAAGCTCTGTCATCTCCGGCTCGTCGAGCAGCCCCGCCGGCAGGTCGAAGACCCCCTCGACCCAGGCCTCCCGGGCACCGGGACGGACGATCTGGGCCTTCGCCTTGCCGCCCATCAGCAGGTCGAGCGAGTGGGCGAGAACGGTCTTGCCAGCGCCGGTCTCGCCGGTGATCGCGTTCAGTCCCTGCCCGAGCCGCAATTCGGCTCGCTCGATGAGGAGGAGGTTCTCGATCCGCAACTCGCGCAGCATGGGGTCTGTGTAGCAACGGGGGCGGATCGACTTGCGCTGTTTTCCCGCTGGTTGCGAACTAGCCGAAGGCGGCAGCAGCAATAACAACGGCGGCGAGAGTGATGTTCGTTGAGAACATGGCAATGAACCAGGTGGTCATGTTCCGCTGTAGAGCATCGAACTTATCGTCCACTCGTTCGAACTTTTTGTCGACTCGATCGAAGCCTTTCCGCATCTCCACCCGGAGTTCGCGCAGGTCGGCATCGACGCGGTCAAAGACCTTGTCGAGATGCTCGTCAGTCCACTTTTCTCTCGCCATCACGGCCATGATTCAACCCTACGAGGCGTGTTGTCTCGTATGGCACGCAGAAAGGAAATTCTTCGCAGAATCTTCCGCGCGAAACCGCGTCAGCCGCCGGCCGGCTCGCTCGGTCCGTCCGTCGGCTGGACGAAGTCCTCGGAGCGGACCAACCAGAACCCGAGGGCGGCGCCGGCGAAGGAGACGATCGCTGCGATCAGGATGATGTCGTTGAAGCCGCTGACGAAGGCGACGTCGGCGGCGCGTACGGCTTTCTCGTGCACCGCCGGCGGCAGAGGCAGTTCCGCCACCGCCCGCGAACCGCCGGAGGCGACCGCTTCGCCGAGCCCGTCGGGCGCGCGCGGCAGCAGATGGTGCAGCTCCGAGTCGACCCGGCCCTGGAAGACGGCGCCGAGCCCGGCGACGCCGGTCGCGATCCCGACCTGGCGGAAGGTCGTATTGATCCCCGAGCCCATCCCCGATTTCTCGACCGGGACGACGGCGATCGCCGCCTGCCCGATCCCGGGGTTGGTCGTGCCGATGCCGATCCCGGCGAGGAGGAAGCCCAGCAGCAGGGTCGTCCAGGTCGAGTCGGGCGAGACCCCGTGCATCAGCAGCAGGCCGGTGCCGACGATCGTCAGGCCGGCCCCGAGCAGGATCCGGATCGGAACCCGGTGCGAGAGGGCGCCCGAGATCGGGGCGACGACGAAGCCGAGGACGGTCAGCGGCAGGAAGCGCAACCCCGCCTCCAGCGGCGAGAAGTCGAGCACTCCCTGCATGTAGATGGTCAGGTAGAGGAAGAGGGCGAACATCCCCGCCGAGAGGCAGAAGGCGACGGCGGAGACGCCGTTGAAGGCGCGCTTGCGGAACAGGGTCAGATCCAGCATCGGGTGGTCGGTGCGACGCTCGATCGCGATGAAAAGCGCCATCAGGACGGCGGCGCCGATCAGGCAGGCGAGGATCAGCGGGCTCCCCCACCCCTCCGGGTTGCCGCGGATCAGGCCGAAGATGAGGAGGAAGAGCGACGAGGAGAAGGTGACCAGGCCCGGCACGTCGACCGGCTCGGGGTCCTGGGCGGAGACGTTGACGATCTGGCGCTCGGTCAGGACCATCGCCGCGATCCCGATCGGGACGTTGACGAAGAAGATCCACTCCCAGCCGAGGTTCTCGGTGAGGACCCCTCCGACCAGCGGCCCGACCGCGACGGCGCCGCCGACGGTCGCACCCCAGACGCCGAAGGCCGTGGCCCGGTCTTTACCGTGGAACTCCTGGCCGATCAGTGCCAGCGAGGTGGCGAACATGCCGGCGCCGCCGATCCCCTGCAGTCCCCGGGCCAGGTTGAGCAGGGTCGGGTCCTCGGCGATCCCGCAGAGGAACGAGGCGAAGGTGAAGATCCCGAACCCGATCGTGAACACCCGCCGCCGGCCCAGCCGGTCGCCCAGCGATCCCGCGGTCAGCAGGAAGGCGGCCAGCATCAGCGAGTAGGCGTCGACCACCCACTGCAGGCTGGAGAGGCTGGCGTTCAGTTCCCGCTGGATGTCCGGCAGGGCGACGTTGACGACGGTGACGTCGAGCAGCAGCATGAACGTCGCGATCGAGACCAGGACGAGGGTCCACCACTTGCGCTCCATGGCGGGAGACCCTAAAGAACCGCTCTCGCCGGCTGGCGAGGCCGGCTCTAGACGGCGAGGTGGCCGAACTTCTCGCGGATGCGCTGGTAGAAGCTCGTCCCCGGCAGCTGGGCGAGCGTGCTAACCGAATCGACGAAGCGGACCTCCAGCGAGGCTCCCGCATCGAGGTCGGCGACCTTGACGCCATCGACGGCAACTTCGACCGGCTCGCGCTGGGGCGCGTTGCCGACGTGGAGGACGTCGCCCGGCGCCACCACCAGCGCCCGCGCGGTCAGCGAGTGCGGCGATATGTAGCTGACCACGTATCCCTTCACGCCCCAAGCGAGAATCGGCCCCTGGTTGGCGAGGTTGTAGCCGGTGGAGCCGACGGGGGTCGCGGCGACCAGGCCGTCGCAGCGGACGTGCCCCACCTCCTCGCCGGCGATCCGGTAGCTGAGCTCGGCGACCCGGTCGTGGGGACGCCGGGTGAGGGTGATGTCGTTCATCCCGACCCTCTCCTGGCCGTCGACCTTCACCTCGAGGCCCGGCAGCGGCACTGTCTCGATTTCGCCCTTCAGGGCACGGCGGATTCCCTCCGCGGCCTGGTCCCGCTCGACTGCGGCGAGGAAGCCGACGGTGCCGAAGTTGACGCCGAAGACCGGGACCTCGGTATGGGCGTAGCGGCGCAGCGCGTGGAGGATGGAGCCGTCGCCGCCGAGCACCAAACAGATCTCCGGCAGCGTGTGTTCGGCGGTGACGTCGACGCCCTCGCCGGCGGGCCCGTGCTTCGCCAGCTCCTCCTCGGTCGCCGCCAGTCGCCAGCCCAGCTCATGGGCGACCTCGGCCGCGACCGAGACCGCTTCCGAGGCGCTCGGCGGGTGCGAGTGGGTGATCAGCGCCGCGGTCTTCACGCGTCTCCCTCGGCGGCGGCGACGGCGGCCTCCAGGTCCTCGACCTCGGATCCATCGCCGCCACACCAGACGAAGGTCTCGCGGTTCCCCTTCGGCCCCGGCAAGCCGGAGGAGGCGAAGCCGCGGACCGGCAGCCCTAGATCCCGGGCCGCGTCGGCAACCTTGACGATCGCCTCGCGGCGGTCGGCGGCATCGCGAACCACACCGCGCCCGACCCGCGCGCGACCGAGCTCGAACTGCGGCTTGACCATCGCCAGGATCTCGCCGCCGGGCTCGAGACAGCGAGCCACCGCCGGTAGGACCTTAGTCAGCGAGATGAAGGAGACGTCGACCGTCGCCAGCGAGGGGGCGAACGGCAGGTCGGCCGTCAGGAGCTCCCGCGCGTTGAGCCGCTCGATCGCGTAGACCCGAGGGTCCTCCCGCATGCGGACGTCGAGCTGGCCGTAGGCGACGTCGACCGCGGCGACCCTGGTGGCGCCGCGCTGCAGCAGGCAGTCGGTGAAGCCGCCGGTCGAGGCGCCGACGTCGAGACAGTCAAGGCACTGGACATCGATGTCCAGTGCCTCGAGCGCGTTCTCGAGCTTGGTGCCGCCGCGCGAGACGTAGCGGGGGCCCTCGTCGACGATCAGGCTCGCGTCGGGCTCGACCAGCTGGCTCGGCCGCAGCGCCACCGGCCCGTCCTGGCCGATGCGGACTTCGCCCGCCCGCACAGCCCCCGCCGCCGCGGAGCGCGACGGGAAGAGACCGCGCTCTGCCAAAACCGCGTCTATCCGGGACTTCTTCACCCGGAGAAAGCTACAACGACGCTCTCGGGCTGGCCTTTTATTCGGGCTTCAGAACGAAGTGCGACATTGATCAAGACCGCTGGCGGGACCGGTTACCGAATTTGATCTAAACGGCTGCATCAAATCGGGTAGCGATCCCGGAGAGACCGTGATTTGCAGCGTCTCTGTGACCCCACTCACACACAAGTCGCACATACGTTCGTACGCTGTTCAAGGATTCGCAGAGGAAACCGATTTAGGAGATCAACCAAAGACTTCAAGGCTGAACCCCGCGTCGACAAAGCCTCGCTGCTTCCCACAGTGACGCACTCGACATCAACCGGGCTCACCTACCTCCCACGGATCCACACATATATAGAGATACATATCTCTCCTCCCTGTAGTAACCCCAGAAGCGCCCCGCCTCCCCCGGCGGGGCGTTTTCTGTTGAGGGGGCCTACATATAAGAGATGGCGCCTTGACGCAGAGAGAGCCCGCAGCGCCCTCAAACCCCGCTGTGCACCAGTGAGACGTGCGCCATAGGGAGGGGTTAGGCCGGAACCTCGCCCGGCTCCCTCTCCACCGGTCCAAGCGAGACAACGTTGTCATCGAAGACAGCATTGATCTCGATGTGCCCTCCCAGGGCATCGACGTAGTCGGCGAGGGTGCTCAGGTAGAGGTTGTCGCTGCGCTCGATACGCGAGACATTCGCTTGGGTCATTTCCAAGACCTCGGCCAGTTGACTTTGGGTCTTGCCCATCTGCTCGCGGAGTTCAGCCAGGCGAACGGCCGCGATGATCGCCCGCTTGCGGGCGTCGATCTCCTCTGCGGCTCCAGGCCGCTTACGAACCTCGTCGCTTAGGTCGCTGAACGGTTTGCTCTGCCTTGCCATGTCCTTTGCTCTCCTTTGCCGTGCTGCGGAGATGTGCGTCATAGATCTGATCTGCTTTGGGGATCATCTGCTTGTAGAAGCGCTTGGTTCTTCCCGCCTTATCGCCGCCTATGAGCAGAATCGCTACTCGCGTCGGGTCAAAGGTGAAGAAGATGCGCATCGTCTGCGTAACGCGTAGCTCCTTCATGTTGGAGTGCCGCGAGCCCTCTACCGAGTCCACCAGCGGTCTGCCTGCGGTGGGACCGATCTCCTGCAATGCCTCAACCGAGGCAACAATCTTGCGCTGCTCGGAATCGGTCAGCTCTCCCACCATTGATCGAACTCGGCGGTCCTCTCGGCGCTCCAACTCATTGCACGGCAATTATAAGGCTTGGGTTGTACAAGTCAAACATTGTTTCCGGCGGCAAGCAAAAGATGGCCGTAGATATCGATGGTGGTCTGAATTTTCGAGTGACCATCTCCCGTCCGCAACGCCTTCTTGGCTGTGCGGGGCCAGGTGCACAGCGACCGCGCCCTGCCTCCCCCGGCGGGGCGCTTTCTGTTGCCGGGGCAATCGGGCACTTTCGGTGCGTCAGGCGTCGCGACCGCCGCGCCGTGACGGCGCGCTGCTACGGTGGTTAGGTCGGGTTTGGCCGAATCGCCACCCGAGAGGTTCCGTTTCCTCCGCGTGCCATTGGCGCCTAGGGGCCGCAGGATCTCCCTAGACGTTCAAATAAGGAGCACTTCCATAACCGTTTCGTTTGCCGATCTCGGCATCTCTCAGCCTGTCATCGGCGCGCTCGCGCGACGTGACATCACCAAGCCCTTCCCCGTCCAGCAGCTCGTGATCCGCGACTCCCTCGACGGCCACGACCTGCTCGTCCAGTCCCCGACCGGCTCCGGCAAGACGCTCGCCTTCGGCATTCCGCTGGTCGAGCGCCTCGAGCCGGGAGCCGGCACCGGCGCCCTGGTCCTGGCGCCGACCCGCGAGCTGGCCGGCCAGATCGTCGACGACCTGCGCCCGATCGCGGCAACCCAGAACCTGAGGATCGCCGCCGTCTACGGGGGCGTCGGGTTCGGCCCCCAGATCAAGGCGGCGCGCCAGGCCGACATCCTCGTCGCCACCCCCGGGCGGCTCGAGGACCTGATTGCCCGCGGCGCCGTCTCCCTCGAGGCGATCCGGATCCTCGTCCTCGACGAGGCCGACCGGATGCTCGACATGGGCTTCAAGCCGGCCGTCGACCGGATCGTCTCGCGCACCCCGAACAAGCGCCAGACGCTGTTCTTCTCGGCCACCCTGGAGGGCGCCACCGGCGAGCTCGCCGCCGCCTACACCCGGGACGCCCGCACCCACACCCACGCGCCGAAGCAGGCCAAGGCCGACATCGAGCACCGCTTCCTGCCGGTCGAGAGCCAGGGCGAGAAGCTCGACCACCTGGTCGCCCAGCTGCAGGACGGCGAGTGCGGGCCGACGATCGTCTTCGTCCGCACCAAGCGCGGCGCCGACCGGCTGGTCAAGCGACTGCGCGGCCGCCAGGTCGAGGCGGTGGCGATGCACGGCGACAAGAGCCAGCGGCAGCGGGAGCGCGCCCTGGCCCGGTTCGAGGACGGCGAAGTCGCCGCCCTCGTCGCCACCGACGTCGCCGCCCGCGGTATCGACGTGGAGGGCATCACCCACGTCGTCAACTACGACACCCCCGAGGACCCCGACTCCTACGTCCACCGCATCGGCCGCACCGGCCGCGCCGGCCGCAGCGGGACCGGGGTCAGCTTCGTCCTCGCCGACCAGGCCGACGACGTCCGCCGGATGGCGGGGAACCTCGGCCTGGTCAGGGAGTTCGAGGTCGCCCATGGCGGCCGCGGCCAGCAGCTCGACTCGCGCCCGTCCCCGAAACGCTCCCAGGGCAGGCGCAGGGGCAAGAAGCGGTCATGACCCCCGCCGCCGCGGCCAAATGGACGTGCTCCGCATGCGGAGTCACCATCAGCCTCGACGGCACCCCGTCGATGCCACTGCCGGAGGCCTGGGAGGACTGTGTAGAGGGGACCTTCTGCCTCGGCTGCAGGAGGCACCGGATCGCCGAAGCCGCGGTCGACGCGGCGCCTGAGGCGATGGACCGCGACGGCCGCGCACGGTTGCGGCGCACCGCCCTGGTCGAGTTCGAGGTGGCCCGCGCGCCCGACAAGACCAACGGCTCGATCGCCAAGGTCTGCCGCACGTCGATCCCGACCGTCGCCGCCGTTCGGCGACGGCTGGGCGTCGAGGAATAGATGGGCTCCGTCGAGGCCGGGATCGGCCTGGCCCTGCTCGGCGCGGTGATGGCGAACCTCGCCTCCCTGCTGAAGCACCACGGCTGCCAGCAGGTGCCGCACGTGAGGATCCGGGCCCCGCTTCGCAGCGCCCGCGGCCTTGCCGCTTCGCCCTGGTTCGCCGCCGGGTGGGGCATCGCCGCGGTCGCCTGGCTGATCCACGTCGCGGCGCTCTCGATGGCCCCGATCTCCCTCGTGCAGGCGGTCCTCGCCGGCGGCGCGGTCACCCTCGCCGTCCTCTCACAGAAGCTGTTCGGGCAGGCGGTCGAGCTGCGCCAGTGGCTGGCGCTGCTGCTGGGTGGACTCGGGCTCGCCATCCTCGCCCTCACCCTGCCCAGCATCGACGGCAGCCACTCCCAGTTCGCGCCCGTGGCGATCGTCGCCTTCGAGGGCGGACTCGGGGCGCTGGCGCTGGGCCTCGCCTTCGGCGCCAGGCACCGCCGCTTCGCCGCCCGCCACGGCACCCTTCTCGCCGTCATCGCCGGCACCCTCTTCGCCTTCGCCGGGGTGGCGATCAAGGCGCTGACCGGCGAGGCCGGCGCCTCGCTTCTCCTTATCGCTCCGTGGGTCGGCGCGATCCTCGTCTGCGGCGCGCTCGCCCAGTACTCCGCCGTCGCCGCCCTGCAGCGCGGCGGCGCGATCGAGACGATCGGGCTGATGGGCCTGGTGGCCAGCGCGGCCCAGATCCTCAGCGGCGTCATCGTCTTCGGCGACCCGCTCGCAAGCGGATCGGTCGGGATCGGCCTTCAGGCGACCGCCTTCGGCCTCGTCTGCGCCTCGGCGCTGCTGCTTCCCCCCGCCAGTCCGGCTGGGGCCCTTCGAGCGCGGCCGCTCATCGGCCGGCTCGCATAGCGGCCATCCCCCGGCGCAGCCGATCGACGCTGGTCGCCCCCGGTGGCACCGGCACCGCGCGGAAGGTCGGGGCGGGCAGGTGCAACCTGAAGGCGATCCGCCCCTCCCGGTCGAATCCGGTGACCAGGGGGTTATCGCCCCAGCTGACCAGCCAGCCGCCATCGGCCATTTCGCGGGCCGAGCCGCAGCAGTGGCTCTTCTTGACCTGGGGATCGTTCAGCTGGCCCCGGTAGACGGCCCGGCGCTGACCTAGCTCCAAGCGGTAGAAGACCACGCGCGGGCGGCGCGGGCGGTCCTTGCCGTTGTCGAAGACCGTGAGGCGGCCGCGGCGGTCGATCCGCGCGTCGTGCTGGCCGCCGAGCAGCTTGGTGGCCGGGTCCCCCGTCACCCGCAGCGACTTGCCCGTCCGGGTGCCCCCCAGCTTCCAGTTGACCTCACCGCTTGCCCGGTCGATCCCGTAGACGGCGTCGGTGTGCCGGGTGGAGATCACCACTTCGCCGTCGCCCCGCGGCTCGATCGAGTTGATGTGGACCGGATCGAAGATCTCCCTCTGCAGGCGGCGACGGGGGTTGCTGAGCACGCTCCGCCACCAGCGTCCGGTCTCGCGCAGGGAGATCTGCCCGCGGGAGTTCCAGCGCCAGACGACCCTGCCGGCGGGGTCCACTTCCTGAACTTCCGCCGAGGCGATCGCCGCCCGCTTGGGGCCGCCGAAACGGCGCAGGTCGGCGGTTTCGGGCACGTAGGTGTCGAGCAGCACGTTGCCGTTCCGCAGTTCGCGGTACTCGTGGCCGTCGACGATCGAGCCGCCGGTCCTGACCAGGCGCCGCAGCTTCCCCGACTCCGACCGCACCTCGTGGGCCATCCGCGGGTCGAGCCCGTAGCCGTCGCCGAACGACCGCGCCCAGACGAGGTCTCCGTTGCCCACGACCTGGCCCCACAGCGCCCGCGTATCCGGGTTGAACCACCAGCGCGGCTTGCCTTCGTCGTCGAAGACGATCACCCAGGGGCGCTCGTCCTCCGGGTTCGAGAAGGTGACCACGAAGAGTCCTGGAGGAGCGGGTCGCAGGGATTCGAAGCGCCAGGAGGGGAAGTCGGCCGGCCGGGGGATCGGCGGCTGGAGGGCAACCCGGGGGCTCGTCTCGTCCGGCTCGGTCCCGGCGCCTCCGCAGGAGGCCAGGGCCAGCACGCCGACGATGGCCAGCAAGGCGACCAGGGAGATCGACAGACGTTTCATCCAGAGGCCACGGGATCGGGAGCCGCATGCGTAGATTGCCGCATCAAATTCGTCGGCAGACCGTGGTTGCTTTGGTAACAGGTGGGTCTTAGGGTCCGAGCGGATGCACTCATAGCCACCAAGTAGGGAGAGGAGACAGTATGGAGAGCAGCAGCGCCGAGAGGCGGAGGGTCGCGGAAAGGCAGCCCACCGGCTGGACCGTCTTCGCCGGAGCCCTGATGCTGATCGTGGGGTCGCTGGACGCCCTTTGGGGCCTGGCCGGCATCCTCAACGACGAAATCGTCTTCGTCGGCGGCCAGGGCGTGATCATCGCCGACGTCTCGACGTGGGGCTGGATTCACCTGATCCTCGGCTCGGCCGTCGCGATCACCGGTCTCGGTCTGTTCGCCGGGTCCGATTGGGCGCGCTGGGCGGCGATTTTCTTCGTCTCGATTAACGCGGTCGCCCAAATCGTCTGGTTCCCGGCCGCCCCGCTCTGGGCGTTCCTGATGATCATCCTCGACGTGACGATCATCTATCAGCTGACCGCCCGCTGGGAGGAATGAGCTAGGCGGGATTCTCGGCGGCGGCCGGTGGGTCGCCCCGCTGCTCCCTCTCGGCAGCCGTGAGGTCCGCTTGGATCCTCACCGCCGCCGAGAGGAGCGGCGCCGCCAGCACCAGCCCCACGGTCCCGAACAGGCAGCCCCCGGCGATCGTCGCGATCAGCACCACCAGCGGGTGGAGCCGCAGCGCCGCCCCGTAGGCGATCGGCTGGACCAGCTGCTGGAGAACGCCGTTGGCGAGCAGGACGAGGACGGCCATCGCGATCGCGACCTCCGTTCCCTCCCCGCCAAGAGCGATGAGGACGGCGAAGACGCCGGCGGTCCAGGCGCCGATGTAGGGGACGTAGCCACCGAGGAAGGTGACGACGGCGATCGTTCCAACCAGGGGCACCCCGAGGACGAGAGCGCCGGCGCCGACGATCAGCGCGCTCCAGAGAGCGACGATCGTGACGCCGAGGAAGTATCCGCGCATGCTGCCGGCGACCCGGCCGAGGACCGAGTGGGCGACGGGGACGGGCACGCCGAGGTGGCGCTCGACGAAACCGCCGATCGCCGGCGCGTCCTTGAGCAGGAAGAAGAGGCTCAAAGCGGTGAAGGAGAGGAAGACGGCAAGCGAGGCAAGGCGATCGATCCCGCCGAGGAGTCCGTGCGTCAGCGCCGCGAAGGCGCTGCTCAGCCCCGCGCTCGCGTCGGCGTTGGCCTGGGCGGCGGTCGTCGCCTTCACTCCCAGGTCCTGGGCCCATGCCTGCAGCTGGCTCGCCCCTTCCTTGAGCCCGGCGGAGAGACTGCTGGCCTCGCTCGCGATCCCTGCCAGGACGAGCAGGCCGACGGCGAGCGCGAGCAGGACGATCGCAAGCATGATCAGGGCAGCACCGATCCCGCGCGGGACCCCGCGGCGGTTCATCCAATCCACCAGTGGCGAGGCGACCGAGGCGATGATCCCGGCCGTGATCACCGGCATCACGATCGTCTCGGTCAGCGAGAGCAACCAGATGAAGGCGACGAGGGCGGCGCCAAAGCCGACCAGCAGCCAGGAGGAGAAGCCGAGGTCGCGCAGCCACTGAGGAGCGGCGAAGACGCCGCTCAGCGCGCCGGGCTCGATCTCGATGACTTCGTCCTCGGTCGCACCCTTTTCTCGGCGAAGCCATACTCGACGGGGCATGAGCAGCCCGGACAGTGTCACCTACGTCGGACACGCAACCGTCCTCCTCGAGCTCGACGGCACCCGCCTGCTGACCGATCCGGTCCTGCGCGGTCGGGTCGGCCCGCTGGTGCGGCACGGCGCCCCGCCTGCGCCGGCGACGACCGAGCGGCTCGACGCCGTCCTCGTCTCCCACCTGCATCGCGACCACGCCGACCTCGCCTCGCTGGGCCGGCTCGACCCCGGGACCCGGCTGCTGGTCCCCCCCGGGTCCCGGGACTTCTTCGAGCGACGCGGCTTCGGGGCCGTAAGCGAGCTGGCGCCCGGCGAGTCCAGCCCGGTCGGGGCCCTGACCGTCACCGCCGTCGAGGCCCACCACGACGGCGGCCGGCGTCGCTTCGCGCCGGAATCGCAGGCAATCGGGTTCCTCGTCGCCGGCTCCCGGAAGGTCTACTTCGCCGGCGACACCGACTACTTCCCGGCGATGGAGAAACTCGGCCCCCTCGATCTCGCCCTGCTGCCGATCTGGGGCTGGGGCCCGAGCATCGGCGAGGGCCACCTCGACCCCGAGGGTGCGGCCCGGGCCGCGGCGGCGCTGTCGCCACGCCTCGCGGTTCCGATCCATTGGGGCACGCTCTACCCCTTCGGCCTGCGGCGCCTGCGAAGCGCCCCGCTGCGCAAGCCCGCCGAGGAGTTCGCCGCCAGCCTGCGGCGGCTTGCACCTCAGGTCGAGGCCCGCGTGCTCTCTCCCGGGGAATCGACCCCACTGGCGTAGGCGTCCTGGCCGAGCTCGGCCAGCCAACCGCGGAAGATCCGGTGCACCCGTTCGGCACCGACCACCTCGTCCTCAGGCCAGCTCAACTCGCTCGGGTGGAGGACGAACGGGAAGCTCTGGGTCCCCCCCATGCCGCCGTGCGAGCCGACCAGCTCCTCGAAGGCGGCGACCTCGCCGAACTCGGTCCAATAGGTGCTGTTGACCATCAGGTCGGGGCAGTGGGCGAAGCCGTCGCTGCGGCGCAGGTGATCGGCGGCGTTGGGGCCGAACGGCGCCAGCGGGTCCTCGCCCTCGACCCGGTCCGTGTCGAGGAACCGGATCCCCCCCGCGCCGATCGCCATCGCCCCCTCGCGCTCGGAGCGGACCATGACGAAGCCGACGCCGGGATGCTCGCGCAGCGCCGGCAGCAGCCGCGGGTAGAGCGTCTCCAGGCGCTCGAGGGTGACCCGGCCGGGCTCGCGCGGGAAGGTGATCAGGCCCAGGCACCCCGAAGCCATCACCGAGAGCTCCGGCAGCTCGCCGCCGTGACTCGCGGCGATCTCGCGGCGCGTATCGGGATCGAGGGCGACGGCGCCGTCGGCGAGACGGTCGCGGGTCGCCGCCCGCACCGTGCGCGCAGCGACGGTGTCGTCGCGGGCGACCTCGGTCAATCCGGCGCTCAGGTAGGAGAGCGCGTCGTCGTCGCCGGCTTCGGAGGCGATCACGCTGTCGGGCTCGCAGGCGGAGCGGACCAGGTCCTCGAGCGTCTGCCCGTAGCGGTCGAGGAAGGTCTCCCCCTGTGACTGCCCGTGATCGGAGAGGACGACCAGGCGGTAGGGACGCGGCGCGTCGGCGCAGGCGGCGGCGATGCGGGCGATCTGGCGGTCGAGGTCGTGGAGCACGGCGAGCGCGTCGGGCCGCTCGACCCCCGAGTGGTGGGCGACCTCGTCGTAGGCGAGGAAGGTGGTGTAGACGACCGGGCGGCCGGCGAGCGCGTCGCCGACCACCGTCGCCACCTGCAGGTCGCGCTGGACGACCGTCGCCCAGGCGCGGACGAAGGCGTAGGAACGGCCGCGGGCGATGCGAGGGCGCACGTCGTCGCGGACCTGCGCCCTGGCGGCGCGGCGCTCGCGGCCGACCTCGGCCAGGGCGAGCACCAGGGTCCGCGCCGCCGCGTAGGGACGGGCGAAGTAGGCGGCGTAGTCCTTGCCGATCGGCCGCCGCCGCCGCAGCGCCGTGCTCATCGTCAGCATCGAGTGCGGCGCGTCGCCGGAGAGGATGTTGGCGCGGCTGGCCCCGTCGGCGTGCAGCAGCCCCTTGCCGTCGGAGTGGCGGCGCTCGATCTCTTCCGCGTCGCGGGGGTGGTTGGTGACGATCGCCGCGCCGCGGTCCTTCTCCCACCAGCGGAAGGCGGGCATGTCCTCGTTGGATCCATGCAGCAGGCCCGCCTGGCAGGCGCCGGTCTGCGAGGACCAGTCGGTTTCCCAGCGGTTCAGGCGGTGCGAGCCCGACCGCAGCCAGGCGGAGAGGTTGGGGGCGTTGCCGTCGGTGATTGCCCGCCGCAGGACGTCGTGGGCGAGGCCGTCGATCTCGAGAAAGAGGATGCCGGGAACGTCGCTCTCGACCGCCTGCCGGCGGCGGCGCGCCTGCCGGCGGACCACGTTGCGGTACCAGGAGTCGTCTTCGTCGATAGCGAAGAGGGCATAGAGACCGGTGGTGACGGCGGCGAGCACGATCGTCACCACGGTCCCCTCGAAGACGCCGGCGATTTCCGCCCGCGGCAGGGCGTCGATCGCGAGCGTCACCAGCAGGCCGTTCAGCAGCAGCGCGCCGAGGCCGAGCGTCAGCACGGTGAGCGGCAGGGCGAAGCGAACCAGCGCCGGCCAGACCAGCGAGTTGAGGAGGCCGATCAGAGCAGCCGCGGCCAGAGCCGACCCGGCGCCGTCGAGGACGAAGCCGCTCAGCACCTCGGAGAGCAGGAGGAGGATCGCCGCGTCGAGCAGGAGCACGAAAGCGGCGCGGCGGATGACGGTCACTCAGCCTCTCTCTCAACGTGGATCTCGCCGCTCTCCGCGGCGGCGAGCACCCGCTCGAAATCGCGTTCGTTCTGATCGGCGTAGCTCTCCGCGAATTGCACCATCGACTGGTCGAAGACGTCGCCCTTGCCGAGGTAGGAGGCGATCGCGAAGCGGTCGCCGGAGCGGGCGTGGGCCCGCGCCAGCGCCTCGCCGCAGAGCGATGCGTAGACGGAGAGGTCGCCGGCCGACATCCGCTCGACGTCGGCCGACCCCTTGCCGTCCCAGAGCTGTCGCACGTAGAAATGCCGTAGCTGACCGTCAACTCCCTCGGCGCTCACCCAGCCGAGGAAGGCGTCGCCCGCCGCCTGCATCAGGCGCTGGCCCTCGACCACGCGCTGGCCGGGGTGCTCGTAGGGGCTGGTGCCGGCGTAGGGCTCGAGAACCGAGCGCTGCGCTTCCTTTGCCTGCAGGAAGAGCGGGTCGGACGCGTCCCGGCCCAGCAGCAGCACGATCCAGGCACGGGTGCCGACGCTCCCGACCCCCACGACCTTGCGGGCGGCGTGCACGTAGCGGTAGGAGGAGACGAGGCGCTGCAGGTCGTCGCCGAGCGAGTCCCGATAGGCGTCGAGCACCGCCTGCAGCTGCGCTTCGGCGTCCGGCGCGTCGCTCAGCTCCTCCAGCGGCGTGATCAGCGGCGGGTCGCTGACGATCCGCAGCTCCCCGTCCTGCTGGCGGGTCAGCTTGCGCAGCGCCCGCAGGCTGTCCTTCGAGCGCGCCTTCGCCAGGTTGCGTTCGACCTTCCGCACGTTGCCCTCGTCCAGAAGCGGGCGGAGCTCGGCGAGCCGGGACTCGACCTCGATCCGGGCGTACCAGACGTCGAGATTGCGCATCGCGGCGAAGCCGCGCATAGCCCGTCGATAGCCGGCCATGCCGCCGAGAACCGCCTGGCGCCGGTCTCGCCTGCCGAAGCCGCGCGCGCGGCCGGCGATCGCGAGGCTGGCCGCCAGCCGCTTCAGATCCCACTCGAACGGACCGCGACAGGTCTCGTCGAAGTCGTTGCAGTCGAAGACCAGTCGCCGATCCGGGGCGGCGAAGACGCCGAAGTTTGAGAGGTGAGCGTCGCCGCAGAGCTGCACCTCGAAGCCGGCGCTCGGCGTCGTCGCCAGGTCGGCGGCCATCACCGCCGCGCCGCCGCGGAAGAAGGCGAACGACGAGGCCAGCATGCGGCCGTAGCGGATCGGCACCAGCTCGGCGACGCGGGACTCGTCCTGCTGCCTGAGGATCGAGAGCGGGTTTCGCGACGCCGGCCTCCAGGCCGCGTGGCCCGAGCGCGGTACCGCTGTCCGGCGATCCCTACCGCTCGGCTTCTGATCCCGGTGTCCAGTTGTGCTTTCCATCGACTCGCGCGGAGTCTCCCTGCGCCGAGGCCGGAAAGCAATGCCTGACCGTAACGGACTCCTGCCCGAGCCCAGCGTGCTTACCGTGACCCTCGTTTTTTACTACTTAGAGAATTGTCTAATCAATTTTCGGGATGCACAGATGTCTTCTATCTGGTACGAACATGCCTCTACTCGGAACCAGTTGTTCCAAGCTGGCGTCAGTGGGAATGGCGCAGCACCAATCCAATTGAAAGGACCAGTCATGAGAAGGCTTGTCGTGGCCGCAGCGATGCTGGTGGCCCTCCTGATACCGGCCGCATCGGCCAATGCAGCACCTACAGGGGAATTTGCCAACTTCGGCAAATGCCCCCTGACCAATCCGGCCCTGGAGGCCTGCTTCTACTCCGCGTCCATCGGGGGCGAAGTTACGACCGGCGCGAAAACGGTACCGGTCAAAAATCCGCAGCTCCTGCAGGGCGGAGCCGACTACGTCGGGGGCGACATCCTCGGGCCCGTCAACATCCTCCCTGCCTCCGAAGGCGACACGCTTTCGAAAACCCCCCAGGCTGTGCCTGGAGGCCTGCTCGGAGTGACGGCACCCACCTGGTGGCCGAAATTCCTCCAAGACCTGTTCAACGAAACGATCAACAACGGCTTCACCGGGGTCACCGCGACGGTTGAGCTCGCGGGTCCAGTCAGCGCGATCAAACTAAACGTCGCGGCTGCTGTCGTGTCTCAGGGCACCGCTCTGGAAATGCCGGTGAAGATCAAGTTGGGCAACCCGTTCCTGGGGAACAACTGCTACATCGGCTCGAACTCGAAACCGATCGTCTGGAAATTCACCACCGGCACGACCTCACCGCCGCCTCCCAACACTCCGATCACCGGCAGTCCCGGGAGCGTCGCTGTGGCCGAAAGTGGGAAAATCCTGCGCATCAATGCCGCGAAACTCGTGGACAACTCGTTCGCGACTCCTGGCGCCAGCGGATGCGGCGGGCTCTTCTCGTTCCTGATCGATCCGTTTGTGAATTCGATTGTCGGCGTTCCCGCTGCAGCCGGGAAAAACACGGCGATTCTCGAAGACAACATCGAATTCGCCGACCCGGTCGCCGTCGCAGCCAGCAATCCCTGAGCCACTGGTTCAATCAGCAGAGGAGGGGCGCCCCGCGAGGGGCGCCCCTTTCTCTTGCGTGGATTTCAAGCCGCGCCTCGCGCCCCGACCCCGAGAGGCGGGCGCGAGAGATCCGATTCCCCAAGCGGATCCACACATATAGAGCGCGTCTCCCCTCCCCTTGGTGTTTTCCCCCAGAAGCGCTGGCTCTTGGCCGGACTTCTCCTGTCACCGGAGAGACTGGCGCAGGCTAATCGATTGCGCCAATTGACGCAATCGTCAAAATTGATTAGAGCGTTGGTCGCCGCGTCCAGCTAGTTAAGGGCGGGCTGGGCACTCGGCAGCGAGCTGAGAACGCGGTCGGCGACCGACTCTCCCGTGAGGCCTACCTCGGCCCGCAGCAGCTCCGGCTTGCCGTGGGTGACGTAGGAGTCCGGCAGGCCGATCCGCAGCACCCGCGCCCGCTCCGAGGGCGACTCCAGGGCGTCCTCGAGGTGCTCGAGCACCGCCGAGCCGAAGCCCCCAGGCAACGCGTTCTCCTCGATCGTCACCAGCAGCTCGTGCTCGCGTGCCAGGCGCTCGGTCAGCTCGGCGTCGATCGGCTTGGCGAAGCGGGCGTCGGCGACGGTCGCCTTCAGCCCGTGCTTGGCGAGGATCTCGGCCGCTTCGCGGGCGACGGTGACGCCGTAGCCGTAGCCGAGCAGCGCCACCCGCTCGCCCTCGACCAGCAGCTCGCCCCGACCGATCGGCAGCAGCTCGGCCCTGCCGGGCATCTCCACGCCCTCCGCCGCGCCGCGCGGATAACGCAGCGCTGCCGGCCCGTCGTGGTCGATCGCGGTGTGCAGCATGTGGACCAGCATCGCCTCGTCGCGCGGCGCCATCAGCACCACGTTGGGGATCGGGCGGAAGTAGGAGACGTCGAAGGCACCGTGGTGGGTCGGGCCGTCGTCGCCGACCAGACCGGCCCGATCCAGCGCGAAGGTGACGTCGAGGTTCTGCAGGCAGACGTCGTGGACGATCTGGTCGAAGGCCCGCTGCAGGAAGGTCGAGTAGATCGCGCAGACCGGCTTCGCCCCCTGCAGCGCCATCCCCGATGCCAGCAGGACCGCGTTCTGCTCGGCGATGCCGACGTCGAAGTACTTCTCGGGCACCTCGTCGGCCAGCTTCTGCAACCCGGTCCCGCCCGCCATCGCCGCGGTGATCCCGATCACCCGCTCGTCGGCTTCGGCCTCGGCGACCATCGCCCCGGCGAAGACCTTCGTGTACTGGGGCGGCGAACCGGCGGCCGGCGGCTTCTCCAGCACCTCGATCCCCTCGCGGGAGTCGGTTTCGGTAACCGGCACCGGCTTGGCCTCGGCCGGTTCGCCGTTGACGATCGACTTCGGCTTCGCCGCGTGCCACTCCTCCATCGACTCGAGGCCGCCTTCTTCGGCCGGCGCGAAGCCCTTGCCCTTGACCGTGTGGATGTGGACGACGACCGGCCGGTCGGCGTCGAAGGCCTCCTGCAGCGCCTCCCGCAGGGCGTGCACGTCGTGGCCGTCGATCACGCCCATGTAGGCAAGGTCGAGCTCCTCGAAGAAGAGACCGGGCGCCCAGTAGGCCTTGATCGCCGACTTGATCTCCGGGCCGAGCCGCTCGATCCGTTTGCCCAGACCGAGCGGCAGCTTCGTCAGCCGGTCCTCGACCCCCTCGCGCGCGTGCCAGAGGCGCGGGTTGAGGCGAATCCGGTTGAAGTAGCGAGAGAGGGCTCCGACGTTCGGCGAGATCGACATCCCGTTGTCGTTGAGGACGATCACCATCGGCGTCTGCAGGCCGCCGGCGGCGAGCATCGCCTCGTACGCGACGCCGCCGGTGAGGGCACCGTCGCCGATCACCGCGGCGACCTTGCCGTCCTCGCCGATCCCGTGGCGCATCGCCTCCTTCAGCCCGACCGCGTAGCCGATCGAGGTCGAGGCGTGGCCGGCGCCCATGATGTCGTGCTCGGACTCGGGGATCGAGCAGAACGGGGCGAGGCCGTCGTACTGGCGGATCGTCGGCAACCGGTCGCGGCGACCGGTGAGGATCTTGTGCGGGTAGGCCTGGTGGCCGACGTCCCAGAGGACCTTGTCGCGGGGGGAGTCGAGCAGGCTGTGGAGGGCGACGGCGAGCTCGCAGGTGCCGAGGTTGGCGCCGAAGTGGCCGCCGATCTCGCCGATCGTGTCGATGATGTAGGTGCGCATCTCCTGCGCGACCCGCTGCAGCTGCTCGTCGTCGAGCTCGTGCAGGTCCTCGGGGCCGTCGATTCCCGGCAGCAGCAGCTCCTCGGTCTGGTCTTTCGCCTCTTCGTCGCCCTGGGTGGGTGGCTTCTCGCTCATTCGTTCCTCGTGAAGATGTAGTCGGCCACGCGCCTCAGGTCCTCGGTCTCGCCGCTTGCCTCGGCCAGCGCAGCGGTCGCTTTGGCGTGCGACTCGGCCGCCAGCTCGCGGGCCCGATCGAGCCCGAAAAGGCTGACGTAGGTGAGTTTTCCATGTCTCTCGTCGCTTCCATGTGGCTTGCCGAGCTGCTCATCCGACTCGGTCACGTCGAGAATGTCGTCGACGATCTGGAACAGCACGCCCAGCTCGTCGGCAAAACGGCGATACGGCATTGTCTCAGGTTCTGAGGCTCCCTCGAGCAGGAGGACGACGTCGACGCTGGCGGCGATCAGACGGCCGGTCTTGAGCGCGTGCAACGCCCGCAGGCCGGCGGCGTCGGACTCGGCCCCGACCACGTCCACGTACTGGCCGCCGACCATGCCGTCGACCCCGGTCGCGCCGGCGAGCTGACGCAGAGCCGCCAGCACCCGCGCCGGCTCGCCGGGCTGCTCGCAGAAGAGCCGCATCGCCTCGGCGAAGAGCCCGTCGCCGGCGAGGATCGCCACGTCCTCGCCGAACCTGACGTGCGAGGTGGGCAAGCCGCGCCGCAGCTCGTCGTCGTCCATCGCCGGCAGGTCGTCGTGGATCAGCGAGTAGGTGTGGATCAGCTCGATCGCGCAGGCGACCGGCAGGAAGCGTTCGGGCTCGGCGGCGAGGGCGCGGGCGGTGGCGAGGGCGAGCACCGGCCGTACCCGCTTGCCTCCCGCCAGCAGCGAGTAGCGCATCGCCTCCTCCAGGCCGGCGGTCGCCGGTGCCGCCGAGAAGCTCAACTTCGCGAGCGCGTCGTCGACCAGCCCGCGCAGGTCGTCGGGATAGCTCAAGGCCTACTCGGCGCTCGCCTGCTGCCGAGCCTCGCGGTTGGCCTCCTCGACCGCCTCGGCGGCCAGGTCGGCGGCCTCCGCGGCAAGCTGGGCGGCGACCTCGTCGCTCGCCTCGCCACCCTCCAGCTGGGCGGTGATCTCCCGCAGGCGGGCGCTTATCTCGCGCAGGCGGACGCTCATCCCGCCGGCTCCCGCTCGCGCACGACGGCGCCGAGGATGCCGTTGATGAACTTCGGCGCGTCGGCCCCGCAGTACTCCTTGGCGATCTCGACCGCCTCGTCGATCGCCACCTCGGCCGGCGTCTCCATGAACTCCAACTCGTAGAGCGCGGTCCGCATCACGTTCATGTCCAGCGGCGCGATCCGGTCGACCGTCCAGCCCTTGGCGTAGGCGGCGATCGTCTCGTCGAGCTCTTCGCGATGGGTATCGACGCCCTCCGCCAGCTCGCGGGTCAGCGGCCGTGCCTCGCCCAGCAACTCCTCCAGCGGGCGCCCGGTCACGTCGCGCTGGTAGTTGACGAAAACGGCGTCCCGCCGCTGGTCCGATCTGCGCATGGGGACATTCTGTCAGCGCAGGACCGCGGCGCGATCAGGCGCGGGAGATGTACTCGCCGCTGCGGGTGTCGACCCGGACGCTGTCGCCCTCTTCGACGAAGAGCGGCACTTGGACGACCACGCCGGACTCCAGGGTCGCCGGCTTGTTGCCGCCGCCGGAGGCGGTGTCGCCCTTCAGGCCGGGGTCGGTCTGGGTGACCTTCATCTCGATCGCGCTCGGCACCTGCACGTCGGAGGGCTGCTCGTCGACGAAGAGCACGTCGACCTCGTCGTTGGCCAGGACCCACTGCATCGCGTCGCCTAGCGACTCTTTGGCGATTTCGATCTGGTCGTAGTCGGTCGAGTCCATGAAGACCGCCGCGTCGCCGGAGTCGTAGAGGTACTGCATCTTTTTCGATTCGGTCCGCACCGGGCGGAACTTCTCCCCCGCCCTGAAGGTTTTGTCGATCACCGAGCCGTCCTCGATCCGCCGCAGCTTGGTCCGCACGAAGGCTCCGCCCTTGCCCGGCTTGACGTGCTGGAACTCGATGATCTTCCAGATCTTCCCGTCGATCTCGATATGGGTGCCGTTCTTGAATTGGTTGGTGCTGATCGTCATCGGCGGCGAATCCTAGACCGTGGCCTCAGGTCGCGGCGGCGAGGCGCCTGACGGCTTCCTCGGGGTCGCGGAAGACCTCGCCGCGGGTGAATTTGCCATCGGCCAGATCCCAGATCCAGGCGACCGGCATGTCTCGGATGCCGAGCGGGCGACTGCGGGCGTAGACCCTGCCCCGCACCAGCAGCGAACGGCCGTGGCTCTCGACCACCTTGGGGACGATCTGCAGCTCGTCCCAGGCGCGTTCGACGTCGCGCAGGTACTCGCTCAACCCCTCCGGCCCCACGTAGGGCGCGTCGCGGCCGACCTGCTCCGCCGTGCCTATCGGGAAGAAGCCCATCCGCGGGTCGCAGACGGCGACGATCTCGGCGGCGTCGCGGTTATTGAAGGCGTTGTAGAGGCGCTCGACCAGCTCCTGCTCGAACTGGGGCGCAGGCTCGACGTCGGCGCTGGCGGGGGCGATGGCGATGATCGCGGCGTCGTCCTCCAGGGTGCCGCCGGCGAACTCGTTCAGCGCCACCTCGATCTGCTGGGTCGCGAGCGCGGGGCTGGTCACCCCGTTCAGGACCGCGCGCAGCCTCCGCTCGCCGAAGCGACCCTCCTCGCCCTGGGCCTCGGTGACCCCGTCGGTGATCACGACCAGTTGCTGGTCGGGCGCCACGGCGGTC
>Ga0247755_1000028_pt1 | contig 34107 bp, 26 predicted proteins | sample UWRJL096311B4_FD_180948 | JGI IMG/M metagenome (GOLD analysis project Ga0247755, IMG submission 180948) | Plant litter microbial communities from Arlington Agricultural Research Station in Wisconsin, United States - UWRJ-L096-311B-4 | ecosystem: Environmental > Terrestrial > Plant litter >... | reverse complement strand
GCCTTGGAGGATCATGCTATTAGAAATCATCATATTGATAATAAAGGTAACGCAGCTACTGTTCAATGAAACTCTAATGTATTTGAAAACGATGCAGCTAGATTCTTTAACGATTTTATGAGGGATAGATTCCCTAATAGAACCCAAAATAATTATTGAAATTCAAGCCCAGTTAGAAAAGCTTTACGCGATTTATAATTGGGAATACTAAGCTAGGATAATTTTAAATAGGTTAGCTTTATATTTAAGTTAGATGTTTAGGATTTATAAACTAGGAGAAATTTTATGTTTAGATTTAAGTTGGGTGTTTAAGATTAGATGCGTGCTTTCGAGTTATATGTTATTAAATATACTTAGTGGTTTTGCGTATAGTATTATGGATTAAAGATTAATTTTATTAGTTTATTATTTTCTTTTTAAGTGACAGAGTTAAATGTTAGTTGGTGTAAGCTATACTTAAGATTTGTAAGATTACGGTTTACGAGATGTTAATATAAGTGGTCGTATTATGTTTTAAGTTAGTGAGGGTGTGGTAAGGGGAATTAACATTTATAATGTTGGTAAGGTTGGATATACCTATTTAATTAGTATTTTGCTATTTTGCGCAGTAAATCATTTCTTTGTTTACCAAAAAATAGATAAATACTAAAAACTTGTGTATACTTTGTTAGTTCCTAAATTCGCTGGTCAGAAAAAAATAATTATTACTAAATTATAAGGGGATACTTTGGAACAGGGTTAATTCTAGCTCCTATTATAAATAATGTATATATGAAAAATAAAATATCTTACTATTCAACGGTTAAAACCCAAGATAGGGGCTCTAACCTCACAAATTTTACTAGTAATTTAAATCCTAATTGAGTAACGGGATTCTGTGACGCTGAATCTAGCTTTTCGATTAGAGTAGCTAAAGATGAAAAAAGGTTTAAATCTTTACGTATAGCACCCATTTTTACTATAGAACTACATGAAAAAGATTTTAATTTACTTAAACAAATAAATGTTTTTTTCACAGTAGGCACTATCATAAAAAGAGTTAAAAATGGTAATCCTAGTGTAATATATTCGGTTCAATCCATTAAAGCACTAAAAGATGTCATAATACCTCATTTTGAAAAATATAATCTATTAACACAAAAGAGAGCAGATTTCCGGATGTTTTCTTTAGTAGTAGATATGCTTTACAATGGTCAACATAAAACTGAAGAAGGTTTAAACAAAATATTATCGTACAAAGCCTCTATAAGTAAAGGTTTATCAAAATCCTTATTAGATATATTTCCCGATATTATACCTGTGGCAAGAAACCTAATATTACCTACCAAAGATTTTAATCCATTTTGAGTAGCGGGGTTTGTTGACGGTGAAGGTTGTTTTTATGTAAAAACATCCAAGACCCATTCAGGATATAAAGTAAGTGCGTATTTTTCTATAGCACAACATATACGTGATATAGCTTTACTAGAAAATTTGGTAACTTATTTAAATTGTGGTTTAGTAGAAACTGTGAAAACTAGACCTACTCAGTCTAGTTATGTAGTATATAAATTTAGTGATATTACTAATAAAATAATACCTTTTTTTGAAGAATACTCTTTAAGAGGAAATAAATTAATAGATTTTTATGATTTCAAAAAAGTAGTAAATATCGTAGGAGAAATTAACAAGTACGATGGAAATAGTGCTACATTTAAAGAAATAATAAAAATAAAAAGAAATATGAATAGAAATAGAATAAGTTAAATACATAAATATATTAATTATAATAGAAAATGGGGTAAATAGCATGAAACTCTATCATTATTATAAGGCGCTGCCAGTAAGATAATATAGACAATGTGCGGCGAAGCATGTATTAAATAAATATTCAAAATAAAGAGTGACACAAGAAATAAGCTCTATTTTGAGGGATACATGAAGCCTCAACGACTAGTAGATGAGTACTTTATTTACAATAATTCTACCACGAATACCCCACATTTATGATAGTATTATTAAATACTTTATAAATGAAGACATAGTCTGAACCATTCTTATAAAGAATGGATATAAGAGATAAAGAGCTCTTATGGTAACAAATTTGTCCACGGATTTACATTAATAGTCCCTACCAATCTATTTAAACCATTTATGGTTTGTAATCAATTTAGTGTAAAAAATAATAAATTTGGTGTAAAAAACAATTCAACTCTTACTCTAGAATCAAATAAAAAAACCATTAATTTAGATAAAAATTTCATTAATTGATTAGTAGGATTTACGGATGCTAAGGGAAATTTCAATATTAGTTTAAAAGGTTTACAAGATAATAAATATAATAGTTTAAATATTACGTTTCAAATTACTCTTCATATTAAGCTTATAAATGAACATTGTGATTTGTTCGTAAAAGTTTACAGCACTACCATACTTATTCTAAAAATTAATAAACTAATAATCCTCTTTTATTGAAAATTCGGTTAGATTATGTTTGTCCATTTCGTATTTATTTTGATTATAAGCTTTCCGCTTTGGTTCTTTATACACATTATAATTTTAAGGTTTATTTTGTGAGTCAAATTTAACTATGTACTTGAGCTGTTTGAGCTTTAATACATGAGAAAAAAAAAAGTATTGTTTTCCGATACTAGTAAGTCTTTAAGCAAGTTAGAGGTATAGTTTAACTATATTTATTATGGTATGTTAAATACTTGAGTGATAACTATATTGTTCTAAAGTAAGGTTTAAAATATATAATATACGGCAGAGTGCATGTAGACTGTATTGACCATACAGTTCGTAGTTGTATCTATCTCTCCTTGGAAGCCTCCACAACTGCATAGATCTAACGAATCTATCTTTTTGTGGATTAAAGAGTGTATTATATGGTTTAGTAGCATCTATCTTATTTTTAGTTAATATTTTTTAACATCTGGTTGAATTAAAGTAGGCTTGGTTAGGCTTTATCTAGACCTGAGGTAACACCTTGATATTACAATAGTTAGTCGATATTGTACGATGTATGTAAATACGGATAAAAGATGTTTATTTGACATGTTAACATGAAAGGTGGGGAAACGGTAGTATCTACAGAATCATTTTAGCGAATTTCTATTTATATCTATAAATATAATTCCACGGTAGTTTGCAGATAAGTAAGTGAAGAATTATATGATTAATATAATAATTTAATTTTTTAATTTTTCTAATTTGTATGATCTGGGCAATCATGCTATAGAATTAGAATTTATTTAAGAAATTATTTAGAATTACTTTATATTTTATAGTTTGGCTATTTGAACGATCTGACTACTAACGTAATTGAGTGATTTGCGACTACTGGAAATAAAACAGACTCACTGGGGATTGTTAACTGTAATAAATGGATGGGTTCAATCCCATTTCATAATTAAAAAAAAAAAACAAATAATAAGAGATGAAGACATTTTTTAAAATCAACTACAGCGCTAGCATTGCGTATAAACAATGCAAATTTTTTACGTTAGCTTTTACTAATATAATATTTACTATATTGTTGCTCTTTCTATTATTCGTCGTTCTATTCCAATTCGTCGTTCGATTACAATTTACTTTGGTGGATCCTAATACTACAGTAGACTTGACACAGTATATTAATGTTGATTCATTATCCTGTATGTTTAGTCCCTTATTTACGAATCAAAGATTACGGGGTGCTAATAAAACTAGTCAATTAAATGGCTTTATTTCTCACGCTACGCCGAGGGTTAAAGGACCGCTTACAAATTTTTATACTCCTCACTCCCTTTCTCCACCCAATCGGGTTGTGGGGTTTGTCTGTAGACATGTCGAAGGGGTAGACCTAAAGGTAGCTAAAGTTAGATCTTTTTCTACTAATGGTGGGGATACTTCCAGAAATAAATTGGTTATTAATTCGACCCCAGAACAGGTTGTTTTTGAAAATGATAAAGCTGTATTAATGTTGCCAAGTTTGAAACCTTTTTTATGGTTAATAGAACACTATACAAAAGAACCAAAAACTCTCCCTGATTTTGAGAAGTACGAGGGTAAATTTTATGATTTTTGCTTTTATTTATTATATGTTTTACATGGTTTAGAATGTGGTTACTATAAGTTCGATTGATATTTCTATGTTTGTGATTTTAATAATGTTAAGGAAAGTCTTTTACCTCTTTATACTCAAGATCCTTTTGATAAAGACGTGTTTAATTTAGTCATAGGGAGTTGGGGATATGAAAAATTTCTTGGTATTAGTGTGTATTTAAGTGGAAAAGGTGAAGATATATTTCCAGTTTACACTTATATGTTCCTTTGTATAGAGGAATATTTAAGAAATCTTCTAAAAAAGGAACCGGAATCATTTAAAAGTTTAATTGATTTAAATAAAGATACTCTACTTGTTATAACTAAATCGAGTGAGACGGAATATAACAAATTAGATGAAAAGATCTTAGATGATAAAGTCCAAGGTGATAGTGTAGTTAAATCAGGTCTTCGTGTATGTGAAACTAAACGTTTTTATAGTATAAATGGTAAACCTACTTTCAAAGGGATAAGTTTACCTGCTCAAAAAATGATACACACCCATTTGAGGGGCGGTGCCGTGAAAAAAAAAAGGTTTTCTACTTCATCTTATTGCTTGTATTCAATTTTTTTTTGAAAAAAAAATATAAAATTTAACTACACTCAAAAAAGAGATTTTCACAACATGCTACCTTTAAAATATAAACCTTTTAATCTTGAAAATAAAATAGATTATAGTACAAACTCCACAACAGAAACAAAGTTTTATACGACTACTTTGTTTAATAAGGAGCATTTAAATTATGACACTGCTAAATATTCTTTTAAATACGGACGAGCTTTAGATTACGTTCGACCTTTTAGTTTACCCCAATGGCAGGTAAAAAGTCAAAAAGTTTACAACTCTCGGTTTTGCATTATTCAAATTTCGTTAGGTTTATTTTCTGCGTATGGTATAAGGAGATTATATTCTACAAGTGAAGGAGTGAATCCTGAGGAAAAAAGGGAGTGACAGATAATTTGTAAACATAGTTTATTAATACCAAGGGAATCTTTTATTACTGCTTTTTCTAATATGTTTATGCTTTTAAAGGTAGTAGATAAACTACCTAAATTTGGTAAATTTTCTGAGAATAGGTATTGTTCAAGTCAAGTAGTCTTCCCTTCAAGTGAAGTAGTCTTCCCTTCAAGAGGTGTTGCCCGAGAAGCAGGATTACGGGTGTTGCCGTTGTCTTTCACCACAGAGTCCTTTAATAAAAGGTTTTATACTTCAACAAGCTGCTGCTTTGCAGAGGGTCGTAAGTCTGCAGATTTTTGGTATAAAGTTAATTCTAAGAAGATAGTTAATGAACCCTCATTATTTGGTAGAAAGGTTTTTTCAAAGCCATCGTGATAGGGAATTAGCTAAATCAAATATTAATCTTGATCTTATAAAGCGTATTATGAGCCTTCATCTTCCTAGTTTTTCCTTAACACTTGAGGACTTCAATATTTTAAAAAGCATTGAACCCCAAAGGATTGATTACCCTTTCGAGCTACATTTACCGGAACTAATAGGGAAACCTTCAAAAAAAAGTGAAGGTAAAGCAGGAGTTTACCTATTTACAAATAAAATTAACGGTGATCGTTATGTTGGTTCCTCTATAAATTTAGCTATGCGTTTAAAAAGGGGTTATTTTGGAAAGTTACCTATTGTAGGTCAAAGAAAAATAGAAGTATCTATTAGAGAACACGGATTAGCTAATTTTCATCTTGACGCCTTTTTAATACCTAGCGAAGCTAGTGTTAATAGTTCCGGTGCTTTATATAAAAAAACTTTGCAGAATTTAGTTTTATCTCTAGAACAAATGCTAATTTTGGAGATAAACCCTGAACTTAACGAAATAAAGATTGCTGGTTCTAGTCCCGGTGTTCTTACTTCTAAAAATCTGAGAAATTATTATCTTTATGATGAGCAAAATAAAGAACTTATCTATATCGTAAATGGACGAAAGAATCTCGCGGATATTCTTGGTTGTAAAGGAGATGCTACTAAGCGTTATTTAGCATACAAAAATAAATTATACTTAAAGCGATTTTTTATTGCCGATGACATATTAAGCGAGGAAGAATATACGACAAATATAATGAGTTTATCTGAGTTGGAGGCATATCTAGAAAAGATAAGATTGGGCCGAAAAGCTTACTTAACTAAAGTAGTACCTAGTAGGGAAGAAACCAATTTGAAATTTTGCAAACAGGTAGAATTAACCAATATAGTAACTAAGGAAAAATGAATTTTTGGCTCTCTAACTAAAGTTACACAGTTTATCAGTGAATATAACCCTAAGTTCCGTAATGTAATCAAGGCAACTCTTTCACATAATGCAAGGACAGGTGTTCCTTATAAAGGTATATTTAAACTTAGATATATTAATTAGATTGTTTTTCTTAGATGTGATAAGGAGTGGTAGAGTAGCCTACGTTCAGAGAGCGAAGTATAGATAGCATAACCGTACATACCACCTATGTGATAACGTATTTTAGTATTGCCGGCCAATTACTTCAAGGAATTTCACAAATTTTTAGCTACTATTTTTTAAACCTTTTTAAGGTTTACGTTTCACGTGCGCTTTATTTTATAGCTCACCTTTCACGTTTTAGACTAAATAATAATTTGAAATAGGCCTTGGAGTTAAGGTCCCTCTACATCTCAACTGTAGAGAAAAGGGGATGAAATTCAAGAAAAACTTATAAAATAAGTTAACTTGAAGCGAAGCTTATTAATCAATAATAAGAACGCTCAACGACTAGAAGTTAGTATTAAACTACTTCCTCGAGTGTCCTACCATTATAATTTTAAACTTAAGATAAATATTAATGAGGTGATTCTTACTAACTGTCCCTCCTTAAGTTACCCTTTTATATCACATAAAAGTAAAATAGAATGATGACATAGTCTGAACCCTATTGTGAAATAGGGAATAAAGTTTAAATTCGGGGCCAGGGCCAGGGCCAGGGCCAGTTCCCTGAAGGTTAGCTAGGTAATGCAGTTTTTATTGTTAACCCTCCTAGCTTTAGCTTACTAAAAAAGTAATAAATTATTGCTGCTTCGTATTAAATTTTAATTAACAAAATTACAGCATTTTTAGCTGTAGGTTTATGACGTGCACTAGCCTACCATTGTTATATAAAGTGTTTAATAGAACCCAACAGACTTAGTTTTCATGCAAAACGTAGAGGCTTTAAACAAACACATCGTTTATACTCTACTAAGACTAAGACCTCTAACTTGCCTAGAAATAATGCAAAAAATTATTTAGACCCTTGGTTCGTAACTGGCTTTTCTGACGCTGAATGTTGTTTTATGATAAATATTAGAGAAAATCCTGCTTCTAAGTTAGGTTGGTCTGTCGTGCCTTGTTTTCAAATTTCACTACATGTTAAAGATAAGGCAATACTAACCGATATAGAAGCCTTTTTTGGAGGTATCGGATTAAATAAGCAGGGTAAAAATAGATGAACTTTTGTGGTTTTTTCTTTAAATGAGATTCAGAAAATAGTTGAACACTTTGATACTTACCCGTTAATTACCCAAAAACACGGTGACTATTTATTATTTCGTGAAGCAGTTATCTTGATACAACGCAAAGAACATTTAACTTTGGAAGGTTTAGAAAAAATTGTAGCAATTAAAGCATCTATGAACCTAGGGTTATCCAAAAAACTGGAACAGACATTTACTAATATAAACCCTAAAGCTAGAATTCTTGTACGTACACCAGAAATTCCAAACCCTTTTTGAGTTGCAGGTTTTACTTCCGGAGAAGGATGCTTTTTCTTTAATATCGGTAAAGATACCCAGAGTAAATTAGGGTATAGAGTGAGGGTTGGATTTCAATTAACTCAACATATTAGGGATAGGCAGTTGCTTACTCTTTTAGAAACATACTTTGGTTGTGGTAAGTATTACCTTTCCAAAGACCATCGGCATGGTGATTATATAGTTTCTGATGTCTCCGCGCTTGCTGATAAAATTATACCTTTTTTCTCACAATATAAAATATTAGGTATAAAAGAGCAAGATTATCTTTGTTGAAGTGAAGCTATAAATTTAATTATAGCCAAAAAACATTTGACTCAACAAGGTTTAGACCAAATACGTAAAATTAGAGAAAATATGAATACAAAAAGGGTTTTAGTGGAATCAGAGTCAGCTACCCTAGTAGGCAATGAGAACGACTTGAGTTAATTACTCAATATAATAATAAGTTATCACTATTATTCGACGTATGTAAAAAGTATAGGAAAAGGATGTTTTATATGATATGTTTTGTATGAAAGACGAAAACTAGGAAGCTGCATAGTGAATACTTGTTAACTGACAACTGATAGGTATTCAACAGAAAGTTGATAAGATTAATGGGTGAATATATTATTGAATTCTTTCATCCCTGAAATTTGGAAGGAAACAGGGAATGGACCCCTTGGATGGAAATCTATAATTTGTTGAAAGATTAGATAATGTAGATGGATTACAAAGGTCTTTGATAACACTGTAATGGAGTGGGTGAGTTTGTGAGCCCTTAAAAAAGGATACCGTTGGGGATTACAAGGCTGTAATTAAAACGGAAATGGGGGTAAATGATTCTCACCTTATCACTGAGATGTTTTAATATGTAAAGATTGATTCAACTTATCACTGATATCATATTTTTAATATTTAAATATATTATCAATTAGGCCAATTTTGGTGAAACAAACAATAAGAATAAACTTTTAAATCATGAAAAAAACAACTACTATATTAAAAAATATTAAGCTATCCAAAAAAGTAGCAAATTTAAGACAAGACGCTTTTTATTCCACAGTTCCTTTTTCACATTTGGATTTAGATTATCCAAAATTATTAGCTAGCATAAATAGACAAAGATCTCCTAATAAAAAAGTTATTAAACTTATTAGGAAATTCTCTACATCAAGAACAAAATTTAATGGTATAAATGTTCAGTCGTACAAAATTACCAAATTTAGAAATATTAGAAATTTTTCTAATTTAAATAATTTGGAGGCTTGATTTTTATCTGAAAAGTTTGAAAACTGGCTTTATTCTAAGCATACCAAAATTTTAGGTATTAAATATTAAATAATATATGGGTCTATAAATTTATGTACCCCCAGCATCTAAAGGAGCCTTTCTCCTCCCTCTTGGTGGGAGGGAACAAGTCTTGAAAACTAGAAGGTGGCTAGTATATGTTTTTATAATATGTACCTTTCAACCATATTTGTCCGTTTATAGTAATGTACCTTATTACAAAAACATATTTTGCAATTATTATTAATTAGTTTAATGGTAAAACAAAATATTCCTAATATACTTATCTAAGTAGTCTATTATCCATATAACCTTCAAAAATAAATTGAAATGAATATATAGTATATCACAGCAGAATAATAAGCCAGTTTATATTCGTTGTTGAAACGGCACAATTAAGGTGTATCCCTATATATTCATACATTTTTTATACTTGCAGTTAATATAAAACATTTTTATATGTTTAAATATGAAACAATTATCAGCCCTCTTGATCAATTTGAGATTAGAAACTTATTAGGTATTGATACACCATTATTAGGAAATATTAACCTATCTATTACAAATATAGGTTTATATATGACAATTGCTACTTTTTTAGCTTTTTATTTCAGTATTTTAGCTACTAATCACGCAAAAATTGCTCCTAATAAATGATCTTTAACTCAAGAAACGTTATACGCTACTATACACAGTATAGTAATTAACCAAATTAATAATAAAAAGGGTCAAGTTTACTTCCCATTTATGTATGCATTATTTATTTTTATATTAATAAATAACTTAATAGGAATGGTTCTGCAAAACACTGACAATATGTGGGATTATATTACATTAAGTAGTTTGACGATAAGCAATAAAAAGGTATCAGGCTATTCTCATACTAAATTTAATAAATACTCTACTAATAACCAAGAAAGCTCTAAAAACAATGGTAAAGGTATTTTAGTGGATGTTATTAATCCTTATCACCTTACTGGATTTATAGACGGAGAGGGGTGTTTTAGTATTCTCTTTATAAAAATAGTGAATTGGCAGTAGGTTGACAAATTATACCTATATTTAAAATATCTTTACACGTTAAAGATAGAGCTCTATTAGAACTAATTCAAAGATCACTGGGTGTAGGAACTATTTATAAACACGGTGAAAATTCCTTAGATTTGCGGGTATATGGTTTTAAGGATTTAACTGTACTAATAAAGCACTTAGATAGTTATCCCTTAATTTCTAAAAAATTTGCGGATTATGTTTTATTTAAACAAGCTGTTAAATTGATAGGTTTAAGAGCGCATTTAACCAAAGAGGGTTTGTTAAATTTGGTTAGCCTAAAAGCTTCACTTAACAAAGGTCTTTCTGAAAAATTAAAAGGTGAATTTCCTGGTATTATCCCTGCGATAAGATCCGAGGTTTTATATCCAGAAATAAAAGATATTAATTGATTGAGAGGATTTGTAGAGGCAGAAGGAAGCTTTCATATTATTATACAAAAAGTTAAAGATAAAACCTGAGTGAGTTTAAGATTTACATTGACTCAACACTCTCGTGATAAAGTCTTGATGGAGAGTCTAATTAAATATTTAGGCTGTGGGAGATGCTCTTCAGCCTCTACACGCAATGAAGTGAACTACACTGTTTCTACTTTCTCTGCAATATATAGTATTATTATTCCCTTGTTTCAGAAATACCCCTTATCAGGTATTAAACAGCAAGATTTCTTAGATTTTGTGAAAGCGGCTGAATTAATAAAATCTAAGGACCATCTTACTAAAGATGGATTAGCCAAGATTATGGTTATAAATAGTAAAATGAACCAGAGAAGAACCGAAACGGCCTCCGGCTTTATACAATAAAGTAGATGAAAATATACCCCCTTATTGCTTAGAATTAAATAACTTAATCGTAAATACACTTTAAAAACAAGCCACAAAATGGTCAAAAGGAGCCTAGATATTATTTTATACAAAATATCGATCTTCAATTTACTTACTTTCAGAAAAAATAATAACTTTATAAAAAACAATAAGGTTACATTTAATTATTCTACGAAAATCTCTCCCGAATATAATAAGCAAGATAATAATAGTTACTATCTTCATCCTTACTATATAACAGGATTTGTGTATGCAGAGGGTTGTTTTACCACATCGATCTTTATAGATGAAAGAAGGGTAACTAAATGACAAGTAAAACCTATATTTAAAATATCATTACACAATAAAGATAGAAAAATATTAGAAGCATTACAAAGAACATGAGGTGTAGGTAATATACATAAACATGGAAAGGATTCAATAGAATTTCGTGTCAGTTCTATAAAAAACTTAAAAGTAATAATTAACCATTTTGATCAATACCCTTTAATCACGAAAAAATTAGCTGATTACCTTTTATTTAAACAATCTATTGTTTTAATAGAAAAAAAAGAACATTTAACTATGGAAGGTTTACTTAAATTAGTTGGGATAAAGTCTACATTGAATTGAGGATTATCTGATAAGCTTAAGCAATCTTTTTCTAACATAATACCAGCAGAAAGACCAGAGGTAAAACTTTCAGAGATAAAAGATATACGCTGATTGGTAGGATTTGTTGAAGGCGAAGGGTGTTTTCTAGTTGTTATTCAGAAATCTAAGAGCAATAAAAAAACTTATGATATAAGTTTAAGATTTACAATTACTCAACATAATAGAGATTCGGAATTATTGCTGAATTTATTAAATTATTTAGGTTGTGGTAAGCATTCTTCAAGTCGTAATGAAGTTACGTTTATAACTTCTTCTTTCTCAGACATTAAAAATAAAATTATACCTATATTTGATAAATATCCTTTATTAGGTACTAAGAAAGAAGATTTCGAGGATTTTAAAAAAGTGGCTGAGTTAATGGAATTAAAAGACCATTTAACGGAAGAAGGAATAAAGAATATAACTTTAATTAAAAGTAATATGAATAGTAAAAGAATATCTTATTAGAAAGGTAAGATCGCGTAAATTGCACAGAAAATTATTTCTTGTTGTGTATTTTTTTTTGAAAGTATAGGATAATTAATCTGAAAAGTATTAAAGATGATATTAATAAAATAATATACGTCACACTATATGCTGGAAACTTCTAATACTTTAGATACGATCTTTTAATATTTGAAAAGATTTAAAAGATGTAAAAATTCTAAAGATGAAACAATGGGTAATCAGCAGGAAACCTAAAGATTTTTTTTTATAGGGATCCTCAGAGACTAAACGTGAGAAGCTGTTCAAGTTATATACAACCGATCAGTTAAGATATAGTCCAACTTTTTAAATTTATATGTTTATCAAGCCGTCCTTATAGTTTCGCAAGTACTTCACATTTTATATTAACATTTTCACTTAGTTTTACTGTTGTATTAGGGGCTACACTTTTAGGGTTTAAAGAACATGGATTAAAATTCTTTTCTTTATTTGTACCAGCAGGTTGTCCTTTAGGATTACTACCTCTTTTAGTTATAATTGAATTCATGAGTGATGTTTAGAAAACTTCAAATTGTGATTAAGAGCCAAACTCCGGGGAACCCCTAAAGCTCTTTTAACCAAGGATTTAAAGGAAACTTTTCATCTGGCCTGATTAATGCCTCAGGGTACGGTAATATCAAAAGAGATGAAGGAAAATAAATGGGTAATCGCGGATCTAAGTCAGATAGTATCTGTAAAAGAGCAACGAGTAGATGGTTCTTCGGTATTGTCTTCAATATTGTAAGGTGTACTCTTGTCGCCATAAAAGTGGTTTTTAAGTAGAATTAAGTAACTTAAATTAAAGTTTCTGTAAAAGTTTTACCTACATAAATGGGTTTGTATAGGTTTCCTAAACACATCTACTACTCGCAATCGGACACCTAAAAGCTATCACTTTGAGGGAACAAAGAGTCGGTCTAAAGGTATGTTATTAAGTCGGCCGGTTTCGATCTTTATTGGAACTTGCGCCCTGAGCAGTAAAAGAACTATGTCTACAACATCTGAACAATTGCCTGCTAGAGTTTATAATAATACTGATAAGGACAAAGAATTAATCATTAATGAAAATAAAGGACAATCAGGTATTTACCGTTGAGTTCACAAAGAATCAGGAAAATCTTATGTCGGATCAGCTAAAAATTTAAGTATAAGATTTAAACAATATTTTAATTATAATCATCTTACAGACCCTAAACGAAATATGGCTATTTATAAGGCACTTTTAAAATTTGGTTATGGGGAGTTTAGACTAGAAATTTTAGAATATTGCAATCTTAAGGTATTACTTCAAAGAGAGCAATTCTACATGGATAAATATAATCCTGAATATAATATATTAAAATTCGCAGGGTCATCGTTAGGATATAAATATTCTGAAGCCTCTCGGGCGAAAATGTCTATATCTCAAATAGGTAAAAAAGCAGGAGAAAAAAATCATATGTTTGGTAAGCATAACCCAAGACCTGAAGGGGCTGGAAGACCTTATCAAAAAATCGAAGTAATTGATATTAAAAATAATATCACAACTATATATGATTCTATAGCGTTGACTGCATTAGCTTTAAATACTCATCATTCATCAATTACTAATTATTTCGCTCGTAATCAGAAGCTTTATAAAAATCAATATGTATTTAAAAAGTTGTAATGGGGAGGTAAAAGCTACATTGGTTCTTCCAATAAGTTGAATATTAGATTTAAACAATATTTTAATTACAATCACATTACATACCCTAAACGAAATATGACCATTTATAAGGCATTATTAAAATATGGTTATGCGGAGTTTAGATTAGAAATTTTAGAATATTGCAATACCAATAAATTAATTGAAAGAGAGCAATTTTACTTTGATAAATATAATCCTGAATACAATATATTAAAAATAGCCGGGTCTCCCTTAGGATATAGGCATAGTGAAGCAGCTAAAAACCTCATAAGTATAGCTTCTAAAAATAGAAAAGTTTCAGAATCTACCCGCGAACTCAAAAGAAAAGCTTTATTAGGTAGAACTTTGGATAAGGAACATTTAGAAAAAATGCGACTAAGTAATACCTTAAGACAACCTGTCCTGCTGACTAACACGAAAACAGGTAAGATCCAAGAATTTTCTTCGATGACAGACGCTGGTGAATATCTAGGTATATCTCGGGTTTCCGTTAGGAAATATTTGTTGAGTAATATACCTTTTAATGATTATACAATTACTAAAGCTCCTTTAAACGGAAAGGATGACGTTGAGTCATCGTTTACTTCTGATGTTGTTAGTCAACAGCCTGTCCTATTAACTAATAAGTTAACAGGTATTTCCCAAGAATTTTATTCTATGACAGAAGTTGCCAAATTTTTGGGTATATCTAGAAAGCGACTCTGAAACTTTTTAAGTAATACGGCTAATACCGAGAATGAAACATTAAAGGGGTATACAGTTTCCAAGATAACGGATAAATATGCTAAAGTTAACAAGAAATCTATTAAAATAGAGGTTACCGATATCGATACAAATGAAGTAAATATATACCCCTCGTTTACTTTAGCTGCCGAAGCTATGGGTGTCCCTAGGGCTAGTTTATCAGGGTATTTAGCTAAAAACCGTACTAATCCTTATAGAAAAAAATATATTTTTAAATTAGTTTAAACACGCTGCTTATGTATTTAAACTACTTTATGCTCAATTAATCTAATATTTTCAGTTATTATATGCAGATGCGTATAGTAGGCACGTTAGTTCTTCTTTCATTACTTCAGCTTAAACTATAGGATTGCGTAGTTACAAAAAGTGATGTACCATATGTAATTGTGGTCAATTGTGTTATTGTGTTGTTACAATTACAAAAAGATTTTTATATCTTTAATAGGTCAAAACTATACAGCCGATCATATCTCGCTCGAAATGTCTCTTTAGGGTTAAGATTAGCAGCCAACATAAAAAGTTGAGATTAGGTGCCTCATTCTAATTGTGTAAAAGAGCCAAACTCCGGGGAAGCCATAAAGCTCTAATAACTAAAGATAAAAGGGAAACTTCTTATCCGGCCTCATTAATGACTGAGGGTATAGTAATATCATTAGAGATTCTAGTAATAGGAATGGGTGATCGCGGATCTAAATCAGATAATATCTGTAAAAGAGCAACGAGTAGACGGTTCTTCAGTTATTAATAATAATACTGTAAGGTGTACTCTAGTCGCCGGTAAAGCCGGTTATTAGGAGAAATTAAGTAACCTAATATTAAAGATATCACAATAGCCTATCCTCATTTTATAATACTTCGGTTATTCCGTTATATGTAAAGTTTATACTGTAACACTTTGAAGAAAGGATAAAGTATATAAACACCTTAAAATAAAGGGGACAAAGTTTATATATACCTTTAAAGAAAGGATAAAGTTGTGAACGAATTATATTATCTTTTATTCCAAATTTTACTAAGAGATCTGACAGATCTGATTGTTTTTACTTACATAACGTGAGACCACGTAGCCTATTTTGTCAATCTAAAAATTATGCCTTATCTAGAAAGTGTTTCATACCTATTACCGTAAGGGCGTTTTCAACTTCAAAAAATGATGATCTTTCTTCTACAGACTCTTCCAATTTAACTGTTTTCTCTGATGCGGACAAAGATAAACTAGAGATACTTAAATATGTTAAAGGTAAATCTGGAATTTATATGTGAAGGGGAGGAAGTTTCTAATTAATAAGATGATAAATTAGGTTAGAAGTTGCATAATATTTATCCATTTTAGTAGGATGATAAGTATAATTAGTAGAATTATAAGCATAATTAGTAGAATTTTAACAAATATAGTAAAAATTCGTTCATAACCGAGGATAGTAATGTGGTTACGAAATCACAGACCTATTTCACATTTTTCTTACAAAAGGTACCCTTTAAAATTTAATTCAATTAGTTGTAGAAATTATTCAACTAGTAGAAATTATTCACATGTTACAAACGATATACCTAATAAAAGCAGCATTTCACCTATTGTAGAAGATGATGACACTTTTTTAAACAAATCTCTATTAAAAGATACTAAAAATAAAGCAGAAATCTCTGAAAATCATAGTAACTTTTCATTGAATAAACTTAATCCTCATTTTGTAACAGGATTCACGGATGGTGAGGGTTCATTCATAATTAGTGTCACCAAAAACTCAGAAAGTTCTCTAGGTTTTCGTGTTAAAGCTATTTTTAGAATTAATTTATCTAAAGAAGACTTAGAACTTTTAAAGCTTATTCAATCTTATTTTGATGGAGCAGGAAATATAGGAGAAGATTATAAAGGTATTTGTAGTTATACCTTTTATTCTTTAGATGAAATTTGTAATATACTTATCCCACATTTTGATAAATATCCTTTGATAAGTCAGAAGCTTGCTGATTATATATTATTTAAGAAGGCAGTTATGCTTATTAAAAATAAGTCACACTTAACCGAGCAAGGGCTTAAAGCTATTATTGGAATTAAGGCTAGTTTGAATAGGGGGCTTAATGAAGAATTAAAAATTTCCTTTCCTAAAAATATACCTGTTGAAAGGCCTGTAGTAGTAAACCAAGTAATTAGAGATCCTAAATGGTTAGCCGGATTTATATCGGCTGAAGGTAGTTTCTTTTTAAATGTTTATAAAGCTAAAACTAAAACAGGATCAGGTGTTAAATTAGTATTCCGGATAACTCAACATATTAGAGATGAATTACTTATAAGAAGTTTTATTCAGTATTTTGGTTGTGGAAAGGTTTACAAAAAAACTGGAATGGATGCTGTTGATTTTATGGTAACAGGATTTTCAGATATTACTGATAAAGTTCTTCCCTTCCTTTGCGAATATACTGTCTTAGGTAAAAAATCTGAAGATTTTAAGGATTTCTGTATTATCGCCGAGATGATTAAAGATAAGAAACATTTGACGTCAGAAGGCTTAGAGCAAATTTTAAGTATTAAAGTCGGAATGAATACTGGACGGCAATTCCCTTATAAATCATGTGTAGGCGAAGCTTCCTAATAAATTGAATGGTAAGAAATATGTAGGGAGTTCTGTAGCTTTAAATCGTAGGCTTTTAGAATATTACAATGTAAATAGATTATTAAACGAAAAAAGTATGCCAATTAACATTGCATTATTAAAGTATGGTTATAGTAATTTTACTCTTACTATCTTAGAAATTTGTGACAAAGATAGTCTTATGTTTAGAGAAAAACACTTTTTTGAAGTATACTCTCCTGAGTATAATATATTAAAAACACCTGGAAGCCCTTCTCGAGGATCTGGATGAACACATTCTGAAGCTACAATAGAGAATATGCGGATAGCTGCTATTAAAAAATTCAAATCTCCGGAATTTTTAGAAAAAGTATCTAAAGGTCAACCTAATAATATTGGAGTTGAAGTAACTAATTTAGAAACAAATATTACTACTACTTATCATGCCATTAGAGCTGCAGCCCGGGCTTTAGATATTGATAAAAGATATATTGAAAATTACATTTATTTGAAACAAGATAAACCTGTTTTAGGTAAATATACTTTTAGATTAAACTTAAATTTTAACGATGAAAGTACAAATTTAATTCACAGAAAGGTTCAAAAAACTTCTATGAAAGTGGAGGTTACTGATGTAGATACTAAAGAGGTTAAAATATACTCTTCTATTACCACTGCTGCTAGAGCATTGTGTTATCGTCAAGCCAGCATATCTTTATATTTAAAAGAAAATAGAACTAAACCTTTTAAAGGGAAATATTTGTTTAAACTCGTAGATTAAAATACTAAGGTAATGTCGTGGATTTAAATAAAACTTCACTTATAAAAAAAAATTTGAGGATGAATTTGTTGAACGACTTAGTGGTCATATGCTATTAAATATACTTAGCGGATTCACATACAATATTATGAATTCAGGATTTATTTTCTTTATTTTAGGATTATTACCATTAGCATTTATAATAGCCTTTTCAGGACTAGAATTAGGGATTGCATTTATACAATCTCAAGTTTTTGTCGTTTTATCTTGTTCATACATTAAAGACGCTTTAGAATTACATTAATACAAAGAGAGGAAATATATTTAATAATTATACACATTATGCATTTATAAAGAGACTTGTATAGTTATTTGTCCAGTATGGTTAAAACATGTTTAATCTCAGTTTAGTTTAGCAATTCTTGAATTCTGTAAAAAAGAGGCTACTATATCTCGGTAGAATAATGTGGTTTTTTTTTAACAAGAATACAATCTGGTTAGATAACGGGTTTACCTCCGGGGATATAGTTTACTCCGGGGATTCGCGGTCCTAATCCACTTATATACTAACTTGCCTTTACAAAAAAAAAAAAAAAATTAGCTCAACTGGTAGAGCATCCGTTTACCACACGGCAGGTTAAGTGTTCAAATCACTTATTTCTTAATACTTATGAATTATAAGTATATAAATAAAGAACTTAATGGTAGAGTGTATGACTTTAATCATTATCATAAAGGTTCAAGTCTCTTAAATATTAAATAATATATGCGTCTATTATAGATATAACCCTCAAAAACTAAATAGTAGAGAATATGTAGTATATACCATAGCAGAATAATAAGCCAGTTTATATTCGTTGTTGAAACGGCACAATTAAGGTGTATCCCTATATATTCATACATTTTTTATACTTGCAGTTAATATAAAACATTTTTATATGTTTATATATCAAACAATTATCAGCCCTTACATTGGGTTTAATTTAAGTATCTTTTACTCTTATCTATACTTATTATTATATTTAAAGGGAATTTTATGCAGTAAAGTTTTATATTTTAGTTTAATTGCATTTTTTGATCTTATAAATATAATGAATAAGGTCTAAATGTAGAAAATTCCCTTTTTTACAATTATTCTCTAATGGGTGTTACACGACCTCCACTAGGTAGAAGAGTTAAGAATACACAAGGTCCCTTTCTAGTTAAAAAACGTTACCAAGTTGAAAGGGTGGAAAAATCTGAAAAGTAGTAGTAATTGGTAGCCCGAAACTTAATCCGGGTAACGTAGGATTTTGGAATATTACAATGTAAATAGAATATTAAACGAAAAAAGTATGCCTATTAACGTTGCATTATTAAAGTACGGTTATACTAACTTTAGTCTTACTATCTTAGAAATTTGTGACAAAGATAGTCTTATGTCTAGAGAAAAACACTTTTTTGAAGTATACTCTCCTGAGTATAATATATTAAAAACACCTGGAAGCCCTTCTCGAGGATCTGGATGAACACATTCTGAAGCTACATTAGAAAATATGCGTATCGCTGCATCTAAGACATTCAAATCTCCGGAATTTTTAACTAAATTATCTAAAGGTCAATCTAGTGGTATTGAAGTTGAGGTAACTGATTTGGAAAAAAATACTACTACTACTTACCATGCCATTAGAGCTGCAGCTCGAGCTTTAGGTATTGACAAAAGATATATTGAACATTACATTTACTTGAAACAAGATAAACCTGTTTTAGGTAAATATACTTTTAAATTAAATTTAAACTTAGATGACAAAAGTACAAATTTAATTCACAGAAAGGTTCAAAAAACTTCTATGAAAGTGGAGGTTACTGACGTCGACACTAAACAGGTTACAATCTACTCTTCTATTACCGCTGCTGCGGGGATTCTTGGTAGGTTAAAAGTACTAATCTTTAAATAGTAGGTTCGATTCCTATTGTCTCCATCCAAAAATAAATGAGATTATTGGAATTTAATCTCCTGCCACATGAGTGAATAAAAAGTGGTGTGGCTCTTTAATTTCTAAGCCCAGGAGGCAAGAAATTTATTTTTTATATAAAAAATAGAATTAGCGGGTGCCTATCCTTATTAGAAAAAATACTTTTACGTTGAGTAAAGTGTGCATTGATAGGGGAGGCTTTGGGAAAGGATATGGATACTTAAGATAGAAAAAGATTTGATGAGATAAATAGTATTTATATGATAGGTTCGACTCCTATTCTCTCTAATGATGATTCTAAGTTATAAGCTTAATAATAATCTTTAATTTATATACTTAGAATTGTCGAAAATATTGTAGTAATCTATTTCCTCCACGTAGTAAAATAAAATAATTTCCTTACGTAGCGAGGGATAGATATATTGTAGGTTCGAATCCTACGCCCCCTACAAACATAGTATTTATATTGTAATATTATAAATAATACAAAATATCTAATATAAGCAGTATGCAGACTAGTTTGTAGTAAAAAATTCAAAATTAGTCTTTTAAGAGCCTTACTATAATGACATGGAAATTATCACTACCTATGTTTAGTTGGTTCGAAGTAGTGCATAAGCTCATGAGTCAAGAAACGTTTAATCCAAGTCTTTAAAGTTACTTATTGACAGTTCTCAACTTTTATTATAAGTTATAAAGTACTGGTAATGTGAAGGATTGGGCATCCTGATCAATGGAAATATAACCACTGTAATAGGGTTGTTGACTTGAAAGAATAATAATTTAGATGTAAATTTTATTAGGAGCTATGAGTTTGTGATATTAATTTATCCATCAAAAAATGCATTTTGTGATTGGCATGCCTAATAAGCAGTTAAACACTAGTCAAGGGTAGTGGTCGGTTAAGAGTGGAGTTGGCAGTTTTGCAACTTTCGTGTAGGTATAATCTTTCTGCCCGATAAGTCCTTCGGTGGTTGTTAATAGAGATCTCAAAGGGTAGTCGTTGATCACTAGAGAGAGATATTGTAATCTAAGAAAGGGCGTAGGCAAATAGCGAAAGACGACGTTGACTGCTCTCCGACATATCAAAAAACACTAGGCAGCCTGGACTCGAGGTGCTTGCAATAGAGTTAACTTATTTAAAACAATGAAGAAATCCTTAACTTTCGAAAGCTTGCCCATGACTGATAAATATGGAAAACTATTGCCCTGTGTAGCGAATGATAAATATGGATTTACAAAAAGACCTTACAATGGAATGAGTATAGTAAGACATATGAAAATTAAAAAATACATTCGTATTAATAAAAATAATCTAAATAAAATACTAGATACCTGATGTGTCTACAAAAATTTAGGAACTAGTCGATATGGAAAGTATTTAGGAAATATTTACACTAGTAAATTTGATACCAAAACTCCCCTAGGGAACTTATGAATTAGGGGCCCGTTTACATTAGTTAGAGAGGCTAACAAGTTTACTACGGTTAGAAAATTTTCTCTATCAACAACTAAATTTAATAGTCTAAATTTTAGTTCAGTTGGTGGGGACCTCCCAGCTAATAAAACTAATAAAACTACGCGGAATCGCGTAGATGGCTTCCCCCCGGGGGTGTTACTGTTGGTATTGGCTAGGAATGGTTGTTATACATTTAATAACGCTTTTGTTAAGCGTGTTAGGTATGTTAGACTCGTTAATACCCTTAGCCTTAAACAGTCTGGAGTAAGTGGTTCGTTAGAAAGTCTTAGAAAGGGGGTACCAGGGAAACCTGATGATTTAGAATTATTAACATCGATTCCAGGGAAACCTGATGATTTAGAATTATTAACATCTATTCCGGGGCACGCAGATAAATTGAAAAGGTTATTGGATGGCAATGAACGTAATCAACACATGAGAGAATTTGCTGAGAGTAAATTGAAAGGATTATGTGATATTGGCGAAAGTAATAAAAATATGAGAGAATTTGCTGAGCATACTTTAGGCTATAATGATGATAATTTAGTAACTAACACTAAGGATTATATGATAGCCATGAAAAAGTATGCTGAAGAAACCCTTAAGTATCCTGATCAAGATATGGAAAGTTGTTTAGTTTTATTAAATCAAGGCTATTTTAAAATTTTACATGGGTTAACTAATTTTAAACAAGAGACTTATTTAAAATATAATGGTGATGCAGTAGGTTTAATTTGTTCTAATCCTAAACTAGACGGTATAGAATATAGCTTGGCTATAAAAACCGATGTTCTGGAATATATAAGCGACCCTCGCAACGATGTTATTTACAGATTACTTGACTCTTATACAAGAGAAACATGTCCTGTATTTGTTCTGGAAGATTTATCAAAATCTTCTGAGATGATAGGTGAAGGTGTAATAATAGCTGCTAGAGAACTACCTAGTAATTTAAGTTATGTACCTGGTCTAGTCGCGGGTATTGTTACAGCACTTCTAGCTATATTAATTAGTGCTGGATTAGTATCTTATATAAATTCTAAAACTTCTAATAAAAACGTCTATGTATTCCGTTTAATAACGTTATTGTATGCACTGTTGTTAATACTGTTTAGCTTTATTAATTCATTACTTAAATTAATGGGTATTGATTCACTGGATAAGTTTATTCTAAATCGTATTAAGACGGTTTTTTCAAAACTCCAGGATAATAAACAAGATCTAGTGTCTAATTTAGGGTATATACTTGAAAAAATAAAAGAAACTTCAACGTCTGATGATTATAAAATATCTAATAATCAAGCTAATGAACTATCTCATGATACTGAATTTAAAAAGAGATTAGATACTTTAAAATCTAATATTAGAGCTGTTAAGTTATTAACATTATCTTTGAAAGTTTATAAATACTATTTTATGATACCAAGTATAAATATTCATAGCAGTGTCTGGTTTTTTGAACAGTACTTACAAAGTGTGAAGCCTTTAAAATACGACGATCATGTAAAAACAGGTTTAGATAAATTTAGAGAACTGTACAACGATTTTAATAACCCTAAAATCTCTAAACATGATAGTATGAGCGTAACCTTATTAGATACTGGTGGTTTTTTACGTGAACGTTGCTATAAAAATTTCATGGAATGTTTTAATAATTAATATATAATAAGTATATAGATATAGAGATATTGAATATTTAAATATGCTGTATGTAGAAATTAGTTAGTTAGTTATGGAAAAGGACATTTAGTTTGCCCGAAAAAATTTGTGAAAAAGGACATTTACAAGGCTCTTAAAGGTCGTTAAACTATAAACTATAAACTATAAAAATACGTGGGTGGGTGAAATAAGGGAGGTTTGAAGTGATTCAATTCATCATTCTTATCATTCTATAGTAGTTTGATGTAACGGTTATTAATCAATAAAACCATCGTTATTATCAATCTATTAGAATAGGTTGGTGTAACGGGTATTAATCAATAAAAAAGTATTAAGGATACTTCTTGAAATATGGTAAGAAATACTTAACTTTTGATTGTTTAACGCGTTTGTACGCATCGATTAAATATTAACTATTGACTATAAGTATATGCGGGTGGGATTAATAAGAGTAGGTATTTGTAAACTATATTTTTAATTTACTCTTCATTTTTATATAAAATGATTATGTTAATACTCCTACTTTAATACGGAATATTATGATTAATGAAACACTCTTTCTATCATAATCGCTTTTTATATTATAATCTTGTTTAGTAGGTTATTTGGAATAAAGCTATGGTATAATAATATTTAAGTAATTGTAATAATACTACTAAAATATTAAATATCATGGTGTTGAAAATTTCAATCTTTATACAATATTCTATATCCTAATAATATTACTAAAATATTAAATATCATGGTGTTGATAATTTAAATTGTTTATATTTTACACGAGGAGTGTGAAGAGATACGCTTTATAAATAAGACATTAATAACCAAGGCTTTATTCCCTGTTACCTCTACTTCTTATTCTATTCATTTTAGGAGATTTAGTTCTACTTATTTGACTACATCGTATAATTCAAAAAAGGATGTTGGAAGTGGAAGTGCGTTGATGATTAATAAATTTTCTCCTACCTATTAACCCCTGAAACGCTCACATGGAAGAGATTCCATCTACTCTCTAAAACTTAGAACTTTTATTTTATTGATCTTTCCTTTATTATTATAGATTAAAAATTCTAATCCATTTTTTTTTTAATTGAGTGTGCCTTTTTATTTCCATTAGCTGGTATCTATTTTATATTTTTATTAAATTATTAATAAAGAACTATTTAATTTAAAAGTTATTTAGCTTATAGTATTTAACTAATTTATTTAGTAGACCATGGTAGAAAGAAGGGGATGCCTAGTGGTAATTAGTATCATGGCTATTCTTTGTTGCAGATCTCTCGCTCTGTTTATCATGCTACTGGTAAACATCCGGAACCCCTCCACAGTCAAATGGAATCACTATTCGTGTACCATCTTGGTTTGTAGGAGACCTTTTTTAAGATGAAAAGTGAGAGTGAGCAAAACGTTCTATAATAAGGGGGGGACCTGTAAAATTACTTTTGGAAAATCTCATACAAAATAGGTAAATTAATTCATGAAGCATTAGGACATTTTAATTTGTACATATAAATTTTAACCCGCCCCTCGGGGAGAGAAGAACTACTTTCAATTAGGGGGGCTCTGCATTATTAGTAGATAGATGTGCAACTCGTCTATAGGGTATCATTATTTTGATTTTTTTTAGCATAGTATTGTAGATATCTTATTACACTATTACCTATTTGATATTAGATTATAAATAGGAAAATTTTTAAACTATGATCTAGATTCGAGATGATTTAGTCTATAGATTCATGAATAATTTTCATTATTAACCTTATAATGTAGAATGTTTTTCTTTAATTTGTAATTTAGATATTACCTCTAATTTGAAAATCAGACCACATCTCTTGTCTAATTTTTAGAAATGTAGGTAATACGTTGTTTTTCCAATAAGCTTAAACTTCGGTTAATTATAATATCATTAATAGTATTATAACTAGAAGATAATGAGTTTATCAACAAGTTACTGTGATTAGAATTACTTTCCTCGGAAGGTGTATTAGTAGAATAAAATCTTATACATAAGTCAGATGTATTTTTAGAATAAGATCTTTTACCTAAATTATCATAAAATAAAAGTCATAGATAAAACTAATTTTAAAGAAATTGCTAATATTGAAAATATGGTATATGGAAATGGCTTTATTAGGGCATATTATAGCAGGATTCTAGTACTTGTTTATTTTATGATCATAAATTTAATTTATTAAACATTGAATTTGAACCTAGAATATCATATTTAAGTACTGCATCTGCAGAATATAAGCATAGCGCTAAAATTATAACGTTTGACATATAAACCTATAAAGATGGTAACGGGAATTCAATACCTTATGCTTGCGGACTCCATGACGGTAAAAAAATAAAATTATATTATGTTACAGATTATAATAATTATAAAGATATGTTTTCAAAATGTTTTGAAGATATTATGATACCTAAATATCATAAATATTCAGTATATACGAATAATTTAGGTAAATTTGATATACATTTTATATTTAAATTGGTAATAGATAAATATGATTATTCAAATTTAGTTACTAGAGGTAGGACTTTAATTTATTTTACTTTGAAAAAAAAAAAAGAGGTAAAATGAATGTAAAGTTAAGAATTGCAGATTCTATTTGTTTACTCCAAAATTCACTACAAGAATTGGGTTACTCATTTAAAGTTGAGACATTAAAAGATGATTTTCCTTATAATTTTGTAAAAGCTGATAATTTGCAATATAAAGGTCATCTTCCTGATATAAAATATTTTGATAAATCTGATAGTTTTATTTTTAAATATCAATTAATGGTTAGTTGATTTAAAAAAGATTGATCTTTAAAAGTTATATTTAAAGATAAAAACAGTAAATATAAGTGGGCGGGAGGGGATTTGATGTAATTCAAATCAACGTTATTTGTAAGCCAGTCAACACTATTACTAAGCTACTATAACGGGTTTAAAAAAAGTAAAAAAAAAAAAAATAAAAAAAAAAAAAAACCAAAAAAAAAAAGGGGATTCTTGGTAGGTTAAAAGTACTAATCTTTAAATAGTAGGTTCGATTCCTATTGTCTCACCACCTTCTCAAGGGTTAGATGAAATTCGTCTTATATTCCTCTCAAGGGTTAGATGAAATTCGTCTTATAAAAGCGAATATGAATAAAGGAAGAGATTAATAGTATGAACCCTTTAGGTAAATTAGGAAATAAAATTAGATACCTAACCCCTGATGAACAAAATTATGTTATAAATAATGTCCAACCTGAAGGGGTAGATATAAGTAAATTAACAGAAAGTATTCAAAATTTTAAACAAAATAAGCTAACATTAGGATTTATTCAGGGTTTATTTGAAAATCTATCATTATATGAAACAGCGGTCCTGAGGTGCTTGTCGTATGTCTCCTTGAGATCGGATTAAAAATACACTTAGTAGATAATAAGATTTTTATTTATTAAATTAGATGGATAAAGAAAAGATTATTAAGTAATAATCTGTCTGTGGGCTGGGCAAGTAGGTAGACTATAATGTTGAAGAAGCGGTAAAATGGAAACCAGATAACAGAACTCCAGTTGGTTTTAATACTTCCAAAAGGATATTTGGTGGACACTAACAAATTAGATCATTATGGGGGATCCATTCGGAGATTGTGGGCCGTATGGATTGTGGGCCGTATGGATTCTGCGGCTGCGGGATCTCAGTTACTTAAACGAAGTTAAAAAGATCTCAGTCGAAACCGTCAGTCGGGAAGCGGAACTATTCTAACAGATGACTTCTGTTCATGCTTACTAGGGTCTAAATTGTCGTTGTCTTCCTAAGTAAGATGTATGCGGATAGTGGTCACCCGAGTTAAAACGGAGCCTGGCACGGGCGTTCGCAGTAGTGTAACTCTATAAAAAAAATGAAACTTAAAATCTTATTCACTTTATTCGTCGTTTTATCACAATTCGTCGTTCTATTAAAATTTACTTTGGTGGATCCTAATACTACTGTAGTCTTGACAAATTATGTTAATGTTGATTCATTATCCTGGATGTTTAGTCCCTTATTTACACGGGTTTCGCGGAATAAAAGATTATGGGGTGAAACTACGCGGAATCGCGTAGATGGCTTTATTTCTCACACTACGTCTGGGGTTAAAGTTAGATATTTTTCTACTCCTCACTCTCTTTCTCTTGTTAAAGTTGTTCCGATTATTAAATATGCTAATATTGATGTTCAGAGGCTACAAATTATAAAAGAAAATAAAGGTAAAAGTGGAGTATATAGATTTACAAACATAGTCAACGGTGCGTGTTATATTGGAAGTAGTACTAATTTGGCCGTTAGGTTTAGAAATTACTTTAATATTAGCTATTTAAGTAGAGTTAAGATGGTAATAGCTAAAGCATTACTTAAATATGGTTATTCCAACTTTACATTAGAAATTTTGGAATATTGTGATTCATCTATGTCAATATCCAGGGAACAATATTATATAGATCTACTGAAGCCTAATTATAATATATTAAAAAGAGCTGGATCAAGTTTTGGATACAAACATAGTGAAACCTCTCTTAAACTTATGAGTGATGCTTCCAAAAGTAGAAATGAATCAGAGGAAGTTCTTAAGTTTAAAAAAGAGATTATGTTAGGACGAAAATTATCTAAATCTCATTTAGAAGGAATGATCATAAATAATCCCTTTAGAGTGCCGATTATTCTTTCTAATATCGAAACAGGAGAGAATAAAGAATTTACTTCTATTACACGGGCTGCTCTGTTTTTAGGTGTTGATATGACTACTGTAAAAAGGTATTTAGTTACTAATAAGCCATACAAAGGTTATATGATTACTAAAGCTACATCTAATTTAGATACCTATTCTGCCTCTAGCCTAACTAATTCAAAACAGGCTGTAGAATTAATTAACTGTGAAACAGGGATTACCCAACAATTCCCTACAATGAAAGCCGCATATCAATTTTTGGGTATATCTTATAGACGACTTTCAAACTATTTAGAAAATAACAAGTCTTCATCTACAAATGGGCAAGTTAGTACCATTAAAGGGTACATTATCTCCAAACTAGACTCAGTAGAACAAAACTGTAAAGCTGTAGAAGTTACTAATATTCAGACAAATGAAGTTATTAATTATTCTTCGCTTAGTTTAGCAGGTGAAGCTCTGGGTATTTCACCGGCAAGTATTTCCACTTATTTTAATAGGAAACGTACTACTCCGTATAGAGGTATTTATCTTTTTAAAAAAGTTTAAGTTGTCTTACAGAAGAAAAAGTGGATAGGGTTAATATATTATGTGCCACATCCACCACCCCCTGTCAACCCAGTATATCTTTATATTTAAAAGAAAATAGAACTAAACCTTTTAAAGGAAAATATTTGTTCAAATTAGTAAACTAGAATACTGTGGTATACGCCGTGTACTTTACCAGGAGACCTGCTAATTGCACTATATAGTAATAAAAGTTTATGTTAATAAATAGCATAATTTGATGATTAATTTGTTGAACGACTTTCAGGGCACATGCTATTAAATATAGTGCGCCAATGAGCTTAGATTGAGGGTGTCAGATAATCTGGCCATCAAGTCATCGATGAAAGGGCATAGTGATACGGCGTACGAACTACGAGGGGAAACCCAAACGTATAAGCCACTATGTTAACGGGCGTATAGCAGATAATACCGTCTGTAGTTAGACGCTCGCCCCGACCCCATACATGGTTAGGACATAACGAACCTGATACGCGGAGGGATGTTTTATAGTTCATGTTAGAAAGAGAGGTAATTCTTGATCTTGCGCGGCTAAATTTGTTATTGCTTTACATAAAAAAGATATAATTTTACTGGAACAAATTCAAATGTATTTTGGAGGGAAAGGTAGTATTTTAAAACACGGGAAAGATAGTTATCAATATGTAGTAGGTTCTTTAGAACAAATCACTGAAAAAATTCTACCTCATTTCGATAATTATCCATTAATATCTAAGAAATGTGCGGATTACCTTTTATTCAAAGAGGCTGTAAATATAATGTATGCTAATAAGCAAGCCTCATTAGGTATTACGAGAGAAGAATTTATAGCAAAAATTGTAGCAATTAGAGCATCTTTAAATTTAGGTTTATCCCCAGAATTGAAAGCTAGTTTCCCTAATGTAATTGCCATACCTCATCCAAACGTTGAAGATTTTTCAATACGTGATCCTCATTGAGTAGCAGGGTTTACTTCAGGTGAAGGTTGTTTTTTCGTAAATATTTTTAAAAATAGTACAATTTTAGGAAAAACTGGCAGATTAGTTTTTAAACTTACTCAGCATTCTCGAGATGTAGAGTTAATGAATAGACTAATGAAATTCTTTGGAGCAGGAAAGATTTACAAAAGCCGTGATACTGTATGTTTGCATATTACCAAACTTGAAGATCTAAATGAAAAAGTAATTCCATTTTTTGAAAAATATAAAATAACAGGAATTAAATCCAAAGATTACTCTGATTTTAAAAAAGTAGCCGAGCTTATGAATAACAAAGCTTACTTGACAAGTGAGGGTTTAGAAGAGATACATAATATTAAAATTGGAATGAATAAAGGAAGGTTGTAATTTTTCATAAATACCGCCTTTCGGTTGGTACTAAGAAAATAAATTCTTCTTAATTTTATTTTTCATAAAATAAGTTGCACAATAATAAGAAAAAGGGCCCACTCATAGTTTATTTGTATAGTTTTGCAGTTTCAAAGGATTAGGCAATCAGCCAGAAACCAAATATAAAAGGGCTCACGTAGCATTAAACACTTCTATTGAGTAGGATCTTCAGAGACTACACGTGAATACCTTAGTAAATATTAAATATTTAATATTTATAGGTAAAGGTATTGTCTATCCTATATTGTTTTACTTTTTAATAAGTAACTTCATTAAAAAAAAGGGATATGTTGCATACGGCTATGCATTTTGATTGCAGATCATTAATATAAGGTTCAACTCCTTCATATCCTTGTCTCATGTTACATTTAAAGATAGTTACATTTAAAGATAGTTACATTTAAAGATAGTTACATTTAAAGATAGTTACATTTAAAGATAGTTACATTTAAAGATAGTTACATTTAAAGATAGTTACATTTAAAGATTGTTATAAAAAAAAAATTGATAAATTTAGTTCTCTATTCTTTTCTTTCCCTTGTGAGATAAAATCATAAGGAGACACCTACCCCATTGTTGGGTGTGGTGGAATATTAAGTATGGATTAATATTTTAGGTTCTAATGTCTTAACAAAAAGTATATACTATACTTTCTAATTTTACGTATTTTTGTGTAATGTTAGGGAGTTTTATTTTATTGACAAGTAGGTGTTTGAAAATACCTAGTTAATATAGAATAATAATAATAAAAGAGTATCTACATTATACTCATAAAGATTTTGGGATATAAACATATCAATGAATATACCAATGATTTTATTTCTTTTGATGGTAAGTCATTGTATGGGAGTTTAGCGATTTATTGCGGTGGTTAAAAAGCCAGTGAGTTTATGATTGTGTGGGTAATTAAGAAGGTTTTAAGGTTTGGTTATTAATCAATAATTTGAGAGGTATACCCCTTTTTTTATATGAGTGTTAATAAATGTGAGTAGGTATTTGTAAACTATATGTGTTAGTTTACTCTTTATTATAGCAAGTAATAAAGATGTTGATTCTCCTATTTTAATACGGGATATTATATTCACATTAACACACTTTCTATCATAATCACTTTTATATTCTAATCAATCTTGAGTATTTCTTAGGTTTATAGGTTGAATAAGCTACGTATGAAAGATAGTTAAGAATAAATTGGTATAACCATTTGTTTTAATATCGATTATCGTGGTATTGATAATTTAATTGTTGTGTTTTGTCAGTTTATTAATAGTTAACCGTTTAAATAATACATAAATTAGACGGATTCTTTAGTTTAATTAATAAAGAGCTATGAAAGGTTTGTAGTTTAACAACTAAAGACTTGTTAAACGAGTGAATACCATTATACAGCGGAGTAGTTTCTATTACTATATTAACAAATACACACCACGTTCTAAGGGTTCAGAATAAATAATACACAAATAAAGGTTCTCTGTGTTGAAGTTTTTATAGTAGTATTACTAACTAATCTCGCTAATTAAAAATACCGTGCGGTAAGATGGAGATGCTATGAAACATGAAAGGTCTATGGGTGGTTACCTATATATGCAAAAATAACAAAAGTTACTTTTATTGCATGTGCGAAAAAAAGTTGCGATCTGTATAGTACTAGTTATGCTATATAGGTGTAGAGTATATTAATACTTTACTAAAATTTCAAAAAAAAAAAAGGACGTATAAATAATTCTAAAATAAGCCATGCAAAGAATAAGTTTAAATTTTAAGAGTCTACCAACGACTATAAACACTGCATTTATAGCTACTTTTGCTATTAACTTTCATACCTTTGCATTTAATTATCTTACACTTGGCTTTGGTAATTCTAAAAATAATCTTACACTTGCTCCAGCGGTAGGCGAGAAGAAATTTTACTCTTCTAGTGCTCACTCTGTTTCTCTGGTTAAAGTTAGATATTTTTTTAACAATTCTTTATTTTCTTGTCTTCAATCCCACATATTATATTTAAAATTATAACAAGTAGAGTCTTTAATTTCTTTTTATTTGTATATAAAATATAATCATAGTGATTTATGATATATTCACCTAAATCAATAAATATCTTAGCTGTATTAATATCATTTTGATTTTAACTATTCATAATCTTCAAAGATTTTCCAATCATTATACTAATAACATACTCAACAGGTACTACTTCTAAAATTTTACTTAAATGTAATAATGGAATTTCTTTTTTTGTTAGTTTTTTTTCTTTATAAATATCATAAAGCTTTCTATCTTTAAAATTCTTAATTAAAGATGTTAATTCTTTATCACATCTAAATAGTTCTTCTTTAAAATCTTTGTTTAGTCTACCAATAACATCGTAAATTGCTATTCCGTCCTTTCTCAATTTTAATATATTATTGTCAATACTTAATTTTTCAATTTTTTGAGTATCATTATTCAATGGATTATTTCCTAAAATATTTTTTATCTCTTTAAATAAAACATAATTACTTTGTTTATTCACCAAACTCGAATAGAAATGTTTATTACCGTTTTTAAAAGAAGATAATTTAGAGTTATCTTTTCATCCACCTTTAATTGAATATGACTTATTTGATTTAGAATATTTTCTAGTTATTAATATTGTATATTTTATATCATCATTGTATTCACCATCTAAGTTTCGATTATCTTCAGATTCATCAGGTAGGAACACTGGGATTTTTTTGTTTTTGGGGGTTTTTTTGGGTTTTTTTTTTCTACACAGCTAATTTTTTACAGGAACATTATCTCCAAAAACACCATCCTCAAGCACAGATCCATTGTATTCAACCGCAACAATGTCACATTTAATACGGTGGGATCGCGAACAGAACCAATTCCAGATCGGATCACGTTATTTTACACCTGAGAGAACTATCAAATGTCTGTCAGAATGTTACAAGTGGAAGTGCAAGAGAAAAATAAGCGCGAAATACGGAAGAAAAAAAGTGAGTAACCAGGTCGCACAATTAAGGGAAATTCTTGTGAAGCGTGAACGAGAAATAAAGGAATTTCTCAAAGATGATGATTTGGGGTCTGATTGGTACAAAAATAAGGATGCAGTTGGATGAGATGAGTGTAGAGATTTCAGGATTCGTAGAAGGACAATTTTCTTGGCACTTTGATTTGAATAAGTAATCAAGTATATAGATAAACAAGTATCTTATACGCAAAAGACGTGGCTGTAACTTTTCATTTGTTAAGTTATCTTGGAGTCATTTATCGGTAATCTACTATTTAAATTTATCAGCACATTGTCTAATTAGCAAAAGTTAACGTTAATATTTCTCATTGGTTGAAGGTTATCTCTGACTCCTTCCTCTTTATTGGCAATCCTATATCCCTATTGATCATCACGTCATCTGTTATGCAAAAGACAAGGTTGGAGCTTTCTGTTGAAGCTTGTTTTACCTAGAATACGTTATAACCAACTAATGTCTTATTGTTGAAGTTCTATTACCAATAGGTATTGCATTTATAATACTAGTCCCTTGTATCTACATATTTTTTGGGGGTTTTGGGGGTTTTTTTTTTAATAATGCCTTGTAACATACCCTTATTATAAACTTGCATTTATAAACATTTATAAAATAATTTAAATTTTAAATTAATCCATTATTAATATAACCTTTATTATACTTATATTATTTTAATAATAATATTGTTAAACCTATATTATTATTGTTTTATTTAATCTAAAAGTGTAATATTTGTACAGGTTTATAGATATTACCTATTAATGTAAAGTTTATTAATATAGAAAATTAATTGAATGGTTTAATTTTTATTTAAAAATGGTTTAAAAGGTCTAGAATTATATATTTTTAAAAGGTTTATTATAATTATTTATATAAATCAAGGTTAATTAAGGTAAATTTAAATTTAGGTTAATTTAAAATTATAATTAGGTTCATTTAAAATTATAATTAGGTTAATTGCAAATTATAATTAGGTTAATTATTCACTGCATTATAAAAATCATCAAAAGATAAAATAGCAGAAGTCATAAGGGTTAGCGAGCTAATAAATGTACATTAAGAGCATAGAGAAACAGATACTAAATAAAAAGAATGTACCTCAAAATTGGTGCGGGTGCGGGTGCGGGTGCGGGTGCGGGTGCGGGTGCGGGTGCGGGTGCGGGTGCGGGTGCGATATAAATTTTATATAGAGATAATGGTATCTTTTTAGAATTTTATTATTTTTTGGTTTTTTTTAGTAGAGCTGGCCTTCAGGCCGGCTGCGTCAGCCCACAGGTTATGTTGTTAAAATATAAGATACTTTACTCTAATGATAATTATCAAAAATTATAGACTTACCATTAAGCTAAAATTTATACCTCTACATACTTATCATAATTACTAAGAAATAAGTGATTTGAACACTTAACCTGCCGTGTGGTAAACGGATGCTCTACCAATTGAGCTAATTTCTTTGGTTTTTTTTTGGGGTTTTTTTTATGAAAGAAGGACTTAAAGGTTGGGAAATAAGTGATTTGAACACTAATACAACTTATATAATATTTTATAAAGATACTATAACTTAAGAGCTACATACATAAACTTTATCAGATTTAA
>Ga0247755_1000027_pt1 | contig 36341 bp, 31 predicted proteins | sample UWRJL096311B4_FD_180948 | JGI IMG/M metagenome (GOLD analysis project Ga0247755, IMG submission 180948) | Plant litter microbial communities from Arlington Agricultural Research Station in Wisconsin, United States - UWRJ-L096-311B-4 | ecosystem: Environmental > Terrestrial > Plant litter >... | reverse complement strand
GTTACCTTTAACCAGGCATCACGGATCTACCCGGGCACTGAGCGCCCGGCCGTCGACTCATTGCAGCTCGACATCGCAGACGGCGAATTCCTCGTTCTCGTCGGCCCCTCCGGTTGCGGAAAGTCCACTTCCCTGCGCATGCTCGCGGGCCTCGAGGACGTCGACGCCGGATCCATCTGGGTTGGCGACCGCGACGTCACCAATGTGCAGCCCAAGGACCGCGACATCGCGATGGTGTTCCAGTCCTACGCGCTGTACCCGCACATGACCGTTGCCGACAACATGGGCTTCGCGCTCAAGATCGCCAAGGTCGAGAAGGCCGAGATCCGCCAGCGCGTCGAAGCCGCGGCAAAGATCCTCGACCTCTCCGAGTACCTGGACCGCAAGCCCAAGGCTCTCTCCGGTGGTCAGCGCCAGCGCGTCGCCATGGGTCGCGCCATCGTGCGTCAGCCCCAGGTGTTCCTCATGGACGAGCCGCTCTCGAACCTTGACGCCAAGCTCCGCGTGCAGACGCGTACGCAGATCGCCGCGCTCCAGCGCCGCCTCGGCACCACCACCGTCTACGTGACCCACGACCAGGTCGAGGCCCTCACGATGGGTGACCGCATCGCGGTCCTCAAGGACGGCGTGCTGCAGCAGGTCGGCACCCCCCGCGACATGTACGACACCCCCGCGAACGTGTTCGTCGCCGGCTTCATCGGCTCCCCCGCCATGAACCTGGGCACCTACCAGGTGTTCGACGGCACGGCGCAGGTCGGCCGTGGCCGCATCCAGCTCGAGCGCGAGGCCATCGCACAGCTCAAGGCCGAAGACAAGAACGCGGTTGTTCTTGGCTTCCGTCCCGAGTCGCTCGACCGTGCGGCCCCCAACGCCGAGGGCGCCATCCCGATCGAGGTCGACATCGTCGAGGAGCTCGGCTCCGACGCGTTCGTCTACGGCTCGGTGCCGAACGAGTTCGGCGAGTCCAAGGAGATCCACTTCGCGGCTGGCGAGTCGCAGCTGGTTGTGCGCATCGACCCCCGCGACGTCCCCAAGAAGGGCGACACCATCTGGGTCACGATCCGCGAGGGCGAGCAGCACACCTTCTCCGCCTCTACCGGCAAGCGCCTCACCAAGGGCCCGGTCGTCACGGCGGCATCGACGCACGTGTAACTCTCAAGCAGTAGCGAAGGGGCGGTCCCGCAAGGGGCCGCCCTTTCGTGCGTCTGGGCTCCATTCCACACGCCCGACGCTGCGCTCTCCTTTTCGCTCGGCGGCAAGCCCGCGCCGGATACGCTGGCAACATGGCGCTGAGCATCAAGGGCAAGGCCAATCCAGGTCTCGTGGGACTCCCGTGGGAGATTCCGCTAGAGCACTGGCCAACGGAGCACATCGCGGCGCTTCCACGCGGCATTTCGAGGCACGTCGTGCGCTTCGTCAAGCTCGAGGGCCACGTCGTCGCAATCAAGGAGACGAATCCAGAGATCGCGAGGCGCGAGTTCAAGCTCTTGCGCCGCCTGCAGAAGCTCGGTGCACCGTGCGTCACGCCCCTCGCGGTGGTGACGGGGCGCGATGGCGTCAACGGCGAGTCGCTCGAGGCCGCGCTCGTCACCGAGCACCTGCAGTTCTCGCTTCCCTACCGCGCGCTCTTCAAGCAGTCGCTGCGGCCAGAGACGATCGACCGCTTCCTCGACGCGCTCGCGGTTTTGCTTGTCCGCCTTCACCTGCTCGGCTTCTATTGGGGCGACGTCTCTCTGTCCAACGCTCTCTTCCGCCGCGATGCCGCGGAGTTCACCGCATACCTGGTTGACGCGGAGACAGGCGATCTCCACGAAGCGCTCACGGAGGGCCAGCGCGACTACGACCTCGAGCTCGCGCGGACCAACATCATCGGCGAGATGTTCGACCTCGAGGCCCAGGGCAGCCTCGACGAGTCTGTCGATCCCATCGCGGTCGCCGACCGCCTCGAGGAGCGCTACCGCTCGCTGTGGCGCACGCTCACCAAGAGCGCAACGCTCACCACCAACATCCCGCTCGAGATCGCGAACAGGGTGAAGCACCTCAACGAGCTCGGCTACGACGTCGCAGAGCTCGACATGCGCAAGACCGACGACGGCAACGCGCTACTTATTCGGCCCAAGATCGTCGACGCGGGCCACCACTCGCGGCGCCTCATGCGCCTTACGGGCCTCGATGTGCAGGAGAACCAGGCTCGACGCCTGCTCAATGACCTCGACGAGCACCGCGCATATGTCAACCCCGACGACGACATCGGCTACGCGGCGCACCAGTGGCTGCTCAAGGTCTTCGAGCCCACAGTGCGCGCCGTGCCGCGCGAGTACCGCAAGAAGCTCGAGCCCGCGCAGGTCTTTCACGAGATCCTCGATCACCGCTGGTTCCTCGCCCAAGAGGTTGGCCACGACGTCCCGATGTCCGTCGCGGCCGCGAGCTACGTCAAGAACATCCTGCCCAAGCGCCCCGACGAGCAGGCCGTGCTCGGCGTATCGCTCGCAGAGATGACGGCCGAGCTCCCTGCGCTCACCGCTGAGATCGAGGCGCGAGGCCTCATCGCCGAGGAAGAGAACGAGGACAACATGGGTGGCTGGGGCGGTATCGAGGAGCCCGCGGCCCCTGACGTTGTCCGACGCTCCACTCGCGTTCTCGCGGTGCCGCCCCCTCCCGTGGGTCCGGTGGGCGGCGACGAGAGCTAGCGGCTAACGGCCTTGCTCGCCTCATAGAGCGCGATCGATGCCGCGACGGAGGCATTGAGGCTCTCTGTCGTGGCGGCGATGGGGATCGACGCGACCTGGTCGCACGCCTCGCGAACGAGTCGCGAGAGCCCCTCGCCCTCGGCGCCCACCACGATCACGAGCGGGCCGTCGAGCAGGTTTGACTCCGGAAGAGAGACGTCGCCGTCGGCGTCGAGCCCGAGCACGAACAACCCCGCGCTCTTGTAGTCCTCGAGCGTGCGCGTGAGGTTCGTTGCGCGCGCCACGGGGATGCGTGCCGCGGCGCCCGCGGACACCTTCCACGCGGCAACGGTCACGCCCGCCGCACGACGCTCAGGTACCACGACACCGCTCGCACCGAATGCGGCGGCCGAGCGCATGATCGCGCCGAGGTTGCGGGGATCCTGGATGTGGTCGGCAACGAGAATGCGCACCGGGGAGGCGGCGATCAGCAGGTCCTCGGGCTCCGCGTACACGTACGGAGGCACCTCGAGCGCGATGCCTTGGTGTGTCTGGCCATCCGCGAGGGTATCGAGTCGCGCCTTGGTGGTCTCGCGAACCTCGACGCCCTGGGCCACTGCGAGTCCAACCAGTTGCGTCACGCGGTCGTCGGCGTCGATGCGGTTGTAGACGTGGAGCACGTTCGCGGGTAGCTCGGTCCGCAGAGCCTCAAGCACGCTGTTGCGCCCCACGATGAGTTCGAGGTTTCCCGACGACTTGTCGCGTGGCTTGCGACTCGCCTGCGTCGGCGCCTTTGCCGCCGCAGCGTCGGACCGCTGCTTGGCCTTGTACGCCTTGTGGTATGGGCGCTCCTCGGCCTTGGGGGTTGGGCCCTTGCCCTCGAGTGCCTTGCGGCCCTTGCCGCCGGTACCGACAGTCGCGCCCTTCTTGGAGCCTGCGTTGCGCGTGGCGCCGCGGCGCTTCGAGTTACCAGCCATGCGTCAAGGGTACCGGGCGGCGGCCCGACGCCCGGGCCGGGCACCGCTCAGGCGTTACGTATCGCTCGCGAGAGACCAGCGGGCGCCCTCCGGGGCGTCCTCGATCGCGATGCCGGCCGCGGCGAGTCGATCCCTGATCGCGTCGGCCGCGGCCCAGTCCCGCGCGGCACGGGCCTCGGCGCGGGCGTTGAGGTCCGCCTGGACGAGGGCGTCGAGCGCGCCGAGGGCAACGCCTCCGACCGCGTTGTCCGCGCCTCCGATGAGGTCCTGCGAGAGCGGGTCGAGACCTAACGCGTCGAGCATCGCCCGCACAGCGAGCAGCCCGGGAGCGATCGCGTCGGCGTCGCCGCCCGCGAGCGCGGCGTTGCCCGCTCGCACAGCCTCGTGGAGCACCGCCATCGCGCGGGGCACTGAGAGGTCGTCGTCCATCGCCTCGACAAACGCCTCTGGCAGGGCCGCCGCGCGTACCTCGGCGATGGGCGGCTGACCAACCCGTTCGCCCGCGCGGTCAACGTATCCGCCGATGCGCTGCCACTGGGCGAGTGCCTCATCGAGGGTCGACTCCGTGTACTCGAGCATCGAGCGGTAGTGCACGGCGACGAGCGCAAGGCGCAGGGCGGCAGCGGGGTACCTCTCGAGAACCTCGGAGACCAACAGGCCGTTACCCAGGGACTTCGACATCTTGGCGCCGCTTTGAGTCACCCACGCTGAGTGCATCCACAGCCGCGCAAAGCCGTAGCCCGCGGCGCGGGACTGTGCCTGCTCGTTCTCGTGGTGCGGGAAGCGCAGGTCGAGGCCACCGCCGTGAATGTCGAACTCCTCGCCCAGATACCGCTGCGCCATGGCCGAGCACTCGATGTGCCAACCGGGCCTGCCGAGACCCCATGGAGAGTCCCACGAGGCGGTTGCGGGTTCGTCGTCCTTGCGTGCCTTCCACAGCGCGAAGTCGCGCGGGTCGCGCTTGGCCTCGACCGGCGCGTCTGTTGCGGGCGCGAGGTCACCGAGCGACTGGTTCGTGAGCGAGCCGTACTCCGCGAACGAGTTGACGTCGAAGTAGACGGAGCCGTCGCGCTCGTACGCGTGGCCGCGTTCGATGAGCCGCGATATGAGCGCGATGATCTCAGGAATGTGGCCCGTGGCGCGCGGCTCGGCGGCAGGAGGGCGCACGCCGACCGCGGCATACGCGGCCTGGAACTCACGCTCAAACCGCAGCGCCCACTCCCACCAGGGAACGCCGGCCTCCGCGCCCTTGGCGAGGGTCTTGTCGTCGATGTCCGTGACGTTCCTCACGAGGGTCACGTGATAGCCCGAGCGCTCGAGCCAACGCTGCAAGACATCGAACGCGACGGCTGCGCGGAGGTGGCCAACATGGGGCGCGCCCTGCACCGTGGGCCCACACAGGTAGATGCCAACCTGACCGGGGGTCAACGGCACAAAGGGCCGCTCTTCACGGGTGGCGGTGTCGAACAGGCGCAGACTCACGGGAGCCAGGCTACCGGTGCTTAAGGCACAAACACGAGGGCCGACGCTATGGCGGCGATGCCCTCGCCGCGCCCCGTGAGCCCTAGTCCGTCGGTGGTGGTGCCGGCAACGCTCACCGGGGCGCCGACGGCGGCGCTCAGGACCTCTTCTGCCTCGCGGCGGCGGCGCGACAGTTTGGGTCGGTTGCCGATCACCTGGATCGACACGTTGGCGATCTCGAAGCCAGCGTCGCGGACGAGCCGCGCGGTCTCGTTGAGCAACGTGACCCCGGCGGCGCCCTCGTACTCTGGCCGGTCGGTGCCGAAGATCGCGCCGAGGTCGCCGAGCGCCGCTGCGCTCAGGAGCGCGTCACACGCGGCGTGGGCCGCGACGTCTCCGTCGGAGTGACCCGCGAGCGCGGTCTCCTCTTGCCACTCGAGGCCAGCGAGCCTCAGGCCCGGCTCCTCGCCGAAGGCGTGGACGTCCGTGCCGATGCCGGTGCGGAACGTGTTGGTCGACACCGCGGTCACGAGTTCTCTGCGATGTACGCGGCGAGCGCGAGGTCGCTCGCGTGCGTGACCTTGAATCCCCACTGGTGTCCATCCGTCGCCACGACGCGGTAGCCGAGATCGCGCACGAGTGTCGCGTCGTCGGTGGCCGCGCCCCCTGGCGCGGCCTCGTGCGCCGCGACCAGCGCCGCCGCTCGGAACACCTGGGGGGTCTGGACCGCACGGAGGGAGTCCCGGTCTACGGCTTCGCCATACGCACCGTCGTCCCCCGGAGCGCCGACCAACGTGTCGACAACGGGAAGGACGGGAACCGCGGCATCTGCGCCGGCCTCGACCGCAGCGATCGCCTCGCGCATCGTGGCGGTGGGCATGAACGCGCGTGCGGCGTCGTGGACCATCACAACGTCATCCGGCGCGAGGCCGCGCTTCTTGAGCGCAACCAATCCCGCCCAGACGGACTCTTGGCGCGAGGCGCCCCCGGCCACAACGTCGGCCCTGCCTGCGACGACGTGCTCAAATTCAGCGATCCGCTCGGAGGGTGCCGTGACAACGACAACCGACGTGAGCGGGAGGATGCGATCGAGCGCGTGAGACACGAGCGGATACCCGGCAACGGCAACCAAACCCTTCGGCAGGTTGGACCCAAGCCGGGTTCCTACTCCGGCGGCCGTGACGACCGCCGCAATGGTCACGAGGCGAGAACCTCGTCAAGGCGGGCGCCTGCGGTGATCTCGTCGCTCTTCTCCGCGAGGGCAAGCTCGCTCACGAGAATCTGGCGAGCCTTGTGCAACATGCGCTTCTCGCCGGCGCTGAGACCCTTGTCGGAATCGCGACGGCTAAGGTCACGAACCACCTCGGCGACGCGAATAACGTCACCGGACGCAAGCTTTTCAACATTTGCCTTGAAACGGCGCGACCAGTTAGTCGGCTCCTCGATATATGGCTCGCGGAGTACGGCGAAGACCTTTTCAAGGCCCTTCGCGTCGACAACATCCCGAACGCCGACGAGGTCGAGGTTCTCCGCGGGGACCTTGATGATCAGGTCACTCTGGGAAACCTTGAGCTGGAGGTACGTCTTCTCTTCGCCCGCAACGGTGCGCTTGAAGATATCTTGGATAGTGGCTGCACCGTGGTGCGGATAAACGACGGTCTCGCCTACGACGAAATTCATGCGACACGTACCCCTTAACTTTCGCGGGTTCCATTCTACCACCGCGCGGACACCCCTTAGCAGAGGCCCCTTTTCGGGGCCAGGAACGCCACGCGGGTGGCTCGCAGAACACGCGCGCGTGCCGGTATCCTTGTCGCGACCCAGTCCCCGAAAGGACCTTCGTTGAAGACCACCCTGCTCGCGCGCGCTACGGCCGTAGCCGCCGCCATGCTCGTGCTGACAGCTTGCTCCGCGATCAACCCGATCACGACGGGCAAGGAGTATCAGGCGTCCGACGGCGTTGACGTCGCAATAGGCGACACCGCGGAGGGCCTCAACCTGCTCGTCCTGACCACCGCGAAGGACGCCCCCGCCGTGCTGACGGGCTCGATTCACAACTCGGGCCAGGACGAGATCGTGGTGCGAGTGAGCATCGACGGCACCATCGCTACCGAGGTCACCGTCGCCCCGTCGGCGACCACTCAGCTGGGCACGCGCGAGGGCCAGACCCTCGTACAGGGCGCTTCGCCTGCCGCTCCGGGCGCGCTTGCTCCAGTTCTGCTCGGCACCGAGGAGCTCGGCGCGATCACGGTGCAGGTGCCCGTCATGGACGGCACCATCCCGCCCTACCAAGAGATCGTCGACAGCATCCCGCCGCTGCCGGAGCCGAGCGCGTCGCCTTCGGCGTCGCCGAGCCCCAGCGTCTCCCCTTCCGCTTAGGCCGGCCCTAGCGTCGGGCAGGCTTGTGCAAGCCCGGCGCTACGCACGGCTTTCGCGCGTCACGCCGCGTGCGGCTTAACCGAAGCGGCCGGAGATGTAGTCCTCTGTCGCCTTCTCTGACGGCGTCGAGAACATCACGCGGGTGTCGTTCATCTCGATGAGCTTGCCGGGCTTGCCAGTGCCCGCGATGTTGAAGAACGCGGTGCGGTCCGCGACGCGCGCTGCCTGCTGCATGTTGTGCGTCACAATGACGATCGTGTAGCTCTCCTTGAGCTCCTGCATGAGGTCCTCGATCGCGAGCGTCGAGATGGGGTCCAGGGCAGAGCAGGGTTCGTCCATCAGCAGGACGTCGGGGCGGATGGCGATGGCGCGCGCGATGCACAGGCGCTGCTGTTGGCCGCCGGAGAGCGAGGAGCCGGGCTTGTCGAGGCGGTCCTTGACCTCTTCCCACAGGTTCGCGCCGCGCAACGAGGACTCGACGAGGTCCGCAGACTCCGACTTGGTCATGCGCTTGTTGTTGAGGCGATAGCCCGAGAGGACGTTCTCCGCGATCGACATCGTGGGGAACGGGTTGGGGCGCTGGAAGACCATGCCGACGTGGCGACGCACCGCCACAGGGTCGATGCCAGAGCCATAGAGGTCGACGCCGTCCATGAGCACCTCGCCCTCGACGCGCGCTCCGGGAATGACCTCGTGCATGCGGTTGAGCGTGCGGATGAAGGTCGACTTGCCGCAGCCCGATGGACCGATGAACGCCGTCACCGACTTCGGTTCGATCGCGAGGGACACGTCCTCGACGGCGAGGAAGTTGCCGTAGAAGACGTTGAGGTTGTTGACGTCGATGCGCTTAGCCACTGTTTTTCCTTAGGTGCCTAACGGCCCGTCTTGGGCGCGAAGATGCGGGAGATGAGACGAGCAACAAGGTTGAGCGTCATGACGATGAGAATGAGGACGAGCGCGGCTGCCCACGCCCGGTACTCGGTGATTTCGGGGAGGCAGGGAACGGACGGGTCGTTGCAGACCGCGTCCCCCTTGCGCCACTCGGACACGATGTAGACGGGGAGCGTCATCATGCGGCCGTCGAAGAGGTTGAAGTTCATCGAGTCCGCGACCCCGACGGCGATGAGCAGCGGCGCGGTCTCGCCGATCACGCGCGCGATGGCAAGCGTGACGCCCGTGGCGAGCCCCGCGATCGCGGTGCGCAGCACCACCTTGATGACGGTGAGCCACTTGGGAACGCCGAGGGCATAGGAGGCCTCGCGGAGCTCGTTGGGCACGAGCCGGAGCATCTCCTCGGAGGTGCGCACGACCACAGGAATCATGAGCACCGACAGCGCGACGGCGCCTACGAATCCGGTCTTGGTTCCGGGGCCGATCACGACCGCGGCGACCGCGTAGGCGAAGAGACCGGCGACGATCGAGGGGATCCCTGTCATGACGTCAACGAAGAAGGTCACAGAGCGCTTGAGCCTGCCGCTGCCGTATTCGACGACGTAGACGGCCGTGAGCAGGCCGATAGGAATCGAGATGACGGCGGCCGCGAGCGTGATGAGCAAGGTGCCCCAGATCGCGTGCAGCGCGCCACCAGTGATAGCGCCGCCGACCACTCCGCGCATCGACTGCTGGAGGAAGTCGAGGTTGAAGCCCGTCGACCCATCCTCGTTGACGAAGAAGCGGTCCATGCCGCGGCTGACGACCGTGATGGAGAGCCAGATGAGCGGGATCAGGGCGACCCCGAATGCCCCGTACACGAGCGATGTGGCGAGCCCGTTCCTGAATCGACGCTGAGTGCTCAGCTCGCCGAGCGTCGTGCCGTCCGTGATCGTGGCCATCAGTTCGCTCCAGAGAACTCTGCGCGACGAGACACGATCCAGCGCGCAAGCATGTTGACGAGCAGGGTGATGACGAACAGGGCGAGGCCCATCGTGATGAGCGCGCTTACGCCGTATGAGTTGGCCTCAGGGAACTGGGAGGCGATGTAGGCGGCGATGGTGTCGTGCTTTCCGGACTGCAGGATGCCAAACGAGAATGTGAGGCCGCCGGAGAGGATCATGTAGACGGCCATCGTCTCGCCGAGCGCGCGCCCAAGGCCCAGCATCGTGGCACCTATGACGCCGGAGCGGCCGAACGGCAGCACGGCCATCCGCACCATTTCCCAGCGAGTGGCGCCCATTGCGAGCGCGGCCTCCTCGTGGAGCTTGGGGGTCTGCAGGAACACCTCGCGCGAGACCGCAGAGATGATCGGAATGATCATGATCGCGAGCACGATGCCCGCGGCGAGCGCAACGCGACCCGTTGGCGATGCCGCGCCGGTTGCGGGGTCCGGCGCGAACAGCGGGAACCACCCGAAGGTGTCCGTGAGCCACGCAAAGAAGGGCCGCAAGAACGGCACGAGCACCGACGCTCCCCACAGGCCGTAGACGACGGAAGGAATCGCGGCCAGAAGGTCGATGAGATAGCCGAGGCCAGAGGCGAGGCGGCGCGGCGCGTAGTGCGAGATGAAGAGCGCGATGCCAATGGCGAGTGGCGTAGCGATCACGAGCGCAATGACCGAAATCAGCAGAGTGCCAAAGACCAGATAGCCGATGATCTCGATGAGGCTCTCGCCCTTGTCGGGGCGGATCCAGCCGACGTGTTCGGACAGGCTCGCGCTGTCTGTAATCGCGGGCCATGCCTCGACGAAGAGGAACGTCGCAACGGCCGCGAGCACCACGAGGATCACCGCAGCGGAGCCAGTAGACAGCCCCGCAAATGCATTGTTAGCCCGCGACGGCCGGGTCGCCTCGAGGGGTTCCGGTGGGGCTTCGGGGCCAGTGCTGGCCTCAGTCATTGTCACGAAGGTTCTCCGTCAGGTGGCGTGAAGAACGGTGGTGGACTCATCCTCGCGGACAAGCCCACCACCGTCCAACTCGGTGCTTTACGCGCCAGCGATTCCCGCGAGGATCGTCTCGATCTGAGCCGAGAGATCCGCGGGGAGGGGGGCGGAGCCCGCGGCCGAGGCGGCGGCGGCCTGGCCGTCAGCGGATGCCACGTACGAGAGGAAGCCCGTCACGTTGGCAAGCGTTGCGGCGTCCTCGTAGGACTGGCACACGATCGCGTAGGAGAGAAGCAAGAGCGGGTAGGCGCCCGACTCTGTCGTGGTGCGGTCGATCGAGTACGCGAGGTCGTTCGCGCCGTTGCCCTCCTTGAGCTCCGACGTCGCAAGCGCGGTGGCGGCTCCCTCTGCGGACGGTGCGTTGAACGCGTCGCCAACCTGGATCGAAGCGACACCCAGCGTGCCGGCCTTGGACGCGTCGGCGTAGCCGATCGTGCCAGGGGTGTTGGTCACCACGTCGATGAGGCCGGACGTGCCCTCACCCGACTCGCCGGAGCCGATGGGCCATACGCCGTCGGCCTCGTAGCCCCACGCGCCGCCGCCTGCCTGCTCGAGGTAGTCGGTGAAGTTCTTGGTGGTGCCGGAGTCGTCCGAGCGGTGCACGGGCGTGATCGCGAGGTCGGGAAGCGTGGCGCCATCGTTGAGTGCGACGATCGCGGGGTCGTTCCACTTGGTGATCTTGCCGTCGAAGATCTTCGCGATCGTGGCCGCGTCGAGGTTGAGGCTCGTGACGCCTTCAACGTTGAACACCACGGCGATCGGGGAGATGTAGACGGGCAGGTTGATGGCGCCGTCGGGGCCACAGATCGTCTGAGCGGTCGTGTACTCCTCCTCGGAAAGCGCGGAGTCGGAACCCGCCCAAGCCACGGAGCCGTCGAGGAACGCGGTGCGTCCGCCGCCCGAGCCGACCGGGTCGTAGTTGATCGTCAGGTCCGGGTTTGCGTCCTGGAATGCCGCGCGCCATGCGTCCATCGCGGACTCCTGCGACGAGGCGCCGGCTCCGTTGAGGGTGCCGGACAGTCCGGCTGGGGCGGAGGTGCCGCCGGTCGAGCTGGGCGCGGGGGCCGACGGCTCGTTGTCCGCGGAACACGCGGCGAGCGAGAGCGAAAGCACAGCGGCAGCGACAAGAGCGCCGGAGCGGTACGCGATCTTCACAGTCAGTAGTCCTTACATGGTTGGGGGCCGGCGCCATGCCGGATGCCTCCACGCTAGGGAGCGAAAGTAACGTCCCAATAGGTACTAACTGAACCTTCGATGAACGTTCGGTTAACGCCCAAGCGGGCTACGGCTCGAACGTGTAGCCGACTCCGCGAACCGTCTGAATCAGGCGCGGTTCGGAGGGGTCGTCCTCGATGCGCGCGCGCAGTCGCTTGATGTGCACGTCGAGGGTCTTGGTGTCGCCAAAGTAGTCGGCTCCCCACACTCGCTCGATGATCACGTGCCGCGGAAGTACGCGCCCAGCGTTGTGCGCGAGGAGGTTGAGCAGCGCGAATTCCTTGGGCGGCAGGGCCAGCGTCTCGCCGTTCTTGACGACGGTGAGCCGCTCGGCATCAAGGGTCAGCGGCCCGACGCTGAGGCGGCTTGGTTCCTCGGGTATCGCTGAGAGCCCCGCGGCTTGGCGACGCAGTACGGTGCGGATGCGCGCCACGAGCTCGCGGCCCGAGTACGGCTTGGTGACGTAGTCGTCCGCGCCGAGTTCGAGGCCGATGATCTTGTCCACCTGGTCGTCCTTTGCGGTGACCATGATGATGGGGACATCCGTGCGCTCGCGGAGCACCTTGAACACCTCTGCACCCGACATGCCAGGGAGCATGAGGTCGAGCAGCACAACGTCGGCGCCGCGGCGAGCGAACTCCTCGACGCCGCGCGGGCCCGTCTCCGCGAGGGTCACGGTAAAGCCCTCGCGGCCGAGGAGGAAGCTGAGCGAGTCGCGGTACGACTCCTCGTCCTCGATGACGAGCACGCGTTCGCCGTTCATGACTCGTGTTCCTCCGGGTGGCTGACTGGCAACTTGAGGGTGAATGTGGATCCCACGCCCTGAGTGCTCCACACCTCAACTGCGCCGTCGTGGCGCAGCGCGATGTGCTTGACGATGCTCAGCCCGAGTCCCGTGCCGCCGGTCTCGCGAGAGCGGGCCGGGTCGACGCGGTAGAAGCGCTCGAAGATCCGCTCTGTGTCCGCAGGGGGGATGCCGATGCCCTGGTCCATCACAGAGACGGAAACGACCTCGCCATCGATCTCGCTCGTGATCGTGACCTTCTTGCCGGGGTCGGAGTATTGGATCGCGTTGTCGACGAGGTTCTTCACCGCCATCACGAGGAGGTCCTCGCTACCGAGCACCGTCGCGTCGCCCGCGGTCTCTACGGATACCGAAATGCCGCGAGCCTGCGAGGCCGTCGCCGTCGCCTCCACGGCCTCCGCGATCACGTGGTCGAGGCTCACGGGAGCGGCGTCGACGACGGATGCCTCCGATTGCAAGCGAGTGATCTCGATGATCTCTTGGATGAGCGTGTTGAGGCGCTTCGACTCCTTGCGGAGCTTGCCCGTGAAGCGGCGCACGATCTCGGGATCGTCCGCGCCGGCCTCGACGGACTCCGCGAGCAAGGTGATCGCGCCCACTGGCGTCTTGAGCTCATGCGAGACGTTGATCGCGAAGTTGCGGCGCATCTGCTCCGCGGCCTGTTGCTCCGTGAGGTCGTTCACGAGGGCGAGCGCGAGCTCGTCGTCGATCGCCGCAACCCGCGCGTGCAGGGTGCGACTATTCGCGAGCACGCCACGCTGCACCTGAATCTCCTCATCGGCGACCTCGCCGCTGCCCCACGCCCGCTCGGCGAGCCGGAACAGCTCCGGGTGCAGGGCGCCGTCGGGTCGCGCAACGCCGAGGGCAAGGGCGGTGTTGTTGCAATAGGCGCTGCGCCGGTCACGGCGCACGATCACGGCGCCCGCGGGGAAGACCGCGAGAACCTGGCGCGTGCGCGCAGGGACAAGGGTGCCGGGAGCGCTCTCCGAGCGCGTGCCGGAGCGGCCGGCCCACAGGCCAGCGCCAAGTCCTATGCCAAGAGCAACGACCACGAGCATCCACGCTACGGGGGTCATGCGCACACACTAACGAGCAGGCCCCTTGTTCACCGAATGTTCAGGCTTGGCACCCAAAGTTCACCGCCCGCGGGCGCTTTTCACGCGTGCGCCGCGTGCACGAGTGCCAGACTTGAGGCCAACACGCACGCGTGACTGCAGCGCGCCACCAAGGAGAGACATGCGCACGATCTTTACCGCCGAGATGTCGGAGCTTCGCGACGACCTCGTTGCCATGAGCGAGCTTGTGCTCGTCGCCATCACCAATGGATCCGACGCCCTGCTCAACGCCGACATCGAGCTCGCGCAGTCCGTGATCGCCGCCGACGCCAAGCTCGACGACCTCGAGGAGACCGTCGACGAGCGTTGCGTGCTGCTCATCGCGCAGCAGCAGCCCGTTGGCCTCGACCTGCGCACGATCATCGCGTCGCTGCGCATCAGCGCCGCGCTCGAGCGCATGGGCGACCTGTCGCAGCACATCGCAGAGGCCGCGCGTCGCACCTACCCAGAGTCGGCCATCCCCGCGACCCACCGAGAGACGGTCGAGGGCATGGCGGCCGCCGCGAAGTTGGCCGCCGCCGAGGTCGTCGAGCTGCTCAAGACCCGCGACCTCAACGTCGCCGCGCGCATCGTCTCCGACGACGACACCCTCGACGACCTGCACGCAGAGGCCTACGCCTCGCTGCTCGCCCCCGACTACGCCGGTGATGCGCAGACCACGCTCGACGTTGCCCTGCTTTCGCGCTACTACGAGCGGTTCGGCGACCACGCCGTTGGCGTCTCGCGCCGCATCGTGTACTTGGTTACGGGCGATCACGGCGGCGAGCGCGCCAAGATCTAGCGCGCCCACACACGAAAGCGGGGCCCCGGTCGCCCGGGGCCCCTATCGGCCAGCAAATGAGAGGCCGACCGACCGTCTGTAACTAGAGCCTACTTCTTTCCTTGGCTCGCCACAGCGGCAATTGATGCCGCGGCCGCAGCCGGATCCAAGTAGCGCCCGCCGGCTACAACCGGCGTGAAGTCGTCATTCAGTTCGTAGTACAACGGGATGCCCGTGGGAATGTTCACGCCCACGATCTCATCGTCGCCGATGCCATCCAGGTACTTCACGATCGCACGGATCGAGTTTCCGTGCGCGGCGACGAGCACGGTCTTGCCCGCGGCGAGGTCCGGAACGATCTCCTCGTGCCAATACGGCAACGCGCGCTCGAGCACGTCCTTGAGGCATTCGGTGGCGGGAACGGGGGTGCCTTCGTAGCGCGGATCGCCGTCCTGGGCGAACTGCGAGCCTGCCTCGATGGGGGGCGGCGGAACGTCGTACGAGCGGCGCCAGATCATGAACTGCTCCTCACCAAACTCGGCGAGCGTCTCGGCCTTGTTCTTGCCCTGCAGCGCGCCATAGTGACGCTCGTTGAGTCGCCAGTTGCGCTTCACGGTGATCCAGTGACGGTCAGCGGCATCGAGCGCGAGGTTCGCGGTCATGATCGCGCGACGCAGCAGAGAGGTGTGCACGACGTCGGGGAGGATGCCCTCGTCCTTCATCAGCACGCCGCCGCGCGTGGCCTCCGCGCGGCCCTTGTCATCGAGGGGGACGTCCACCCAGCCGGTGAACAGGTTCTTTTCGTTCCATTCGCTCTCGCCGTGGCGCAGCAGGATCAATTTGTAGGTCATGGGACCATCCTCGCGCATGGCGCGGCCCGACGCTAACGGCCTTTGGTCCCTAGAGTCACCCCAGCGCGGGGACGGCCGCAACGCACGCGGGGCTCACGACGTGCGCGGCCTCATACGGCAACGCCGCGACCCCGCCCACGGAGTTCTCCGGGGGCAGAGCGAGCACTCGTGCGAGCTCGTACGCGCGGACCTCGTGTCCGCGTTCGAGGCCGACGTGGAGCAGGTCCCCCACGACCGCGAAGTACCGCGGCCAGTGGCCAACGTCGAGGCTCGTCCGGTAGCGCGCCTCGCCCTCCGGGCTGAGGTCGAAGAGAGCAATGACGTCCACGCCGCGCACGGACACGAGCAGCACATCACGCTCGTTACCGGGCACGACGCTGATGTGGGCGTCGTACACGGCGTCGCCGGTTCGTTGGGGTGCGTTGGTTGTGGGCACCTCCGCGATGACGTCGGCCGTGGCGTCGTTCGGTGCCCAGCGAAGGGTGCGCAACTGGTGGTCGAGCTCGCATACGAGGTAGATGAGCTCGCCGCGCACCGCCATGTGGCGGGGTCCGGACCCGGCGGGCAGGGTCGCGGCGATGGCCGGTTCTGACAGCAAGCCATCCGGCCCGACGCTATATCGGCGGATCTCGTCCGTCCCCAGATCGGCGACCAACAGATGGCCGCCGCCGGGTGCGAAGGCGGCCTGGTGCGCGTGCGGACCCTCTTGCCTGTCCTCCCGCGGGCCAGAGCCCGTATGCCCAAGCAACTGTTGGGGCGCCTCCGCGAGCGGAAGCCCATCCTCGCCAAGCCGCACTACCGCGACGTCGCCTGAGCCGTAGTGAGAGACATAGGCGACCGCAGCGTCGGGCCCAAGCAGGACGTGGCACGCGTCCACGCCGCCCGTGGGGACCGACGCCAGCACGCGCGGGGCGCCGCTCACGTCGACGACGTGCAGAGCGCTCGTCGGCGACTCGCTCGCGACATAGAGCAGAGGCAGCGTCGCATGCGCAACCACGAACGAGGGGGCATCGATTTCGAGCTCAAGCTGGGTATCGGCGCCGACTTGGCTATAGATGCCCTCGCCGCGCCCAACGGGCGTGCCCAGGCCAAGCGGCGGGTAGGTGCCCCACCAGAGCTGTGTCATCGGGAAGCGGCGTACGCCTCACGAATCTTGGCGGACACGCGCCCGCGCTCAGAGACCTCGTGGCCGTTGGCCTTCGCCCACTCGCGAATCTTGTGCGCGTCGGACGAACCACGACCGCGCGACGCCGCACGGCGTCCGCTCACGCGGCGACCAGAAGCGATCCACGACTCAAGAGCTCCGCGAAGCTCGGCCGCGTTCTTTTGAGAGAGGTCAATCTCGTATCCCACGCCGTCGAGCGAGAAGCTCACGGTTTCCACTGCCTCGCCCCCATCGATGTCATCAACAAGAACTACCTGAATCTTCTGAGCCATACGTGGATCCTCTCGCAATTGCGAACGCCTATTGGGGGAATTACTGGTCGCTAGGCCATGCTAACCATCACGGTCGCGGCAATGTCAATTCCTAGAGCGCGGTTGTGGATTCCTGGTCGCCATTATTGGCGGAGTCGAGCGGCGCCTTGGCAGCGCGCGCTTCCTCTGCCGCGCGAGCGTCGTCCGCCGCATCGATCCGCGCGAGTTCCTCGCGTTCGCGACGGTCGGCGCGGACCACGGCGCGCATGACGTACCAAAAGATCAGGCCCACCCCAATGGAAGGGATGATCGAAATGAGAACAGCGTCGATTCCGCTCACGATTCCTCCGGCTTGACCAACGGGAACAGAATCGTCTCGCGAATTCCGAGTCCCGTGAGCGCCATGAGGAGCCTGTCAACTCCCATGCCCATGCCGCCGGACGGAGGCATCGCGTACTCCATCGCTGCGAGGAAGTCCTCGTCCATCGGCATCGCCTCGTCGTCGCCCTTCGCGGCCATGCCGGCTTGCTGCGCGAAACGCGCGCGCTGGATCACGGGGTCGACGAGCTCCGAGTACGCGGTGGCGAGCTCAAAGCCGCGCACGTAAAGGTCCCACTTCTCGACCACACCAGGGATGCTGCGGTGGTCGCGCGTGAGCGGGCTGGTCTCTACGGGGAAATCCCTCACGAAGGTTGGAGCATGCAGCGCATCGCCGACGTAGTGCTCCCACAGCACCTCGACGAGCTTTCCGTGGTTGACGCGCTTGGGGTCAACGCCGAGCTCCGCGGCTTCAACGAGCTGCTGAAGGTGAGCAAGCGACGTGTCGGGCGTGATCTCCTCGCCCAACGCCTCGGAGAGCGAGCCGTACATCGTGAGCTCGGCCCAGTCGCCACCGAGGTCGTACTCCTCGCCGTCGGTGAGCGTCACCACCTGAGTGCCGAAGACGTCTTGCGCGGAGCCCTGAATGAGGTCCTTGGTGAGCGCGGCCATGGTGTTGTAATCGCCGTATGCCTCATACGCCTCGAGCATCGAAAACTCCGGAGAATGCGAGGAGTCAGAACCCTCATTGCGGAAATTGCGGTTGATCTCGAAAACCTTCTCTACGCCGCCAACGGCCGCGCGCTTCAGGAAAAGTTCCGGTGCGATTCGCAGATAAAGCTCAAGGTCAAATGCATTCATGTGCGTGACGAACGGGCGCGCCGCCGCGCCGCCAGCCTGCGTCTGCAGCATCGGCGTTTCCACCTCGATGAATCCGCGCGTGTGCAGGGACTCGCGGAGCGATCGCACAACCGCGGCGCGGCGGCGCAGCGTGTCGCGCGCGAGCGGACGCGCGATGAGGTCCACATAGCGGTGACGGACGCGAGACTCCTCGCTCAGGTCCTTATGGAGAACGGGCAATGGGCGGAGCGCCTTGGCCGCGAGCGCCCACTCCGTCGCGAACACCGAAACCTCTCCCCGACGCGACTTGCCCGCGCGGCCCTTCGCGTACAGGTGGTCGCCCAAGTCGACGTCGGCCTTGAAGGCCGCGAGAGCGTCAGGCCCCACGGCGTCTTGCGACAGCATGATCTGGAGCCGCTCGCCCTCGCCGTCCTGCACGGTCGCGAAGCACAACTTGCCGGTGTTGCGGATGAAGACCACGCGGCCCGCGACGCCAACGACGTCGTCGGTCTCTACGCCGTCCTCAAGGTCCGCGTAGCGCGCGCGGACGTCGGCGATCTGGGCGGTGCGGTCAACGCCAACGGGGTAGGCCTCGCCGCCGTTCGCGATGATCTTGGCGCGCTTGTCCATGCGCACGCGGATCTGCTCGGGGAGGTCGGTCTCGATGGGCTCGTCAGTCACGCCCTCAAGGGTACCGGCGCAGGGTTGGTCGAATGTCAGTGAAGGTCGAAGGCGATGTCGAGGGCGGGGCTTGAGTGCGTGAGGCCCCCAACGGACATGAAGTCGACCCCCGTCGCTGCGACCTCGCGCGCGTTCTCGAGCGTGAGCCCGCCCGTCGCCTCGAGGTACACCTTGCCGATCTCGGGCTCGCGGGCGCGGATCCGCACAACGAATTGCGTCATCTCGCCCGGCGTGAGGTTGTCGAGCATGAGGAAGCGAACGTCGGACGCGAGGGCCTCCTCAACCTGACGCCACGACTCGACCTCCACCTGGATTGGGACCTCGGGGTAGCGAGCACGGATAGCGGCGACCGCCGCGGCCACCGAGCCCGTCGCGACGATGTGGTTGTCCTTGACCATCGCGCAGTCATAGAGGCCCATGCGCTTGTTGATGCCGCCGCCGCAGTGCACCGCGTACTTCTCGAGTTCGCGGAGCCCTGGCGTGGTCTTGCGGGTGTCGAGAACCTTCGCGTGTGTGCCCGCGAGCGCATCGGCCCAGCGCCGCGTGTGGGTTGCAACGCCAGACGCCCTGCTCAGCAGGTTGAGCGCGGTGCGCTCGGCGACGAGCAGCACGGGCCCCGGACCGCTCACCTCAACGAGGGCTGTGCCAGGGGCGACACGATCGCCATCGCGCACCCCGAGGTCCGTGCCAGGCTCGTCCATGCGGAGCCTGCGAGCAACCTGCGCCATCGTCTCTGCGACCACGGCGAGGCCCGCAACCACGCCGTCGGCCCGCGCGACGAACGAGCCGCGCTCCCACGTGGTCGGAGAGATCGTGGAGAGGGTTGTGACGTCGCGTCCCATCCCGGGGCCCAAATCCTCGTCGAGCGCGGTCGCGACGATGCGCGCAATGAACGCGGGGTCGAGCGGACGGTCCTGGGGCAGCTCTTCTGGCATCAGCACATCGCCATTGTTCCAGGGACCTCGGTCCCTGGGCCGCGCGGGGCGCCCGGATAGTGTGAAAGTTGACGCGGGCCCAGCCCGTGTCATCGGGCTCGACGAAGGTTTTGCCCGCGTCGTGCCCTCCTCACACACGGCGGCGGGCGGCCAAGGTCGCCCGCCGTTGGCGGGGAAGAATCACCCAAGCTCGAGCGGGGCCTCTTGCAACTCGAGGGTGCCATCGGGATCGAGGGTCGCGACGAGGCGCACCCGCCACCGGTCATCCTGTTGCGGGTAGTCGGAGCGAACGTGACCGCCGCGGGTCTCCGTCCGCGTGAGGGCCGCGCTCGCAAGGACCGACGCTGTGGCAAGCACGTTCGACGTCTCCCACTCCGCGGCCTGCGGCATGACGGCGCCAGGCTCGTCGGTGTGGAAGCGCGCGCGGATGCTCGCGAGGCGTGAAACGGCGGTCGCGAGACCCTCGAGATCTCTCACGGGACCAACACCGTCGTGAGCCGTCGCCTGAATCTTGCGCCGCATCGTGGCCGGTACCAGGGACGTTGGGGCCGGGCGATCAACAGGTTCCGCCTGCGTCAGCACGCCGTCGGCAACCAGGCCCGCAGCGTCCGTCGCGGCGCGCTTCGCGAACACGAGGCCCTCAAGAAGGGAGTTCGAGGCGAGGCGGTTGGCGCCGTGAACCCCCGTGCACGCGGCCTCACCGATCGCATAGAGCCCCTGCTGCGTCGAGCGGCCGTTGAGCTCGGTGAGGATTCCGCCGGAGTGGAAGTGCTGGGCGGGCGCCACGGGAATGAGGTCTCGGCCCATGTCGATGCCGCGCTCCTCGAGCCGCGCCCAGATGGTCGGGAAGCGCTCGCGCAAGAAGTCGCGGCTGAGGTGGCGGCAGTCGAGGAAGACGTTGTCCGAGCCCTCCTCCTTCATCTGCGCCACGATGTTGCGACTCACGACGTCGCGTGGAGCGAGCTCCGCGAGCTCGTGCCGACCGACCATGAAGCGCTCGCCATCGGCGTTGAGCAGGTGAGCGCCCTCGCCCCGCACGGCCTCGGAGATGAGCGGAAGTTGGCCGCGAGCGCCGGAGCCCTCCCACAGCACCGTGGGGTGGAACTGCACAAACTCGATGTCGGCCACGGCCGCGCCCGCGCGCAAGGCGGTCGCGATGCCGTCGCCCGTGGCGCTCGCGGGGTTGGTCGATGACCGGAACACCTGACCGATTCCGCCCGTCGCCACAATCACGGCCTTCGCGAGCGCGGCACCCACGCCGTCTCGCGTGCCCTGGCCGATCACGTGCAGGGTGACGCCGCAGACCTTCCCAGGTCGCCCGTCGGGACCGGGAGCCGAGGTGAGGAGATCCACCACCATCGCCCCCTCAATGACCTCGATACCAGGGTCATTGCGGATCGCGTCGAGCTGAGCGACGAGCGCTCTGCTGATCTCGGCACCCGTGGCGTCGCCACCAGCGTGGGCGATGCGATCGCGGTGGTGCCCTCCCTCGCGCGTCAGGGTGATGTCGCCGTCAGGAGTCCGGTCGAAGTGAGCGCCGCGAGCGACGAGCTCGCGCACCCTGTCGGGCCCCTCCGTGACGAGCGCGCGCACGGCCTCCTCGCTGCATAGTCCAGCCCCGGCGACGAGCGTGTCCTGCAGGTGCTCCTCCGGGGTGTCTTCGGGATCGAGCGCGGCCGCGACGCCGCCCTGCGCCCACACCGTGGAACCCGACGAGAGCTGGCCCTTCGTCACAACGAGAACGCGGTCAACCTTGGACCGCAGCTCAAGCGCGGCACTCAGCCCCGCGATGCCCGATCCAACAACGATCACGTCGGCGCTGATAGTCCACCCTGGGGCGGGCGCGGTAAGCCGGTGCACAAAGCGCGTCATGGACTCAAACCTACTGGCACGACTGCGCTTGGCCGCCCCCGGCTAGGCGGGCGCAGACCTCACGTTGTCGATGAGTCGCACTCCACCCACCGTCGCCGCGACGGCGAAGATGACCTCGCCGGAGGTGGCGGGCATTGCCGACGCGGGATCGAGGGCGTCGAAGTAGTCGACGGCGACCCCGGGCGACCCCGAGAGAACCGCACGCCCCGCGGCGAGCGCCTCGCCGAGCGCGCGCCTGCCAGAGTAGGTCGACTCCGCCGCTGAGAGAGCCCGCCACAGCACCCCTGCCTCGGACCGCGCGGTCTCCGAGAGCAGCACGTTGCGCGACGACATCGCTAGCCCGTCGGCCTCGCGCACCGTCGGCACGCCGACGATCGCCACGGGCACATTGAGATCCGCGACCATGCGCCGCACCGCGATGAGCTGCTGCGCGTCCTTCTCTCCGAAGAACGCGGCGTGCGGGCCCGTGAGGTGCAGCAGCTTGAGCACCACGGTGAGCACGCCATCAAAGTGTCCAGGCCGGTATTGCCCCTCGAAAACCTCGCCAAGCCTGCCCGACGCCACGGTCACCTCGGGCCGACCGGCCGGGTAGACCTCGTCAACGGTTGGGGCAAAGACAGTGGTCACGTTGAGCGGCTCGAGCAGCGCCAGATCGGCAGCGAGGTCGCGTGGATAGCGTTCGAGGTCCGCGGGGTCGTTGAACTGCAGGGGGTTCACGAAGATCGTCACGACGACCTCGTCGCACTCGCGCGCGGCCGCGCGCACGAGCGCCAAATGCCCCTCGTGGAGCGCGCCCATCGTCATCACGACGCCGCGCCGCCCTACGGGCGCGCCCAGCGCGGCAGCAGTCGTCACAACGCTCATCAGTCCTCCCCCAATCCCAACGTCGCGATGAGGTCCGCGTATGCCGCGGGACCGATGCGGCCGCCCTCGAGCGCCAGGTCCGCGGTGGCTCGGGCGAGAGCCCTGTACGCAGCGCGCGTCGTTGGCACCGCTCCAAGCGCCTCGAGATGCGCCGCGACCGTCCCCGCGTCCCCACGTACAACGGGTCCGGTCAGCGAGGCAACGGACCCGGGAGCGCCCCTCAGCGCGTTGTCGACAGACGCCGCCACCACCGGCCCAAGCACGAGCCCCGGCTCCTCGACTCCGAGCCGCGAGAGCACCGCGGCGGACTGCGCCGCGAGGGTCACCGCGTGGTTCGCGGCATGCACGATCGCCGCGTGATACGCCGCGCGATCCTCCTCCGCGATGACGAGCGGCTCCCCGCCCATCTCGACCACGAGCGCCTGCGCGATAGGCAGCAGCGGCGAAGGCGCCGTCACGCCGAACGTCGTCCCCACGAGCCGCGCGCGATCGAGCGAGGTCCCCGTGAAGGTCATGACCGGGTGAATCGCAAGCGGCAGCACCCCGGCCGCCGCAGCGTCGGCCAACACCCCAACGCCGTACCTCCCTGCCGTGTGCACGACGATCTGGCCAGGCTTCCACGCGCCAACCGCGGCGAGGCCCGCCGCGAGCGGCCCGAGCGCGTCGTCGGGCACCGTGAGGAGCACGAGGTCCGCGGAGGCGATCACGGCGTCGGGTTCGAGGACCGGCACCCCAGGGAGCAGGGTTTCGATGCGGCTCACGGAACCCTCGGATACGCCCGACGCTCCCACAACCTGGTGCCCCGCCTCACGCAGGGCGGCGGCCAAGACGGCGCCAACCCTGCCCGCGCCGACGACGCCGACGGCGAGGCGACCCGGAGGGGTCGCGCGAGGTGCGTCAGACACGAGCGGCCCCGCGGCCCGCGCGCGCCCGCTCCGCCTGCTGATCGAGGAGGTCGAGGGCCGCGTCAACGTCGAGGTTCGCGGCGAGCGGGCTCACCGGGCCGGGCGTGGAGTGCACGTGGAGGCTCGCGAGGTGCCGCAAGCGCTGCAAGGGACCCTGGCTCACGCCGAGCGACTGCGTGCGTTCGTTGGGCACCACCATGAGGTCGCGGGTCCACCGTCCCGAGCGGATCAGCAGAGCGGATTCCCCGGCGCGCACGCCGCGCTGGCGCCACTGCCATGGATCCACGAGGCGAGCGCGCTGCGGCGAGGGCGTGAAGCCGTCCTCCGCGCCCGTGCCGATCACGGCGCGCTCTAGGAAGTCGTTCGTGACATCGGGCAACACAAGCGACAGCGCGAGGCGCACGTCCTCGAGCGTTCCCACGGGCAGCAGGGTCGAGACGCGCTCCTGATCCTCCTGGTAACCGGCGACATTCATCGACAGCCGATACCAGCCCTTGGTGCGCCACAGCCACGGCTGGCGCACGAGGACCGCCTGCACGCGGCCCGGAGTCACGGTCTGACGACGCGTCTCGAGGAGGCCGTGGCGAAGGCGCAGCCCGTCCGGCGAGGTCGAGGCCGTGAACTTGAAGCCGCCGTTGATCTGGTTCCAGAAGTACGCGCCGATCGCGGCAACGAACGCCACCATCGCGAACAGCGACGTGCCTATGAGTTCCGCGAGCAGATCGGTCACCGTCGACCCGAGGACGATGGCGGCGACGATCACCGCGAGCCCCGCGATGCCCGTGAGGATCGTCGGCGTCGACAGCAGCACAGAGAGGAGCAAGCGCGAGGTCGGCACCGAATACACGTCGCGCTCGGGGGCGGCGGGCACCGCCGTCTCCGGCCGGGTGACCCCGATGTTCATGGCCAGGTCCCGCAGGCTTGCCGCGCCCGCCTGAGCCGACACGGCGTCGTCCCCAGCCACGGCGTCGGGCACGGGGTTGCTCGCGCTCCTCACGCCCGCCGCGAGCGCGAGCACCTCGTTGCGCAGGGCCTCGGCGTCGCCAAGTCGGAGGAATGACAACTCGATCCCGGATCCGGCCCCACCCGCCACAGCCACGTTGAGGCGCGCGAGCCCAAAGACGCGCGCGAGGATCGGCTGCACAACGTCCACGGCCTCGATGCGGTCGAGTCGCGCTTGCTTGTTCTGGCGGAAAAGGATGCCCTTACGATGCTGCATCGCCTCGTCGCCGATGCGGAACTCGTTGCGCCTCCAGCTCAGCAGACCGAACCCGACAACGCCCACGATTGCCAACACCACGAGGCCCGAAAGCGCCCAGAAGGGCAGCATGTTGATCGCCTCGTACTCGTCGGAATCGCCCACAACCCACGACGGAGAGATGCGCGCGAGTCCGTAGATCGCGAGAAAGCCAAAGATGGGTCCCGAGCCGAGATACGGCGAGATGGGATGGACCCTCGTCCACTCGCGCGGAGCCGTGTAGACGACGCCTGGCGCCGGGTTGGGGGTCACCGGGTTGGAAGTCACAACCCCGCCAGGCGTGCCTCGCCACGCGACGTCATGCGATCACGGAGGGTCTCCGCATCCGCGGCACGCACCCCCGAGAGGCTCGCGTCGCTGCTGGGGCTCGCGGTGTGGAGCTGGATCGTCGCGAGGCCAAACGCGCGCGCGAGCGGGCCCGCACTCACCTCCACGAACTGCATGCGGCCGTACGGCACCACCGTCACGGAGCGGAACATGCGGCCGCGCTTAACAATGAGGTCGTCCTCGCGCTCCGCCCACGCGTGCGCCGTGACGCTGCGGAAGATGAGCCACGTGAACCACAGGCCCAGCGCGAGCGTCACGAAGGTGCCGATGATCCACGGGCTCGCGAACACAAAGGAGAAGACAACGAAGTCGGCCATGATGAACACCATCACCGCCCACAACACGATGCAGCGTGCGGTGATCAGCTTGCGGTCGGCGTACGTCCAGTCCGCGTCCGGCTCGTACCAGGTCATGCGCCTAGTCTGCCATTTGCCCGACGCTCGGTTCAGCCAGCGTTCGGAGTCGGGTCCTCCGGGGGCTTGGTGCGGCACCAGTGTTCCGCGACGACGCCCGCAACGAAGAGAGCGAGCGCCCCGAGTGCCGCGATGAGGGCAGAGATCGCGACATCGCGCCGGGGACCGTGCGCCCATTCAGCCGCGACCCCGATCGCGTAGCCAACGAATCCGCCCGCGAGAAGAACTCCGGCATACGCGCACGCCTGGGCGAACACCGCGGCGCGCGCGGCGCGCAGCGCGTCGAGCCCCGGCCGCTTGCCGCGCTGATATTGGCGCACGGGCCACGCGAAGGCGAGCGCGAGCACCCCGCCGATCACGCTGATAGCAGGCACCGTGAACGGTATCGACGCCGGGGTGTATCCGTCACCGAGCGCGACCCTGGTCACGAGCCAACCGAGGAGGAGCGTCGCTCCCGCGAAGATCGAGAGTCGCTGCCAGGAGAGATGCTCCATGAGGCGTCGTTACGACTCCGAGGGGTCCACGATGGGAACGGCGTCTGTGTTGATCGGGGTGGGCTCCGCCCCCGAGGGCCACGGCTTGGAGACCACGGAGACCGACTCAACGTCCACCGCGTCGAGGAGCGCGCTCACCGCGCCGCCGTTGGCACCGGGCAGTGTCGCCTCGTCGTCGATGTCGGCCATGGGGACCAGCACGAACGCGCGCTCGTGAGCGCGCGGATGGGGCAATACCAGGTCATTCGTGTCGCCAACGAGATCGCCGAACGCGATGATGTCTACGTCGAGGGTGCGGGGACCGTTCTCGACGGTGCGCTCGCGCCCGTGCACAACCTCGATCCCCTGGCAGGCCGCGAGCAACTCGCGAGGCGCGACCGCGGCCTCCACCTGAACGACGGCATTGAGGTAGTCGGGCTGGGGAGGTCCGCCAACGGCGCGAGACTTCACGAGTGCCGACGTTGCGAGCACGTGCACTCCCGCGATGCGGTCAAGCGCGCGCACCGCGGCGCGCAGGGTCGAGTCAACGGCGCCGAGGTTGCCGCCGAGCGCGATCCACGCGGTAACGGGCTGGAACGGGCGATCGTCGAACTCGTCGCGGCCGTGCCCGGGAGCCGCGGTCGGGTCGTCTGACATGCCCGCGGACGAGCCGATGCGCTTGTCCGCCCACAGCGTCCCCGAGCGCAGATCGCGCCTAATCCGCACCTGGACGTCCTTGAACTCCACGTGCAATGGCGCCTGCGGCTTGTGGATCACGATGTCCACGCACTCGACGCCCTCGAACTCGAGCGCCGCGCGAGCGCAATGCTCCGCAACTGTCTCAATGAGGTCGTTCGGATCACCCGCGAGCACCTCGGCCACGCGATCCGCAAGGTCCGAATAGTTCACGGTGTTCGCGACGTTGTCCGTGCTCGCGGCCTGCCGGGTGGTCACGTGCACCGCGACATCCGCGATGAACAGCTGGCCCGTCTCGCGCTCTTGCGGCAAGACGCCATGGAACCCCTGCACGCGGATTCCCTCGACGATGATCTGATCGAGCTCCATACCGCCCTTGACGTACGGGCTGACCGACATTGTCATGCGCTCATCCTCCCGCGCGCTTGGCATTTTCCCAAGCGTTCAGCACCGCCAGCGCGTCGCGCGCGGCGGTGACGTCGTGAACACGCACACCCCAAGCGCCCGACGCTGCCGCGAGGGTGGTGACGGCCGTGGTCGCATGCTCGCGCTGGCTTGGGTCATCGGGGCGCTGTATTGCCGCTCCGAGGAAACGCTTTCTGCTCGCTCCGATCAGCACACGGTGGCCCTGCGACCACTCGGCGATGTTGGCCAGGAGGGGCCAGTTGCTCTCGCCGACCTTGGAGAATCCGAGTCCGGGATCGAGGATGATCTTGTCCTGCGGGATGCCGGCCGCCGTGAGCGCGCCCACGCGCGAGGCGAGTTCGGCGCGGACCTCGGCAACGACGTCGGTGTAGTCGTCCCTCGCGTCCATGTGGGGGCTGTGGGCGCGCCAGTGCATGCAGACGTAATCACAGCCGAGCTCCGCAACGGTCGCCGCCATGGCTGGGTCGGCGAGACCGCCGGACACGTCGTTGATCATGACTGCGCCGGCATCGGACGCCGCCCTCGCGGTGCTCGCACGCATCGTGTCGACGCTGACCCAGATGCCGCGCTCCGCGAGCGCCTCGATCACGGGCACCACTCGCCGCGCTTCCTCCTCCGGCGAGACCCGGGCCGCGCCGGGGCGCGTCGATTCGCCGCCGACGTCGACGAACCTGGCCCCAGCCTCGGCGAGTTCGATGCCCTTGGCAACAGCAGCGTCGGGCCCATCCCACAGGCCGCCATCGCTGAAGCTGTCAGGGGTGACGTTGAGAATGCCCATGACGAGCGTCATGGCTATTTCCCAACGATGAGGCTCATCGCCTCGGCGCGGGTGGCGCCGTCGCGCATGATGCCGCGCACCGCGCTCGTGACCGTGCGGCTGCCCGGCTTGCGGATGCCGCGCATCGACATGCAGAGGTGCTCGGCCTCGACAACGACGATCACGCCGCGTGCGCCGAGCTGCTCGACGAGCGCATCCGCGACCTGGGTGGTGAGCCGCTCCTGGACCTGGGGGCGCTTCGCGTAGAGGTCGACGAGGCGCGCGAGCTTGCTGAGGCCCGTGATGCGGCCGTCGGCGCCCGGGATGTACGCGACGTGCGCGACGCCGTGGAACGGCACAAGGTGGTGCTCGCACATCGAGTAGAGCTCGATGTCCTTGACGAGGATCATCTCCTCGTGGCCGAGCTCAAAGACCGCGCTAAGGACCTCGGACGGGTCCTGGTCGAGGCCCGCGAAGAACTCCTCATAGGCGCGCGCGACGCGTGCCGGGGTGTCCTTGAGGCCGTCGCGATCAGGGTCCTCGCCGACCGCCGCGAGGAGCTCGCGGATCGCGGCCTCGACGCGGGGCTTGTCGACGGCCATGGGCGCTAGGCCTCGTCCTTGGGCTCTACCACCTGCTCGACCGGAGCCGTTGGCTGGTCGTCCGGGGACTCGACCACGGCGCCGGACTCGTCCACGACGCCCTCCTCGGGAACAGCGTCGTCCTTAACCACAGCGTCGGGCTCGGTGATGATCGCTGGCGCCTTCGCTTCTGCCGGCGCATTCTTGACCCAATCGCCGCTGAGCCAACTCGCGCGCGGCTCAACCTTGACGATGTCCTTGAAGATCTCGGCGAGCTCCACCTCGTTGAGCGTCTCCTTGTCGAGGAGCTCGAGCGCGATCTTGTCGAGCACGTGGCGGTTGGCGGAGAGTGCGAGGGTCGCCTCGGCGAGGGCGGTGTCCATGAGCTCGCGCACCTCGGAGTCGATGACGGATGCGAGCTGGTCCGAGTAGTCGCGGCCGTGGCCCATGTCGCGCCCAAGGAACATCTCGCCCGAGGCGCCGCTGAGGCGCACGGAGCCGATCTTCGTGGACATCCCAAACTCGGTGACCATCTGCTTGGCGATCTCTGTCGCCTGGCTGATGTCGTTGCTCGCTCCCGTCGAGGGATCGCCGAAGACGAGCTCCTCCGCGATGCGCCCGCCCATTGAATAGGCGAGGTTGTCGAGCAACTGGTTGCGCGTCTTGGAGTAGCGGTCCTCTTGCGGCATGACCATCGTGTATCCGAGAGCACGTCCGCGGGGAAGGATCGTGACCTTGGTGACGGGGTCGGTGTAGTTCATGGCCGAGGCCACCACCGCGTGACCGCCCTCGTGGTACGCGGTGACGCGCTTGTCGTGATCGTTCATCACGCGCGTTCGGCGCTGAGGGCCGGCGATGACGCGGTCGATTGCCTCGTCGACCTCGCTCGAGCCGATCTGCTGCTTCTCGCGCCGCGCCGTGAGGAGCGCGGCCTCGTTGAGCACGTTCGCGAGGTCGGCGCCGGTGAAGCCCGGGGTGCGACGCGCGATGGCCTCAAGGTCAACCTCTGGAGCGATGGGCTTCCCCTTGGCGTGAACGTCGAGGACCTTGTGACGGCCCTTGAGGTCCGGCGCGTCGACGCCTACCTGGCGGTCAAAGCGGCCAGGGCGCAACAGTGCGGGATCGAGGATGTCGGGGCGGTTGGTGGCCGCGATCATGATGACGTTGGTGCGGGCGTCGAAGCCGTCCATCTCGACGAGCATCTGGTTGAGGGTCTGCTCACGCTCATCGTGACCGCCGCCCATGCCGGCGCCACGGTGGCGACCAACGGCGTCGATCTCGTCAACAAAGATGATTGCCGGGGAGTTCTTCTTTGCCTGCTCAAAGAGGTCGCGAACGCGGCTCGCGCCAACACCAACGAACATCTCGACGAAGTCGGACCCGCTGATGCTGAAGAACGGCACGCCCGCCTCACCGGCGACTGCGCGCGCGAGCAGGGTCTTTCCGGTTCCGGGAGGGCCGTAGAGCAGCACACCCTTGGGGATCTTGGCGCCCACCGCTTGGAACTTCTCTGGGTTCTCGAGGAACTCCTCGATCTCGCGCAGCTCCTCGACGGCCTCGTCGACGCCGGCGACATCCTCGAACTTCACGGTGGGGGTGTCAGGGGTCACGAGGGTGGCGCGGCTGCGGCCGAACTTCATGACGCTGTTGCCGCCTCCGCCGCCCTGCATCGACGACATGAGGAACCAGAACAGGCCAACGAGAAGGAGGATCGGGAGGAGAGTCAGGAGCAGCGACGCCCACACCGAGGTCTTGGGGACCTCGGAGTTATAGCCCTTGGGCGGGTCGGCGGCCGTGACGGCGTTGACAACGTCCGTGCCCTGCGGCTGCACGTAGAAGAACTGCACCACGGGGCCGAGTTCGGCCCACTCCTCGGGGCTTCCCTCCGGCAGGTCCTTCTTCAGGACCAGTTGGACGCGCTGGTCGCCGTCAACCATTTTGACCTGCTCCACTGCGCCGGCCTTGAGCATGGCAAAGCCGTCGGACGTGCCGATCGACTCGACCTTGGGCTTGAACAGACCCTGCAGGAGCCAGCCAATCAGCACCGCGAGGAGCACCACCAGGACAATTCGGCGCAGCGAGAAAGCATTCTTCATGGTGCCCCAACCCTACGCGAGGGGTATGAAGGCCCAGCAACGGTTTCGCTCAGGGCATGGGCGCGTGCCAGGGAGCACGCGCGGCCGTACATAGTCACGCCCTGTGGTTCGCTGATGTGCCGGCCGCTATTTCGTAACGACGATTGACTTTCCGGTCGCCGTCTTCGCGTGGTAGATCGAGCTGCCCGAGTAGGTGACCGTCGCCTTCCACGTGCCCTTGCCGAGCTTGGGCACAGTGATGGTCACCGAGCCCGAGCTCAGGGTGCCGGTGACCTTCTTGGTGGTGGAACCCTTCTTGAGGGTCACCGTGATCTTGCCGGTGGGGGTTGGAAGACCGGCCGCCATGGTGACCGAGACTTTGTACGAACCGGCCGCCTTGGTCGTAGGCACCTTGGGCACGGTGCTCACCAGGCTCGACACGGTCGTCTTCCCTACCACCACGGATGAGGCGGAGATCGTCTTCGAGGCGTAGGTTGCGTCCCCCGCGTACGCGACCGTCGCCTTCCAGACGCCGTTCGCGAGCTTGGGCACCGTGATGGTCACCGTGCCAGACTTCAGCGTTCCGGCCACCTTCTTCGTGGACGACCCCTTCTTGAGCGTCACGGTCACCTTGCCGGTGGCCTTCGCGAGGCCCGACGGCTGGGTCACCGTGACCTTGTAGGAGCCCGACGCCTTGGTGGTTGGCCTCTTTGTGACCGTGGTGGTGATCTTGGAAACGGCCCCCTTGAGCACCGTCACGGTTGGGCCAGCTACCGACATGGCGGCGTAGTTCGCGTCGCCCCCGTATGCCACAGACGTTGCCCACGTCCCCGCCGCGAGGCGAGGCACGGCGACCGTGACGGCACCGCCGGACAGCGTTCCGCTGATGTTCGAGGTGAGCGAGCCCTTTGTGAGCGTGACGGTCACGTCGCCGGTGGCGATGCCGAGTCCCGACGGCTCGGTCACGGTGACCGCGAAGGTGCCAGCCGTGGTTGTTGTCGGGTTTGTGGGCACGCTGCCCGCCACCGTGGTCACGGCCGCCTTAAGCGAGACGACGGATGCGCCGGCGACCGTTCCCGCCGCATAGTTGGCGTCGCCCGCGTACGCGATGGACGCCGTCCACGTTCCCGCGGCCAGGGCAGGCAACGCCACGTTGACCGCACCGCCGGACAGCGTGCCCGTCACCGAAACGACGTCGGATTCGCGCGTCAGTGTCACCGTCACGTCGCCCGTCGGGGCAGCGAGCCCGGTCGGCGGGGCAACCGTAACGTCATAGCTTCCGGCAACCTGCGGGGTCGACGCGATGAGGACGGTGCCCGTGACGGTGACCGGCGCGGTGGTCGAGACCGCCGCCTCGCCATCCGCCGTGGTCGCGGCGTAGTTGGCATCGCCCTCGTACGCGATCGACGCGATCCACACGCCCACGGGCAGGATCGGCACCTCAACGGTGACCGCGCCGCCGGACAGCGTGCCCGTGAGGGTGTGGGAGTCGAGCCCGTGCGCGAGGGTCACGGTGACATCGCCCGTCGGGTCGGCGAGTCCGGTCGGCTGAGCCACCGTGACCTCATACGTGCCGGTGCCCTGCGGCGAGGCCGCGTCAACGATGGCGCCCGCGACAGTGACAGCCGCCTTCGCCGACTCGACGGACGCGCCGACTGCGGTCGCCGGAGAGTAGTTCGAGTCGCCTGCGTAGGCGACGGACGCGGTCCACGTCCCTGCCGGGAGTTCGGGCAGGTCGACGGCGACGATTCCACCGACCAGTGTGCCCGTCACGGTGATCGGGTCCCCGGCACCCGTGAGGGTCACAGTCACGTCGCCCGTCGGCACGGCGAGTCCGCTCGCCTGCGACACCGTGACGTCATAGCTCCCTTGGGTCTGCGGCGATGGCGCGGTCCCGACGACGCCCGCCACGGACACCTCCGCCCTGGTCGAGACGACGGATGCGCCGCCCACCGAGGTCACGGCGTAGTTGAGATCACCCGCATAAGCGACCGTGGCAGCCCACGTCCCCGCGGGGAGTTCGGGCAGGCCAAGCGTTACGGTTCCGCCAGCCAGCGTGCCCGTCACGATGACGGGCTCGAGGTCGCCATTGGCGAGGGTCACCGTTACCTCACCCGTAGCTTCGGGAAGACCGGTCTCGTGGGTCACCGTGACCTCATACGTTCCGGGAGTCTGCGGCGATGAGGCCGTCCCGACGGCTCCCACGACAGCGACGCTCGCCTTGGTCGAGACCACGGGCGCGCCAGGCGTTGTCAACGGGGCGTAGTTCGCGTCTCCCGCATAGGCAACCGAGGCGGTCCACGTGCCCGCGGCCAGGGTCGGCACCGAGAGCGTGACCGCACCGTCTGTCAGCGTGCCCGTCAGGGTGGTCGTGCCCAGGTCACCCGTTAGGGTCACCGCCACATCCCCCGTCGCCGGCAAGAGGCCAGTCGGCTGGGTCACCGTGACGGCGTAGCTGCCGGTGTGCACCGGTGTCGGAGCCGTCACGACAGCGCCCGTGGCCGTGACGGCGGACTTGGTCACAGTCACGGATCCGGTCCTGGACAACGACTGAATGTACGGGTCGGAGCCGTAGTCGACCGTGTAGGCGTAGACGCCCGTTGTCAGCCCAGGCACGGAGAACGTGGCGGTGTTTCCGACAATGCCCTGCGTGGAGGACGTGCCGTTGATGGTAAGCGTGGCGCTGCCGGACGGCGCGTGGCCCCACGTGGTGTCGACCGTCAGCGTGACCGTCGCGGCGGTGCCGTACGTCACGTCTGGTGAGGCGACCGAGGCCTGCGCCACGCGCTGAACCGGCAGCGAGGAGGCGGACCATGGGCCGGCGCCCACGGCATTCACCGCGCGAACCTGGAAGATGTAGTCGGCACCTGGGGTCAGGTCAAACACGGTGGCACTCGTGACATTGCCCGGCCAGAACTCGGCGCTCCAACTCGGGGTCGCGGTGTCCAAGCTCACGCGGTACTGGTAGTGGGTGATGGGCGCGTTGCCGTCGCCTGCGGGAGCCGTCCAGGCCAACTGGACCTGATTGTCGAAGGCCCCCGGCGTCGCGAGGGGGGCCGCGGGGGCGTCGGGCACCGTGTGGCCGATGTAGCCGCCCATCGGGATCGCCGGTACGGCAACGACAGAGCCAGAAGCGGTAGCGCTCAGCCAACCGGAGAGTTCGCCGTCGTAGGCAGATAAGGGGTCACCGTTGACGACGGTTCCGGTCGGCACGGTGAGGGGAACAGGCGTGCCGTCCGGTCCCGCGACGTGCACGCCCGTGCCATCGATGTAGGCCGTGACGCCATCGTGCACGGCGGCCCACGCTGTCTTGCGGGTCAAGACGTTTCCGAGGGCGACGACGTCCTCGGTGACCATCGGCGAGACCGCGGTGTTGTGCGTGGCCGCGTAGGTGTCGAGAATTCCTTCGACCACTGGGTAAAGGATTCCGTCCTCGGCGATGTTCGACTGGTGCGCGTAGAACGGGCGTGGGTCTCCCGTGACGACGTAGCGGTACGCGTTGCGGATCTCGATCGGGAGGATGTAGTTCGTGAAGCTCGCCTGAGCCTGGGTCGCGTTCGCGTTCGCTAGCGGGGTGATGCACGTGCTCGTGTCGGGATTTGCCGTGCAAATACCGCTGCCTCCGCTGGCCGCGCTGGTGTAGATCCAGTTGTACTCGTCCACCTCGTCGGCGTACCTGCCGGCGTTGTAGAAGATGTTCATCGGGTGGCGCGGCAACGTCATGGTGCTGCCGCCAGCGACCTGGCGCGTCTCCAGTTCACGCGAGGCGTCGGAACCCGTGTAGGCGATCCCCGCGGCGTCGAGAACCTCCCCGAGGAAGGGGTTGTCGATGGGCTGCTGCGGCGTGGTGAGCAGGCCAGAGTGCTCGCCGGTGACGAGGGCGGAAGGATCGAAGTTGGACAGGCTGTGGGACACGGCCCACTGCTGGTTCAGTTGGATCTCTTCCAGGAGCTTCGTCGGCCCAAGCCACTGAATGCCACCGGAGGCGACGGCAAACGGGACGAGCGATTCGTCGTAGAAGCCCGTCGTATCAGCCGTCGTGGCACAGTGCCACTGATCGTCCACGAGAGTTGGCGCAATCTGGATGCACCCAAGGAACGGGTGCGAGTACGTGTGGTTGACCCATGTGAACTGGTCCTTGACGGCAAGGAACGCATTGGTCAGGGGATCCGTGCCCACATCCTGAACCACGGCGTCGCTGCCTTGGCCGTTGAACAACATGTCGAACTTGAAGCCGTTCGCGTTCTGCCAGTTGACCAAGCGAGTCACGTCGCTCGGGAGCATGCGGATCTCCGTCGCGGTCGGGTCCACGCAGCTTGGAGTGTCGCCGGGCGTGCAGTTCTGCGTCGAGCTCCATCGGCTGTCCGGAAGGAAGACGTCGTCGACGTGCACGGAGAGGTAGTTGCGGTGGTGTCCCAGGTGGATTCCGCGGGTCATCCACGTCACGATCCCGTGGCCGATCTCGCTGAACCACTTCTGGTCGCCGTTGTACGCGGCGTTGATGAAGAGCTGTTCACGGTAGTCGTGGGCATATACGCCAATGAGCGTGCCGCTGAACCCGCCCCGGCTAACGTTAACCAAGGGCGTAAAGGTCGCCCCCGCAGGGAGCGAAGGCAGGGCCTGCGCGATGTTGCCGGAGACCTCGATGGCTGCAGGGTCAAAGTCGTCGATTGTGAGCGAGCCCGTGAGGTAGGTGAAGGGGCCGGCCAGGCCCTGACTCGTCACGGTGAGCGCGCCGCCGTCGAGCGATCCGCTATACGAAGCCGCCGACTGTCCGGTCGCGGCGCCCGGAAAGGCGTAGGCGTTGACGTGCCGGACGCCGTAACTGCGCTCATAGGTGGTCAGCGCCGCAATCTCGGCCACCGTGAGGCCGGTGCCCACCGCGTCGGGCGTCACGACGGCCTGGAAGTGACCTCGGCCCGTCGCGGCGTCCGAGAGGAACGCGTCGTCGATCACCTGACGAGGCGAACTCGCGAGATTGACGGTCGTGTACGGCACGCCTTCGCGATCCATGAGGGTCGCGAGGGCGGTGGTCGAAGGACCGCCGTTCGTGAGCAGCAGGACCCGCAGGTCAACACTGAGCCCGGGGGCCGCCTGAGCACTTGGCGCGGGAAGACCCGCGAATACCAAAGCCGCCGCGATCGCGGCGCACACGATGCGCCGCCAACTGACGACTCCCACAGTGGACAGGCTCATCAGGGCTCCCTCATACGGAATTACCGCTTAACCCACAAACGCTCAGTGGACGGGCGCGATCCTGATGCATGGCCTGCTCAATACGCCGACAATTGTCGGAGCACGAGACTGTCGGACTCACCCTTGCCTAGCCACGTTGCTGGCGCCGATCATAGACACAACCGCCGGACCTCATCAATAGATACCAAAAATTCCGAGCCTAGGTGTGGTTGATGGGTTGCGACGTTAGGCGCGCCGAAGGCGTTCGAATTGCGCTGTGGACTTCGCCAAGAGGCGGTGCTAGTTTGCTTTTCAAGGAGGTCATGTACCTACCCGCGAAAGTCTTGTAATACGCGCACTAAAGGCACGACAGCGTGTCCGTCTGGCAGGGGGACGAATTGTGACCGGATTACGCCTGAGGGAGACGTCACCACACCCGGGCACCGCGCCACTTGAGAAGGCGCCGGGCACCCTCGCGGCCAAGACGAGACGCCCACGCGCACCAATATCCCGGCGGCCCCACGGCGCGCCTCGGGTCGTAGCGTAGACGGTGCACATGACCTGGCTACTGACGGGTGGAGCTGGCTACATCGGCAGCCACGTGTTACGCGCGATGGTCGAGGCCGACGTCTCCGTTGTCGTCATGGATGACCTTTCAACGGCGGACCCTCGGAGGGTGCCTGCGCACGTTCCGATGGTCGCTGGGTCCGTGCTCGACGCGAGCCTGCTACGAACCACCATTCGCGATTACGGCGTTACCGGGGTGGTCCACCTTGCGGGCAAGAAGTCTGTTCCCGAGTCATTGGAGATGCCGCTTCACTACTACCGGGAGAACGTCACGGGCGCCATGACACTGATCGAGGTCATGGCCGAGGAGACAGTCCCACGCCTCGTGTTCTCGTCAAGTGCTGCCGTGTATGGGACATCGAGCGCCGACCTTGTCACGGAGACCGCGCCGACTCGGCCGGAGAGCCCGTATGGACGCTCCAAGCTCATGGTTGAGTGGATGATCCACGATGCCGCGGCGGCGTACGGCCTGAGCTGCATGAGCCTCCGATACTTCAACGTGGTCGGCTGCGCGGACCCCGTCCTTGCCGAGGCGCGCGGAAGCAACCTCTTCCCCCTCGTGTTCGCGGCGCTGCAACGGGGCGAGCGGCCGGTTGTGTTTGGTGACGACTACCCGACCCGTGACGGCAGTTGCGTGCGCGACTACATCCACGTC
>Ga0247755_1000026_pt1 | contig 37966 bp, 44 predicted proteins | sample UWRJL096311B4_FD_180948 | JGI IMG/M metagenome (GOLD analysis project Ga0247755, IMG submission 180948) | Plant litter microbial communities from Arlington Agricultural Research Station in Wisconsin, United States - UWRJ-L096-311B-4 | ecosystem: Environmental > Terrestrial > Plant litter >... | reverse complement strand
GCCGTTCACGCCGGACGCCTACGCCGACGCGATCGGCGCGTGCGTGGCGGCGGGCTACCGCGTCATCGTCGTCGACAGCATGAGCCACGAGTGGGCCGGCGAGGGCGGCGTGCTCGAAATGCAGGAGGCCGAGTTCGCGGCGATGCAGTACGCCGACGCGAAGAAGCTGTTGTCCTGGGTCAAGCCGAAGATGGCGCACAAGCGGATGGTGCAGCGGCTGCTGCAGTTCCGCGCGCACCTGATCCTGTGTCACCGGGCCGAGTCGAAGATCGACATGGTCCGCGAGGGCGGGCGCACCGTCGTGAAGCCCAAGGAGGGGCTGACGGGCACGCACGGCTGGTTCCCGGTGGCCGAGAAGAACCTGGCGTTTGAGCTCACCGTGTCGCTGCTGCTCGAGCAGGAGCGACCCGGGGTGCCGGTACCCATCAAGCTGCAGGAGCAGCACAAACACCTGTTCCCGCTGGACGAGCCGATCACCGAGGAGACGGGACTCAAGCTGGTGGAGTGGGCGGCCGGTGGCGCCATCGACTGGCCCGCGCGCATCGAGGCCGCGCAGGACCTGGCGCAGCTGCGGGCGCTCCGCAAACAAATCGACCTGATTCGTGCGGCGATGCCGGAGTCGGCACGCGCCATCATCCAGACTTCGTTCAACGACAGACTGCAGGAATTGCAGCAGAGAGGCGGCGACCAGTGAGCAAGCGACGCGACATGCAGCAGGAGGCGGTCGAGTTCGTCATGTACGAGGACTTGGCCAAGGTGTCCACGTTCGTGCGGAACCTGGCGGACATCGTCACGTCGCGCGGCAAGCGCGAGCAAAAGCCGAAGGCCACACCAGTGGCGCCGGCGGGCGCGGCCGTCGTGAAGCGTGCGTCGCGGGCGCAGCTGCGCGAGGTCAAGGTCGAGGACCCGAACCAGGCGCCGCTCGACTCCCGGGCGCTCGGCGACGAGGCAATCAAGCGTGGTAGTGACGCGGGCGCGCAACCCTCGATTTTGGGGGATACGGTCGCCAGCACTTGACGCCAGAATCGAGGCCGTCGTTGGTGATTAGGTAGCCATGGACCGGGGCGCTGTTGGGCGACAGCGCTCCGGTCGTTTTGTGTTCGCCCCACCCGTCCGCGTCGGGGGTTTCGTTGTCGTATTCACTCATGGGGCGCCTTGCGGCGCTCGACCCTACCCTGCTGCCCGATGGGCAGTACCGCATCCTGTCTCAAGCCGTATTCCTGGCCCGCGACGACCGCGACGGGCTGCTGTTCGCCACCGCCGCCACCCTCGCCGAGCGCACCGACAAGTCAGTTGAGTTTGTGCAGCACGTCTTTCGCTGGTGGCGCAGCGTCGGGTTTGCCGAGCTCGTGTCGGACCAGGGCCGGCTCGTGTGGCGGTTCGTGTTCGAGAATGCGGCCGCGCTGAAAACTGCGCGCACCCCGCGCAGGAAACGATCACAGGATCGGCACGAGCCGCTCCTCGAATTTGAGTCAACCGAGCGCACAAACCGATCCTGTGATCCGCCGGATCCGATCCCAGGATCGGCGCAAACCGATCCCAGGATCGTCGGCATTTCGACAACCGTGACGGCAACTGATGGCAGCAGCGAGACTTCGCCGTGCCAGCACACCTCCTCTCAGGATCTTTCCCAGGATCTTGATCAGGAAAGAGAAGAACTACCGCCGCTCCGCGTCGGCTCCCTCCCTCAACCTGTGGAAATCCCAAACCATGAGCAGACCGATTCCGCACCGCGACCCGGTGACGTTCAGGCAGCTGTGCGCGGTGGCGAAGGACCGTCTGCTGCAGCAGGACACGACGACCACGGTCGACTGGAAGGAGGACATCAAGGCGCGCGTGGTGGCGCTCGGTTACAGCGACCCGCTGACCGAGGTGGTGTACCGGGCGATGGACGCAACGGAGCGGGGCAACCCGCACCTGTGCTCGCGTTTGTTGGACGCGCCGCCGAAGCCGACGGTGGCCCCGGTACCGGAGCGACCGGACCCGACGCGGTACCTGCCGCGAGCTCGCCACGAGTACGCCCCGAACCATCAGGGCGAGTTCGTGAACCTGGACACGATCGCGGCGTCGTTCCTCCAGAGATTCTTGCCAGAGTCCAAGCCCTGAAACACCGCCTGAACGGGTGGGCACCGTGACGCGCGTGCGTACGCCGCGACCGCCGGCGCCGCTCAAACCTGTCCGCATGATGCGGTGCGTGTGTTGCGGCAAGCAGTGCGAAGCGCGCCCACGCGGGTGGGACTGCTGCGGGCCACCGAACGGGATGGCGAGCCACAACTGGCTGGCGCTCTTTTGCCCGAAGCCCGAGGACGGCGGGTGCGGGAAGTGTCAGAAGCACTGCGCGTGCGCGCGGCCGCCGACCGAGGGTTCATCACTGCGGGCGCTGTCCGAGCGTCTCCTGGCCAGAATCACCAAGTGAGGAAGCACAAGAGCATCCGGCAGCCGGAGCTCTTTGCCGAGCAGGTGACCGCGCGCCGGCGGCCGTCGTCGCTGCCGGAGATCGGCAAGCAGATCATCGAGCGCGGGCTGCCGACGCCGCTCGAGGAATACGCATTCGCCGCGGCGCTCGGGCGTGCCTGGAGGTTCGACTACTGCTGGAAGGACTACCGCGTCGCCTACGAGCGCGAGGGCGCGACGTGGGGCAAGGTCGTCACCGACGCGGCCGGCAACAAGCACCGCGTCGTCGCGGGTCGTCACACAAGCGGGGCCGGCGTCGACAAGGACGCCGCCAAGTACAACGCAGCGGCGAGGCTCGGGTGGGTGGTCATCCGCGGCACCGCCAGTACCGAGCGCAACGGCCAGGCGATCCGCGACCTGGAGCTCGCGCTCCGCACGAAAGGTTGGAGGCCATGAGACGCGCACCGAAACCCAAGACCGGCAAGAAGGTCGCCTACAAGCTGATTGACGCGACCACCGCCACCGGGGCGGCGATGTATGCGCGGCTCGAGGAGGAGCTCGCGCGCGACCACCACGCCGACGTCCAGAGCGCATCGTTCGCGCTGGCCTGGTGCACGTCGTGGAAGCCGGACGTCGACGGGCGCGTGGTGCTCGGCAAGTGTCGGCGCTCGAGCGAGCTCGATCGGGAGTTCCACCGGTACGACTTCGTCATCCTGCTGAACCAGGCGTGGTGGTACGACCTGGGCGTCACCGACCAGATGCGCGTGGCCATCCTCGACCACGAGCTCTGTCATGCGGCGCCGGCGATCGACGAGCGCACCGGCGAGCAGAAGCTGGACGAGCGCGGCCGCCGGCTGTGGCGGATGCGGAAGCACGACCTGGAGGAGTTCGTCGGCGTGGCGCACCGGCACGGCACCTACAAGCGGGACGTCGAACTGTTCTACCGGGCGCTGCGCGAGGCGGCGGTGGGCGGGTTCGTCAGCTGCGGCGCGTGCAACCGGCATGGGTTCATCGAGCTCGAGGGCAACCGGATGCAGCGGTGCGAGTGCTGGCAGGTGTGGCAGTCGCGGGTCGACGGGGCCGAGTCGAAGGTGGCGGTGGCGTCGTGACGATCGGTCGCCCCCGCGGCGTCGTCGACAGCTACCAGCGCCCGAACCGGACGACCCCGCAGTCGGTCGTCGAGCAGTGGCTCATCATGCGGGCCCGGCGCGACGGCTTGAAGCTGCGGGAGATTGCCGCCCGGCTCGCGTTCTCCAAGCAGTACGTCCACCAGGTGGTGACGCGGCTCGAGGCGCAGTGTAGCGACTGGCGCGCCCGGCACGACGTCTGCCGCAGCTGTGGCCGGGGGCGGATGTGAGCCGCTCCAGGTTCCAGGGCGTGTTCGGCAAGTGCGAGGTGGAGCTCGCGGCGATCGACCTGGTCGACCGCGGTCTGCTCGACGGCGTCATCGAACCGTCGCGGGTGTCGGCCGACGCCCACGTCCGCGAGGGCTACCGGCTGCTCGTCGAGTATGGGTGGTTGGTCCGCGGGGCGGTGGGCGGCGTCGGCTACGTGGCCACGCCGACGTTCAAGGAGCGCTGCCAGGCGGCCGTCGCGCGCGATCGCGCCGAGGGGATCACGACATGACCGGCCAGCCGTTGTGGACACGAGCGATCGAGGCGCAGTTTGGGATGTTGTCGGACCTGGCGTGGCTCAGGCGGCATGGCGACCCGCTCAAGGGGGTGACGGATCTCCACGTTCAGGACTGGATGGCGCGCAGCACACCGTTTGCGTGGGACGAGGAGGTGACCCGGGCGGTGTGGCGGGCGTCGCAGACCGTCCCGGGCGACGCGCAGTTCGATACGCACCTCCTGCCAGATGGACTCCGCTCGGCGTTTTGGTGGCTCGAGTGGCCGATTCCGATCCCGATGAAGCACCCGCCGGCACCCGGCCAACACTCGGACGTCGACAGCGAGCACCTCTGTGCAATGCTCCTGACGCAGCAGGACGACCATTGGGCGGTGTCGTGCGCGCGGCGGAACATCACCGCGCTGGCGCCACGCGCGCTGATGATGGAGTTCAACGCCTTCACGTTGGGCGCGTCGCTGCACCAGTTAGCCAGCCAGGGGGCGCTGGCATTCGATGCCGATCGCCAGGTCTACGCCGGCTTGCGTCCGCGCGATGTGGCGCTCACCCGCTTTGTGATGGCCGCCGCGGTGTGGCTGCGACAGCGGGTGGCCGTCATGGCGAGCACACCGATCGAGCGGCACGCCCGCAAGCGCATCGCCAAGGCCCACCAGGTCGATGTGCGCGAGGTCAAAGTGGTCACGCTACGCCGGCTCGAAACGCAACCACGGCCACCTGGGCCTGGCGAGCCGGTCGACTGGTCGTGCCGGTGGATCGTCGATGGGCACTGGCGCAACCAGTACCACCCGTCGACGGGCCGACACGAGCTCACCTACATCAATCCGTTTGTGAAGGGACCAGCGGACAAGCCGCTCAAGGTGTCGAGTGCGACGGTCTACGCGGTGAACCGGTGACCGTGGCCGCGCGATTCAAGCAGCGTCTGCTCGAGCAGGAGCAGTACATCGAACGCTGCGCCCACCGGACCCCGATCGGGCAGCGGTGCTTCATCTGCGAGCCGCTCCGGCTCGAGCTATTCCGGCGGCGGGCGCGCGTCGAGCCGAAGCACGCCCACCAGCGGAAGCTGCGCTGATGCCGATCCATCCTGACCAGGCGGACCTGTACCCGCCGAACTGGTTTGAGATTGCGCAGCTGGTGAAGGTCAAGGCCAACTGGACGTGCGTCACCTGCGGGGCGGTGCATGGGTTCCCGCACCCGGTCAACGGCAAGCTGACGGTGGTCACGGTGGCGCACCTGGATCACAATCCCGCCAACTGCGCGGACGAGAATCTGCGGTGCCTGTGCTCGGTGTGCCACCTGCGCTACGACGCCAAGCAGCACGCCCTGGCATCCCTGACCCGGAAGGCGCGGGCGCTCCGCGCCGCCGGGCAAGTCACGCTGCCGGTGCCCGGCGGCCTGTTCAAGTGAGGTGGTCAGTGGGAATGGTACACACCGGGAACGTCGAGGAGGTATTCACGTACCACGCGCCAACGCCGGCGCAGGTGGACGTCCTGCAGCGGATTCGGGCGGACGCGATGACGCTGGTGCGGACGGCGCTCGAGTCGGTGCCGTCCTGCGCGGACCAGCAGGCCGGGATCCGCAAAATCCGTGAGGGCGTGATGACGCTGAACGCGGCGGTCGTGCTCGAGGGCCGCATCTGATGGCGAAGAAGCGCATGGCCAAGGCCGCGCTGAAACGGCCGGCGCGCGGGTTCCAGAAGGCGGCGGCCCCGGCGCCGCGCAAGCGCACCACGCAGCAACAGGTCGACGAGCTCGGCACCTGGACCCGGGCGCGCATTCGTGAATTGAAGCGGCACTGGCACGGCGAGCTCGAACGGACCCAGGCGCAGGTGCTCCTGTTGACCGAGAAGGTGGCAGCGCTCGAGCACCGCGACAACCACCTCGATGCCCGGCTCACCGCACTGGACGGGCAGACCGGCGGGGGCGACGAGTTCACCTCCCGGCCCCAGGTGGACCCGTCCTACGTGGCGGGGGCCAAGGTCGAATGACCGCCGCGATCGTCGGGTTCACGGTGCTGCTGCTGGTGGGCAAGTTCGTCGCCGTCGGGTGGTACCTGCTCACGCACCGGGGCGACGCCTGATGGGCGGTGGCATTGCGGCGGACGCGGTCACGCTGGTGTCGGCGATGACGCTGGCGTGCGGCCTGGGCGGGGTGATCGGCTACATCCTGGGCTACGGCCACGGCGCCGCGTTCGCCTACCACAGAACCGGGCCACCCCAGGTGACGCAATCCCCCCCTGATTCGGGGGAATTACCGTCACCTCGTGTCTAGGTGGGCGTACCCGACTTCGCCCACCCGGGTACGCTGAACACCCGCCGGCACCTGGACGCGGCTGGCCCGCACCGTCTGACCGAACCGTCGGGTGGCGCGGGTAGACCAGGGTCGGCGGGTTCCTCCCGAGCCGATAATCCGGCGGTCCCACCCATGGCCGCCGGCGACCCTCTGCGCACTCCAAACCCCCGCATCGACTGGTATTCGGCGTTCGCTGAACTGCACCGGGAGTGGGGCATCGCCCGTACGCTCCCCGGGTATTCGAAGCGGTCCTGGGTCGACCGGCTCGAGCTCCTGGAGCTCCAAGCCGCCCTGGCCGGGTACGTCCGGCCCGTCCCGAAAAGTAGACGCAAGTAGATGGCGCCGCCGCGAACGGGCGAGAAGGGCGCGCCGGCTGGCCAGATTGACCGTACCGCCCCGATCGACCGCGGTCCGGACCGTCGGGTCGTGGACCTGGGCCCGCCGCCAGGGACGCCCGAGCGCCGCCTGGGACACCGCAGGGCAAGCGACCTACCGAAGCCACCCTGTCCGTGGTGCGGCGGGTCGACGTCGGTCGTGTACCGGTCCAAGGGGGCGGTGAGCTCGACGCGGTATCGTCGTCGCCGCAAGTGCGCGGAGTGTGTCGACGCAGCAGGCAAGGCGCGAACGTGGCCGACGGTCGAACGTCTCGACACGGCGCAGTTCGCCAAGGAGCTCAGGGCCGAGGGCATGACGCTCGCCGACCTGGGACTCGAGGAGGAGGGGCCCCATGGGTGTGCGCGAACTGAGTGTCGAGGACGTCGGCGAAATGAAGCGGTTTGAACACACGTTCGTGCAGTGGATCAAGCCCTGGCAGGTGAAGGTCAGCCCGATGATGGCGGCGATCGTCCTGGTGCGCTGCGCCCGCACGGTGCTGCGGACCTGTCACGCGGACGACCAGAAGCAGCTGTTGCCGGTGCTGACGGCATTCCTCGAGGGCAAGGTCAACGAGCCCGGGACCGGGGGCACGCAGATCATCACGCCCGACCAGTTCGCCGCGCAGCGGTCCCGCCGGTGATCGCGATGGTGGGCAACTTCGCCGGATTCGTCCTGACCCTGGCCGTCGGCTACCTGCTGCTGCGCGCCTGGCGGGTGGCGAGCACCATCCGCTACACGCGCACCGTGTCGTTCTACCGGTGGCACGTCGGCGACCGGTTCATCGTCACGTTCATGCGAGCCGAGGAGGCCGCGGCGCAGGCGGCGTTCCGGAAACGCAGCGAGGCGTGGCTGCAGCAGGAGCGGGCCGGGCTGCTCGGGCCTGAGCAGAGCGAGCGGTGACCGACCGCGTCGTGGTGTTCCTGATGTTGGCGCCCTTCCTGGTGGCGGGCACGGTGCGGGGGCTCATGTTCCTGCGAGACGGCTGGTGACCGTCGCCGAGCTCCAGCAGGTGCTGCTGCTCGACATGGAACGGGCGCTGCTGCACCGGTCGTCGATCGACTACGACCTGTGGGCGGTGCTCGGTGTGACGGCAAAGTTCGTGAACCCCCGGGTCGTGGCAGTATCCAACCCCACCGGAAGCGAACACCTGTGGCTGGCGCGTCTGTTCCTCGAGGAGTCGTGAGCCGGTTTCCGGGGCCACGACACATTGGGGGAGGCACGATGCCCGACCACCTACGCAAGCTCCAGGCGAGGCTCCGCGAGGAGCAGGCCGAAGCGGAGCGCACCCGCGAAACCGACACCGAACGGATGCACGCCCGGTGCATCGACCTGGCCGGGATGGCTGACCACCCCATGGCGTGGGCCCTGGGCCGCATCCTGATCAACGGGCGCGAGCTCCCGTTTGACGCCACCGTCTGCGACTGGATCGACCGGAACGTGCTGCCGCCGCACTGGCACGTCATCAAGCGACCCCGCAATCGCTGACGCCAGGGGGCCATTAGTGCCCCGTCCCGATCGGGCCTGGCGGGCCACCCTGACGGCTTGCCACACGCAGACGGGTCCAAGTCCGGCGGCCGCCGGGCCGGGACTCCCAACAAGGGCACCAAAGCGCTCCGGTCCTTCCTCGAGCGTGTGTTCGCGCGCGTGTTCGTCGAGACGATCGAGGTCGGCGACGGCAAGGGCGGGCTGCGCCAGCGCTCGTACGAGGACCACCTGGTCGAGCAGATCCTCGCCGGCACCCTCGACGAGAAGTACCTCGCCACCCTCCTGGCCTACTACGCCGGCAAGCCAAGCCAGGCGATCGACGTCACCACCCGCGACCTGACCCTCGAGGAAATCATCGCCGGCGTCCGCCGCGACGAGGCCGTCGAGGTCGACCCCGAGCCGGAGCCCGGTGCGTGACGCTGTGGGCCTACCGGACCCTGCTGCTGCTCGTCATCCTGGTGATCGCACCGGCGCCGCCCGGGTGCCGCGTGTCTGAGCTCCGCGAGCTCGCCGCGTCGAAGATTGCGTCGTACCGGGAGGCCCCGTACGGCGCGTGCCGGTTCATTACCGAGCAGTTCGGCGCGACCCTCGACAAGTGGCAGGAGAAGCTGGCCATCGCCTGGGTCGACCCGACCATCCAGCGCATCAGCCTCCAGGCCTGCGCCGGCCCCGGCAAGACGTGCGCGTCCGCCTGGCTTGGCTGGCACTTCCTCGCCACCCAGGTATCCCGCGAGGGCACCGGCTTCGAACACCCCAAGGGGCTGGCCACCTCCATCACCGGCGACAACCTGCGCGACAACCTGTGGGCCGAGCTCGCCAAGTGGCAGGGGCGCAGCGAGTACCTCCGCACCGCGTTCACCTGGACGTCGTCGCGCGTGTTCCAGAACAGCAACCAGGCGACCTGGTTCCTGGCCGCGCGCAGCTGGCCGAAGTCAGGCAGCGCCGACGAGCAGGGGCGCACGTTCTCCGGCCTGCACGGCAAGAACGTCCTGGTGCTGATCGACGAGAGCGGCGCCATTCCGCCGACCATCCTGCGCGCCGCCGAGCAGGCGATGCCCAACACCCGGTTCGGCAAGGTGCTGCAGTCGGGCAACCCGATCAGCCACGAGGGGATGCTCTACGTGGCGGCGACGACCCAGGCGCACCTGTGGCACATCGTGCGCGTGACCGGCGACCCGGACGACCCGGACGCCTGGGTCCACAGTCCGCGCGTGGCCAACGTCGGCGAGGGCCAGCAGGCGCCGGCCGAGTGGGCGCGCGAGCAGATCCAGACCTACGGCCGCGACAACCCTTGGGTCCAGGCCTACATCCTGGGCCAGTTCCCGCCGTCGTCCCTCAACACGCTGGTGTCCCTCGAGGACGTCCTGGCCGCGCAAAAGCGCGTGCTGCAGACCACGCAGTACGAGCACATGCAGAAGCGCCTGGGCATCGACGTCGCCCGGTTCGGTGACGACCGCAGCGTCATCTTCGCGCGCCAGGGCCTGAACACGCTGATCGCCAACAACCCGTTCGTCATGCGCAACTGGCGCACGACCGACATTGCCGCGCGTGTCTACACGGCAAAGATGAAGTGGGGCTCCGAGCTCGAGTTCGTCGACGACACCGGCCATTGGGGCCACGGCGTGATCGACAACCTGGTGGCCGCCGGCACCAACCCGCACGCGGTCATCTTCCACGGCAAGGCCATCAACCCCCGGTACAAGAACCGGCGCGCCGAAATGTGGATCTCGATGGCCGAGGCGATCAAGGGCGGGCTCGTCCTGCCCGACCTGGGCGAACTGGTCGGCGAGCTCACCACCCCCACCTACACCTTCGTGAGCGGGCAACTGATGCTCGAGGAGAAGGACCAGATCAAGAAGCGGCTCGGGCGCAGCCCTGACCTGGCCGACGCGCTCGCGCTGACCTACGCACTCCCCGACATGCCGGGTGACGTCCTGCGCACGCTCCAGCGCCTGCGCACCGCCGCCGATAACCAGGGCGATTGGGATCCCTTCAAAACCGCGTGATCACGAGGCACTGAACCGACACATGGCTATCTCCAAATCCTTCACCGCGCTCGGCAACGGCAACGTCCTGCAAGCGCCCGCGGGCTCGGCGTTCACCTACGACGTGTCGGGCACGTTCAGCGCCACATGGGTGCTCGAGCAGTCCCGCCGGGAGACGGAGGGCTGGACGCAACTGGCGACCGGCACCGCCGCGGCCGCCGGGGTCGTGCAGGTGGAGAAGGCGAATCGGTACCGGTTCCGGTGTGCGGCGTTCACGAGCGGCACCATGGTCTGCGCGATCGAGCCGACGCAGGGCGCCGCGGCCCAGGCCGGTGAGGTACCGGGCGTGCTGGTCGGCGAGGCGGTGTTCGTGGAAACCACCGGCGCCGGCGTCTACACCGGCGCGATCCCCCTGCCGGCGGGCGCGACGATCCTCGACGTCCTGGTGCACGCCGAGGCGCTCTGGACGGCGGCATCCGCCGCCACGCTGAAGGTCGGCGACGCCACCGACGACGACGGGATCTACGTCGGCGTGAACCTCAAAGCCACCGACCTATTGGCCGGCGAGTCGCTGTCCTTCGCGCAGAGCGGCGGCAAGGCGGGCGCCGACAACATCGGCACCAACACGCATTGGGGCCGCCGCTACTCCTCGAGTCCGCGCGTCATCAGCGGGATCGTCACCACCACCGGCGCCACCGGCGCGGCGGGCCGCACCCGGCTGCAGGTGCTCTACACGCTGGCGCCCGCGGGGCGCGTGGTGCTGGCCAGCAAGGTCTAGGTGCCGACCTGGTTCTCGGTCTGTCGTGTGTGCCGGCGGGTGTTCGGCTGGTTCGAGCCAGTCGCCGATACCTGTGAGGCGTGCCGGTGACCGTGCGCCAGGCGGTCTACGCCGACGTCGACCAGGTGCTGCGCATGGCGGCCGCGTTCATTGCCTCGAGCGCCTACGCCGACCAGGTGGTGTTCAACGAGCCCTACCTGCGCGGCCTGGTGCCGTGGCTCATCGACGAGCAGCTGCTGCTGGTGCTCGAGCACGACGGCCAGGTGGTCGGGATGCTGGCCATGGCGGTGGTGCCGCAGCTGCTCTCCGGCGACCTGACGTGCAGCGAGATCGCGTGGTGGGTGAACCCGCAGCACCGCGGCACCCCGGGCGCCGTCCGCCTGTGGATCCGTGGCGAGCAGTGGGCGCTGGCCAAAGGGGCGCGGTGGGTCCAGATGATTGCGCCGCCGGACGCGACCGACGTGCACGAGTTCTACCGACGACGCGGGTACCGGCCGCTCGAGACGGTGTGGCAAGCCGGGATACCGAGGTAGTCGTGGGAGCGAAGGCAACACCCATCCGTCCTGATGCGCAGCGGTTCCCTGCGGACTCGCGCGCGTTCCTGAACCGCGCCATGACGCGGGCCATTGCCGTCGGCGACCAGGCCGTGCTGCGCGAGCCGAGCCTGCGCAATCCGCCCATCACCAGTGCCAGCCGCACCGCCGCCACGATGGCCGCGGCCGCCAGTGCTGCCACCCGCACCCGTTCCTCGAGCTCGCGCACCAACGCGCTGGGAAAGCCCTACTAGATGGCCATCGGCACCGCGATCGGGACCGACCACGCCAGCGGGCTGACCCGCCGGCAACGGTACGAGTCGACCCGCCAGGCGATGCGCCTGGAGCGCACCTCGTTCCAAGCGCACTGGCAGGAGCTCGCCGAGTACATGCAACCGCGGCGCACGCGGTTCACTGTCACCGACGTCAACCGGGGCGACCGGCGCTCGCAGAGCATCATCGACAGTTCGCCGCTCATCGCGCTGCGCACGCTGCAGTCCGGGATGCACGCGGGGCTGACGTCGCCGGCCCGGCCCTGGATGAAGCTGACCACCGCCGACGCCGCGCTCGCCGAGCGTCCAGCCGTCAAAGACTGGCTGCACACCGTCACGCAGCGGATGCTGACCGTGTTCCTGCGGTCCAACCTGTACAACGCCCTGCCGCTGGTCTACGGCGACATGGGGCTGTTCGGCACCGGCGCGATCGGGATCCTCGACGACGACGAGGACATGATGCGCGCCTACTCGTACCCGCTCGGCTCGTACGACGTCGGCCTGGACAAGCGCGGCGTCGCGGCGGTGTTCTCGCGCGAGTTCACCATGACGTGCCGCCAGGTGGTCGAGGAGTTTGGCGTCGACCCCACCACGCGCGCCCTGAACCGGTCGGTGTTCTCCAACCAGGTGCTCGCCGCCTGGGACAAGGGGCAGTACGACCAGCGGTTCACCGTCATCCACTTCGTGTGCCCCAACGAGGAGTACCGCCCCGAGGCGCTCTCCGCACGGCACCGGATGAAGTTCAAAAGCTGCTACTACGAGGAGGGCGTCTCCGACAAGGACACCCCGGGCGACGCCTTCCTGCGCGAGAGCGGCTACAACGAGTTCCCCATCATGGTCCCGCGGTGGGACGTCACCGGAGAGGACACCTACGGCACGTTCTCGCCCGGCATCATCGCGCTCGGCGACGTCAAGCAGCTGCAGCTGATGCAGCGGCGCAAGGCGCAGGCCATCGAAAAGGCCATTAACCCCCCGCTGGTCGGGCCCGCGTCGTTCCGCAACGCGGAGGTGAGCTCGATCCCCGGGCGCATCACCTACGGCGACGAGCGCGACGGGATGCAGGGCTTGCGTCCCATCTACGAGACGCGGCTCGAGGGGCTGCAGCACCTGATCCTCGACATGGGCGAGTGCCGGCAGCGGATCGACCGCGCGTTCTACGCCGACCTGTTCCTGATGCTGGCGCAGTCCGACCGGATGCAGCCGATCACCGCCGCCGAAGTGGCCGCGCGCCAGGAGGAGAAGCTGATCGCGCTCGGTCCAGTGCTCGAGCGCACCAACGACGAACTGCTCGACCCGCTGGTCGACCGCATGTTCGCCATGATGCTGCGCCTGGGCGCCATTCCCGAGCCACCCGAGGAGCTCGGCGGCGTCGACCTCAAGGTCGAGTACCTGTCCATCCTGGCGCAAGCGCAGAAGCTGGTCGGGGTCGTGGGCCAGGACCGGTTCCTCTCGAGCGTCATCGCGCTGCGCGAGGCGTTCCCCAACGTCACCTACAAGGTCAACGAGCGCGAGGTGGTCGACAGGTACGCCGACATGCTCGGCACGGCGCCGTCGATTGTGCGCACCGACGAGGAGGCCGACGAGCTCATGGCCGCGGCCGCGCAGCAACAGCAGGCCGCCGCGCAGGCGCAGCAGGCGCAGCAGCTGTCGGTCGCCGCGAAGAACCTGGGCACCACGCCCATGGACGGGCAACGCACGGCGCTGTCGGCAGTGCTGGACGGGGTGGGCGCATGAGGCCCGCGGATCGCGGGGCCGACGTCGCCGCGTTCGCCACGTTCGTCTGCCTGGTCATCTTGACCGCCATGGTGGCGTCGCTGTGAGGCGCTTTCGCGCGGTCACCAACGAGGAGGTCGTGCGCCAGGTGGCGCGCCTGAACCTCCAGGTGCAGTGGCTCGGGCTCGCCGTCGCCGGGCTCCTGCTGGTGGTGGTGTCGCTGATCGTCGCGGTGGTGTCTCGATGATCGACCGCCGCGACCCGCTGGTCACCGACACCGGCTCCGAAGCGCAGACCGCCCGGGCCCGTCGCCGCGTGCGCGACAGCGCCGCCGAGGAGCGCGCCGTGCTCCGCAAGGTATTGAGCACCTACGAGGGCCGACGCCTGGTGTGGGTGTGGATCGGCTACGCCGGCGTGTTCGAGGACATTGCCGGGACCGACGCGCAGGTGCGCGAGCTCCTGGGCCGCCGGCGCCTGGGGCTGCAGCTGCTCGGCGAGGCCAGCCTCCACCGCGAATTGTTCAAACAGATGCAGAGCGAGGCCGAGGCCCGCGCAGAGAAGGACCGCAAGGACGCCGCGGCACACCGCGCGAGCGACCCCGAGCCGATACCGGAATAGCGGGCCGCGGGCGCTCGAGCGCCCACCCGCGGGCATACCGCGCGACGCGCGCGAGTGCTGCGACCCGTTTGTGATTTTCAAGGGAGACACGATGCGACACACAACCCCGCAGGGTCCGTTCTACACGACGGCCCCGACAGCCGCACCAGCACCGGCACCGACAGGCACCCCCGCGCCTGCTCCTGCCGCTGCGCCCGCTCCGGCGCCGACAGGCACCGAGACACCCGCAGTAGTGACGCCGGCGGTTACCACCGTTCCGGCGCAAACGCCTGCGGCGGCTGCAGCACCGCCCGAACCACCAGCACCTGTGGTGCCGGAAAGGTACGAGCTCGTGCTGCCCCAGGGAGGACCGCTCGACCAGTCCGACGTCGACGCCCTGGCCGCGATGGCCAAGGAACGGAAGTGGACCAACGAGCAAGCGCAGGCCGCGCTCACCGAGATGCACGCGCAGACCACCGCGCAGCACACCGGATTCCTTTCCACGTTGCAGGCCCATTCGGAAGTGGGTGGGGCTCACCTCGAGGCCGCGCAAGTCAACGCGACACGCGCGCTCGATCACTTCCTGCCGGCGACCTCGCCGGAGGGAGCCGAGCTCCGCTCTGTGATGACCAAAAGCGGATACGGGAACTACGCACCGTTGGTGGTGCTGTTGTCCCGCATCGGCAAAGCCATGGCCGAGGACAAGGGATTGTCGACGTCGGCCAGCACTGGAGCCGCCGCACCGCGCGACGCCGCCAGCGTGCTGTACGGCGGGGCGATCACCAAGTAGTCGCGCCACACCGGAGACGACCAATGCGTTCATTTTGTGTAGCTGTTCTCGCCGCGATCGTTGCGGCATTCGCGCTCTCGGGCACGCTGTCCGCCCACGAGCTCGCCGGGGGTGTCGGTGTCCTGGGCGCCGCGCTCGGAACCGGCGCCCTGACCCTCGCCGATTGGGCGAAGCGTCAGGACCCCAACGGCAAGGTGCCGACGATCGTCGAGCTCCTGTCGCAGACCAACGAGATCCTCACCGACATGCGGTGGATCGAAGGCAACCTGCCGACCGGCCACCGCACGACCGTGCGCACCGGGCTGCCGACGGTTGCGTGGCGCTTGCTGAACCAGGGCGTGGCCCCGAGCAAGTCAACGACCGCGCAGATCGACGAGCAGGCGGGCATTCTCGAGGCGTGGTCCGAAGTGGACAAGGACCTGGCGATTCTCAACGGCGACGTCGCCGCGTTCCGTCTGTCCGAGGCGCGTGCGTTCCTCGAGGCCATGAACCAAGAGATGGCGGCCACGATGTTCTACGGCAACAGCGGCCTGGCGGCCGAGGAGTTCACCGGCCTGGCGCCGCGCTACTCGCTGCTCTCAGCCGGTAACGGTCAGAACATCGTCAGCGGCGGCGGCAGCGGCGGCGACTGCACCTCGATTTGGCTGATGGTGTGGGGCGAGAACACCGTGCACGGCATCTTCCCGAAGGGCTCCAAGGCGGGTCTGCTGCACGAGGACTTCGGCGAAGTGACGGTCGAAGTGACCGCCGGCGTCGGTGGCAACCGGATGCGCGCGTTCCAGGAACGGTTCCAGTGGAAGGCGGGCATCGCGCTCAAGGACTGGCGCTACGTCGTCCGCATCGCCAACATCGACGTGACCGACCTGGTGGCTGGCAACGGCACGCAGGAAACGACCGACATGACGCGGCTCCAGATCCTGATGGCCAAGGCCATTCACCGGATCCCCGCGATGGGCATGGGCACGCCGGTGTTCTACATGAACCGGACGGCGCTCGAGTACCTCGACATTCAGGCGCGGCAGGACATCAAGGACGGCGGCGGGCTGACCTACGAGAACTTCGACGGCAAGCGCGTCGCGTCGTTCCGCGGGATCCCGATCCGTCCCTGCGATGCACTCCTCGAAACCGAGGCAACCGTCGCCTAACCAGCGACACGCACCAGTGCCCCGGGCGCGAGTGTCGCCCGGGTGCCTTCCACTTTCGAGGAGAGAGAACCATGTTTTGTGATGCACTTCTGAAACTCTGCGCAGCGCAGGCGGTCACGGCCGATGCGGTCAGCGTGAGCTCTGTCGACCTGGGCAACGTCACCCCGAAGCGCAAGCTCGGCGTCGGCGAACCCATGGGCATTCTGGTGACGATCACCGCGATCGGCACCAACACCGGCAGCGCCAAGATCCAGGCGATCGTGTCAGCGGCCGCGGCGCTGTCCGCTCCGCTGATCGTCGGCGAGATTGACCTGGCTACGGCGGACATCGCGGCCGGCGGGTCGTTCATCGTTCCGCTGGCCCAGGGCATCGCGTACCTGCGCTACATCGGGCTGAACTTCGACATCACCGGCACGGTGGACTTCACCGTGGACGCCTACGGTCCCGCGCCCTTGTCGATGCTGTCGACCAAGGCCGAGACGTACGCGGACGCCATCAGCGTTCAGTAACACCACGCCGCGCGCGAGAGGTTCCCGCACACCTCTCGCGCGCGGTCGTGTGTGCAAGCTGCGGACGGAGACGACATGCCCCCACGCAACAACCGCGGCGCGAAGAACCCCGCTGCGCCGCAGACCGAACCCAAGGTCAAAGCGAAACGCATCAAGGTGCGCGCGACCCGCACCGGCTACTACGACCACGCGCGCCGACGCGAGGGCGACGTGTTCATCGTCGACGAGTGCGACCTGGGCACCTGGATGGAGCGCGTGCACTCGAGCACGCCGGAGTCCATCACGACGGCGCAGGGCGCGATCGACAAGGCCCACGACGAGGTACTGGCGGCGCGTGCGCCGGCCAGCGGCATCGACCAGGACGGTCTGTAACAGAGGACGGCAATGGCGCTCAGGTTCGCGGACGGCTTCGATCAGTACAACCTCTCTGCGGACAGTGGCGCCAACGCCAACGCGGCGGCCAGCGACGAGCTCACGCGCTGGTGGACCCAGACGTACGCGCGCGGCGCGCTCGACGCCTTCGGCACCTCCTCGTATGCGACGGTCAATCCCGCTGGACGGCGCGGCGGCCAGTGCATCCGGTTCGAGGGCTTCATCGAGGCGAGCCCGCTCTCGCGCGTGCTGCCGGACTTCTCCGGGGCGACCGGCGTCGCCGGCTTCGCGTTCCGCGGCGTCCCGAACATCAACGGCACCGGCGGGTGGGGCTCGATTCTCCAGAACAATGAGGGGTCGCTCTACCCGGGCGCCGGTGGCCCGTTCGCCAACGCCAGCAACTTCCTCTGCTCGTTCCGCTACAAGGGCTACAACCAGCTGGCGGTCGGCCTGACGTCCAACGGCCGGCTCGAGGTGATGTACAGCAGCCACGTCTTTGGCGCGGACAACCTCACCGTGTTCCAGGACGACCCGTCCGCCGTCATCGGCACCACCACCAACGCGCTGCAGTTCGACACCTGGCACTACATCGAGGTGAAGGTGCTCACGCACCTGTCGACCGGCACGGTGGAGCTTCGCGTCGACGGTGACGTGTGGCTGACCCTGACCGGGGTGCGCACCTGCGGCGAGCTCGCCGGCATCGACGAGATCGTCATCGGCAAGAACGTGGCGAACGCCACCGGGAATGCCTCCTGGCTGTTCGACGACCTGTACGTGCTCGACACCGCGGCCGACACCGACAACGACCTGGTCACCTTCCTGGGTGACGTCGCGATCGAGTGGCAGGCGCCGGCGACCGACGGCGACGTCAACAACTGGACCCCCTCGAGCGGCGCGCAGCGGTACGCCATGGTCGACGAGACGGGGCCGGACGACGACACCACCTACATCCAGTCGGACACCGCCGGGCATGTGCAGACGTTCACCAGCGGCGGCTCGCCGATCAGCGGCGCGACCATCCTGGCGGCGGCGGTCATGTTCCTGGCCCGGCGCACCGAGGGCGGGCCGAGCTCGACGCGCCCGGTCGTGCGCATCGCCGGCACCACCTACGAGCTCGGCGCCGCCAAGGGCAACACCACCAGCTACAGCTACCAGGCGGGGTTCTTCAACAAGCTGCCGAGTGACCATTCGGCGATCACCGAGGCGGCGTTCGCGGCCCTGCAGCCGGGCGTCAAGAAGGTCACCTAGTGGCCGGTCCCGTCGTCGATAGCGTCACCAACGGCCAGCAGAACACGAGCACCGGGCTCAGTGTGTCGTTCAATAACGTCGCCGGCGATTACCTGTACGTGTGGGTGTGGGACGAGTGGGGCGGCTTCGCGGCGATCAACTACGTGAAGTACGCCGGCGTCGCGCTGACCAAGCTGCTGCAAAAGACGCTGGACGGGCAGCGGATGTACAGCCTGTGGGGCCTGGCCAGCCCGGCGACCGGCTCAAACACGCTGGAAGCGTCGCGGCCGTCGGGCATCGGGTTCTTTGCCTTCTGCGGGCTGACGTTATCGGGGGCGGACCCGGCCGGCTACGAGGCGATCAACTTCAACCTGGCGGGCTCGAGTTCGAACACCACCACCGTCAGCGTCACGTCGGTGACGGCCAACGCTATTGTCGTGGGCGGCACCGGCACCGCGGTCGGTACCGTCTCGACGTCGGCGCCGGCGACGCAGCGCGCCCTCGTCGGAACGGCCACCGCGCTCTCGACCACGCCGACGACGTCCGCCGGCTCGCAGAGCATTACCTGGACGCAGACCGGTTCGTGGTCGTGGGTGTCCATTGCGGTGGCGCACGCGGGCTCCGCGCCCACCACCACCGCCGCCAGTCAGCAACACGTCGACGCCGGGCTCGTGGATAGCGGCGTCATCAGCAAAGGGCTCGTCCAATGATGTATCTCGGGGATTTCGCCGCCAGCGCGGTGGTGCGGCTGCCGTGGTACACCACGGCGGTCGACGGCTCGTCGATCACGCGCGCGACCGACGGGTCGATCCGCGTCTACAAGAACAACAGCACCACGCAGCGCACCTCGAGCGCCGGCATCACTGACAGCGAGGACTTCGACTCGCTGACCGGCGTGCACTTCCTGAACATCGACACCGGCGACAACACCGACGCCGGGTTCTATGCGGCGGGCAACGACTATTGGGTGGTGCTGGTCGCCGCGACCATCGACAGCAAGGTCGTCAACGCGGTGCTCGGCCACTTCTCGATTCAGAACCGCTACGCCGGCGCCGCACTCGATGCGGCCGCCATCCGCACGGCGCTCGGCCTGGCCAGCGCCAACCTGGACACGCAACTCGCCGCGATTGACGACTACGTCGACACCGAGGTGGCGGCCCTCGTCACCGCGATCGCGGCGCTCCCGACCGCGGCGGCGATCGCCGACAAGCTGCTTGGGCGCAACCTGGCCGGCGGGTCGGATGGCGGCCGCATGGTCAAGGACGCGCTGCGGGCGCTGCGCAACAAGGTCACCGACGTGGCGGGGGCGCTGACCGTCTACGCCGAGGACGACAGCACCACCGCCTGGTCGGCGACCACCACGCGAGACGGCGCCGCGGGCGCCTTGACGGCGGTCGACCCGGCGTAGGGGCATGTTCTTCCACCCTCTCTGGCGCGGCGGGCAGAGCGAGCCGTCGCCAGGCGGCGTCACGCAGGCGGGCACGTCGTCGCTGCTGCGACACGACGTCACCGCGGTCACCGAGCTCGGGCTCAACACGGTGCTCCAGGTGCCGTCGACGACCCGCGTCACCCAGGGCATGGCCGCCGGGATGGTCTATCGCCGGCGCGTGCGCGTGACGCAGGTGGCCGCCATGGTCATCCTGACGCCGCCGGTGGTGGTGCCGCCGGACCCGGCCGACCCCTGTCTGACGGCGCCGCCGGTGCTCTCGAGCAACGTGTGTAGTCAACCGAACATGACAACGCTCGCACCCCGGTGCGATTGCGAGGACTGATGGCAGCGAAGTACGTCTCCCCGGCATTCGGCAGCAACGCGAACAGCGGCGCGATCGGCTCGCCCTACGGCACGGTCGCCTACGCCATGACGCAGCTGGCGCCCGGCGACACGCTCTACCTGCGCGGGCAGACCTACACCGGCGCGGCCAACGTGTTCGACTCGGAGCTCTACACGCTGCCGAGCGGCACCGACTGGCTGACCGGCGCGATCCGCGTCAAGCCGTACCCGGGCGAGTCGGTCATCCTCCAGCCGCCCGAAGGGCTGCACGGCATCCGCCTGACCAGCGGCGCGCCGTCGTACCTGCTGTTCTACGACCTGGCCATCGACGGCATCAATTCGACCGACGTCACGCCGGGCTCGGCGCCCCCGGGCGTCTACCTCTCGAGCGGCGCGAACCATAACCGGTTCCTCCGGCTCGAGGTCTACAACTGGCCCGGGTTCGGCGTCGCGTTCTCGCGCAACAACGGCAACTCACCGTTCAACGAGGTGCTCGACTGCCGCGTGCATCACTGCGGCAAGGCGGCCGGCGCGGCGACCGAGGGGCATGGGCTCTACATCAGCACCAGCGACAACCTGTTCGAAGGCAACGAGGTCGACCACTGCTACGGGTACGGGTTCCACCTGTACGACAACGACGGGCCGAAGTACGTGGCGCGCAACCGCGTGCGCCGGAATCGGATCCACGACTGCGGGCGCGTCGGCCAGAGCACCTACGGGATCGTCGTCGCCTGGGGCGCGGACAACGAGGTCGACAACAACCAGGTGTACCGCTGCCAGGGCGGCATCCAGAACTACGTCGAGGCGAGCGGCACGAAGATTCGCCACAACACGATCACCAAGTGCGTGAACGAGGCGATCAGCACGCAGTACCACCGGACGGCGCCGGTGCTGCGCAACAACCTGACGTGGGACAACGGCACCGACGGCCTGGTCGACTACGGTGACATCGCCGCGGCCCTGGGCACGTTCGACGAGCTCAACACCGTCACGGCCGACCCCGCGTTCCTCGACCCGGATGCCGACGACTACCAGCTGCTCGAGGCGTCGGTCGCCATTGACGCCGGCGTCGACCTGACCGGCCTGGTGGACGACGACTTCGACGGCAACGACCGCGACGCTACGCCCGACTGCGGGTGCTACCAGTACTTCCCCGACCCGGGCGAGCCCGAGCCGGAACCCGAGCCCGACCCGGGCCCCGGCGACGAGGACCCCGACCCGACCCCGCCGCCCGGTGACGACACGCCGCCGGTGGACGAGGAGCCGGAGCCCGAGCCCGAGCCGGAGCCGGACCCCGGCCCCGGTCCAGACCCGGATCCGCCGCCGGACCCGGACGAGCCCAACCCGCCCGAGGACAATCCGCCGTCCGGGAGCGGGGCGGTCGACGAGGAGGAGGACGAGGAGGAGGCGCCGACCGTGACGATCACCGGCTGCTTCACCGTGACCTGGCGCGTCGGCACCCTGAGCGGAACGATCGGTGGATCAACCGCGGTCCCGTCGGTGGGACTGCTCAATTCGGATGTGCAGCCATGAACGTCGTTGACCTTGTGAACATGAGTCTCGCCAACATCGGCGTCTCAAACGGGCTGGCCACCACCAGCGACTCGACCCTCGAGGCCGCCATGGCGGTGCTCCATTACGACCACGCGCTGCGCCTGGTGCTGCGCGACTTCGCCGCCTGGCCGTTCGCCACCAAGTTCGCCGGCGACCACGAGGGGCGCAACCCCTGGCTGCTGACCGCAGGCCCGCTGTGGGACACCGACCCCGCCGTGCTGACCGCGGTGCAGACCTGGGTGTCGAGCGCGACCTACGCGCCCGGTGACGTCGTGCGGCTGGCCGGCGTGAACTACACCAACATCCTGGTGTCGCTGAACAACACGCCGCCCAACGCGACGTACTGGTCGACGTCGAGCGACGACGCGCCCGAGAGCGCCAACCCGGACTTCAAGTACGGCTACCGGTGGCCGACCGACTGTCTGTTCGTGCGACGCCTGGTGCCGCCCGGCGACTACGCGGCAGCGCGCCCGTACAACGGCAACCCGATCGTGTTCAAGCTCGGACGCGACGCCAACGGCCTGGTCATCTACACCAACGAGCCGGCGGCGGTGCTCGAGTACACGGCGATCGATTGCTCGAGCCTCTACTCAGACGACCTGTTCATTCGGATGTTCACCTGGAAGCTGGCCGAGCTCCTGACGCCCACGATCGCGCGGGACCAAAAGACGTCCGACAACTGCATGGCCAAGTACGAGTACTACCGGCGGCTGGCGCGGGTGGCGGCGGCGCGTGAGCAGCAGCAGCAGGCGCCCGGCGACGCGGAATGGATCGGCGGCCGCTGATGCTCACCAACCAGGTCAAGCGCGCATTCTCCGGCGGCGAGGTCGCCCCGAATCTGTACGGGCGGGCCGACCTGGCGCTCTACCAGACGGCGCTGCGGACGTGTCGCAACTTCCAGATCCTGCGCGCCGGCGGCATCGCCAACCGCGCCGGGTTCCTGTTCCTGGGCGAAGGCGGCGACATGAGCGAGCCGATCACGCTCTACGCCTGGGTGTTCACCGCGGCGGACCAGTCGACGCTCATCGAGCTCGGCGACCACTACATGCGGTTCTGGATTGGCGGCGAGCTCGCCACCGTGTCCGGCGTCGACGCCTACGATGCCGGCGAGAGCTACGACCCGGGCGAGGTGGTCACCGATAGCGGCAACACCTACGTCTGCATCGCCGCGGCCGCGCCGGCGGATGCGCCACCCGACGACGACTTCTGGTACCAGCTGACCGACGGCGTGTTTGAGCTCCCGACGCCCTGGGCCGCCGGCGCGTTCAACAGCCCGGGCATGATCCGCTCGAGCCAGAACAAGTTTGAATTGGTGCTGTCACACCCGAGCGCCGCGCCCCAGGTGCTCACCAACGGCAACGCCACCGGCAGCGGGAACCCGAATTGGTCCCTCGCCCCGTTCGTGACGGCGCCGTCCATCGAGGCGCCCGACAACCTGGTGACCACGCCTGGCGCGGCCGGGACGCTGGCGCCCGCCTACGTCGTGACGGCCGTGAAGGTCGGCACCTACGAGGAGTCGCTGCCGTCGGCGCTCGACGTGTGCGGCTCGAGCGCGGCGCCCACCGAGGCGCTGCCCAACGAGCTCGCGTGGGACGCGGTGACGGACGCGGTCGAGTACCGCATCTACAAAGACCCGGTCGCCAACGGCACGTTCGGCTACATCGGCACCGCCACCGGGCAGGTGACGTTCAACGATCCCGGGTACGACCCCGACTTCCTGCAGACCCCGCCGGTGGACCGGCAACCGTTCGCCAGCGCCGCGAACTATCCCGAAATGTGCGGGTACTACCAGCAGCGCCAGGTGTTCGGCTACACCGACAACGAGCCGGCCGGCGTGTGGACGTCGCGGGTGGCGCACCTCACCAACTTCACCATCCGCTCGCCGCTCCAGGACGACGACGCGGTGACGTTCCGGCTCGATGCCCCGCAGCTGCAGGTGATCCGGCACATTGTGCCGCTGGCGCGGCTGGTGCTCCTGACCAACACCGGCGAGTGGGTCGTGCATGGCGACGGCGACAGCGGCGCCCTGGCGCCGGCCAGCATCAACCCGCGGCAGCACGGCTGGTTCGGTGCGTCGCGCGCGTTCCCGTCGGTGGTGGGCAACGTCTGCCTCTACGTGCAGGAGGGCGGGACGCGGGTGCGCGAGGTGCGCTTCAACCAGGAGATCGACGGGCTCGGCTCGCGGGACCTGTCGGTGCTGGCGTCGCATCTGTTCGACGACTACACCATCGTCCGCACCGAGTACCAGAAGAAGCCGCACTCGGTCGTGTGGGCGCTCAGGAGCGACGGCGCGCTGCTCGGCCTGACCTACGTGCCCGAGGAGGAGGCCATCGGCTGGCACCGCCACGACACGGTCAACGGGGTCATCGAGGACATCTGCGTGCTGCCGGAGGAGGGCGAGGACGTGCTCTACCTGGTGGTGCGCCGGGAGATCGACGGCAACACCGTGCGCTACATCGAGCGCATGGCGCCGCGCCCGATCAACTTCACCGGCACCCTGCTGGCGGCCGCCGGCGTGTTCGTCGACAGCAGCATCACCAAGACGGGCGCGAGCTCGGTGTCGGTGACCGGACTCGATCACCTCGAGGGCGAGGAGGTCTACGGCCTGGCGGACGGCGTGAAGTTCGGGCCGCTCACGGTCGAGGGCGGGGCGATCACGCTGGCCACCGCCGCGTCGACGGTGCACGTCGGGCTCCGCATCACCGCGCAGTTCGAGACGCTCGACCTGGACGTCGCCAACAGCGGGGCCCGCGATCGGCTCAAGCGCGTGCAGTCGGTCGGCCTGGTCACCGTGGCGAGCGGCCGCGGGTTCTACGCCGGCAAGCGCGGCGGGATGCTCTACCAGCACCAGGCGCCGGCGGGGTACGACACCGCGACGATCAAGACCGGCTACGAAGAAGTGACCATCAAGACCGGGTTCGACGAGCACGGCCGGATTCTCGTGCAGCACACCGACCCCACCCCGCTGACGGTGGTGCAGGTGATTCCACGTTTCGAGGTTGGGGGATAGCGATGGCGGTAATGACAGGGATCGCGCTGGCGCTCGCCGTCGGCGGCACGATCATGAACGCGGTCGGGCAGAAGAAGGCGGGCAACGCCGCCGGCCGTGCGGCCGAGAGCCAGGCGCAGCAGCTGGAGTACAACGCGACCGTCGCCGACTTGCAGGCGGGCGACGCGCTCGCGCGCGGGGCCGAGGACGAGAGTTCGTTCCGCTCGCAGGTGCGCGGGTTGATTGGCACGCAGCGCACCACGCTGGCGTCCACCGGCGTCGACGTCGGGTTCGGATCCGCCGCGGACGTGCAGGCCGACGCCGCCTACCTGGGCGAGATTGACGCCCGGCGCCTGGTCGCCAACGCGCAGCGCGAGGCGTGGGGCTTCCGCGTGCAGGCGGACGACTTGCGCATGGGCGCGGACGTCGCACGCCAAGGCGGTCAGGCCGCCCGCACCGCCGGCAGTTGGGGCGCCGCCACCTCCGTGGTCGGCGGCACCGGCTCGCTGCTGCTCTCGCGCTACGGGTGGGAGCGCCCCTACACCACCGCATCCGCGCCCGCGACCACGCGCGCCGCAGGGCCGTTCTAATGCCACGCGTACCGACCTACGACAAGCTCAAGGTGCAGAGCACGCCCCTGCCCGGGGCGCGCAAGCAGCACAGCGCCACCCCGGAGTCGGAGGGCGCCGGCGTCGGGCTGGCCATCGCGCAGTTCGGCGGCCAGGTGTCCCGCATCGGGATCCAGGGCTACTCCGTCATTCAGGAGGCGCAACGGCAGCGGGCCGACGACATCGCCAACCTGCAGGTGCTCGACAAGTTCAACAAGCTGGACGAGTCGATGCTCCGCGACCAGGAACATGGGTTCCTCACCACCAAGAAGGGCATCGACGCGCACGCCGCGTCCGGCCAGTACGTCAGCGACTACGACGTGCAGGCGGCGGCGATTGGCGAGGGGCTGACCACCGACGCGCAGCGCCGCTACTACGAGCAGATGCGCATCACGCGCGGGGCATCGTTCCGCGCCAACGTCGACACGCACGCCACCACCGAGTACGACAAGTACGAGGCCGACCAGTTCCAGGCGACCATGGCGAGCTCGGTCAACGCCGCGATTGCCGCGGGCGCCGCCGACCTGGCGACCGTCGGGCAACAGCTGCGCGAGCAGGAGCGCATCATCAGCACGCACGGCGCCCGGCTCGGCATGTCACCCGAGGCGCAGACGCTGTTCCGCGACGAGGTGCGCGCGAAGGTCCACGCCGGCGTCATCGGCAACCTGATCGACACCAAGAAGTTTGGGGCCGCGCAGACCTACTTTCAGGAAACCCGCGACGAGATTGCGAAGGGTGACCCCGAGGCGGTGGCGCGCATCACCAAAGCGCTCGAGGCCGGCACCGAGCTCGCCGAGGCGCAGCAGGCGGCGGACAAAATCCTGGCGGCGTTCCGTCGGGAGGAGGACGCCCGGGCCGCGGCGAAGATGCTGCCGCCCGAGACACGCCAGCGGGCGCTCGAGCTCATCGAACACGAGTTCAACATCCGCAACGCCCAGGCGCGCGACGACCACGAGGCGCTGGTCAACAAGGGACTGAACCTCGCCGAGCGCACCGGGCGCTGGACGTCGATCCCGGCCACCGAGTGGGCGCAGTACACCGTCGGCGAGCGCGCCAGCCTCAAGGCGTACCTCGAGCAAGTGGTGAAGGGCGTGCCGGTCAAGACCGACCAGAACGTCTACTCCGCGCTGCTGCAAATGTCGGACGGCATCGACCCGCGCACCGGCGAGGCCAACCCCGCCATGGTCGGTGCGTTCCTGGCCACCAACCTGCTCGAGAACAAGCACCGGCTGTCGGACTCGGACTTTCAGGAAATGCTGAAACGGCAGCAGGCCGTGCGGAAGGGACAGCAGGAGCTCCTGACCAACCGCACCGCGCAGAAGGCGATGGAGAACGAAGCGATCGGGGCGATGGGGTTGCCCACCAACCCGGTCGAACCCGGCAAGCCAAACTACAACGCCGACACCTACCGCCGGGTCGATGCGTTCCGGCGCTCGGTGCGCGAGGCCACCGCCCGGCTCGAGGCGTCCACCGGCAAGCCGGCCACCGACGCCGAGGTGCAGTCGATCGTCGACCAGCTGCGCACGTCGGTCAGCAAGGGCGCGGTGCTCCTGAGCACCAAGGGCATCAACACCTACGGCGACGCGTACGCGTTCGAGGTGGCCCAGGCGCAGGCCAAATCGATCAACGACATTCCGGCCACCGAGGTGCGCCGGCTCAAGCGACTGCTGCGCGAGGAGGGCGGGGATTGGTCCGACGCCGGCGTGCTCAAGGCGTTCAACCTGCTGCTCACCCGTACGCGAAAGGACCGGTAATTCGTGCCACAGCTGCCAGGGCTCCCCGTCGACGACGACGAGATCCGGCTCCTGCTCCAGAGCGACCGCGCGCGGGAGGAGGAGCAGGTGCGCCAGAACACCAACCCGCCCGGCATCACGCCGGACAAGCGGGCCGAGGCGCTCACGTTGTCCGACGCCACCGGGCAGCCGCTCGACCTGGTCGAACGAGGACTCGAGGCCGCGAAGAAGCAGCACCGCGACCACGCGCTCGATCGGGAACTGCTCCGCGCGCCGGAGGTGCGGAAGTTCCTCGCCACGTCGCCGGCAGCCGCCGCGGCCGCGGACGACATTCCGAGTCTGGTGAAGCTGGAGAACCGGCTCACCCTGGGCGCCAGCATCCTGCGCGGCACCGACGACCAGCAGGGGATCGTCGGCCGGTTCCTCGAGGCGGTGGGCGAGCTCACCGACAAGTACCTGCCCGGGGCCGTGCTGCCCGGCGGGGTGACCCCCACCGCCCTGCGGCAGATCGGCGGCGGCATCGCCCGCCACAACGAGGCGCAGTCCGACGCGCTCGGCTACCGGTCGACCGTGAAGGACGCCATCAAGGGTCCCGCGGAGTTCGCGCAGTACGTGAAGGAAACGGTCGGCACGCAGATCCCGGTGATGGCGCCCATGATCGCCGGCGGCATCGCCGGTGGCCTGGTCGGCGGACCCTTGGGTGCCGTCATCGGGGCCGCGATCCCGGCGTTTGTCGGGGGCGTCGGCGAGACGCAGGGCACCCTCAAAGGGCTGGACCCCAACGCCAGCGCGCCGGAGCTCGTGTTCCTGGGCGGGTCGGCGGTGGCGGCGCTCGACACGGCGCTGCCCGGGCTCCTGGGCAGTCGGCTGGCGCGCACGTTCGGCCGCGAGGTCGCCGAGGAGGTGGTCAGCAAGGCCCTGCTGGCGCCGGTGGCTCCGAAGTTCTTTCGGGGGCTGGCCAAGCACGGCGCGATCGAAATGTCGTCCGAGGCGGTCACCGAGGCATTCCAGGAGGCCATCGGCCAGGTGACCGGGTACGCCGGTGCCGGCCAACAGGTCGACTGGTCCCAGGTCGGGCAGGCCATGGTGGAGTCGGCGGCGGCGGGCGCGGTGGCCGGTGGCTCGTTCAGTGCGGCCGGGTCGGTCGTGGCCCACCCGCGCGAGCGGGCCCGCTACGCCGCGTCGCAGCAGGGCAAGGCGTTCTTCGAAGCGCTCGGCCAGGACACCGTCGACAGCAAGCTGTACGCGCGGCTCCCCGGCGCGGTCGCCGAGTTCGTGGCGCGTGCGACGAAAGACGGGCCGCTCGAGACGGTCTACGCCCCGACCGAGACGTTCGAGGCGTACTGGCAGACGCAAGGGGTCGACGCCGCGACGATGGCCGCCGAGCTCACCGGCAAGGCGGATGCCCTGGCCCACGCCAAGGCGACCGGCACCGACCTCGCCATCCCGCTGGCGACCTACGTCGAGAAGCTGGCGGCCACCGAGCACAACCCGTTCTTCACCGACAACCTGCGGCTCGGGCGCCCCGACGCCATGACGTTCGTCGAGGGCCGGGAGTTTGCCGCGTCGTTCCAGGCCGCGCTCGATGCCGCCGGCAGCGAGACAGACGCCGCCACCACGCCCGACCCGGAGGCCGTGAAGGCTGACCCCGCCGCTGCCATTGGCGCGCACATCCAGGCCCAGGTCGAGGCGTCCGGCAGCCACACGCCGCAGCAGGCCGCGTTCCTGGGCCGGCTCTACACCGCGTTCTACGGCGAGCTCGGGCGCCGGTACGGCCGGGACCCGCAGGCGCTGTTCGCCGCCCGGCCGCTGCGCGTCCAGTTGGACAACGGGCAAATCTTCACGCCCCGGGCCGAGGGTGTCGGCCGACCGACCGGGGGTGTCGACATTCCGGCCAGCCAGGGCACGCCGGGGGAAACGCCCGCCGGCCGCGCCACCCGCCGCCAGGCGCACGTCGAGGCGCTGGTGTCGGCCTACACCCGCGATGCGGTCGCCCAGGACCCGGGCGTCGACCCGGCGGCGATCCGCGCTGAGCTCGAGACACGGCTGTCGATGCTCGAGGAGGTGCGCGCGGCCAAGCGCGAGAGCGGCCACGGCCAGGACTTGCTGCGCGAGCTCGCCGCCATGGGTGGGCTCAAGGTCGACAAGAGCGAGAACGACGCCGGAGAGCTCGAGCGCCTGCTCGGCGAGGGGGGCGACGAGCGCACCGCGTACGACAAGGGGCGGCCGCGCACCTGGAACGGGGTGTCCGGCGTCCTGAGCGCGGACCCGGCCCGCGGTGGCGTCACCCTGGGCGAAGCCTACGACCGGATGCGGCACGGCGAGGAGGCCCGGTTCGCGCACATCACCGACACCAACGCGCTGCTCGAGGCCATCGAGGAGGCGCTCCAGGCCGACCCGGACGTCGACGAGATCCCCGGCACCGAGGCGCTGCAGGAGCTCGGGATCGTCCCGGGTACCAAGTGGTGGGGGGAGTCATGGGCGTCTCCCCCGGACGACGTCGACGACAGCCTCGCCGGCGGCGAGGGCGATGCGGACCCGGACTTCGACCCTGAGCTCTTTCAGCACGCGCCGGGCGCCATGCCGGCCGCGGTCGAGGACGCCGCCGCGCTCGACGCGATCGAGCAGCTGCCCGAGGTCACCAACGGCACGTTCCGCACCCGGCGCGAGTTCAAGCTGTTCATCCAGGCCCGGCTGAAGGCGGCCCTGCGCGCGGCGGGCGTGCGGAGTCTGTCGCCCGGCGACGCCAAGGTGCGCGACTACCTGGTGCGCATGGCGCTGCGCGAGATTGGCGCCGAGCTCTCGAGGGGCAGTGCGACCGGTGTCGGGTGGTACGACCTGAAGATTCGCCAGGCGCTGCGCGTCGTGTCGCTGATCCACCCGGAGCTCGCCACCGACGCGGACGCGCAGTTCGTTTTCAAGTACGCCCTGGCGGTCACGTCGAACGGACTCGAGGCCGACGGGCGCAACTTCGTGCTGGCCGAAAGCGCGTACGCCCACTACAAGCAGCACGGCGCGCTGCCGACGGGCATCGGCGAGGGTACCGCCGCGCCCATGATCGACGCGCACCTGGCGCTGTTCAACAGCAAGGTGCAGGCGGGCGGGCTCGACGCCTGGCGCTCGTTCCTGCTGACCAAGACCACCGTCGGGGCACTGCGCCGCCAGGGGTTCAAGATCGCCGGCGAGGAGGTCGGCCTCGAGGTGTTCGGCGCGATCATCCTGGGCCCGAAGATCGGCAACGGGTTCCTGATGAACCTGCACGGCGAGTTCGACCAGCTGACGATCGACCGGTGGTTCGTGCGGACGTGGCGCCGGTGGCTCGGCACGCTGATTGTCCGCAAGCCCGAGGTCGTCGCCGAGAACCGGGTGCGCGTGCGCGCGGCCATCGACGCGCTGCCCGACGAGGCGCGCGTGGTGTGGATGTCCATGCTCGGCCTGGACCTGTCCGCACCGGACCTGTCCGACGCTGCGGTGACGCGCATCGGCCTGGCCATCTTTCAGGCGTCGACCGACGCGAACAAGCGCGCGGTCATGGACAAGACGCGCGCCGGGTCCGAGCTCCGCAAGGCGGGCAACACGCTCGGCAAGAACGTCTACGGCGAGAGCGAGGTACCCGGGGGTGCCAGGAACCGCACACTGATGCGGGAGGTCGTCACACGCGCGCGTGACGTGATGGCGCAACGCGGATACACTCTGGCCATCGCCGACTTGCAGGCGGTGCTGTGGTACCCGGAAAAGCGGTTGTACGACACCGCAACGAAGAAGAACAATGACGATGCCCCACCCGACTACGCCACCGCCGCCAGCGCGCTCGCGCGAGCCAAAGGGATCAGCGAGCACGCCATCACCGGCGCGCTCGACGCCGCGCAAGCCGACTACGACCGCGACGCCCGAGCCGCTGGACGACGAGCTCGAGGATCTGCCGCTCCCCGACGCGCAGCAGGAACACGACGCAGCGGAGCTCCCGGCGATCCAGCGTCACACCTCCGCGACACCCGACGCAAAGTAGCCGCGGCCCGCACGGCGGCCAAGGCGCGCAAGGCGTCTGAGTTCCACCAGCGCGAGCAACCGGCGCGCGGCCCGGCGCTGGCCGCGCAGCTGAACGCGGACACCTGGTACCACGGCACGCAGAAGGTGGTCACCGGCCCGTTCAAGGCGCCGCTGTTTGTCACCACCAACGCCGAGGGCGCCGACTGGTTCGCGTCCGAAAAGATGGGATGGGGCGGGCGCGACACGATGTACCCAATGCGGGTCAGCGTCCGCAACCCGTTCACGCTCGACAGCTACGAGGACGCGGTGGTGCTGCGCGACATTCTGGTCGCCGCCGGCATCGAGGTGACCCTCACCCCGCCGGACTACAACCACCCGCAGTTCGGCCACGTCGGGTGGGACTGGTACGTGCCGGCGGTACTCGACGAGGCCGGGTACGACGGCAACAACCCGATCGACGTCAGCTACCTGCCGCGGGCGCGGGCGGCACTGCAGGCGGCGGGGTTCGATGCGTTCTACACCGCCTACGACCCGCTCGCCAACGGACACATCCCGGCGCTGGCGCTGTTCGACCCGGCGACGCAGGCCCGCAGCGCCTACGGCAACCAGGAGTTCTACCAGCGCGAGGTCACGCCGTCGACGTTCACCTCGCGCGTGGTGGCGGCGGTCGAAGCCTCGCCCCTGGGCAAAGCCACCGGCGCGCAGTGGCAGGCCACCATCAAGAGCAGCAAGACCGGCATCAACCTGGACGAGTTCGAAGCACTCGGCCTGACCGAGCTCGCGCCCGACACCATCTACTCGAAAGAGCGGCTGCTCGAGCTCGTACGCGCGGCGCAGATCGAGGTCGAGGTCCACGTCATCGACGACACGACCGCCGGCCCGAGCGAGCTCGAGGTCGAGCGCCTGGCCGACAAGCTCATGTCGGAGGAGATCGGACGGCTGCACGACACCGCCCCCTTCGAACCGGTGTTCCGCGCGGTGGCGCAGTTCGACCCGGAGGAGGACGCTTGGTCGGCGTACGTCGTGGGCGCGGACACCGAGGAGCACCACGGCACCGGCTACAACAGCGAGGAGGCGGCGCTCGAGGTGGCGCAGTACGAGGCCAACCAAGCCAACGTCGAAGCGAGGCACGAGTACGTCAACGGCCTGGTCGACGAGATGGACTGGTCGGAGTTCCGCCGGCTGGCCGAGGACAAGCTGCGCGGCGACAGCGACCCGGCGCTCGATGAGACGACGCACTACAGCACCTGGCAGGAGAAGGGCCGCGACCCGGGCAGCTACCGCGAGGTGTTCCTCACCGCACCCAACGCCCGCCAGAAGGTGCAGGTGCGGGTACTCGGCGGCATCACCGACATTGACCGGTCCATCCTGCTCAACGCCGGCGGCGGCGATCACGCCTTCTTCAAGCGCATGGAGCAGTTGGCCGCCAAGGGGCGGGACGAGGACGAGCGCGAGGCGCTCAACCTGATGAGCGGCCACCGGGAGGAGCTCCGCAAGATCATCCAGCGGCGCGCGGACGCGGGTGACCCGGAGGTGATCGTCGCGGCCTACCGCGAACGGTGGGACGTGTGGGACCGGGCCATCAAGGCCATCGAGGCCGGCCGCTGGACGACGCGCACCGTCGACGGCCCGGGGTGGTCCGACGGCCACGACCCGTACGAGCACATTGACAACCCGATCGTGCGCATCCGGTTCAACGCCCGCACCGCGGTCGACGGCACCAAGACCATGTTCTTGGAGGAGGTGCAACCCCCGCAGAAGGCCGAACAGCAGCGGATGCCGGCGCTGTTCACCAAGAACTGGCGCGAGCTCGCGTTCAAGTGGGCCATCGAGTACGCCGCCACCAACGGGTTCGATCAAGTGGCGTGGACGCACGGCGAGCAGCAGTCGAAGCGGTACGGGCTGCTGCGGGTGGTCGACCAGATCACCTGGCGCAACGTGCAGACCATCGCGCCCGACGAGTCCGCCGCGGCGCTCGAGGCGCGGCAGGTGGTCGTCATGCTGCGGAGCGCCAACAACCGCGGCACCAACACCCTGATCGTCGATGCCGCCACCGGCGTGGTCGAGCGCGTCGATGTCGAGGGATTGAACCCCCTGCTCGGCAAACCGCTGGCCGACGTCGTCGGCGAGGAGCGTGCCGCGCGCATCCTGGTGCCGCTCGAGCCGCGACGGATCGAGGAGACAGGCGACGGCGACTTGCCGTTCCGCGTCGTGGGTCCGCCGATCGTCAACGGGGCACCCGTCACGCGCACGTTCGCCACGCGCGAGGAGGCCGCGCGCATGGCGCAGGTGTACGCGCAGGGGCTCATGGCCGGCGTCGACCTGCAGTACGGCGGCGAGGGACTCACCCGGCTGTACGACAAGGACTTCCCGGTGGTGGTCAACAAGCTGCCGGTGATGAAGAAGGCGGGCGCCAAGGTCGAACCGGTACCGGTCACCTACGGCAAGCTGGCGCCGCCGCTCCCGGCCACCCTCGCAGGAGTCCCGACCGTGCCGGGTCCCGCGGACTACCAGCGCGTTGCGCGCGACGAGAACTACCGGCGGCGGATGGAGGCCCGCGCGAAGTGGGAACGCGAGCACCCGGCGGTCGACGACACGCGGATGCACCAGGGCGTGCGCATCACGCCGGCGATGCGCGAGCAGGTGCGCGCGGGTCAGGCGCTGTTCCAGGAGGAGGGTCCCAAGCGCGGCGCCAAGCCCGGCGACATCAAGGGTGCCTACAGCCCCGACACCAACGTGATCCGCCTGGTCGCCGGCAAGGCCGACCTGTCCACGTTCCTGCACGAGAGCGGGCACTTCTTCCTCGAGGTCCTGACCGACATTGCGGTGACCGTCGATCCGGCGACCGCGACGCCCGCAGAGCAGCAGCTGCTCCGCGACCTGGCCACGGTGCTGAAGCACGGCGGGTTCCAGGGCACGCTGCAGGAGTGGCGCGCCATGCCGCTCGAGGGCCGCCGCGGCGTCCACGAGGCGTGGGCGGATTCCTTCGAGCAGTACCTGTTCGACGGCAAGACCCCCAACCCCGAGCTCCGGCCGCTGTTCGCGCAGTTCCGCAGCTGGATCTACGCGGTGTATCTCAACGCCCGCGGCAAGGGGGTCGACATTAGCCCTGAGCTCCGCGGCGTGTTCGACCGGCTGCTGGCCAGTGACGCGGCGATTGCCGACGCGCAGCACGAGGCGCAGCAGGCCCCGCTGTTCACCGACGCGGCGTCTGCCGGGGTCGACCCGCTGACGTTTGCGGCGTACCGCAAGGACGTCGAGGAGGCGTCCCTGGGGGCGCGCGAAGCGCTCGACCGGCGACTGCTCGCCGACTGGCGACGCGAGCGCCAGGCGTGGTGGAAGGCCGAGCGCGCCGTCGAGCGCGCCAAGGTGCAGGCCGAGGTCTACGCCGAGCCGATCTACCAGGCGCTGGCCATCATGCGCACCGGGTTGTTGCCCGACGGCACCCGGCCGGCGTTCGGTAACGGCCAGCCCCTGAAGCTGTCGAAGGCCATCATCAAGCGCGAGGCGTCGCGCGAGCTCGCCGGCGCCGTCCTGGGCAAACGTCCGGCGGTGTTCAGCGTCGAGGGCGGCGTGCACCCGCAGGTGGCCGCGGAGCTCTTTGGCTTCGCGTCCGGCGATGCGCTACTCGAGGCGATTGCCCAGGCCGCGCCCATGAACCAGGTCATCGACAGCACCGCCGACCAGCGGATGCGCGAACGGCACGGCGACCTCCTGCTCGACGGCATGAAGCTGCAGGAGATTGCCGAGGCGGCCATCTTCGACCAGCGCGCGAAGGTGATCAGCGCGGAGCTCAAGGCGCTGTCGGGCGGCATGGCCAAGGCGGCGATCCCGCCGGGGGCGGTGCTGAAGGCGGCCGCCGAGGCGGTTATCCGCCGCACCACGGTGCGCGAGCTCAACCCCGGGCGCTACCTGTCGGCCGCGCGTCGCGCGTCGCAGGCGTCCTTCCAGGCGTTCGGCGCCAACGACCGGGCCGAGGCCATCAAGCAGAAGCAGACCGAGCTCGCCGCCCTGGCGTACTGGCGCGCCGCGCGCGACGCCAAGGACCGGGCCGACACCGTCCGCGACCAGCTGCAGAAGTACGCCGAGAAGGCATCGACCCGCGCCCGCATCGGCAAGGCGGGCCAGGACTACCTCGATCAGATCGACGGGTTCCTCGATCGGTACGAGTTCGCCCGGGTGAGCAACAAGGCGCTCGATCGCCGCACGTCGCTGCGCGCGTTCGTCGCCAAGGTCGAGAACGAGGGGCTGCCCAACCCGATCCCCGACGCGCTGCTCGACGACGCGCGCCGGGTCAACTGGCGCGAGCTCAGTGTCGAGGAGCTCGAGGGTGTGGGCCAGGCGGTGCAGCAGATTGCGCACCTGGCGCGGCTGAAGAACAAGCTCCTGAAGGCGAAGGACGATCGGGAGCTCTCCGAGGTGCGGGCCGAGATTGCCGCCAGCATCCGCGCCAACGTCCCGGCGCGCGACATTCCGCTCGAGCCGCAACTGGAGAAGGAGCGCCGGCGCGCTGGACGCGAGGGGTGGTTCGCGTCGCACCGGAAGATCGCGCACATTTCGCGCGAGCTCGATGGGTTCAAGGACGGTGGACCCATGTGGAGCGCCGTGCAGCGGCCGCTGAACGAGGCCGGCGCCCGGGAAGCGTCGATGAACGCCGACGCCACCGCGCGCCTGGGCGCCATCTTCTCGGCGCACTACTCGCGCACCGAGCTCGGGGCGATGGAAAAGCCGCACTGGATCGAGGCGCTCGGGCCGCGGGACAAGAGCAGCGCCAAGCTGTCGAAGCAGGGGCAGCTGATGGTCGCCCTGAATTGGGGCAACGAGACGAACCGCAAGCGCCTGATGGCGGGCTACGGGTGGTCCGAGCCGCAGGTGCAGGCCATCCTCGACGGGCTCGACAAGCGCGACTGGCTGTTTGTCCAGGACGTGTGGGACTTCGTCAACAGCTACTGGCCAGAGATTGCCGCGAAGGAGCAGCGGGTCAAGGGCGTGGCGCCGCGCAAGGAATTGGCGACCCCGGTCTACACCCGGCACGGCGAGTTCGCCGGCGGGTACTTCCCGCTGGCCTGGGAGGGTGAACGCTCGGCCGAGGCGGTCGACCTGACGGCCCTGGGCGACGCGCAGCTGGCGAAGGCGGCGGCGTACCTGCACGTCGTCACGCAGCATGGGCACACGGTCGAGCGCGTCGAGGGCGACGTGCGCAAGCCGGTCAAGCTGTCGTTCGGCGTCCTGTTCGACCACACCTCGCGCGTGATTCACGACCTGACCCACCACGAGGTGCTGCTCGACGTCCAGCGCGTGCTGGCCGGACCCGAGGTGCACACCGCCATCTACGAGACGCTCGGGCCGCGCGCGTTCGACCAGTACCGGCGAGCGCTCCACGCGATTGCCGTCGGCGACCTGGTGGCGCAGCACGAGGTCGAGACGCGGATGGGGATGCTGCGCGCCGGCGCGTCAATCGCCGGGCTCGGGTGGTCGTTCACGACGGCCGCCCTGCAACCGCTCGGACTCACGCAGTCGATGCAGCGGATCGGCGTGCGGTGGGTCGGCCGCGGGATCCGCACCTGGATGACGGGCGGACCCGAAGGCCAGGAGCGCACCGTCGCGTGGATCCACGAGCGCAGCGAGTTCATGCGCACCCGGATGCTCACGCAGCAGCGCGAGATTAACGAGCTCCGCAACCAGGTGCGGCCGCACGGCATTCACCAGGCCGCGATCGCGGACTCGTTCTTCTACACGATCGCGAAGCTCCAGGTGGTCGCCGACGTGCCGACCTGGCTCGGCGCGTACGCCAAGGCCGAGGAGGCGGGCCACGAGGGCGACACCGCGGCGGCGATCGCTGACCAGGCGGTGCTCGATTCGCAGGGCGGCGGACAGCAGAAGGACCTGTCGGCGGTGCAGCGCGGGTCACCGGCGTGGAAGATGTGGACGAACTTCTACTCGTTCTTCAACACCACGTACAACCTGTGGCTCGATTCCGTGCATGAGGCGAAGCACACGCGCGACCCGCGCGCGATCGGACGCCTGGCCGCGGACGCGCTGCTGCTGTTCGTCGTGCCGGCGGTGCTCGGACACTTCCTGCGCAGTGCGCTGACCGGTGACCTGGGCGACGAGCTCGAGGACTGGCAGGGACTCATGCTCGCGCTGCTCGGCGAGAACCTGGCGTACATGGCGGGCACGATGATCGGCACCCGCGAGCTCGCCGGCATCTTCCAGGGGTACGCCGGGTACGAGGGTCCCGCCGGCGCGCGGGCCTTCTCGACGGCCGGTGACCTGGCCAAGCAGGTGTCGCAACTGGACGCCGACAAGGACTACTACGGGCTCGACGAACCGTTCTTCCGCGCGCTCAATGCCGCGGGCGGCGTGTACTTCCACTACCCCGCGTCACAGGTGGACAAGACCGTGCGCGGGATCCTCGCGCTCGTCAACGGCGAGACGTCGAACCCCGCGGCGATCCTGTTCGGGCCGGGTCGAAAGAAGCAGCCGTAGCACGCATTAGTGCCCCGGGCCGTCCTGGCTCGGGGCCGCATCATCGGAGACGGGTCGACGCGGTGTGACCGGGCGTTCGGCTGTGCGTGCCGGTCTGTCGCAGTGCCAGTGATTGCACGGCATTGGCGGGCGGCATGGGGGCGCCGCGTCGACCCGTCATTAGTGCCCCGGTCCCATCCTGCCGCACGCCCGACGATCAGGGTGTGCCATCGCCCCTTCCTGTCGGTCGCATTCTCAACCCTCGTCCGTTGTGGCTCGAAGTACTCGCCAAGCACGGCGTCGCCACGCTGATTGCGCTGTTCCTCGTCTGGAATCTCTCCGGCCGGCTCGAGGCCAAGGTCAACGCGATCGCGTCGATGGTCAGCGGCCACCAGCTGCTGCTGCGTGCCATTTGCCTGAACACCGCCAAGACCGACGTCGAGCGGATGGCGTGCCGGATCACCGCTGAACCCTAACCCCCGGAGACACCCATGAAGCTGCTGCAGGTTGGCCTGGTCGTTTCGTTCCTCGCGCTGCTCGCGTCGCCGGCGGCCGCGCAGACGCACCCCTGTGATCTGCCGGAGAACCCCGCGGCGATGGCCACGCCCACCAAGGGACTCAGCGTGTCGTTCTGCGCGAACGCGAACGACGAGGACGGTGTGCCGATCGCCGCGTTCAACTTCGCGCTGCTGGTCGACGGCGCCCAGGTCGGCACCTGGACGAACGCGACCCCCGACGCGATCGGGCTGTCGCCGACCACCAAG